>ENA-USUM01001066-USUM01001066.1-human-gut-metagenome-genome-assembly--contig:-NODE-1066-length-16913-cov-7.433476_pt1 | contig 16913 bp, 9 predicted proteins | sample MGYA00250063_ERZ773402 | MGnify/ENA primary metagenome ERZ773402 (study PRJEB29103, sample SAMN06112030) | human gut metagenome | biome: human gut; feature: ankylosing spondylitis patient; material...
CACATCATAACCTTATATATAAACAAAAAAATTTAGACATGAAAAAAACAAGTTTTTTTGCGATTTTTCTCATGGCGGCATGCTGCGCAAAAGCAAGTCCGAGAAACGTCGCTGCAAGCTTTCCTGTTTCTCCAAACGACAACGGGGAATTTTCCGAAGAGATAATTTTAGAAAACAAGTTCGACAACGGCAACACCGAGGGTTGGAACATTGAAGGAAAGTGTAAAACATCCAACGGAGTAGTGGAATTCTATGAAAACGCGTTCAATTTCCACCAAACTCGGACAGGGCTATCGAACGGATGGTATCAAATCACAGTCAATGCTTTCGGGCGAGACAGAAATTCGGATGGCGGAACGGCCCACCGAGACCGGAACGAAAGCCTGTTATGGGAAATCTATGGAAACGATTACGCACTTCCGGTCAAAAGCCTATATGAAGAAACAGGAAGCACCGGAAGCGACAACGGGCAATATCCGTTCACCACAGCGGAAGCCAACCAAAACTTCGAGAATGGCCGATATGGCAACACGGTCAACGTATTGGTGACTGACGGAACGTTGGATTTCGGAATAAGAGGGAGAGAAGGCGGTCAAGGCAGATGGTGCTGTTTCGACAATTTCAAACTGATATATATAGGTAATGACTTGTCAAGCCTCTATCAGGCCATGGCCGAAGAAGCTTTAAAAAATGCCGGAAAAATAAGCCAACCCTACAAAAGCAAAATAGAAAAAACAGTAGACGAAACAAAGCCTTCCGGTGAAACAGAAGAACTCCCGACGGCCATAAGCACGCTCAACCAAACCATGCTTGAATACATCGACATGCACAACGCATTGGCCGAAGCCCGTTCCAAAGAGACCTTCGAAAAGGGGCAACTGCTTTTGTCCACTTCCAAATCTACCGGTGAAGCCCGTACAAACCTGGAATCATCCCTGTCCGCCAGCAGGGAAAGCCTTGAACAGGCGACTAGCCCTGAAGAGGTACGCATGGCACAGCAGCAAATGGAAGAGAGCTTACAAAGATTCCTTCACACTTCGCTCCCACGGAATGTGAAAACAGACGTGACAACCATACTGAAAGACGCCGAATGCCAAGACAACACTGACCGATATTGGAACCGGAGCGGAAAGGCTGGCGGATACGTGGAAGACATCCCAGCCTTCAAAAGTGACCTTTACGACGGGAAAGGTATCTCATATTGGAACTCCGAACCCGAGAACAACCGTATGCTCGTCTGGCAAGAAACGCAACCCATCCGCCCGGGAAAATACCGTTTCACGGCTTATGCAGCCGGAGGCACATGGAGCAACGGGAACGTCAATTCGGGCAACAACGGGGGATTATACCTCTTCATCAACGAACAAAGCGTGGAAATTACCACGGAGACCTTCGGAGTTTACTCCGTGGAAGCAGAAATTCCATCGAATGAAACGAATATAACAGTCGGGCTCAAGGCAGGCGACAACAACACCGTGACATGGGCTATCTTGGCCCAAACCCATTTGGAGTATTTAGGGACATCGGACATCACGTCTACTTTCCTGAAAGACGCAGCCTGCCAAGACGGTACGAACCGATATTGGGAACGCAGCGGCACTGCTTCCGGATACATCGAAAATATCCCTGCCTTCCACAGCGAAGCATACAACGGAGCCGGTGTCTCCTACTGGACTGGAACCTCGGAAACCGGTAAAAACTTGATTTGGCAGAAAACACAAGCCGTCCTTCCCGGAAAATACAGGTTCTCTGCCTACACCGCCGGATGTGTCTGGGGAAGTGGAAACCGGAACTTAGGATACGATGGCGACCTGTATCTCTTTATCAACGACCAAGAAGTACCTCTCACATCCGGAACCTTCGAGCGTTATGCTGTGGAAATCGAAATCCCCACAGAGGAAACTGAATTGACCGTAGGCCTCAAAGCCGGAGAGAAGAACACCGCCACATGGGCTATTATTGCCCAGAGCCGACTGGAATACTTAGGCAATGAAGCCATCCTGAAAGAGACCGACACGCAATACGGCATAGCAAAAGACACTTATGCCAACGTCGTGTTAGAACGTTCCTTCGTTCCCGGAAAATGGAACACGTTCTGCATACCTTTCGACATGACAGCCGGGCAAGTCGCTAAAAACGGACTGGGCGAATTGAGACGACTGGTTGAAGCCACACAACAAGACGGCAACGTCGTGCTCCGGTTTGACAAGGCAGAAACGGTAGAGGCAGGCCAACCTTACCTCGTACGCCCCACCGGAAACGTGACCGAAATCAAAGCCGACGAAGTGTACCTCCACGCCGGACAACCGAACAGCTCTACAGCGGACGGCGTCTCGATGACCGGAAACTATGCAGCCACCACGGTTCCACAGGGGGCTTACTTCATCAACGACGACAAGTTCTATCTGGCCGACACGGATAAGGTGAAGCTGAAAGGCTTCCGCGCATATATCAATGCGGACCAGACTGCGGCCATGGCAGGCGTCAACCGCCTGCTCATCGACATCGACGGCAAGGTGACCGGCATAGAAGAAATAATGTCCGACGGGACAAAAGACAGTAAAGAACTTGTAGACGTGTATACCATAAACGGCATAAAAATAAAAAACGACGTGAAAAGAGCCGATGCCCTCGAAGGGTTGGAACACGGTATCTACATCATAGACGGAGAAAAAATAATCAAATAAAAAACGTATAATAAACAAACAAAACAATGGAAAAGAAAATATATGAAATGCCCCACGTGAAAGTTGTGAAAATGGAATCAAACGGTATGAAGGCTTGTAGCTGAATAAATGGTACCGGTGACGGTTTAGACCTCGATTTCGGAGGCAATGCGTCCGATAGCGGTATCAGCGATGCTTATTCCAACCGAAACAACGGTTGGGAACTCTGGTAATCTGTTTCTTTAAGCACAATCACTCTAAAAGGCTGCCCTACGCACTCATGTAGCGGCGGCCTTCTCTTTCTCTCATATTTTTACAGTACAACCTTTAAAACGGCTCCAGAATCGAATATTTTCCCCCTTCGGGAAAGCCAAAGGAAAATACACCAGCCACGCACGGTTGCCCCTCGTACAAAAAGAAAGCCTGCACCGTCTTCCGGTGACATCCGTACCCGTAGGCTCCGCAGAACCGGGCGACAGCACTTTCGCCGTGACACAAAAAACAAAGAAAGGAGGAGCACCATGCTCTTATATTTTGGGCCGTGAAGTTCATGCAAATAGCGAAAAAAGGAGGTAAAAAAACGATTGTAAGCCCCCGAAAATGCCGTTTGGAACACTTTGATTTTTCAATCTCATGAGAATGATTTTTCGTTTGGAGCAGAACGATTTTCCAATTTGCTTCAAACGAAAGACAACAAACCTCGAAAAAGAGGGGAAAACTCCCCTAAAACGCCCCCAAAATACCGCATTTTACTCTCTTTTTCCCGGAATCGGACATACAGATGGGAGCTGTTTTTGCCGATTTTCAGCCTATCGAAACACAAAAAAAGCGGACAAACGCCCGCTTTTTCCAACTTGTATCCTATCTGATTCATCCTTCAGAATTTCACACTATCGAAAATCAAATCCGACGCTCCGGCGTTCCGCTCGATATACTGTCCGGCAATCCGTCCCCGCTCCGCCAAGAACTTCCCGTCGGAAAGCAGACGGTCCATCGTCCGACCGAAGGTGTCTGCATCCGTCACTTCCAAGCAACCGCCCTCGCGCAACAAATCCTGCGCCTCACGGAACTTACGGTTGTTCGGACCTATAAGCACGGGTACACCATATACCGCCGCCTCGGGCACGTTATGGATGCCTACGCCGAAACCGCCGCCCACGTAGGCCATCTCACCGTAACGATAAATGGACGAAAGCAAACCGTAACCGTCTATAATCAAGCAATCGGCACGGGCGGCACTTTCTTCCGTGACACGGGAATAACGCACAAACGGACGGCGCAACTTTCCCTCTATCTCCTTCAAATGGTCTTCACTGACCACATGGGGCGCCAACACCAGCTTCATTTCCGGATGAGCGTTGAAGTAAGGAATAATCAAATCCTCATCCGGTGCCCATGAGCTTCCGGCCACCAACACCTTGGCATCTTGCTTGAAAGCTTTCACCAACGGCAAATCCTTGGCCTGCCGGCAAATGTCCAGCACACGGTCGAAACGCGTGTCTCCGGCCACGGTGACGTTCGTGATGCCTTTGCGTGCCAACAATTCGCGCGAAACTTCGTTTTGCACGAAGAAATGGGTCACACAACGCAGCACATCGCTGTAACTGCGCCCATACCAACGGAAAAACACTTGGTTCTCACGGAAAATACTGCTCACGCTGTACACCGGAATCTGACGACGGCGGCAAGCATGCAGGTAATTGTTCCAAAACTCATATTTGATGAAGAACGCCATACGCGGACGAGCCAACCGCAAAAAGCTGCGCACATTGCCCGGTGTGTCGAACGGGAGATAGCACACCACGTCCGCCCCCTCGTAGTCCTTGCGCACTTCATAACCCGAAGGAGAGAAAAAGGTCAGCAATATCTTGTACTCCGGATGCTCCCGCCGCAACCGCTCCATCAGCGGACGCCCCTGTTCGAACTCGCCCAAGGAAGCGGCATGAAACCAAACATACATTTCCTCCCGGCGGATGTTTTTCCGCAAAATACGGAAAGTATTCCATTGCCCTTTCACCATCAGCCACGCTTTCTTGCGGAAAGGCGAAACCAATACGACTGCCAGGGCATACAGATAAAGCGCGATCGAATATATCATTTCAGGATCTCTACGGCTTTACGCATTCTACGTAATGTTTCCTCCTTCCCAAGGAAAGCTGAAAGCTCATACATGTCGGGGCCCTTTCCTGTGCCCACCAAAGCCACACGCCAAGGATTCCAAGGTTTCTTGCCTGTCTCTTCCGCCCAACGGTCTACGGCCGCTTTCTGTCCCTCTACCGAGAAATCATCCAGGCCTTCCAGCAATGCGGCCAGTTCGGCCATGTCGGCCGCCGCCGTTTCCGTCCAGTTCTTCCGCACGAACTTGTCCTCGCGGTCGTACGCTTCCGGGGCAATGAAGAAGAAGTCGCAAAGGGGCCACAGTTCTTTGATGAAATTGATTTTCTTCATCTTCATCATGCCCACCACGGCTTCTACGCGTTCCATCGGTGCTTCTATCCCATTCTCGCGCAGTATCTTGTCGAAAGCGGGAGCCAATTCCTTGTTGTCCTTCATCAGGATATATTCACGGTTGAACCACAGGCCCTTCACATAATCGAACTTGGCACCGGCCTTGCTGCATTTGGTGATGTCGAAAAGCTCCACCAGTTCGTCCAACGACATGATCTCTTGGTCTGTTCCCGGATTCCAACCCAACAAGGCCAGGAAATTGATGACAGCCTCCGGCAGATAGCCGCTCTCACGATAACCGGAGGACACTTCGCCCGTCTTGGGGTCGTGCCATTCGAGAGGGAAAACCGGAAAGCCGAGACGGTCGCCGTCGCGTTTGCTCAATTTTCCCTTCCCGTCGGGCTTGAGCAACAAAGGCAAATGGGCGAACTTCGGCATCGTGTCAGCCCATCCGAACGCACGGTAAAGCAGGACATGCAACGGAGCCGAGGGCAACCATTCTTCACCGCGAATCACGTGGGTCACCTCCATCAGATGGTCGTCTACGATGTTGGCCAGATGGTAGGTCGGCAATTCGTCGGCACTCTTGTAAAGCACCTTATCGTCGAGAATGGAAGAGTTGATGACCACATCGCCGCGAATCATGTCGTCCACATGTACGTCCTCGCCTGGCTCTATCTTGAACCGGACAACGTACTGCCGGCCTTCGGCCAACAGCCGCTCCACCTCGTCAGCCGGCAACGACAACGAATTGCGCATCATGCCGCGCGTAGAGGCATCATACTGGAAATTCTGGATTTCCTGCCGCTTGGCCTCCAGTTCTTCCGGCGTGTCGAAGGCGATATAAGCCTTACCGGCATCCAGCAACTCCTGCACGTATTTCTTGTAAATGTCCCGGCGTTCCGACTGACGGTAAGGACCATGCTCCCCACCGAAACTTACTCCTTCGTCGAAAGGAATGCCGAGCCAACGGAAAGATTCCAAAATGTATTCCTCCGCTCCCGGGACAAACCGGTTGGAGTCTGTATCCTCGATACGGAAAATGAACTCGCCGCCATGCTGGCGTGCAAAAAGATAATTGTATAAAGCCGTACGTACACCGCCTATATGCAAGGCTCCCGTGGGACTGGGAGCGAAACGAACCCTTACTTTTCTCTGTGTCATAACAACATTTGTGAATATTGTGCAAAAATACTACTTTTTATTTAAACGCCCCGTATTTTTTTCGTATTTTCGCCCTATATAAAATACGGAAAAAGAGATGAACAGACATAACCAACAAAACAGCCTTACCCCGAAGGCTTTGATTTATAGAATCGTCATCACGGTCACGGCCCTGTTTATCGTGTGCCTGTACATGCCGCGTGACGAACGTTCGACCTACCAGTTCGACGTGGGCAAACCTTGGCGTTACAGCCAGCTCATCGCGACCTACGACTTTCCGATATACAAAAGCGCGGAAACCATACAGACGGAACAGGACAGTATCTTACAGCACTACGAACCTTATTTCGCCATCGACGAGACCGTGGGGAAAGAACAGATAGAAAAGTTCAAGGCCACCATAAACGGACAGAAACCGGCCACCATACCGGCCAATTATCTGGCATACGTGGAAAACAAACTGGAACATATTTACGCGCAGGGCGTCATGGACACGGAGGATTTCGACCAAATGCACAGCGATGAAGTGGCGTCTATCCGCATATTCGCACAGAACGTGGCCAAGGAACAACCGATGACTCAGGTCTTCTCGCACAAAACCGCATACGAATACCTTATCGACTTGGGAGAAGACAGCTTGCATTATGACCGCAGAGTATTGCGGAAATGCAACCTGAGCGACTATATCGTACCCAATCTGACCTACGACAAGACAAAATCCGAAGAATCCCGGAAAGACTTGCTGTCTTCTCTTTCCTATTCGTCCGGTATGGTCATGAGCGGGCAGAAAATTATAGACCGAGGGGATATCGTGGACAAGGAAACATACGACATCCTCACTTCTCTGGAAAAAGAATATACCCGCCGAAACACGTCCAAAATGCAGACGCATACGGTATTGCTCGGCCAAATGCTTTACGTGGCTCTCATCATTGCCTGCCTGACACTGTACTTCAACCTGTTCCGCCGTGACTATCTGGCCAACACGCGCCACATCCTGTTCATCGCCTCCATGCCGGTCATCTACCCGTTGATAACTTCATTCCTCATCAAGCATAACCTGTTCAATGTCTACATCATCCCGTTCGCCATGGCTCCTATTTTCATCCGGGTGTTCATGGATTCCCGGACGGCTTTTGTGACTCACGTGGCTACGGTGCTCATCAGTGCCATATCCCTGAAATACCCCTACGAGTTCATCGCCACACAGCTTGTGGCGGGCATGGTGGCCATCTACAGCCTGAGGGAGCTTTCCCAACGTTCGCAGCTTATCCGTTCGGCATTTTATGTCACATTGGCGTCTATAGCTTTTTACATGAGTATGGAACTTATTCACGAAAAAGACTTCGCACGCCTGGAGTATGGCATGTATATCTATATTATCATCAACGGCATCCTCTTGTTATTTGCCTACCCGTTGCTGTTCTTGTTCGAAAAGGTTTTCGGCTTCACCTCCAACGTGACTCTCGTCGAACTGTCCAACACCAACAACGAACTGCTGAAACGGCTCTCGGAAGTGGCTCCGGGCACATTCCAACACTCCATGCAGGTGGCGAACCTGGCTACGGAAGTGGCGAATAAAATCGGTGCCAAGGCACTGCTCGTCCGAACCGGAGCCTTATACCACGACATCGGAAAGATGAACAGTCCGGCCTACTTTACGGAAAACCAGAATAACTTCAATCCTCACGATCGTATCAGTTACGAACAAAGTGCGGCGATTGTCATCAGTCATGTCAAGGACGGACTCAAACTGGCCGACAAATATAACCTGCCGCAAGTCATAAAGGATTTCATCTCGACGCACCACGGCAAAGGCAAGACCAAATACTTCCTGATTTCATACAAGAACCAGAACCCGGACCAACCGATAGACGAATCCCTTTTCACTTACCCCGGTCCGAACCCGTTCACGCTGGAACAGGCCATCTTGATGATGGCGGACTCTGTGGAAGCCGCTTCCAGAAGCCTGAACGAATACACGGAAGAGAGTATCAGCGGACTGGTGGATAAGATCGTGGACAGCCAAGTGCAGGAAGGATTCTTCAAAGACTGCCCCATCACGTTCCACGACATCACCGTGGCTAAAGATGTGTTCAAAGAAAAGCTGAAGACGATTTACCACACGCGTATCAGCTATCCGGAACTGAAAAAGAAATAAGCGTCCTGCCTTACACGGGGTCTACGTCGTAATAGATTTGGGCACTGCGGTAATCGGGATGTGCCATCAGGCTTTGGCGGAGATAAAGCAACTGTTCCCGAACCTTGGACAGAGAAGCTCCGGGTTCTACTTTCACTACGATTTTACGGATGTAGAGCAATTGGATTCGCGCCACGGGCGGCACGTCAGGCCCTAAAATACGGGAACCGAACACCTGGCGCAGACGGCTCCCCATTTCAGCAGCCAGATGGTCGAGCACATCTGCCCGCTTATGTTTCATATAGACATAAATCAAACGGCAAAAAGGAGGATATACAAACATCTGACGCTCTTCCATCTGCCCTACGTACAACCCGAAGTAGTCATGTTCCGTCACTTGACGGATGAGAGGCAGCTCCGGACTCTTGGTCTGCAGGATGACACGTCCCTGCCTGCTGCGGCGTCCGGCGCGCCCGGCCACTTGTGCCATCAACTGGAAGGCGCGCTCGAAGCTTCGGAAGTCCGGGATATTAAGCATGGCGTCGGCATTCAATATGCCAACCACGCTGACTCGTTCGAAATCCAATCCTTTGGTCACCATCTGCGTTCCGATAAGCACATCGGTCTTTCCGCTTTGGAAATCCTCCAAGATTCCTTCGTAGGCCGAACGTGTACGGGTCGTATCCAAATCCATCCGGGCCACGGCGGCCTCCGGAAAGACTTGATGTACGGCATCTTCCACCTTTTCCGTACCGAACCCTCGCTGCACCAGCTCCGTACCTTCACAGGCTGGGCAGCGAGTCGGCACGTTACATGTGTAACCGCAATAATGGCAAGTCATTTGGTTCAGTCCCTTATGGTACGTCAGGCTGACATCGCAGTTTTTGCACTTGGGCACCCAACCGCACGTGTGGCATTCTATCATCGGAGCGTAACCTCGCCGGTTCTGGAACAGTATGACCTGTTCCTTGTTTTCCAATGCCCGGCGCATCTCCTCCAACAAACGCGGCGAGAACGGACCGGCCATGCGCCTTTTGCGTTGCAGCTCTTTAATATCCACCACCTCGACTTCCGGCAAACGTACCTGCCCGAAACGTTCGGTCAGCTCCACCAAACCGTATTTGCCCATGCGGACGTTATAATAAGTCTCCAACGCCGGAGTAGCCGTACCGAGCAAGGTACGGGCACCGTACATCCGGGCTAACATGATCGCCGCATTCCGAGCATGGTAACGCGGCGCAGGCTCCTGCTGTTTATAAGATTGTTCATGCTCTTCGTCCACTATGACCAACCCCAGATGCCGGAAAGGCAAGAAGACGGACGAACGAACGCCTACAATAATATCGTAAGGCTGTTCGGACAACTGCTTTTGCCAAATCTCGACACGTTCGGCATCAGGAAACTTGGAATGGTACACGCCCATACGGTTACCGAACACGCGATATAACCTGTCCGTCAACTGGGTGGTCAGCACAATCTCCGGCACCAAGTAAAGCACCTGTTTCCCTTCGGCTATCATCTGACGAATCAGATGAATGTAAACCTCGGTCTTCCCGCTCGATGTCACTCCGTGAAGCAGGCATACCGGATGACGGGCAAAAGCTTCTTCCAGTTCCCGGAACGCCCGTGCCTGTGCCTCACTCAAAGGAGAAACACCTATCGTTTCGGTGACCTCCGTATGAGCCAAACGGCCTATCTCGTATGGATAGGCCTCCAATATGCCCTTCTCTTCCAAAGCACGGCAAATCGCCAGACTGCCACCAACAGCTTCTATCAGGGCTTTCCGTCCCACCTCCGCCAGCATCTTCGGATTACGCAACCGGAAAGCCGTTCCGGCACCTGCCAGCTCTAAATACTTTAATAAAAGGGACTGCTGTTTGGGTGCTCTTCCTAAACCGTCAAGCAATTCATGAAGTTTGTCCTCGTCAAAATAGGTTTCCGATAAGCGCACATGTACTTCCGTACGTGGCTTATAGCTGCGTTTGACTTCCTCTTTCATGGCAAGGACACCCTTGTCCATCAAAGACCTTACCACCCGCAACACCCGAAAATCCTCACATTCTTTTTGAAGTTGCGTCACGGTCGATTCGGAACGCCTCGAAACCCAAGTAACGACCCGTTGCTCCCGTTCCGACAATACGGCATTTCCCGCATATTCACTGTTTACCACCACCTTGCTCTCGCTTTCCAGTTTCATACCGGACGGCAGGGCAGCCTTATACACATCCCCTACGGCACAAAGGTAATAGTCTGCCAACCATCTCCAAAAATCCAACTGCACCGGAAGTAAAACGGGAGCCGAATCAAGTATCTCCCACACGGTCTTCACGGCATAACCTTGCGGCTGCCGCCCGTGAACGTCAACCACAATAGCCGTATAAAACTTTTTGGCTCCAAACGGCACGATAACCCTGCAGCCCGGCCGTACCACTTCTTGCCGCTCTTCGGGCAAAGCGTATGTATAAGCCGCCGGCAAGGGAAGAGGAAGAATGACATCTACAAACTTCATACGCACGGATTTTAATGCGTTACAAAAATACGACAAAAGAAGCTAACAAACAAAAGGAAAGCCGTCCGCTTCATGCAGACGGCTTCCGTTTATTCCATTTTTCTATCGGACTACATTAAAACAGGTAAGCCAAACGAACTTGCCATGTGTTGTTCTTTACGTCAAACTCTTTTATGACATCGCCCACACCGCCTAATTTTCCGGTCTCACCCATGGCGATATTGTAGGTCACACCTACTTGCAAATGGCTAAGCAGCGTCACACCGGCTCCCACATTCCAACTGAACGTAGAGCGTTCCAAACTTCCGATACTTTCACCGGCATACTTTAAATTACGGCTCCCCAGATACCAGTTGTATTGCGGACCTGTAGCCAAATAAACGCCGACCAGACTGCTAAAGCCAAAATTATACCTTAAATTAATGGGGATCTCCACGTAAGGCATGGATTTGTTAGGCGTACTCCCGTTGACATTCTCCCCGTCTACTTCACCTGAAAAGTCCATCTTCATGTACTTCTGGGAGTAGAGAAGGGAAGCATCGATACCCAAACCTATGACCGGCATGGTCATCTGCACTTTCGGTCCGACGAACCATCCCGTACGGTTGGAAGCATCGAACAAGCCTCCGTCACCTTTTATACTTGCCTTACTCAAGTTCACACCGCCTTCAAGTCCCCACTTGAACTGCGCATTGGCAGGTGCCGCCCATAAAAACGCCACCATACACATCAATACTGCACTTAATTTCTTCATAGAAGTTTGCTTTTTATTTCTTATCGAAAAACAAAGATAGCAACTGTTTGCCGTACTTTCAACTTTTTCCGAAAATATATCTCTTTTTTATTATCTACGTTGTCTGCGTACGGTCACTCTGGGTGTGGAGGCTCCTCCCCCTCCGGAACTCCCCCTACGCGTCTTGGAAACCTTAGTCTTTTCTGCCTTTGCCTTTTTCGAGTCGTCCGACGATGCCGAAGCACGACGCGAATTACGTGTAGTTCGGGAAGCTTTCTCCTTTTTCGTTTCTACAGCCTCCTTGGCTACCGTTGAATCTACAGCCACCGAGTCGTCATGCCCCCAAACATGTTTTTCAAAGTCGGAAAGTTGTTTCTCTATCCGCTTCTGTTCGTTGGCCATGGCACTGTCCGTCTTACAATAGTTAGCCAGCACCTTCCCCTGCATATTGTTCGTCTTATAAATCTTTCCGTCATACAGATTCATGGAGAAATAATCCGCCGCTGTCATGTTCGTCACGTTGTTATAATTGCTTGCCATCATCGTGTGACGGGCCAAATACGTACTGATATCATCATATTTGAGCCAGAACAAAGGATATGGGGTAGCCTCTCCGCCAAAATCATCTCCGCGCATAAGCACTGGGCATAAGGCCGTGACTTTCGTACGGAACGTCGAGGTCCTTTGGTCGAAATAAGAGCTCTCCTTTATATAATAACGGGAAACTTCAGCCGAGGGAATATCGCTGGCATTCACACGGGGACGCCCGTTCTGCTCCTCGTAATATATATGGTAACGCTCTAACAATTCTTTCACGTCCACCTTATCGCGCGAAGTAAAAGACTCGTTACCGTCCAGTTTATATTGGTATGCCGTAATCTTTCCCGTCAGCAATAAATCGAACAGATACGTAAACAGGTTTATCTGGCCTGCGGAAGGCTCCACCGGATAATACAGGGGGGCGTTCTTGTCCAGCGTCAGATCCAACTGACGATACACATCGCGACGCCACACCACGTCCTCAGGCACTTCCACCGCCACGGGGAACTGCAAACTGGCACGGTCTACGGTTTTCTCGGCCTTGTCTGCATCATTGGGTTTCACCCTGCGGCGAGCCGGCTGCGCCTCCGCCTGCACGTACAGGGCAACTCCTAACAAAACAAAAAACAGACGTTTCATCCTTATCTTATTTTTACTCATAGTCTTCATTTCCATCCATTCATTAGTTGACAATCACTTCCATAGAGCCGTCGAGCGTCCGCTCCGCCCCGTCGGGGCCTACGGCTCTTATACGGGAAATATAGAACCGTTTTCCACGTCCCAACGAACGGAACATCGAACGTTGCTGTTCAGTGAAAGACGCGCTGTTCGACACCGCCGGTACGGCGTTACCCATATTGTCGAAAAACACCGTCTCGAACCCTTGCACCCGGAACTCTATATTCAAAAGTCCGTCGTCAATAGCTGCGCCGATGCCTTTCGTTCCCATCAACACTTGTTTGGACAAACGCCCGCCACGGAAACGGTTGCTGCCGCCTTCCGCCGCATACTCTATATAAGCCGACGGGTCGGGCAACTTACGCACACGAAAGGCAAACTGTCCCATCTTCTGCATACGTCCCTCCATATTGGCATTGACCGTAATCACGGCATCTTTGCCCACTTCTGCCGGTCGGGCTATATATTTGCCCGCCCCTGTGGGCTGCAACACTCCTCCGCTCATGGAAGCCACCACCTTATTGGCCGGAACCCCGGGAATAGACACGCTCATGGGGTTCTCATATCCGGCATACAACACATTCATCAAGTCTGCCGACACCGTAGCCGAAGGAGCCACCACGGTGTAAGGCTGAGAGAAGTCCCTGCGCACCATCTGACCACGCCCGTCCATCATCTCGATATAACCTTTCAGCGTATAATCGCCCGTACTACCGCAAACCGTCTCATACAGTCCGCCCGGTGAAGTGATTTGTCGTCCGTTGACATATACCGTCGGACGTTGGGTCGTATCCACAGCAGCCATGATGATCTGGGCACTAAACTTCCCACCTTGTACCACCGTACGCGAAGCCGGTATCACAAATGCATTCAACTCGTTCACACGCAAGTCTTTCATGTCTATATTGGCCACCAAGGCATGAAGCACCTCTCCTTCGGCATACCGCACATCACTCTGCAATTTGGAAAGCAAAGTGACGGCCGCAGCCACCGGCGTATTCTCAAACATATACTCCTGCCAATTCTTCCCTAAAGTACCGGCCTTGTTCGGAACCTCCGTACTCAGGTTGTCCGCAATGATTTTCTTTTGCGTCTCGTCTGTCAACATGCCGACGATGCTTTCACGAAAACTGTTGATGGCCACGAACAACCTCTGTCCTTCTCCTCGGCGCGGCGCCAACATCACATGGGAAGCCGCCTCCAGATCCTCCTTGTTCTGCACGTCTTTCACGTCGCCGTCTTCCCCGTCCGCCTGCTTCACGATACTGACCTTCAGGGCTTCCGCATAATTATATAAGGAGTCTGAGATTTTCTTCACATACTGTGCCTTGTCGAACCATTCCTTCACTTTGGCCGGATTGGCCTCCATCTGTCCCTGCAAATCCTTATAAAGGGCTTCGTTGGACGCAGAAGCGTTCGCCGTGGTCCGCAGAAGGCTGTCTTCCACCAATGAAAAACCGTTCAACACGTCGGAAGACACGTTCAGGGCCAACATAGCCATCAGCACCACATACATGAGGTTGATCATCTTCTGACGCGGAGACATTCTATTTTGCTGGGATGCCATTTCGTATTCCTTTCTGATTAATCCGTTTATTCTGTTATCGAACCGCCCGGCGTATGCTTCATGTTCACCGTCAAGGCCTGAATCATACGGTTGTAAATGCCGTTCAATTCTTCTATCTGACGCGCCATCTTGCGGGTCTGTTCATTGATTTGGTCTATCGTGCCCACCTGCGTACTGATACTCTTCAACTGCATCTCGTATATCGTATTGATGCCCGTCAGCGTACGGTTCAGATTATCCATCTCCTTGGCATCACGCGTCATGTGTTCAGCCTGTTCGGACACACGCGCCAAGGTTTCGGTCAATGTCTTCAGCTCTTCCACATAATTTTCAGCCGCCTCCTTCATTTCGGGAGTAGAAGCGTTACGGGCATCTTCAAGCACTTTCGCAAAAAGTTCTGCGTTGGAAGCATTCACCATATCGGCCAAAGCCTTTATATCCAACGCCTGCTGCCCCACGCTGCCCTGCACGCCTTGTGTTCCGCCGCCTGCTGCGCCAGACACGTCCGGATTTACAGTAGTCGCCGCCCCGGAAAGAGGGGCGCCTCCATTTCCTCCGACTACGACCGGCCCTCCCACGACTATGGGTTGGGATACCACTCCACCGGACACAACCGGTTGGGCCACTCCACCTTGCGCAGCCTCAGGAAGGTTCCCGGCTTCCTTTTCGCCGACAGCCTCTTCGTCCCAATCCTCTTCATCCGAAGCCAGACTCACCCGGTCTTCATCGCGCTTCAGTTCTGCCGGACGGTCGAAACCGGAGATGAAAAACACCAGAACCTCCGTCCCCATACCGATGAACAACATCGCATTGGCCCCGGGAATATGAGTCAGTTTGAACAAAGCTCCAAGAATAACCACGGCCGCTCCCCAACTGTACGCATAATTCAGGAATGTCTGTCCGGGCACCGACTCAATCCAATCCTGAATACGGATAATTATGTTTTTTCTATTCTTAGCCATATTTTTACCTCTTTAATCTTTTTATTTACGTTTATTGGTTGTCCCCGACACAGAACGTACACAACGGAAACCGATGTACGAACGCGGTTGGTTTTGATATTCGTATGAACGCCATACGGAACGTATCATGGATTCCGGGTCCTTCCACGAACCGCCCCTCACCGACTTCTTCTTCAGGCGATAAGGGTCTTCTTTTGCGGCATTGTATTTCAGTTCCGGATTCATGTCGCTCATGCCGTCCACACCCGATTCGGTGTACACCGTACTCGTCCATTCCGCCACATTTCCCGCCATGTCGAACAAACCGTTGGAATTGGCCGAATAAGAACCGCATTTGGAGGTTATCAAGCTCCCGTCGTCCGTATAGTCCCCACGGTCGGGTTTGAAGTTGGCATAATAACAGTCTTTCTCGCTTTTCACCCCTTTTGTCTCCCACGGGAACAAGGCTCCTTCGGGACCACGTGCGGCAAATTCCCATTCCACCTCTGTCGGCAAACGGTAAGGCTGTATCTGACTGGCTGCGGCTCCCAAGCCACGTTTCAGGAACTCCGTACGCCAATCGCAGAAAGCATTGGCCTGTTCCCAGGTCACACCGACCACCGGATAATCGTTATAAGCCGGATTGGAGAAGTATTGCAACATGTAGCGTTCGTTTTCCGCATTGGAAAAATCGTTCACCCAACACGTCGTATCCGGATAAATATTCACGATATAAGTATTCAGGAAATCATGCAGTCCCGAAAGCGGGCGGGTGATGGTTTCACGCACGATACGCCCTTCGTCGTCGATGTAAGCCGTGTCCTTGGAAATCATGACCACTTCGTCCGCATCCACGGCATGGTCGGTATTCAGGTTGCGTTCATCCGGATTCAGACGGTGCTTGCGCAAAGCGGCAGCGGTATAATCGAACACCTCATAACGGTAATTCATCTGGCGCGCATCCAACATCCGCTCCCCCGTGGCCGGATTCGTCACGTACACGCTTTCTATCGCCCTCAACTCGTCTTCGTTCGGGCGTTTCCAGGGTATCGGCTTTTTCCAGTTCAGATAAGGAGTCACAGGATTCCCGAACTTGTCCTCCTCTATCTTGTAGGTCTCGTCGCCTGCGTATGCCGGATCGGCCAGGCGTTCGCGGATAATAGAGTCGCGCACCCAGTACACAAATTGCTTGTATTCAGATACAGTTACTTCTGTCTCATCCATCCAAAAAGACTCAACCGAGATTTCCTTTGTCGGCACAGGTGCTCCCCAAAGTGAGTCCTGTTCTTCCGGTCCTATCTTAAGAGAACCGCGTTTTATCAGCACCATACCATAAGGAGCCGGCTCGTTCCATGCCGTGACACTGACGCCTACCACTTCTCCGCCGGTACCGCCACCTCCTGCCATGCGTCCCATACACGAAGAAAGCAAAGCGACCAGTAACGCCACTGCCTGCAACGGTTGATGATAATAGTGTTGATACAGCCACGCAAAACCGCGACCAGACAGATAATTTTCAATGCAGCC
>ENA-USUM01001069-USUM01001069.1-human-gut-metagenome-genome-assembly--contig:-NODE-1069-length-16901-cov-66.896339_pt1 | contig 16901 bp, 22 predicted proteins | sample MGYA00250063_ERZ773402 | MGnify/ENA primary metagenome ERZ773402 (study PRJEB29103, sample SAMN06112030) | human gut metagenome | biome: human gut; feature: ankylosing spondylitis patient; material...
TGTAGTCGACAAGAAGTTCTTTCTTTTCCGTATCGCCAATTTATATGCTTATCCCCACTAAATTTCTACTGAGCCGAAAATAAGGCTGTCTTCCATCAGGCAAATACGGTTTGGCTTAAAAATGGACATTGAGACGATAGTGACCTTTAAGCCAAGGCGCTTTTATGAAGTTGCTTCGTATAAGGTCTGCTCAGATCAGAATCCTCTCAAATGTCGGTATTTTTTCAGGTACAAATGCTCATTGTCTTTGTATATGGCCCTGATTCTGACTTTCGACGGAGCAATATTAATAAATCTGACAGGACCGTCGTCTCCTCCAACTTCATCCCACGTTACGGTTCTGTATGTTATTTGCCATTCATTGTTGTCATTCAATTCACAAATCCAAGCAGGTTTGATAAACTTGAAGATAACAGGATGACGTACTTCAAAATGAAATAACCAGTAGTTACATCTGTCCGCTATTTTAAAGCGGCCATAGGTTCTCTGTGTGGGAATCAAGAACTCTTTTATGAACTCATTTATGCACACTCTCATTTTTTGTTCGTTATTCGAATTAAATCCAGTGGGAGTGAAAAAGAAATGGGCTCCATTCTGCTCCAGAACAATCAGAGGCTCCATGTCATATCTGGATCGATCCAATTCACCATAGCCTGAGTATTCGCTTATCTGCAACAATAAAACGGAATCGACTCTCATTATCTCAATGGCATAATCCTTAAACATCTTCCGTTCAAAATTCCATCTTTTTATCACCTTGTCGACAGAAAAACCGTCTTTGTAAATCCACCATTTTATTATTTCGGGTTCTTGTACGGATACAAACTCCAAAATCTTCTGAAAAGATGGAGAATTCGTTTCATATACGGTATACGATTCCAAACCTCCGGGCAGCGCGTTTCGTCCCAATTGCCCAAACACGGATAGCGAAGATAAAAGCAATGCTGTTATAAATGGTAATGATTTCATATTATTGTTCTTTGCTCTTTTTGTATGGCTTAACTATGCACAAGGTGTTGGAGAAAGGATGTTATGTAGATTTGCATCGCTACGATAGTCCGGTGCTTTTACATAGTCACAAGTGCGGTTGTCGATAAATGACTGGTTGTATATTTTCCCTTGTACAAAATACAATTTATAATAATCTGGATTTTCATTCAATTTGTATTTCCCAAGGAAAAAGTCCGTTCGTCCTTCAATTTTTTGGCATGGCGCCTCCGCCGCAACCATAGGCAGGGCAAGCAGAAACAGTGGTATGGCAAAGACAGGTTTCATATAGACGCCAAGTTTGTAATTTTCACAAAGATAGAGTGTTGTTTTTGAAAAAGCAAGGGCGGAGGCTATAAAAAGCGGGGCAGGAAAGGTGGAGGAAGGGCGATTTAAACATTTTTAGGCGAAGAAATTGCACAGGGATGACGCTATTTGCTAATTTTGCATAATTAAAGGAGATGTGAAAAATGAAGAGACTTTTGCTTGTGATAATCGCAATGATGTCGCTGCTTCCGGCATTCGCCGGCGAAAAGGCGAAGATGACGCTCGTGACAAAAGTACATGACTTTGGATATGTCAAGGAGAAAGGTGGCGACGTGACATGCTGGTTCGAGTTTCGCAACACTGGCGACGAGCCGTTGATAATCCGCACGGCGCGCTCTTCGTGCGGCTGCACAAAGCCCGCTTATCCAAAGAAGCCCATTGCCCCCGGCGAGACAGCCAAAATCGGAGTGACGTATAAGCCCGACGGCCGCCGCGGAGCGTTTGACAAGACCGTCACGGTGGTGACCAACGGCGGGACGGCGTATTTGAGGATTAAAGGCAACGTGATACCGTAATGCGCAGACTGACGGTGATATTGACGGCGGCGCTTGTCGCCGCGGCTGCCTCCGCACAGCTGCAATGGGAGGAGACGGCGTGGGACTTCGGCATCATCAAGGAAGCCGACGGCAAGGTGGCTCACCGGTTTGCCTATCGCAACGGTGGGGCCGACACGGTGGTCGTGAAGCGCACATCGTCATCGTGCGGCTGCACGACGGCAAGGCTTGCCGACACGGTGATATTGCCCGGCGACAGCGGCAGCCTTCTTGTGGAGTTCAATCCGTCGTATCGCCCGGGTCCGTTCAAGAAGCATGTGGCTGTGCATACCGACAAGGGAACCACACAGCTGCAGATAGCAGGCAAGGTGCGCCCCGAGGGAGAGACCGTAGGGCGGATTTTTCCGGAGAAAGCCGGTGATTTGCGGCTTACGTCGCGCACGGCAGTGGTTGGCGACGTGCGGCAGGGACACCGCCGCCAGACAAGCGTGATTGCCTACAATGCCGGACACGACACCCTCAGCCTTTCGTTTGAGAGCGCCGACAAGCGTTTTGTCGTGGTTGCCGATTCCGCAGAGGTGGCTCCCGGCGACCTGACTTCGTTCAGCATCGTCTTTCAGACAGACAGTGCCGACGAGACAGGGCGTGCCGACACGCAGATAGCCGTCAAAGCCAACGGCAGGAGTATGGGCGTGATAACCGCCACGGCGCAAGTGGTGGCAGCGCATCCAGAGAAAGTGGACTATGCCTCCGCACCGCAGTTGAGGCTTCGCGCCGACAGGGTGGACTTCACCCCGATAGGCACGAAGAAGATTATGCGCAGCGTGGAGATAGAGAATATCGGCAAAGCCGACCTTCACATCACCGGCACCGGCACGATGGACGATGCGGTGGCAGTGAAAAAGACGGCGCGATGCCTGAAGCCCGGTCGGAAAGGCAAAATCTGCATAACGCTCGACCCGAGCAAGATGGCCGACGGCCGACTGCTCAACAGCAGTGTGGTGATATTCACCAACGACCCGCTGCAAGGCACCGTGCAGATACGCACTGTAGGCACAACAGAAACAGATAAAAAACAAAAATAACAAAAGACACAACGATATGGAATTTCTTGATCATGACGAGCATCACAATATGGTGAGCCATCCGGAGAACAGCAAAGAGTTTGCCGGACTTGCTGTCAACAGTGGAGTGGCAGAGCCACCGAAAGTCAACCCTTACTTCCATCCGCGCAAGCGCCGCCGCACGATGACAGCCGGCGAATATGTGGAAGGCATCCTCAAGGGCGACGTGACTGTGCTGAGCCGAGCGGTGACGCTTGTGGAGAGTCTGGTGCCCGAGCATCAGGCATTGGCTCAGGAAGTGATAGAAAAGTGCCTTCCGTCGGCAGGCAACTCGCGCCGCATCGGCATCACCGGAGTGCCGGGAGCCGGCAAGAGTACGTCGATCGACGAGTTCGGACTGCATGTGCTTAAAGACGGCGGCAAACTCGCCGTTCTCGCCATCGACCCGAGCAGCGAGCGCACCAAAGGCAGTATCCTCGGCGACAAGACCCGCATGGAGAAACTGTCGATTCATCCCAAAGCCTTCATCCGCCCCAGCCCGTCGGCAGGCTCTCTCGGCGGCGTGGCACGCAAGACTCGCGAATCCATCGTGCTTTGTGAGGCCGCCGGCTTCAACAACATCTTTGTGGAGACCGTTGGAGTGGGACAAAGTGAGACAGCTGTGCATTCGATGGTCGACTTCTTCCTGCTGATACAGCTGGCAGGCACCGGCGACGAGCTGCAGGGCATCAAACGAGGCATCATGGAGATGGCCGACGGCATAGTCATCAACAAAGCCGACGGCGACAACATTGAGCGCGCCAACCTTGCCAAAGCACAGTTTCAGAGCGCGTTGCATCTGTTTCCGCCCACATTGTCGGGCTGGATACCCGAAGTGCTGACCTATTCGGGCTACTACGGCATCGGCATCAAAGAAGTGTGGGAGATGATTGACCGCTATTTTGAGTTTGTCAAAGGCAACGGCTATTTCGAGCACCGTCGCATGGAGCAGGAGAAATATTGGATGTATGAGACAATCGACGAGCAGCTGAAGGCGCACTTCTACCGTGACCCTGAGGTGGAGGCGTTGCTGAAGGTGAAGCAGGACAATGTGCTTGCCGCCCGCCAGAGCTCGTTTGTAGCAGCAAAAGACGTGCTTGACTATTATTTCCAAAAAATGGGCTTGAAATAATTTGCACTGACTTTTGATAAGTTAGGCTGCGTCTCGGAAAAGAAAATTGTGCAAGCACTTTTCTTTTTGATAAAACCGGCTGCGTCTCGGAAAAATCAAAATTTCAAGCAAGCTTGATTTTGCTTTTTCCCTCGACTTGCACTAACTTTGTGCGAATTTTAAAATTTGGTCAGAAATTGGAAAAAGAAAAGATAAAGAAATCGTTGGGCACGGTGTGCAAGGTGGTCATACCATTGGTTGTCGGAGTAGGATTGTTTTATTGGCTCTATAACAATGTCGATGTGGAGCAGATGAAAAACATCCTCCGCTACGACGTGGACTACACTTGGATAGGCGTAATGCTCGTAATATCAACGTTCAGCCACGTGTTCCGCGCCATGCGATGGCGTTTGCAACTGCGTGCGCTCGGTATCGACGCGCCGCTCGGAGTGCTTGTAGTTTCGATTTTCGGCACGTATGCTGTCAATCTTGTCTTTCCACGCCTCGGAGAGGTGTGGCGCTGCGGCTACATCTCGCGTCGCCAGAAAGCCCCGTTTACCAAAGTGGTAGGCTCGATGGTGGCCGACCGCCTGTCGGACACCGTCACCGTTCTGACGTTGACCCTTGTGACGATGTGTCTTGCGTGGTCTGCGTTCGACAAGTTTTTTGATGCCTTCCCTCAGGTCAAGGATGGCATATTCAATACCGTGACATCGCCCGTGACATGGATAGGAGTGGCAGTCGTCGCCGGACTTGTTGTAGCGTTGTTCAAACTCGGCAAGCGCTTCGCGTTTATCCAGAAAATCGACAATGCCATCGCCGGACTGTGGCAAGGCTTCTACAGCATAACAAAGATGAAAGGCAAGCGCTGGTTCCTGTTTTACACGCTTCTCATCTGGGGCTGCTACTTCACGCAGCTCTACGTTTGCTTCTTTGCCTTTCCGTTTACGAAAGACCTCGGCATTGTTTGCGCACTGGTGTGCTTCGTGCTGAGCAGCATCTCGATGGGCATACCCACCAACGGAGGCCTTGGCGCATGGCACATTGCGATAATCTTCGGACTGTCGCTCTACGGAGTAGGCACGTTCTCGATCAATCGTCCCGACGCCAACGCCACCGCGTTTGCCATGCTCGTTTGGGGCACACAGACATTGTTGCTGATAGCGTTGGGAATCTATTCCTACGTCTACATATTGATGAATAAAACAAAAGAAGGAAACTAAGAGATGGCACTTAGAATAGACGATTATTTCGATGAGGACGAGCGTCCGGCAGAAGAACGCGACGACGAGGCGCAACCCGCACAGTCCGAGGCGCAAGCCGCGCCGGCAGTGCCGGAGGAAGAGCAATACCGCGAAGACTTTATCGTGACCAACGGTCAGCGCCGCCGTCGGCGGTGGCGCCGGATAATCATTGCCGGCACGCTTCTTGTAGTGGCGGCGATAGTTGTCAACATGCTCTTCGTGTCGAAGAAAGTGGACAAAGGCTGTGTGCGCGGCTATCTCGTGAAGGTGGAACTCAGCAGCGGACTGCTGTTCGACTCCTACGAATGCACTATGGTCACCGACTATCCCGACCGAGTGACCGACGCAAATGACTTGATTTTTCATTTTTCCGTGCGCGACCAGAAACTTGGCGAGAAAATCTACAAAGCCATGCGCGGCGACAGCGTGCTGCTTGTAGACTACGTGCGCTATTCAATGAAAATGCCGTGGCGCGGCAACTCCGACGTGTATGTCGACAGTGCCACGGTGATGAAGTTGCCCGTGCTCCGCAGTCCCGAGCAGGTGGCTCTCGACAAGGCGACATACGGCGCCAAGCCCGACACCACAAAACGTGGATAAGACATAAAAACAAAATAATCAAGGATGGTTGCTCCTTTTCGCGGTCACGGCTGCGGAAAGGAGTTTAATTTTGCATAAAAAGTAAAAACGAAATGCTATGGAAAACAATTTTATTGAAATGGAATGGAGCCGGCTGTGGTGGCTTCTCAGTGTGGTGGTTACGGAGTATGTGCTCGTTCTCGCCGCGGTGGGTGCCGACATGGCAAGCGGCATCAGCAAAGCCCGTAAGCGCGGCGAGGCAACACGCAGCCGCTCGCTCCGCCGCACCGTCGACAAGCTGGCGCGCTACTACAACGTGCTTGTGGTGCTTACCGTTGTCGACGCCATGCAGATAGCCGGCGCGTGGTTTATGCGCGCAGTTGAAGGCTATGCCGTGCCCACCGTGCCGCTGTTCACGCTTCTCGGGTCGCTCGGCATGGCAGGGATAGAGGTGAAAAGCATCTTTGAGAAAGGCAGCGACAAGGAGCGCACCGATGTAGGCGCGTTGCTCGACCTGCTCGAATCCGCCGCCGACAATGAGAAATTAACCAAAATTATCAACAACCTTAAAAACTTGAAGAAATGAAACATTTTACCATTGACGAACTTACACATTCAGACACCGCCATCGGCCACGGCATAGCCAACAATCCCGGCGCCGTGGAGCGGGAAAACCTGCGCCGTCTCGCCGAACGCGTGCTCGACCCCGCAAGAGAACGCCTCGGCGCGCCAATCTACGTCAACAGCGGCTACCGCAACTGCGCGGTGAACCGACTGGTGGGCGGAGCGCGTCGCTCATATCATCTGCAGGGGCGCGCCGCCGACCTCGACACCCGCAGCGGCCGCAACGCCGAACTGATGCGCATCCTCCAGTCGCTTCCCCACACCGAACTGCTGTGGGAACAGGGCGGCCGCTGGATACACGTAGCCCTGTGACGGCAGCCGACGGCGCCTTTCCCGCAGTGAAAACGGCGGAAAACGGCGGTTTGCACGCAGTTTTTTAACGGAAATCGGATGTCGTGGTTTAAAAAATGTGAAAAATAAAGCCAAACCACTAAATATTAGAGGTTTGGCTTTTATTGTTGAGTTTTTGTTGTAGTGGTTTGTGAGTTTTTGTTGAGTAATAAAATGAACACATCGCGCGCGATGCGCGTAAATTTGCAACATAAAACCAACAGATTAAAATTTATTCGTATGAAAAGCTTATTCACCATTATTGCAGCCAGCCTACTGCTCGGCACGGCATCAATGGCGGCAGAGCATACGGGGATTGACAACAATTCGGCATATCTTGATTTGCGTCCAAACGGCACGGCGCTCCGCACGACGGCAGCCTCACGCATCGTGGTTTCAACATGATGGGTCAGGGTCAGATGGTCGCCAACACAGAGGCAACCGAGGTTTCGATCGCAGGTTGGCAGCCAGGACTCTACATTGCCCGTCAAGGCAATGCGGTAGTGAAATTTGTAGTGAAATAGGGATATAAATAAAACAAACATTAAAATTTATACAAATGAAAATGAAAAAAACTTATTAAAAATGGCGTTGCTCGCTTTCGCAACCTTTGCGGCAAGTGTGGCAAGCGCACAAACTTACTCTGGTAAAATCACATCAAGCGACTGGAGTGGAGACAATGGGTTGAAGAGTGATGTGGATTATTCTTTGACTTATATTGAAAGTACTAAGAAACTTAATTTTGAGTTTACCGTTCCTTGTGACAAAAAAATCAATGTTGCATATTTCTTAGCAGAGTATGGCTTTGGTGAAACTAGAATAGAAGGACCGCAATCAGTAGACGGAACATATACTTTGTCGGGAACCACTGGAGGCGCATTTGCTCTTGGAAAAGGAGATGAAACGTGGTTCACTCTTAAATTGGTTATTGACGGTGTCGGGGATATTGTAACGAATCAGATTGCTTATAAGGCGGGAGAAGGAAACACAGCAGAGGACACAGAAGCTCCGGCATGGGTGTCGGACCCGACTGCCGTAGCAAGCTCAACATCGGCAACGATTTCGGTCAATGCTAATGACAATGTCTCAAAGACGCTGACATACGAAGTGTCAAAAACTGCGGATTTTGCGACATTGGAGGCAACAGTAAACGGAAAAGCGAATGGAACTACAGAAATTGCGTTGAAAGGACTGTCGCCAGAAACAGACTATACATATTACGTTCGCGTTAAGGATATGGCTGGCAATGTTGGAGCTGTTAAAACAGTAACGTTTAAAACAACAGCGCAGGCAGCAGTCGTTGCAACTTACTATGGCGTATTCTATGCCAACGATTGGAAAGAAAAGGCAACAGTTGACGGAAAAGAGGTGACACCGCAAATCAATTGGAAGGCTGAAACGCTGGAAGGATATAATGATGTGATTGTTACCGCAGAATTGTTAGAAGCACTTCCTGATGGAGCGGCGCTTAAATTCTGCGCATATATTGAAGGTGACATCAAACAAGTTGACAACAAGGATATGACGGCAACTGGCAAGGCAAATGAGTATACAATCAAGTTGAGTGAAGTGCTTCCAAAAGGTACGACATTGGCAAAAGACCAAATTTTTGGCCAGCTCTTCTTCCGCATTTATCCTAAAGAGGGTGGGGTTTCACGAACAAAGATTCTTGCATCAGTATATAAGGTGGGAGAGTCAAACGATCCTATTGCCACAGACACTAAGGCTCCGGAATGGGGCGTAGATCCAGTGGTAGAAAACGTAACAGACAAGACTGCTGAAATTGTGGTTAATGTGACAGATGATTCAGGCAGTGCCGTCATTACTCTGACAGGTGATAATGGATTTGCTGAATTGAAGAAAGAGGTGAAAGCCGACGGCACAAATCAGACAATCGCGTTGAACGGACTTACGGCAAACACTACCTACAATCTGACACTTGCCATTGCCGACGCAGCAGGCAATGCCGGCGAGAGCAGAACAGTTAATTTTACCACTCTGGAAACACCGGACCGTGAAGTGCTTTATCATTCTTTCGATTTCACTTCAGAGAACTGGAAAAAAAATGGAAAAACAAACACATTCGCTCCTAACGGCAGGCTTCTTTTGACAGTGAATGCCGACAACACAGTGACCGTTAAGGTTACGGTTGATGAGGGTGTGGAAACCGTAGATAACGCATGGTTCATGCTGCACGGAATAGAAGATTTCAGAATTAATGCGCAGGAAGATGGCTCATTTGTGGGCACTTCGACAAAAAGCATTAGCAATAGAGAAGCTTCTCAGGCATTCCATATGAATTTCGTGTTGAAAAATGCTGTCGGAAACTCAGAACTTGACGTTATGTTTTTCACACCGTCAGAAGGTTCGACATCAGCAGTAGCAGAGGTTGAGGCAGAGGCAGCTAAGGTTGTTGCAGCCAACGGCGTAATCCGCGTTGAGGGCGACAAGACGTTTGCAGTCTACACCGTAGCCGGACAATTGGCATTCCGCGGCATGGGCGAGGTTCGCCTTGACAAGGGTGTCTATGTGGTTGTTGTCGACGGTAAGGCACAGAAAGTTATGCTGTAAGAAAACAATAATTGATTAAGGCGAAGAGCGGGGCTTCCGGGAAACGGAGGCTCCGCTCTCTGCGTATGGCGCAAGGCGTCACGGGGCGAGGCAAACCGATGGGATGACGTTTATACAACCGCTCTTCGGCGGTAGATGGGTGATGCGTTGGCGTCACGGGGTAGGCGAGCCAACCCCGTGCTAACATATTAAACCGCTCTTCGGCTGTTTTTCGCATCGCGCCGTTGGCGCAATCAGATGATGATGGTGGACGATGTGGTGAGGCAACCGCCGATGGTGGGGGAGGTCGGTAAATGTGAAAGTAGGAGGTAAATGCCTTTTATGAATAACAATTACCTCCTACCCAATTTTCTACACTTCGCTATGCTTCTTTCAGCGGCGGCGCTCCGCGACGCATATGCGTCGGTGCGTGTACCCCCGACGCGGTCGGGGGTTAACTGAAGGCGTGACCGCTTGCGCGGTCGGCACAAGAGCGCATCTCCGAAGCGCATATAGATGGATGGCGGACGATGGGGATGCGCAATCTGATGATGATGGTGGACGATGGCGGATGGCAACCGCCGAAGGTGGGGAAGTGGCGTACCTCCAGCACGCAGAGTTTGGTGTCGAGGTGAATCCCGGCACGCTACGCTGCGCTTTGCATACCGGGTTATGGAAGAGTGCCGTCGCTCTGCGACGAGAGAGTGCAAACCGAGGGATGATGTTTATACAACCGCTCTTCTGCGGTAGATGTGCGTGCATTGATGTCACGGGGCAGGCGAGCCAACCCCGTGCTAACATATTAAACCGCTCTTCGGCGGTTTTTTCGCGATGGCGGTGTATTGCGCCGTTGGCGCAATCAGATGATGATGGTGGCGGACGATGGGGCAACCGCCGAAGGACGGCGGACGATGTGGATGCGCAATACGATGGGTGATGGCGGACGATGGGTGAGGCAACCGCCGAAGGACGGTTGTATAATCGTAGCCCCAGGTTGGCTTGCCTACCTGGGGTTAGTTGTTGAAAGAAAAAATAAAATATAAGTCAGTATATTTGTGAGTTACGATGAAAAGATGTAACTTTGCACCGCTTTTCGTAATCTCTGGCAAGACAAGTGGCTTGTGAATATTGCGACAATTATTAACTAATTAATTCACAATAAAATGGATTTGATTAAAGTTGCCGAAGAGGCATTTGCAACCGGCAAACAGCATCCGGAGTTCGGACCGGGCGACACTATCACAGTGGCTTACCGTATTAAAGAGGGTAACAAAGAGCGTATCCAGCAATATCGCGGTGTAGTAATCCGCATTTCTGGAGAAGGCACAAAAAAACGCTTCACAGTGCGTAAGATGAGCGACAACATCGGAGTAGAGCGTATCTTCCCGATTGAGTCACCGTTTATCGACAGCATCACAGTCAACAAGTTTGGTAAAGTGCGTCGTGCAAAATTGTACTATTTGCGCAACCTTACAGGCAAGAAGGCTCGTATCAAAGAGCGTCGTGTTGTCAACAAGTAATCGCACAGCAGAACGTAGCGATACAGAGACCGATGGTTGGAATCCCAACCATCGGTCTTTTTTTTGCTCGCCTCGGCCTTCTACAACCGCTCTTCGGCGGTAGATGCGTGATGCGTTGGTGTCACGGGGTAGGCAAGCCAACCCCGTGCTAACGTATGAAACCGCTCTTCGGCGGTTTTTCCGCCTATGACGGTGTATTGCGACGATGGGGCAATCCTCTCTTCGGCGGTTTTTTTCCGATGGCGATGGTGCATCCTGCCGGAATGAGGTCTTTGTGATGAGATTATTTTGTGTGGGCTTTTGCAAGATTGGAAAATAAGGCATAACTTCGCATTATGGAAACAACGCTCGAAACGCTTATCAGTCGCGGCGCTGTCGACGGCCGTCTGCTGACGTTGCTGCAACAGTCGTTGCCGGACCGTCTTGACGATGTGCCCGACGGTTTCCGCCTTACTGCTCGCGATGTGGTTGTCGATGGCAGAAGCCTGCGTCTCACCACGCCGATTGCCCGAGGCGAAGGCAACGCCGTTGCCGACTGGGGACGGCTTATGCTGCGTGTGCTCGCGGTGTCATCGGTGAAGCCCCGCCGCCTGCGGCGCATTGCCCGCGCCTGTGCCGACGGCGCAATAACCGACAGCGCAACGTTGCGGCTGGCACTCGAACGCAATGAGGGCGGCAATGTGCATTTTTGGGTGGTTGCGGTTGTCGTGGCGTTGCTTTCGTTGCTTGTGTGGATAAACAATATGTAGAAATATGCAGAAAAAGATTCTTTTAGCACTTATAGCACTGACTTTTGCCTTTGCACCAGCCACGGCGGAGCGCATAAAACATGAAGACAAGATAATCGAGGCGATAACGCTGATGGACGAGGGCAAATATGCGCCGTCGATACGCATTTTGCGCGACGTGCTCGCCACCGACTCGACAAACTACCATGCCCGTTATGAACTGGGCTATGCCTATTATCTTGCGGGCAACTACCGGCAATCGGCAGCCATGTATGAGCCGTTGGTCGACTATCCGGAAGCCAACGACCAGACATTCTCGATGCTTGGAAACGCCCTGGATATGGCAGGCGACCGCAAGCGCGCCTTAGACGTGTATTACGACGGAATCAAGCGGTTTCCGAATAGCGGCAAGCTGCATGTGGAACTTGGCACGATGGCGCTGATAGACGGCGACAGCAAGACCGCCATGGCGTGCTATCTGCGCGCTGTCAAGGTGGCGCCCGACTACACTCCCGGCTTTTATCGCACCGCCATGCTGCTTTTCAATTCCGACCGTCCCGAACTTGCTTTGTGCTACGGCGAGATGTTTCTTGCCAAAGAGAGTGAGAACAAAAGCCGTATAGAAGCAGTGAGCAAAGGCATTGTCGACACTTACCGCTCGATAGCCCGAGTTGATGGCGACACGCTGACAACTCACTTTCCGGCAACCAACATCACTCTCTCAACAAATTCCACCGCCGCCGATCTGGAGCGGGAGTTCTTACGCTTTGACGTGATCTACAGCGTTGATTTCAATTTTGCCGCCAAGAGTCTCGGCAAGGTGGCAGCGCTCGATGCGGAGACCATTTGCCGCCTCCGCACCGCGATTGCCGACCAGCTGCTCAACAACGAACTTATCGCCGACAGCAAGAACCCCTATCTGCGTCATCTCAAGGCAGTGCGCGAGTCGGGCTGCGAGAACGCCTACAATCATTATGTGGTGCTCTACGGCGACCAGCCCGCCTTCAAGCGTTGGGTGGCACTGCATCCGATAGAATGGCAGAGGTTTGCCGACTGGTTTGACAGCTACAATCCCGCCGATGGCGAGTGCGCCTATTTCTGATTTAGCGGAACAGACGCGGCACAAATTGCAGCAGATACTGCCTCCAGTTGCACCATAGGTGTCCGCGCGAAGATTCGTGATATTCGTATCCGATGCCCTCGTTGTCGAGAGTGGTTCGGAAAGCCGTGTTTTGGCCGTAGAGGAAGTCATCCTTGCCGATTGCAATCCAAAACAGACTGTAGCCCTCACGCTTCAGCGTCTGCAGCTTCTGCGGCATATTGTTGTAGGCAGGCAGCGAGCAGTCGACCGCAGAGAAGTCGAGTCCGGCAGAGAACAGTCCGATATATCCGAAATCCTTAGGATAGTTGAGAGCGATAAATAGCGTGTGGAATCCACCCATCGACAGCCCCGCCACGGCGCGGTGAGCCTTGTCGGGCAACGTGCGGAAATTGTTGTCGACAAACGACACAATCTCGGGAAATGACGACTCGAAAGACCCGCGTTTGTAGCTCGGCATCGTGTGTGTCATCGCCGGACGGTAAGACAGATTCTCAGACGTCTCGCCTGGAGCGGCCTGCTTGTCGGCGTTGCCGTTTGGCATCACCACAATCATCGGTTCCGCCTTTCCCTCGGCGATAAGGTTGTCGAGGATGCGTGCCGCGTGTCCGAGTTCAAGCCATGCATTCTCATCGCCTCCGCTTCCGTGCAGCAGATACAGCACGGGATATTTCTTCCCGGACTCGCCATAGTGGGGCGGCAGGTAGACCGACAAGCGGCGGTCGGCATGCAGAGCGTCGGAGTGATACCACACCTGCGCCACAGAACCGTGAGCCACATCGCGCACCTGATAGTAGTCGGCGCATCCTCCGCCTACATAAAAAATGCTGAACACCGTCCCCACGTCGCGCCGCGTGAACGGATTGGTAGGGTCTAAGCCGTCGACACCATCGACAGTCTGCCTGTATGTGTACATCTCCGACGGCAGCGGCGGAGTGGTGTATTTCCATATTCCCTGACCGCAATTCACCAAGTCGGCAGTGCCTCCGTTAGCTTCCCAGTCGCCGTGTACAGCCACAGCGTGGGCGTCGGGGGCGGCAACGGTAAACGTCACGCTCCGGTCGGCGTTGACCACAGGCGACTCAATGCTTGACTCCGTAAACTTTACATTTTGCTGCGCCGCTGCGGAGACAGTAAGCCACAGGCAGGCGGTTAAAAGAAGATGTTTCATATTTTCAGCCATTTTTAGTTTCGTAAGTGCAAAATTAATGTTTTTGCTGAAAAAACAAATATGTGGTTGTCGGGGAAAAAGAAAGGGATAGTCGGCGCAAACAAGGCAATATAGTTTGGACAATTAAAGAAATGTCATTATTTTTGCATACACGATTAATGGATAAAGCATTATGACAGAAAAGGAAATGCACTCATATCGGTTGACATCGATGGTAGAGCCGAGTGATAAAATGTTGGACGCGATAATGTCGGGCGTTGCAGTAATGGCACGGCAGTCGACAGAGAATGCCCACAAAGAACTTGTCCGTCGGTTTGACGCTTTAAAAAGAGAAATAAAGGTGTATCAAGAATCATTGAGAAAACATGCTTGATAGAAGACCTGTATTGTGTGTGGTGGCAGGACCAAACGGATCAGGAAAGACGTCTGCCACTATTCAACTGTTGTCGAATGAGTGGGCTGCAGATGCTCTTTATATCAATCCAGATAATATAGCTCAAGAAACTTTTGGGGATTGGAATTCTCCGACAGCAATTTTAAAAGCAGCACAGGTCGCAACAGAAGAAAGATATCGTTGCCTTGCAGAGAAAAAAGATTTTGTTTTTGAAACGGTTTTGTCTTCTGAAGAAAAATTACAGTTCTTGAAGAAAGCGCACGAGTCTGGCTTTTTTATAAGGCTTTTTTTTGTATGTACAAATTCTCCGGAGATTAATGTTATGCGTATCACAAAGCGTGTGCTTGATGGTGGTCATGAGGTCCCGATAACAAAAATAATCTCTCGTTATTATAAATCGATATTAAATGCATCCAAAGCCATTTGCTTTGTAGATAGGGCATATGTCTATGATAATTCGGTGGAGAATCAAAAGCCGAGATTGCTCTATCGAACTACTGATGGTATGTTGGCAAAACGATATTGCTCAGATATGCCAGAATGGGCTGCGGAGATGCTGCCTCGTTGAGGAACACGCTCCGCAGCGTTCTGTGCCTCACAATGCCGCCTTCTGGGGCGTTTTCTACAACCGCTCTTCGGCGGTTTTCGCATGGCGGTGTATTGCGCCGTTGGGGCAATCCGATGGGTGATGGCGGACGATGGGGTGAGGCAACCGCCGATGGCGGGGAAGTGGCGTACCTCTGGCACGCAGAGTTTGGTGTCGAGGAGAATCCCGGCACGCTACGCTGCGCTTTGCATACCGGGTTACGGAAGAGTGCCGTCGCTCTGCGACGAGAGAGTGCAAGCCGGGGGATGTGTTGACATATACAACCGCTCTTCGGCGGTAGATGGGTGATGCATTGGTGTCACGGGGTAGGCGAGCCAACCCCGTGCTAACATATTAAACCGCTCTTCGGCGGTTTTTTCGCCTATGGCGATGATACACCGCGCCGATGGATGGCGGTTTTAGATGCGCTATTTTGTGTCTTTTGGAAGGAATAAGTGCAGCATCACCACGCTGATGAGAGCCGACAGGATTGATCCGGCGAGGATTCCGAGTTTAGCATCGGCAAGCAGCAACGCATGCTGTCGCGGGTCGTATGCGAGTCCGGCAATGAAAAGAGCCACGGTGAAACCAATGCCGCTGAGCATACACACACTTGCAAACGCCTTCCACGAACTGCCTTTAGGCAGGCGTACGAGTTTTGTGCGAATGGCAAGCCAGGAGAAAGAGAACACGCCGAGGAATTTTCCGAGCACCAGACCCAGCATTACGGCAAGTCCGACACCAGAGAACAGGTTGTCGAAACCCATGCCTTGGAAAGATATTCCAGCGTTGGCGAAAGCAAAAACAGGGATAATCATAAAGCTTACCGGCGTGTGAAGGTTGTCCTCCATGTCCTGCAACGGGCTGATGACGTGGTCGGACGCCGTTTCAATCTGCTTCAGCATATCCACCTGCCGGTGGGTCAGGATACGCGCGTTAGAGTGCTTTCCGGTGATTGTCTGCTGCGGGAACGACGCCACGCACTCACGGATCTGCTCCACCGATTTCAGCACCGACGACTTTATTGTGGCAGGGATGCAGAAGGCAAGCGCCACACCCGCGATTGTGGCATGGATACCAGAGTTGAGCACCGCATACCAAAGCGCCAGTCCGATAGTCAGATAGAACATCTTGGAGCGTATGCCCTTGATATTTCCGATTATCAGCAACAGCAGCATGACACCGGCATACAGCAGATATGCCGCATCGAGATGAGCGGTGTAGCAAGTGGCGATTACTATGATTCCACCAAGGTCGTCGGCAACGGCGAGAGTGGCGAGAAACACCTTCAACGCCAATGGCACACGCTTTCCGAAAATCGACAGCACACCGAGCGAGAAAGCAATGTCGGTTGCCATCGGTGTAGCAAGTCCGCGCATCGCGTCGGCATCGGCAGGCGCACATAGCCAGAACACAAGCACCGGAATCAGCATACCGCCGCAAGCACCGATAAGCGGGAGCATCGCGTTGCGTGGCGACGACAGTTCGCCAACAAGAATCTCACGTTTTATTTCAAGACCTACGGAAAGGAAGAAAATCGCCATGAAGAAATCGTTGATGAGGTCGAGAATAGTCATCGTGTGACCTCCGTGGCTGAAAAGGTTGAAGTCGCCCACCGATAGGCTGACCGTTTGATTCCAAAATTCAAAATACGTTGCACTCATCGAAGTGTTGGCAATAACCAGAGCCAGCACAGTGGCGGCAATCAGAAGCATGCTCGACGTCACATACGTGCGGAACATCTTCAAAAACCGAAAACTTTGTAACATTCTTCTATATATATGTTTCTAAAACAATGGCGGGCAGTCATAGCCCCAATCTTTTTCGGGAGCAAAATTAGGGAAATATTTCTGCATACACAAACGTGCCGCGGCACATAGTCAGCACCGCGGCACGTTTAAACCTTTCAGTCAGGGATTTGTGTCAGAACTTATAGCCGATGGCGAAGTTCCAGCCCTTGTTTTTCATAGACCAGCCCAAATCGTGCGCTCCAGCCACGTTGCGCAGACCGCGCTGATAGCTGATGTTGAATACATAGTGGTCCATCACCTCCA
>ENA-USUM01001075-USUM01001075.1-human-gut-metagenome-genome-assembly--contig:-NODE-1075-length-16856-cov-7.524346_pt1 | contig 16856 bp, 12 predicted proteins | sample MGYA00250063_ERZ773402 | MGnify/ENA primary metagenome ERZ773402 (study PRJEB29103, sample SAMN06112030) | human gut metagenome | biome: human gut; feature: ankylosing spondylitis patient; material...
GGAGCGGTAGGATTCCCGTTCTGCGCCCGTAGGGGGAGGAACATCAGCAGGCAGAGTGCCAGACCGTAGCTGACCGCGCACAGATGGATGCAGCTGCTGCACAGGGTGTTGAAAAATTTGGTGAGATCAATGTTGCATGCTGCAACGCAGGTGTATGCCGTCTGGCTCCTTTTGAGGAAATGGATGACAAGACCCGTGATTTCCACATTGATGTAAATATCAAGGGTGTATGGAACACCTGTAAGGCAGTTATCCCATACATGTTAAAGCAGGGCGGCGGCAACATTGTTATCGCTTCTTCTGTAACCGGTGATATCGTTGCTGATGCTGGTGAAGCAGCATACGCTATGACAAAGGCTGCATTAGTTGGTCTGACCAAGTGCCTGGCAGTTGAGTATGCAAGCCGCAATATCCGTGTAAACTGCTCACAGTTAGGATATGCACGTACACCAATGGTTGAGAAGATGGCAGTTGAGTCCAATCCTGAGAACCCAGAGGCAGCTATTGCAGATATCGCTGTAGGTGTTCCTATGAAGCGTCTTGCAAAACCGATCGAAGTTGGCGAACTGTTCGCATTCCTTGGAAGCGACGAATCCAGCTACCTGACCGGATCCCAGATCGTTATCGACGGTGGCAGCACACTGCCAGAGACCATGTCTATTGGTACCAACTAAAAATAACTTGAAAATCAAATAAAACCGCACTATAATAGTAAAGAACTGGAAAAGGGGAGCTGGCAGTCAGTCGGCTGAGAGTGGGATGTGTTTCCCAGACCCGTAACCTGATTTGGATAATGCCAACGTAGGGATATAAAACCGAGGTCTTTTTAGAGTGTGATCTTAGCGGATATGTCTGTTGCAGGCATATCCGCTTTTTCGTGTGCAATGAGCCAAAGTCCGCACTTGCGGGAGACCATGGCGAATGCCGCGAAAACCGGAAAAATGCGGAGCTTTTTTCCGGTCTTAGGTCTTCCAGGCGGCATATTGGGGGCACCACCTTATGTCGCATAATAAAACGTGGCCTGCAGTAGAACATGTTAAACGTACATTGTATACACTGTGGGAATGCTGAGAAGGGAGAAGACGATTATGAAAAAAGAATTAACGATCGACGGGAGTGATTCAAGCGGAGGCGCCGGTATTCAGGCCGACATTAAGACAATGATGGCAAACGGAGTATTTGCCATGAGTGCGATCACAGCACTGACTGCGCAGAACACAACAGGAGTAGAGGCAATTTTAAATGCCACTCCGGAATTTTTAGGACAGGAATTAGACTGTATTTTTACTGACATTTATCCGGATGCAGTAAAGATCGGTATGGTATCAGACAAAGAGCTGATCTGCATGATCGCGGCAAAGTTAAAGCAGTATGATGCGAAAAATGTAGTAGTAGATCCGGTCATGGTAGCCACCAGCAGGGAACACAGCAGTGAAACCAGCACCCCGATGGCTCCGTTTGGCGTCTCTGTACTTTTTTCATAAAAGAAAGCACCCATAAGTCCTGCGATACCACCCATGTACATAATTCCCGGAATTCCGAGGTTTAAGTTACCGGATTTTTCTGTGACGATCTCTCCGGATGCACCAAATAAAATAGCGACTCCCTGTCCGATCGCCTTCTGGATAAACGTCAGTAATAATGTCATTCTATTTCTCTCCTTTCTTGCGGAACTCCAATTTGTAGTTAATAAAGAATTCACATCCGATCAGGAAAAATAATAAAATACCTGTAATAATATCTGATGCATTTTCATTCAGACCAAACTGCGATGCCACCTGGATCGATCCCTGCTGCATAAATACAAGGAATCCGGAAACAAGGATCATCGCAAGCGGATTAAACTTTGACATCCATGCAACAATGATCGCAGTAAATCCCCGTCCACCTGCTGTACTTGTCGAGATGGTATGGCTCGCACCGCTGACGATCACTGCACCGGCAATTCCACAGATCGCACCGGAGATCATCATTGTACGGATAATGACCTTCTTCACATCGATTCCTGCATATCTTGCAGTATTCTGGCTTTCTCCGACAACCGAGATCTCATATCCCTGTTTGGAATATTTCATATAAACATAAACTACTAATGTAATTGCTAAAACAATGATAACATTTAATGTATATGCATTGCCAAAAATTGTTGGAAACCATCCACCTTTTGTTGCTGCATTGATAATACCAACGGTATTAGAACCAGACGGATTCTCCCAGAATACAATACAGAACGTTACGATCTGCATTGCGACATAATTCAGCATTAAAGTAAATAAAGTCTCATTGGTATTAAAATATGCTTTAAAAATGGCAGGGATCACACCCCAGATCAGTCCGGCCAGACCACTGACAACAAAAATCACGATCAGCAGTAACCAGTTTGGCATTTTATCGCCAAAGTAGATCATCATTGCCGCTGCCGCTGTACCACCCATTAAAATCTGTCCTTCTGCACCGATGTTCCAGAATTTCATTTTAAATGCAGGGGTAAGACCAATTGCAATACATAAAAGCACCATCATTTCACGGATAGTCACCCAGATCCTCCGGTTGCTTCCAACTGCTCCGTCAATAATTCCAAGATACACTTCGATCGGATTCTGTTTTGTGACTGCCACGATCACAAGTGCCGCTACTACCAGTGACAATGCAACTGCGATCAGTCGGATCGCCCACGCCTTTCCCACACTGATATGGTCTCTCTTCACCATACGTGCAAAAGGTTCTTTCTTCGAAATCACGTTTTCCTTACTCATTCTTATCCTCCGTCAAACCAGTCATCATCAGTCCCAGTTTTTCCTTCGTTGTGGTACGCGCATCCACGATACCCGCAACTTTTCCACTGTTCAATACCAAAATCTTATCACAAAGTTCCAGCAGGACATCCAGATCCTCACCTACACAGATGACTGCAACTCCTTTTTTCTTCTGGTCATTCAACAGATTGTAAATCGTGTATGATGAATTGATGTCAAGTCCTCTGACCGGATACGCAACCATCAGCACAGTCGGATTGCTTGCGATCTCACGGCCGACAAGGATTTTCTGTACATTACCGCCGGAAAGCCTGCTGACCGGAGTATCCACACCCGGTGTCACAACATCTAATTTCTCCACAATATCTTCTGCAAGTTTCTTTGGAGATTTACGGTCGGCAAAGAAATGTCTGCCTTCCTTATAGCTTCGGATCATCATATTATCTGTCAGATCCATAGAACCAACAAGTCCCATTCCAAGACGGTCTTCCGGCACAAACGATAACGTGATACCAAGATTTTTAATATCCTCCGCCTTCATCTCAGAGATTTTTTCTGTCGTACCCTCCGGGGAAAAATAAAGGATCTCGCCGCTCTCGATCGGCTGAAGTCCTGCAACGGACTCTAATAATTCTTTCTGTCCGCTTCCTGAAATTCCTGCCACACCAAGGATTTCCCCACTGTAGGCGGTGAAGGAAGCCTCTGTCAGAACCTTAAGTCCCTCCTTGTTCCTACACGTAATGCCACGCATCTCAATACGTTTTTCTGCTCCTACAGGCTCAGTACGGTTGATATCCAGTTTTACTTTCTCGCCGACCATCATCTCTGTGAGTGATTCTACAGTTGCCTTCGCCGTCTCTACCGTATCAATATATTTTCCTTTTCGAAGCACTGCGACACGGTCAGAAAGTTCCAATACTTCATTTAATTTATGTGTGATGATAATAATGGATTTTCCTGCTTTCCTCATGTTCCTGAGGACTGCAAATAATTTTTCAGTCTCCTGCGGTGTCAATACGGCTGTCGGTTCATCGAGGATCAGAATGTCTGCCCCGCGGTAAAGTACTTTTACGATCTCTACGGTCTGTTTCTGTGAGACAGACATGTCATAAATTTTCTGGGACGGATTGAGGTCAAATCCATACTGTTCTGTCAGTTCCCTGATTTCTTTCTCTACCTGTTTCATATTCAGTTTTTCTTTTCCAGGCAGACCTAAAATAATATTCTCGGCGGCTGTCAAAATATTGATCAGCTTGAAATGCTGATGAATCATTCCAATACCGAGCGCGAAGGAATCTTTTGGGGAGCGGATGGTCACTTCTTTTCCATCCACATAAATTTCTCCTTCGTCCGGGAAGTAAATTCCGGAAAGCATGTTCATCAACGTAGTCTTTCCACTACCATTCTCTCCTAAAATTGAAAGAATTTCACCTTTCCTGACGGTCAGATTCACGTTATCGTTCGCAATCACGTCACCGAAACGTTTGGTTACACCTTTCAGTTCAATAGCGTTTCCTGTTTCCACAAGTAATCCTCCTAAATACGAAAATCCTTTCAATCTGTATCTTGAAAGGATTTATCTGTTTTCTTCCAATATTTCTATCATTGCAGAGCACAGAAACCATCTGTGCCCTGCCGGCTTATCTTAAAAATTAGTTTGCCTGAGATGTGATACCATCAATGATAATATCAAAGGATGGTGCAGATGCCAATTCAGATTCATGATAATAACCGTCTGAAACGTAATCAGCATATTTTGCGTAATCTCCGCCTTCTGCGATCAGGTCTTCTAAGGAAGATCCGTTTACTGTAAATGTAGATGTATCAAATACATGAAGAGAACCATCTTTTAATGCTGCTTCTACTTCTTCTACTTTTGCGTCTGTTCCTTCTGCTGCAACAGCCTCATTGACCGGAGTGATTCTGACTGCATCCTCAGAGAATCCTTTGCACCAGTCTGTGTCGATTGCTTTTCCATCTAATACGCACTGTACAGCGTAAGTATAATATACACCCCAGTTATTTGTAGGAGATGTCAATGCTGCGTCCGGAGCAACAGATGTCATATCTACGTTGTAACCAACACAAGGAACACCTGCTGTCTCACATGCTGATGGAGCACCTGTTGTATCAGCATGCTGGCTGATCAGTACACAGTTATCTGCGATCAACTGATTTGCAACTTCACCCTCTGCTGTCATATCTGCCCAGCTGTTTGTATACTGAACTTCCATTGTAACAGATTCACATACGCTCTTAGCACCTAAATAGAAAGATGTGAATCCGGAAATAACCTCTGCATATGGGAATGCACCTACATAACCGATTTTTGCCTGGTCAGCTGTGATAGTACCATTCTCGATCATCTCATTTAATTTCATACCTGCAACAACACCGGATACATAACGTGCTTCATAAATTGCATCGAAGTAGTTGTGCATGTTAGAAAGTCCGGAACTTGCTGCCTGATATCCTGTTGCATGACAGAACTGAATGTCCGGATACTCCTGTGCTGCCTGTAAAATGTATGTCTCATGTCCAAAACTTGTTGCAAAAATAATATTACATCCCTGATCTGCAAGGTCTACTGCTGCATCATAGCAGGACTCATCCTCCGGGATTGTTGTCTTCTCAATAATCTGGTCATCTGATAAACCAAGGTTTGCTGCCATCTCATCAATACCTGCCATATGAGCTGCTGTATATCCCTCGTTCTCATCACCGATATAAATAACACCGACTTTGATATCTGCTGCCTGTGTGCCATCTGTACCAGCCTCTGTAGAAGTTGCTGCAGAATTATCTGCTGCACTGCTGTTGTCTGCTGTGTCTCCACATCCTGCCACCATACCGACAGTCATTCCCATTGCCAATAAAATACTTAATGCCTTTTTCATATAATCCTCCTTGTTTTGCATTAGAAAAACTAATTTCAAAATACAAAAGTCAATTTAGCACAGCAATTTTTTATCGTCAATATGATTTGTATGGTAATTTTCAAAAAAACGTCAATTTTTGCAAAAATTTTTTTATTGATAAGATGAACTAATACAGGAGATATTTTTAACTAATAAAAAATACAGCCTTTCTCCGTCATCTGGAAAAAGACTGTATCTTTATTCTTATACTCTTCTGATGTGCTGATGTGTAAACAGGTGATCCTGACAATACTCATAATTGCCTTCGCACTTCGAACAGAAACGGAACTGTAAGTTTGGATCATCCAGCTCTGTGCGTCCGCAGACTGCACATTTGTGTTTTGCGATACCGGAACCCGGTCTCGGCTCTCTCATCTGTGCCTTAAACTGCTGCCTGCGATGCACCTCATGTGGAGTATACCGGCTCAGATTCCTCGTGGACAGGAAGAAAATAAGATAATTTAACAGTGACATCACAATACATAACAGCATGATCCCTGCATACCATAATGCAGTGGATGCAGACTGTGTATATGCATAAATCGCATGATAGGTATCCCACACGCTGAAGATCATGATCACAACATATACGGCTGCCATCCATTTCATTTTTATCGGAATGATAAAGTACAGTAACACCTGCATATCCGGATATAAGGTCGCAAATGCAAGGAATATAGACATATTGATATAGGAAGTACTGATCATCTGTCCCATCATTGTGCTTGCAGTGTGGGCAAAACTGCCACCCATAAACAGATAGATCAGACCATACGCCAAAAGGCTTCCCACTTCAGTCAGCAGAATTCCTCCGATGATATAGGCATTAAAACGGAAAGTTCCCCACGCGCGCTCCAACGCAGTTCCAAGCTGATAATAAAACATCATCATGATCAACAGAAAAATGATATTGCTGTCTGTCGGCATTAAAATCCATGTGATAAGTCTCCAGATCTGTCCGTGTAAAATGTAATAAGGCTGGAAATTCAAGAATCCCAATATATTCGGTGCCACCATGTTCAATACAAATCCAACGGAATATGCTCCGATCAGATACACGATCAGATTCGGTACCGCATATCTTCCAAATTTACGCTCCAGTTTATTTAACCAGTTCATATTGCTGCTCCTTTTTTTCAAATACTCTTTGGACTGTCTTCTTTTTCAAACAATCTAGCTAAAGTATATCTATGCAGGAAACCTTTGTCAATCGGCGCTAAATTTCTTCATAAAAAGTTTAGATTTTTCAGATTATTTTGTCATTGTTTTTTGTTTTTTCCTGTCGTATAATGTACATTGCTTGGTTTTTGAGCACATATATATAATAGGAAGAAATAGTGAACATAGACTATTGATAGATCTGATTTACAAGAGATAATTTGGAGGAAAGATATGAGTAACAATACACTTCATAAACTTGGTATTGATATTGGTTCCACGACAGTCAAAGTAGCTGTGCTGGATGAGAATGACAACCTGTTATTCTCCGATTACGAGAGACATTTCGCCAATATCCGTGAAACTCTCTCCCTGCTGGTGGAAAAAGCTTATAAACAGCTTGGGGATATGCAGATTGCCCCGATGATCACCGGTTCCGGTGGTCTTACCCTTGCAAAACATTTAGACGTGCCGTTTGTCCAGGAGGTCATCTCCGTATCCACTGCTTTACAGCACTATGCACCACAGACCGATGTTGCCATCGAGCTTGGCGGTGAGGATGCAAAGATCATTTATTTCGAGGGCGGCAATGTGGAACAGCGTATGAACGGTATCTGTGCCGGTGGTACAGGTTCTTTTATCGACCAGATGGCATCCCTCATCCAGACAGATGCGACCGGGCTGAACGAATACGCAAAGAATTATAAGGCAATTTATCCGATCGCCGCCAGATGCGGTGTATTTGCCAAAACAGATATCCAGCCTCTGATCAATGAGGGGGCTACCAGGGAAGACTTATCCGCTTCTATTTTCCAGGCAGTTGTCAACCAGACGATCAGCGGTCTTGCCTGCGGAAAACCAATCCGTGGACACGTTGCTTTCTTAGGCGGTCCTCTGCACTTTTTATCCGAGTTAAAGGCTGCGTTCATCCGTACCTTAAACTTAGATGAGGAGCACGCGATCACCCCTGAGAATTCCCATCTTTTTGCAGCGATCGGTTCTGCACTGAACTATAAAGAGGACAAAGTAACTACTTTGGCAGAATTACATACAAAACTTCAGTCCGATATCCATATGGAATTCGAAGTTGCAAGACTTGATCCTTTATTCAAAGATCAGGCAGAATACGATGCTTTCCGCACACGCCACGACGGACATCATGTAAAGTCCGCAGATCTGGCTTCTTACGAAGGAAACTGCTACCTTGGTATCGATGCAGGTTCCACCACAACGAAAGTTGCCCTGATCGGTGAGGATGGTTCTCTGCTGTACTCCTTCTACAGCAATAACAACGGAAGCCCGCTCTCTACTGCGATCCGTGCGATCAAAGATATTTATTCCAAACTGCCGGAAAAGGCACACATTGTACACTCCTGCTCCACCGGATATGGTGAGGCGTTACAGAAGGCTGCTCTGAAATTAGATGACGGCGAAGTAGAAACTGTCGCACATTTTTATGCCGCAGCATTCTTTGATCCGGAAGTTGACTGTATCCTCGACATTGGTGGTCAGGATATGAAATGCATTAAGATCAAAAACCAGACCGTTGACAGTGTCCAGTTAAATGAAGCCTGTTCTTCCGGTTGTGGTTCTTTCATTGAGACATTTGCAAAATCCTTGAATTTCTCTGTGCAGGACTTTGCCAGAGAAGCTCTTTTTGCCAAAAATCCGATCGATCTTGGAACCCGCTGTACAGTATTCATGAACTCGAAAGTAAAACAGGCTCAGAAAGAGGGCGCATCCGTCGCTGATATTTCTGCCGGTCTTGCCTACTCAGTCATCAAGAATGCTCTATATAAGGTAATCAAGCTTTCCGATGCAAAAGATCTTGGTCAGAACATTGTGGTACAGGGTGGAACGTTCTACAACGATGCCGTTTTACGAAGTTTTGAAAAAATTGCCGGTGTCCAGTGTATCCGTCCGGATATTGCCGGTATTATGGGAGCTTTCGGTGCTGCCCTGATCGCAAGGGAACGCCATGAGGAAGGTTATCAGACCTCCATGCTCTCCATCGACGAGATCAATGCACTGACTTTTGACACGAAGCTTGCAAGATGTCAGGGATGTACGAACCACTGTCTCTTAACCATCAACCGTTTCTCCGGCAACCGTCAGTATATTACCGGCAACCGCTGTGAGCGTGGTCTTGGAAAAGAGAAGAACAAAGACAACATTCCAAACCTTTTTGAATATAAGAACAAACGTATTTTTGACTATGAACCATTAAGTGCAGAGGAAGCAGCCCGCGGTACCGTCGGCATCCCACGTGTATTAAATATGTATGAGAACTACCCATTCTGGGCAGTTTTCTTCAAAAAACTAGGTTTCTCCGTGGTACTCTCTCCGTCCTCCACACGTAAGATTTACGAGCTTGGTATCGATTCGATCCCATCCGAATCCGAATGTTACCCTGCAAAACTTGCGCACGGACATGTGACCTGGCTGATCCATCAGAATGTGGATTTCATTTTCTACCCGTGTATCCCATACGAGAGAAATGAGTTCCCGGATTCTAACAACCACTACAACTGCCCGATCGTTACTTCTTACGCAGAGAATATTAAAAACAATGTGGATGAGATCACTTCCGGTCAGGTGAAGTTCTTAAATCCATTTATGGCATTCACAAATGAGGACACCTTATCCTCCCAGCTCATCAAGGTATTTGGTTCTTCTGAATTCGGCATTTCCGAAGCGGAGATCCGCGATGCAGTTTCCGAAGGCTGGAAGGAATTAGCTGTTGTCCGCATGGAAATGCAGAAAAAAGGTGAGGAAGTATTAAAATATATGGAAGAGACCGGAAAACGCGGTATCGTTCTCGCCGGACGTCCATACCACGTTGACCCGGAGATCAACCACGGTATTCCGGAGCTTATCACTTCCTATGGAATCGCCGTTTTAACAGAAGACTCTGTCTCCCATCTGCATCAGCCGGAGCGTCCGTTGATCGTTATGGATCAGTGGATGTACCACTCCCGCCTGTATGCGGCTGCAAACTTTGTAAAGACAAGAGATGACTTAGACCTGATCCAGTTGAACTCCTTCGGATGTGGTCTTGACGCCGTTACCACCGATCAGGTCAACGATATTCTGACCAGATCAGGCAAAATCTACACCTGTCTGAAGATTGATGAGGTCAACAACTTAGGTGCTGCCAGAATCCGTATCCGTTCACTGATCGCGGCGATCCGCGTCCGCGAGAAAAGGCAGACCAAAAGAACGATCGTGCCTGCAAGTTATGAGCGTGTGGTATTTACGAAGGAGATGCGTGAAAACTACACGATTCTCTGCCCGCAGATGTCACCGATCCATTTTGAATTATTAGAGCCGGCTTTCAATGCTGCCGGATACAATCTGGTCGTACCGGATGTTCCTGCAAGGGAATGTGTCGATGTCGGATTAAAATTCGTCAATAACGATGCCTGTTATCCGTCCCTGATCGTTGTCGGCCAGTTGATGGCTGCCGTAAAATCCGGCAAATACGATATGAATAAGACTGCGATTTTAATCTCCCAGACCGGTGGCGGATGCCGTGCAAGTAACTACATCGGATTCATCCGCCGTGCTCTGGAAAAGGCTGGCTACCCGAATGTTCCGGTTATCTCCATCAACTTGAGCGGTTTAGAGAGCAACCCGGGATTCACTTTCACTCCAAAGCTTATCCAGCACGGACTTTACGCTCTGGAATTTGGTGATATTTTCCTTCGCTGCTTATACGCCACAAGACCTTATGAAGCAGTTCCCGGTTCTGCCAACGAGCTCCATGAAAAATGGAAAAAGAAGATCATTGCATTTATTACACAGGATAAGATTTTATCCCATAAAAAATACAAGCAGATGTGCCGTGAGATCATCCGTGACTTTGACAATCTCCCGCGTCTTGATATTAAAAAGCCGCGTGTCGGCATAGTCGGTGAGATTTTGGTGAAATTCCATCCGGCTGCCAACAACTATCTTGCAGACCTGTTAGAATCCGAAGGTGCGGAAGCTGTTGTTCCTGACCTTACCGACTTCCTGCTCTACTGCTTCTACAACACAGGCTTTAAGGCAGACAACCTCGGTTTCAGCCAGAAATCCAAACGTATCGGACGCCTTGGCATCAGGTTCTTTGAGTGGCTGCGCTCTGCTGCGGTTGATGAATTTAAGAAGAGTAAACATTTTACTCCACCAGCGCACATTGAAGATCTTGCAAAATACGCAAGGGATATCGTATCCGAAGGTAACCAGACCGGTGAGGGATGGTTCTTAACCGGTGAGATGTTAGAGCTGATCCATACCGGCACTCCGAACATTGTCTGCACGCAGCCATTTGCCTGCCTGCCGAACCATGTTGTAGGAAAAGGTGTTATCAAGGAATTACGGCACCGCTATCCGGATTCCAACATTGTTGCGATCGACTACGATCCGGGTGCAAGTGAAGTAAACCAGTTGAACCGTATTAAACTCATGCTCTCAACTGCAAATAAGAACCTGAAAAAAGATACTTTGAATTAATACGAAAAAAATCGAAATTTAATTTGTTTTATGCTATAATCATAAATAGCTTTATTAGTTATTGGTTACGTGTACATTGTGAACAGACATGCGTGCGTATGTCAATCGGGGAAAATGAATGAAAAACGATAAAACTGACAATCATGAACAGATTTTCTGGGAAGAGATCGACCGGCTTTTTCCAGATATGATAAAAGCGATCACCTCTCTTTCCAAAAAATCATATCTTTCCATCACAAACCTTCGGACCGGAATCACCTGGTGGTCCGAACGGGCGATGGATTATTTTGGCATGAAAGAAAATTATACGATCCGCAGCATGGAAAAGGCAAACCGGAAGATCCATCCTGATGATGTTGCCACTTTCAAACGTGGTTTTAAAGAACGGGTTGACGGTAAAAATCTGGATACCGCATGGGAATACCGGATTCAGGATGGCGATTCCTACAACCGTTTCAACGCCATGGCGCGTGTACTTTATGATGAACAAAAGCAGCCTTTTATCATCATTATCCGCTATGATAATTATGGAATTTCTGATGAAGTGGACTCTGTCACAGGTCTCTATACGGAACCGGCACTGAACCGCTGTATCACCCAATTACTTGATAACACACGTCCTGCCGCACTCTTAAAGATCGGGCTGGATCAGTTCAGCCATATCAATGTCATGTATGGGGCAGCTTTTGCAGATAAGATTCTGAACAAAGTGGCACAAAGCCTTTTACACATGGTACGCAATATCGGTTATGCCTACCGCCTGTCCGGTGCGAAATTTGTGCTTGTTTTCGACAAAATATCCAAAATAGAACTCCGTGACATCTTCAATTTCATCGAGGATGCACTGGCAAACACCATTACAGTGAATGGAAAACGGATTCCGATCAAGATCTCTGCAGGAGCCATTTTCTTAGAACCCTATATGAAAGAAACGAATGCTGTCCGCAGCCGTCTGACCTATGCGCAGAATCATTCACGCTATGAACATCATGGCGATCTCGTCATTTTTAACGATGAGATCTGTGGCAACAACGAAAAACAGTTTGAGCTGATCGGTCTGATCCACCAGTGTGCGACCAGCCATTTTGAGGGATTCCGCCTGTTCTACCAGCCGATAGCAGACACAAAGACCGGAAAGATCCGTGGCATGGAAGCACTGATACGATGGGAATTAGAACCCTACGGTCTCATCTCTCCAGGAATATTTATGGAGTGGCTAGAGGAAGATCCATGTATCTTTGACCTCGGCAACTGGATCTTACGCACCGCATTAAAGGATATTGGCAGGATCCGTGATAAGATCCCACACTTTTTCGTAAACGTCAACATCTCTGCCGCTCAATTGTCGCGAAAAGAATTTCGTGACTCTGTCATGACGATTTTAAAAGAAACCGGAGCCAGACCGGAGGAATTGTGTCTGGAACTGACTGAGCGCTGCCGGGATCTCGATGTGACTTTTCTGAAAAATGAAGTCAATTTCTTTCACTCAAAGGGGATTAAAATTGCACTGGATGATTTTGGAACCGGTAACAGCTCCCTAAGTCTTGCTTTGGAATTACCTGTTGATGAGCTGAAAGTCGATATGAGTTTTATCAAAGATATTGAACAAAAGCCACAGAATCAGGCTATGGTACAGTCGATCGTTGATTACGCAAACCGTACCAATACCGAAACCTGTATCGAGGGAATTGAAAATCAGGAGGTAAGCGACTACATTCATCAATTTGGTGCGACCTGGTATCAGGGTTATTTTTATTCCAAACCTGTTCCGATCGACCAGTTTGAAACATTGCTGGATGTGCCTCACTGAAAAATCTCTTTTTTGCATATGATCCATGAGATCACTGCTGAAACAAATTCCGTGATCCAGAACGCGTGCCATACACCAGCCGCCTGAAAAAGGCGGCTTAAAATAAATGCCAGCGGCAAAATCACCACGATATAACGCAGTAATGAAATGACTAACGATTCCTTCCCTTTTCCAAGCCCCTCCAAAGCGCCGGATACCGTGACGGAAACCGATGACACGATAAATCCTATACTGATGAGCCTGAGTGCCTCCCTGCCTAGCCGGATCGTCTCAGGATTTCCTGTAAACAGACCGATCAGCGCCTGTGGCACTGCCATACAGAGAATCGTACCGATCACCATCACTATTACGATCAGGAACAATGCTGACCGAAAAATCTCTTTCACTCTCTTTGACTCTCCTGCTCCATAATTGTATCCAATCAATGGACGCATCCCCTGTACCACACCATTTCCAGTCAGATACAAAAATGTCTGTAATTTGAAATAAGCACCCAATACAAGAACATAACTTGCAGAATAAACAGCCAGTATCGCATTTAATGCAGACACCTGGACTGAAGGCAGCGCAAGGCTTAACGTTGCAGGGATTCCGATAGAATACACTTTTTTGCAAAGCTGCTTCTCCGGCTTCATATTTCTGACCTTCACTTTGGCAGGAATCGGTTTCCAGTAATATGCGGTCAGATACCCTGCCAGTGACACGATCTGTCCGATTCCAGTTGCAAGTGCCGCTCCCCGGATTCCCATTGCAGGAAAAATCCCAATTCCAAAAATCAGCAGTGGATCAAGCACAATATTGGTCACACAGCCAAGCAGCATACAAAACATAGATGTTTTCATGCGTCCAACTGCCTGAAATATTTTTTCAAAACAAAGCGCTGCCGCATTTGGCACTGCAAATAAAAATACAATATCCGAGTACTGTACCCCCATTCCGATAATTCCGACCTGTTTTGTAAACATCCCTAAAAAGGCTGGCATAACTGCAATACAGATGGCAGCCAGCACCAGACCATGCAGCATATTCAATAACATGCCAAGCGATGCTGTTTTATCTGCCAGCTGCTGTTTCTGTGCCCCAAGATAATAAGCCATCGTAGCATTTATTCCGATAGCAAAACCAATGACCACTGCATTGACCAGATTCTGTAACGGAAATACTAACGATAACGCTGTCATCGCATCCTCACTGATCTGCGCCACAAAGTAGCTGTCTATGATATTATATAATGCATTCACTAACATGGAAAATGTCATCGGCAGCGCCATGGAGATCACCAGCGGCATTACCGGTTTTTCTTTCATAAATTCCTGATTCATCTTCTCTTTTTCTCCTCTGTTTTCTTTCTGTCAATCAATCTTACTCACATACGCTGAAATATCTGTTTTAGCGCAAAAAAATGCCACACAACTGTTCAATTCAGTCGTGTGGCGAAAAATAGAGCCTTTTGCTCCAGAAAAGTCCACTCCAATATTGGTTTTGGATTCTATATGCTATTTGTCCTTCTGATCCGCTTTCTGGATCAATAAGAGGATATCAGAAAGTTCCTCTTCTGTCAACTGTGTATATGCTGCAAGTTCATGTACAGTTGCTTCCCTGCCTTTCTCCTCTGCAAGATACTTCTTAGCCTCGTTGACTAACGCCAGCTTGCCGACCATAGCCTTCTCATCCTCATCCTCGCCTTCTTCCGCAAGAATGGATGATTTCATGGCTGTCTCCACTGCGCCCTGCAATTCTGCCTCAACATCTGTTTTTTCCTCACAGCCGCAAAGTTCTGTCAGCTTTAAAAAAAGTGCCATATTTCCTTCCTGAATGACATCCTCAAAGCCTTCTGAGGTCACTGCAAGCTTTCTGGCGGTTTCTAACACCTTTATCATCCAGCTGTCAGAGATTGGATTGATCACGGACTCATCCCCTGCTAAAAGCTTCTGATACATTTCTTCCTGCTTCTTCCCGGAATATACCGGAAGACTGCCGATTTCTTCCAGATACATCTGAAATACCTTAGATTCCGGTAAAACATCCGGCTCTGCGTTTTTTTCCTCTTTTTTGCCAGGATCATTCTGTGCCAGCACAGATGCATCTGACGTTTCCTGCCAGTCTGCCGCTTCCTGCTCCCCGCCTTCGGCCTCTTCAGTTTCCTCTTCCGCTTCTTCCTCCTCATGTGGTGTCAGCAGAAACTCTAAAACCATGTTTTCCTGCTGTTCGTTTAACTCCATCTCTTTGAAATAGCTTAAGATCTCTTCTTTTGATAACGGTGTCGCAGAAGTGCGGATAATCTCTGCCACCTCATGGATTGTCTCTGTAAATACACTCTGATCTAACATTGTCTCTCCTGTTTTCTTCTCTTTAAACCTTGTGTTTTGCCTCTTTCTCATCAATATCAACTAAAATAATGTCCGGTCCGATCCTGACGATCTTACACCACGGAATAAACAGTTCGAACTCCCTGCAAAAACAGCCAAACCATTTTCCGGGTCCCGGAACGATCAACGCCCGTATCCTTCCATCACATTCGTCAATATCAAGATCATGGACATTTCCAAGGCATTTGCAGTCACAGACGTTTATCACTTCTTTTTCTGTCAAGTCACAAAAGCGCATACCATTCTCCGAAACATTCCCTCGAAAAATGATATGCGTTTTTTTATCTCTTATACATTAAAGCGGAACAAAATAACGTCTCCGTCTTTGACCACGTACTCTTTTCCTTCCATGCCTACAATTCCTTTTTCACGGGCTGCTGCAAGACTTCCATTATCTAAAAGATCCTGATAATTTACAACCTCAGCCTTGATAAATCCACGCTCAAAGTCTGTGTGGATCTTACCTGCTGCCTGTGGTGCTTTTGTGCCTTTCTTAATCGTCCATGCACGGCACTCATCTTCTCCTGCTGTAAGGAAACTGATAAGACCAAGCAGACTGTAGCTTGCTGCTACCAGTTTATCAAGTCCGCTGGAGGTCACTCCAAGGTCATCTAAATATTCCTTTTTCTCATCTTCATCGAGTTCTGCAAGTTCCTGTTCAATCTGTGCACAGATTACAAATACTTCTGCGCCCTCTTCCTTTGCCATCTCTCTTACTTTTGCAACATGTGGGTTGGATGCCCCGTCATCCGCAAGGTCATCCTCTGCAACATTTGCTGCGTAAATGGTCGGTTTTGCAGTCAGAAGGTTATAACCCCTGAACCAGATTTCCGCGTCTTCATCATCCGGTACTTCAAAAGCTCTTGCCATCTTACCTGCTTCCAGATGTGCCTTGATTGCCTCTACAAGTTCCAGTTCTTTTGCAAGTGTCTTGTCCATTCTTGCCTGTTTGGAAATCTTTGCAATTCTTCTGTCAAGAATCTCAATATCAGAAAAGATCAGTTCCAGATTGATGGTCTCAATATCTCTTGCCGGATCAATAGATCCATCCACATGGATAATATTGGTATCCTCAAAACAACGTACCACATGTACGATAGCATCTACCTCACGGATATTTGCAAGGAACTGGTTTCCAAGTCCCTCGCCCTTGCTGGCACCCTTTACAAGTCCTGCAATATCTACAAATTCGATGGTAGCCGGTGTTACCTTCTTCGTATGATAAAGCTCACCGAGTTTTACGATTCTCTCATCCGGTACGGAAACGATTCCGACGTTCGGATCGATCGTTGCGAATGGATAGTTCGCAGATAAAGCACCTGCTTTGGTCAGGGAATTAAATAATGTGGAC
>ENA-USUM01001077-USUM01001077.1-human-gut-metagenome-genome-assembly--contig:-NODE-1077-length-16845-cov-102.603113_pt1 | contig 16845 bp, 27 predicted proteins | sample MGYA00250063_ERZ773402 | MGnify/ENA primary metagenome ERZ773402 (study PRJEB29103, sample SAMN06112030) | human gut metagenome | biome: human gut; feature: ankylosing spondylitis patient; material...
TGAAGAATTTCAGTGCTCGGACGGTCGCCCCCGCAGACCTTGGCGCAGCTTTTTCCTCGGGATTCGAGGTCACACGATAGGTAATCCCCGTTTCCGTATCGCGGAAATAATCGTTGTACTCGATGGGAACGCTCTGATTGACCAGCGCGGAATATACCGAGGTAACGCCGTCCTTTTCCGCTTTTCGCGCCTCCATCGATGTGTCAAGAGACTGGTAATTGTGGAACTCCGCGCCCTCTTCCCACGCAGTGATGTAGCCTCCCGCACCGTCAGGCGTGCGCTTTTTCTCCATCAAAATGCACTTGTGGGCAAAATCGTCCAGTAAACTCACGGTTCCACCCCCTTGAGCTTGCGCCAGTCATTTAACCGGCCTTTAAAAGCGCCCTGCCAGCCCGTCCCGGCGCTCGTGTCGGCATTTCCGCCGCTTGCCTTTGTGTAACTGTACCCGCCGAAGCTTTCGCTCGTGTACGGGCTTAAAACGGCTTCACCGTTCTTTTCTTCCCACGCGGCGATATCTTCGGCAAGCAAAACCACAGCCTTCGGAACAGCCAACACCCACACCGTTCCGGTAAAGGTTTCATCCGTAAGGTCAGCCGCCGGATATTGATGCAGACCGTCATTAAACACAGAGCCGCAGATGCGGAAATATTGATTGGTCAGGAGAAAGGGCAGCGCAATGCTGCCGTTCTCCACGGCGAACGTGCCCTCGTGAATCTCCACAAGGAACCAGTTGTTCAAGTGCCGTAAGACTTGTTCAAGCATTACGCTGCCCTCCTATTTAGCCCGCGCCGGCCACAGAAACGGTAGCCACGGCAATGCCGTCCAGATACTCAGCCCACAGTTTCATGCCCATGATGGCGTACATATCGCCCGTGGCGCGGCTGTAATCGCCGTCAACATGGACGCCGATCAGGTTGGTCTCGCCCTTCACGGTGTAATTCAGCCCCAGCTTGGCAAAGTCGCTGTCGCTCGGGTCTACATAGTACAGGTCGATGTTCTCCACGGGCAGAGCGATCACCTTCTTGGAGGCGATGTACTTCTCGGGCAGCAGGAACAGGGTGCGGTAGCCCATGAAGTTCTCCACGTAGTTGATGCCGAACATCGTCTGCACGGTGATCTCCTTGTCGCCCAGGTAATCGTAAGCGTCGATGATGTTGGCAAAGCCCACCACCTCGGTTACGTCCTTATCCAGACCGGCAAACTTGTCCAGCACCTTGCCCTTAGCCATAGCCAGAGCACGCTGCCACGTTTTCTCGGTCACCTCCAAAGTGCCGGTACCGAGGAAGGTGTAGAAGTCGGTCAGGACCTTGTTCTGCAGGGCCACGAGGAAAGCCTCGTCGGTCTTCTCCACGGCAACGTCAGCGCCGTACTTTGCCACGCTCTCGATGGTCACGCTCTTAGCATACTTGGAAATGTCGATGTCGCCATAGGCAACAGGCGCCACCTTCATCTTGGTAAAGGGGATCTCGTCACCCTCTGCCACGGTGCCGCCCTTGAGGCCACCGTCCACGGTGGCCTTGTAGGAAACCAGCTTCGTGCCGGGGGCCTTGCGAATGGGACGCATAATACCCATGATGTTACGCAGTGCGTCCCAGTTATCGGCGAAGCGGGACACGAAATCCACCTCACGGGCGGAAGTGGTAAACTGTGCAGAAGTTGTTACGTTAGTTCTCGCAGCCATAAATAGCTCCTTTCAAAAAATCAGTTATTTTCGCTTGCCATCAGATCGGCAAGCGCTTTCTGGCGCTCCGCCGTAGACATCACATAGCGGCCTTTATCGTCCTTCTTGTAGATGTCCTCTCGGGATTTTGCGCCGCCGGTGTTTGCCGGGGGGTTGGCGGGATTCGCCCCGTGCGTCTGCGTGGTGGAGACAAGCCCCTTGTAGGTGCCGTCTACGAGTGCATCAAGGCTCTTGGTGTCCTTGATCTTGTCGCCGTCCATCTCCAATGCGGCCATTTCTTCGCCACAGCCGCGCATCGCAAGGTCCAAATTCGCGCCGGTGATGTTTTTGCTCTCAAAGTAAGCACGCACGGCCTTTTCCTTTGCCGCCTTGCTTTCCTTTGCCGTGATGTCGGTCTTAAAGGCTTCAAAGGCCGAGTGTTCCTTCTCGTACTTCTCCTTGTAACCGCCGTCACCCGCTGCCTTGAGGTCGTCCAACTGCTTCTGCACGCCGGGCAGCTTCTCCGCATCGGCCTTGTAGCGGGTCACATCCGCCTTTAGGCCGTCCACGGTGTCGGTATGCGCCTCGATGATGGTATCAACCTGCTCATCGGTAAGCACCATACCCTTCAAAAGTTTTCGTGTAAGTGCCATGACACTATCTCCTTTTCTTCGGTTCCGTTCCTTCGGAAACGATAGTTTTATAAAAACCGCTGTCCTTTGCGGTAATTAACAAAAAGAGCCAACTGCATACAATTTGTAAGCAATTAGCTCCTATTTCAGTTCGTCCTCCAATATTTTCCGGTATTGGATGGCATGGTCGGCGGCAGCAGGTTTCAAAAACGGCTGTGCCTTGTTGCCACGCGTGTAATGCCAATTTCCCTTTGCGTCCTGATACACCCACGGTGTAGGCCGTCCGCCGCCACCTTCGGCGTAAATGCCGGTTCCTAATTCCACATACGCACCGTACTCAGAATCTGTTCCGATGATTGCCGCCGGTTCCTGCTCGTCTACCACATGAGTAATGCTGTTGCGCAGATTTCCGGTATCCACGGGGCACAGCTTTTTCGCATATCCCTCTGCCACCAGCCCGCATTTTTCAAGCCCGCGCAGCAGCGCCGCTTTGATGGCAGCAGAGACTTCTTTGCTGTTGTCGGTGATTTCAACGCTCATCACAAAATACCTCTTGACTTTTTTACGGGGATTGCATATACTGACAGTGAGGAAACTTATGTTTCCGTTTTTCGAGCCGAACCTCTGCCCATTGGCGGGGGGGCGGCTCATTTTTTGTATCTTCTCGCAAACAGCAATTCCCCCGAACCATTGATTGCAATTATGTCAAAGTCAAAATCTTGCTTTCTGAGTACTCTCATGTCCACAGTTCTTTTCAATTCATTTTCGTCAATGCCATTGCCGCACTGCAATATAATTCCTCCGGGATTGCTTTTAATTTGTTTTATAGCACTTCGTACTGCGGAATCTGCGGCTTTTGCGGTTGATATGCTTTTAAGCTCCCATTGTTTTCCGCGCCACAGATAATCCGGTGTTTTTGCCCCCTGTGTATTTGCTTCTTTCAGCAGTACGATCTTCCCACCTAATTGCTCTCTGAGCTGGTCTGCAACCTCTATTTCTGTTTTGTGGTCTTTTATGCGATATCCGTTCTCATATCGCACTTTGCCCATGCGTGGCGTGGCATTTTCAATGTATTTTTTCGTTACGTCTTTGGCCGTGTTTTTATTCCCGTTATGGTACGCTGACAGTTGTTTTCCATCATATCCTCGCTTTGACGCTTCCCACTGTGCATATGTCATGTCGGATATAAGCCCGTTGCGTGTCCTCCGCAGGCCGTGCGAGGTATCTATGCCGTCAATGTCGGCAATTAGCGTGCATCGACAGTTGTAGATTTCCCATGCCGGCCCTTGTGGGTCGCCGGGAAAGCGGCAACCGTTAGAAAACTTCTTGTCCTGCGCCACTTGTTCGCCGTCAAGCATGGCATGAGAGTGGCGTGTACGCGAGTCCAGCGTAGCCAACCATTCTTTTTTTAGCTTAATGCCCATCTTTTCCGCTGCCGTGTAGCTGTCCATGCGTCCGGCGTTCTGCGCGCCGGTCACGGCGGTTCTTGCCGTGCGGATGGCGGAATCGCGGCTCATGGTGGTGATGCGCTTTTGCAGGTCGTCCGCCATATGCTTGATGCTCTTTCCCTGCAAGATGGAGCTGGTGACGCTCTTGGTGATTTGCTTTTTGCCATACTCGAGGTCAATGCCACGCTTTAAGGCGCGTTTCGGCGGGTAATATGGCATTAAATCGGGCTGCTCTACCATAAGCCGCTTTACCGTCTGCTCGTCCCACAGGTCAAAGCCGACGTTGCCTGCGACCTGCTCGATGGTATAGGCCGAATAGTTGCGGTTAAGGGAGTAGATACCCGGCGTTGCATCGTTGGTATAGGACACCGCCACAGCGTTTGCATCGGTCATGCGGTGCGCCACCTTGTCCCGCATAGCTTGATAGCGTTCTCCGCGCCCGATCTGGTTCAGCCGCCATTGCTTATAGTCGGCCTCCGTCCATTCCTTACCGTTCTGCACGGTGCCGATCAGCGCCTTCATTTCCTCGTCCCGCTTTTTGAATTGCTCAAAATATGCGTCGATGGTAGCTTGCAGTTCTTTCCCCGCCTCGCGGTATAGCGTTGCAATACGCCGCTCCAGCTTCGCAAGCTCCTTATCGGTCAGCTTGTGTCCGAGGTCACTGTTCGCCATCGCCGTTCACCTCCGGCGCATCCGGTTCCGCAAAGCTCCGGTCAATCTCTTCTGCCGCCTTCCGCTTTGCCATGTCCTCGTACTGGTCAATGTCGCCGTTGATGGTCAGCAGCTTCTTCGTGATGTATTCGTCATCGTAATACGCCGCACCCAGAAGAATGTTCTGCGTTTCCTCGCTCTTGTTGATGATCTGATTGCGCGTATAACTCGGCTGGTCCTCAATGCCTGCCAGACGCAGGATCTCAACAATAAACCGCGTGACCTCGGATTCAAACTTGTCTGTTTTCAGATCCAGCGGCACATAGCTGGCCTTGATCGCAGTCGCCGTCTGGTTCCCGGCAGATACCGCCGCCGCGTCAAAGCACTGAAAATCCTCGTATAGCTTTTTCTTGAGCATATCAATGGTGCTGCTCGTGCCCTCATAGGGTGCCTCGATGGTTTTACTCTCCACCTTTGCGCCATCATCGCCGTTGGCGTGGGCAACGTGCGTGGTTTTCAAGCGCTCCACAAACTTTGCATCGTCGAGGTCGTCCATGCCGTTGCAGTTAGACAGCACCCAATAAATCAGGTTGCCCTCATCCACATTGTTAACCATGTTCGAGGACGCCAGATCCAGCGCGTCGATGGTGTTGCGCTTGCCGACAATCTCGGATAAACACCGCTTGTTGTTTTTCAGCGGCACGATGGGAAAACTCGGATAATTCCCGCCGTCATAGATTTCGGTTTCGCCGACCTCCGCCTTGCGCTCGATTAGCTTATAGCTGCGCTTTGGCTGCATGACGGCCATATCCTCGCCGCTGGGCTGGAAATACTCGGTAAATCCGTCGATCTCATACAGCGTCGCTCTCAGAGGCTTATCCTGTGCCACCTGCCAGAACCGGATACCGGCTTTCATTGCACCATCCTCTTCATCATAGAGGGGGACGAACTCAAGCAGAGAGAACACCCGCAAATGCGTCAAATCCCAGAAGCCGAAGGACACGCCTGCGATTTTCGCTTCACGCGCTGCATCCATGACTTCCTGGTCAAAGTCCGGGCATAGCTTGTTCGGCGTTTCCTTCTCCGCAAAGGTTACGCCGTTACCCAGAAGATAGGAAACTTCCTGATCCACCGCCAGACCGAAGAAGCGGCTGGCCAGTTTATGGTTTGCCGTCCACATATCCGTGTGGGCACGGCCCTGCATATCGTAGATGATCTTTTCATAGCGGTTAATGGTCGGATTCAGGCCATTGTAATATTCCTCAGCATCCGCCGCCGTCTTATATGCGTGGGATTCACGATGCGCGTTGATCGCGCTGCGGATAAACTCAATGCGCGCCTGCTCGTTGTCACCGACTGCCACGAGGTCGTTATATGTTTTGATAGCTGCTCACCGTCCTATCTGTTCCAAAGTGGTGTATAATCGCGCCGATACGCCTTGTTCTTCAGGACTGTATAAGCAAAATAGCGCGTCTCGTCCATTGCGTGATCGTTTTCCTTGATTGGCCTGTCATCTGTGGATTTTTCGTCCCACCGATACAGTCCAAACTCTCGAATGCAGTCTTTACAATCTCGGTGTATCTTGATTACGCCGTCCTGCAAAAACCGCGCTGTAGTCATAATGCCATTGGTTACGTCGTTGCTGGCCTTTCGCACCATATAACCGCGCCGCCGCAAAACCTCGATAAACGAAGCGGCAGACGGGTCAACGATAATGCTTTTGACATCCGCCTCGCCAATGAGCTTTTTAATTTCGTCAGCGTATTCCTCGTCTGTCTTGTTCTTTTGGTTCTCGCGCCCGGAATAGTAATACTCGCGGACGCGTGTGGCCGTCTTGCCGTCCCAGCACCACAGCCCTGCAGAAAACGGGTTAAGTGTGCCGTAGTCGCAGGAAACATAGTATTCTCCCTTTTCCGGCAGCTCGTCCACAATGCAGCTATCGTCAAACATGGGATAGATCAGACCCTCGGCCAGCACCCACAGTCCACGGATGTAACGATCATAAAACACGCCCGTAAACATCGCCTGATACCGCTCCAGCGTTTTCTGCGACAGCCCGGGGTTGTCTGTCATTTCAAAATGCAGATACAGCGCGTTCCGCTCTCGGTGTCGCTTGATCCACTCTGTATAAAACCAATGCTGTGGACTTCCCGGGTTGCAGGAAAACCACAGTTTTGCTCCATCCACAGAGCAGCGGGTCAAGGCCTGTTCCACAAACGAGCGCGGCATCAGCACCACTTCGTCCAGTAGCACCCCCGCCAGCGTCCGGCCCTGGATCAGCGTATAGCTTGCCTCGTCCTTTCCACCGAACACTTCAAAGTAATTCGTCACGGCTCCGCACCGCACTTCCATTACCTTGTCGCCGCGCCGCCAGCGGATGATATAACGTTCCTTTGCAAGGCTCATTGCCGTGAACGGCACAATGATGTTCTTGGTGCAACTATCCACCGTGCGGCCACACACGCCGAAGCGCTGACCGCTGAAATTCTCCATCGCCCAGCGGACAAACGCCCACATCATGATGGATGTCTTGCCGGAACGCACGGCGCCGTCGCAGATCAGCGCGTCATACTTGGAATAAGGAAAAGCGAGGATTTTTGCTTGCTTTGGGCTAATCATGTGGCATAAATACAACTACCATAGACGGAAATGGAGCAGAATTTTTACTTCCGCCAAATTTTAATCGTCCTCTAATAAACCGAATTTCCACATTGTTTCTTTTGTATATGTAATCGTGGAACCATTTTGTATCTGTTCTGGCAGGAAGTAGCATTACGACGGTAGACCCGCTAACGGATGCAAATAACGCTCTCCTCACCCATTGCCCGATGCCGCGCCCATATGGAGGATTGCACCACACGGTTCCTTTCCACGGATGTTTCAGTCCGTCTTGTTCCTCCGTATAGAACTTGTCGCATTTTGCATTTTCTGGAGTTGCACACACATCAAGTGTAAATTGAAATTCATTATTCAGTTTATCAAACAAATCTTGTGGCGTTTCCCATAAGTCTGTTTTACTGGAAAACAATAATTCTGTATTCATGTGTCGCTCTCTAACTCCTCCGCCATCTCTCTCAGGCTCTTGCTGAGTTCGTCCTCTTTGCCATTATCAGACGGCCCGGCGCCTATCATCGCCCACTTGTCGATTAGCGTCCCCATCGCCGTTGTGATTTGGCTGAGATTTGCCGCCGCTAGCTTTTCCGGGTCATTGAGCATTTCAAGCCCCTTGCCGATAAATGAACACACAAGCTCTGTGTGCTTATCCATGTACGCCAGCACATCGGCGGTGTTCTCTTCCTTTTTTTGCTCGCACTTTTCCACAATGTCGGCATTCGCCCGCACAAGATTCTTAACCGTCGTTGCGGACACGCCGTTGATTTTTGCCGTGGCGCAATAGTTGTTCGTCTGCACATAGTCCGCCAGTATTTTCTTTTTCTGCCGGTCTGTCAGACGCGCAGCCATGTTATCACCTCGTTTTGTCTGACGCACCGGCCTCCCACCGCTGGCCTTTGTCATTGGCACGTCTGTACCCAGCTTTCGCCTCGCCTAAATATAATGAATCGACACGAGCAAATTGCCCTCGCAGCCCCAGAGTACCTATATGTATCTCGCCCGCGCACCCCTCACCCGAAAATTTTTTCATTTTTTTAATTTTCCCTCTTGACATACCACGCATTGCGTGGTAATATATAGACAGATCAAAAAAAGGGCAGCCGCACAGCGGCAGAAAGGAAAATATCATGAAAAAGACTTTTTATTCCGTCACCTACGCAGTATGGGGATCCAGTTTCTGCCGGGAGGCATGGTTTGACAGCAAGTCCGCAGCGGACGCCTTCGCCGCACACGATTACCGGGACGACCCGGTGGCCCACACCTACAGCAAGGCGGACAGCATCCGCGCCGCCGAGGAGCGCGTGGCCGCTACGGCGGCAGAGCTGACCGCCTGACAGCAGGTACGCTGCGGGCGGGGCTGACCCAACCAGCCCCGCCCATGAAAATCTTTGACAGGAGGAACGGAGCATGGGGATCGACACCCACGGACGGAACATCAACCAGGAGACATTGGCCAACGCCTCCAACTTCACCAAGGGACTCGGCTCCCGCACGGGGGAGTATGTGGAGATTTTTTACGACAAGTCTACCGGCGACGTCTGGTGCAAGTACCACTGGGATCGGGAGGAATGGACGGTCTACCACGACGATGACGTCACGAAGGTCGGTATTGCGGTACGATACAAGACCCAGCAGCAGATCGCGGACATGATCGCCAACACCCTGACGCAGGAAGAGCGGTGGGAGATTGAAAACGCCGCATATCCGGCGGGCGGAACATGGTCATGATGGTGCTTGACATTTCCTGTGCAGCGTGGTAAACTATTTCTGTCGGATGCAAGAGGCGCTTGCATCTGGTGCGGCTCGATCCTGCCGCCGTGGATTGAAATAGCAAGAAGGACAGACCCTTCAAACGCAGGAAAAGCACCGAAAACCGGTGCTTTTCCTTTTTACAATTTTGACTATGAAAGGATCCTAAAAATGCCAGACAAACTGTTTTTTTCCTTGTTCAGCGCAGCGCTTTCTTCCCCCGACCGAGACGCTTTTGTCTCCGACTGGTCGCTGTCCTCCGTCTGGGGCGATGCACCAGATGCGGACATACCCGCAGACCGCGTCGACCTGCTGGTGCGTCTCTGGAACGCCGCCCACCTGACGATCCGGGACATCCGTCAGCACACCGGCCTGTCGCAGGCGGCCTTTGCCACCCGTTATTGTATCCCTACCCGCACGCTGGAGGACTGGGAGCGCGGCGTGAGAAGCTGCCCAGATTACCTGCGGCTCCTGCTGGCGCAGGTTACCGGTCTTTACACAAGGCCGTGACGATTGCGGTCTCACATTGTCCGGGTGCTACCCGGCCTCTTGTGCAGGCGACAGGATTCGAACCTGCGAACCCGAAATTTTACTATCGGAGCTGATTCCTCCCAGCTTCCGCCCGCATATATTTGTGCCGTGTGGGAGGTGCGACCTCCCGCCCCTGATCTTGGGGTGCAACGAGCGCACGGCATATAACAACAGCCCATAGGTTTCCCTACAGGCTGTTTGTTCCGGTATGACCTTTCGGTGCCAGAAGGTGCGCCCAATACCGGCGGCGCATAAGATGGAGGAAACGGGTTGAGTGGAAAGACGGGTGGATGACTATTCCTTATCATCCACTGTACCTATTGTAGCACATCATTAGGTGGAATTTGGCTCATCTTTTCCTGCAAAACCACAATATGTAGCAATGTCGAACAGGAATCTTTCTTTTCTCCGGCGGAATGTTGCTTCGCTTATCCCCGGAACAACAATCTTGTTGCGGGAATACTTATGCTTGCCCTGACAGTTGCGCATGATCCCCTGTGTAAGCTGTTTACGGATGCTCTCACTCTCCAAATCCCGCCCGCAACGGTCTATGGCGTATTCAACAGCCCGCATTTTCTTAGTTTCCGGCCAGTTTTCTATGGCGGCAAGCTGCTCCGCCTTGCTTTCTGCCGGTCTACCAATGCCGGGGGAGCGGGGCATACCCTCTGTTGCACTGTTCCCGCCGCTCAGTATCTCGCTCCGTGCATCGTTGTACGCCTGTACTCGCCGTGGATAACCTCTGACATAGGCAATGCACTCAAGCCGCACATCATACGGCAGCGTTTGTTTTCGGCTCATGCCAGCCTCCTTACTCTGCGTTGTTAATTAGTTTGTAGTCGCTCCGCAGAGCGTCCGCAATATCCTTCTTGGTCACATAGCCGCTGTTTTTTGCGTCCACCAGCTCCACAAGGCATTTTTGCAGATACTCAACACTCATAGTGTCGTGGCTGTCCGGCGTTTCCTCCAACACGTGGAATCCAAATTTTGTAAGCAGCACTTCGGACACCAAATCCATGTTTTGCTTTGTCCCCATCAGCTTGCCCTGCTGGTACGCCCTCATGGGGTTGTTGGGCAGGGTTTTGCCGTCAATCCTCATTTCCGTCCCTCCTTGATCTTGTCCATCAGAAGCAGCCGCACAGCTTGGCATAAAGCATATACAAGGCTATTCTGCCAAGTGCTTCGCTGCTCCTTAATGCGGCACATACCGTTCTCTATCTCCTCTAATGCTTCCAGCATTGCGTCCTTATTCGCCATCGCTTGCCCTCCACGGAGTATCCACGCATTCAGTGTGGACAATCTCCATCTCGATCGCCCACAGTAGGTTCCACGCCGCAGCTACAAGGTGCGGCTCATCCACATAGCCCGCCAGATATTTCGCCGCATGGCGAATAGCGGAATCTAACAAACTGTGGGTTGGGATCCCTTTATCGACATTATGCTCCCCGTATTTCAAAGCGCCCGCCTCGCAGTGCTTCGACACTTCCATGATAGCCGACCAAGGGAGCAAATCCATCCGTCCCTTGCCCGTGTGCATATCCCGGAGTGCTCCGCTTGGAAACTTGGTTCTTTCTCCGCTGTCTTTAATCATAGTCCCTCCGTTCTCCGTAACTGCAAAAATCATCTGAATCTGTGGAAATCCACGGATAATCCTGCTCCATCGGGCATTCTCCCGTTCCAAGTTTTTTACAGTCTTTGCACCGCACCACCGGCACAGCGTCCACGGTGGGAATTTCAAAAAGAAATTTCGTGTCCGCACAAGCCGGTTCGGTCTTGCAACGCTTCCTGAGCTCCTCCGGACAATCTCTGCAACTGTCGGCAATCAGCGCATCCGCATCAATCAGACGCATTTGCAGCCCCTCCTTCCATTTTTTCTCCACAGTTAGGGCAGTAATTCCAATCCCCAATATCGAAAAAGGTAAAGTCTCGCTTTACCATAATGCCGCACTTCGGGCATTTGATGTAGTCATGATCTTCAATCCATCGCATTTTCATCCCATCGATCACTGGCATAACCGTCACTTTATTCGCCTCCGTCCATCTTCGCCCCGCAGTTGGGGCAGTAAGGCTTGCCGTACTCTTTCGAGAAGTTCCGGCAGCGGGTGCATTGCTCCTCATAATTCCCCGTTTCCAGATTGACCCGGCACGTGCCCCACCGCCCATGCACCACCTGGGCCACATCGGCGGCGGGAACACCTCGAATCACATCTCGGACATTTTCCCTTCCGAACCCCCAATCGCTGTGCCCGTCCATGTCACTTTCACAGACGTCAGGGTCAGCATTATCAAAGGCTTCCTCCAGCTTCTTTCTCTCGATGTATTCAGCCATTGTCAGCCCTCCTAAAACAGTTGAATGTGCTTCAAGCCCTTCTCAAGGTCATGGTTCTCGTCAAACCTTTTTGCATCGTCCGCCGTGTGAACGTTCGCCAAGTCCTCACGCGCTTTTGCAATGCGATCACTTATGGTTTGGAGCTCGGCATCCAATTCTTCGAGAATCGAAAGCAGTTCATCCCTTTTCTTTTCAACATCCATCATTCATCGCCTCCACATAGCACCAGCTTTGGGGTGGGCGACCGATAACCCGGCCATCACAATCCATTTTGGTGTAGTTGTAATAAGGGCAGGCACAGCAATCGGAATCGACTCTACATAGCGTCTTGAACTCGCTCAGTTCCTTCGGCGTATCGTAGATTTTCAGGTTGGAGATATGCCACGCAAAGCAATTCTTCCCACCTGCGTATGTGTGTAGCTGCGCTTCTGTAAGGCACGCCTGATTGACAAGCTCCTTTTTTATACGGTGAAGTCCTCCGGTCAGCCTCTTCCAATCATCCGTGCAAACATTATACAAAGGCGTGACACAATCACATACAAATTCTCCTATGACCTTCCCGTTACCGCATTTATCAAATGCGTTGTGGCTGTGATCATCCGCATAGGAATATCGAGAGCCTGTCCACCACTGCATTTTTGCATCCTTCGTGCAGTAGATATAGCACTTAAACGGCGTGTTCATCTTCGGGCGGGTCTTGCGCACTTCGATAATCTTTTCGCCGTTGCAAATCTTCTCGCACCACTTCGGGCGGATGCTGATAAGTACGGCTTTACTCATTCTGTTTCCCCTCCATCGGATTGTCGTATACATTGCCAACTACAAGCGGACCTCTGCGTGGATCGCACATCCAATATCCGCTTGACGGGTTATATTTCACTAATTCCGGCTTGTTTGAGAGCCGCCGCGGATTTGTCGAAATCACAAGGTCACCCTCAAAAATCTTCTTGCCATTCGTATCCTTTAGCCCGGTGTATTGTCCGACAGTCACAGGATCGACATCAGCTTTCAAATGCTGGTTCGGAAGTCCCCAGTCGGTCATCCGGTCAAAAACGATGTAATGTTTGGTGTTGTCCGGGTGTGCGGCATAGTCCCCTTGGAAGCAATAGGTCGTATCCGAAAGAGCCATGTAGTAACCCTCGTACCATGTTCCGCTCTCGGGATCTTTTCCCCGAAATAATATCTCACGCATTCCGCTTGCCCTCCAATGCTTTCTCCGTCTCTTCGCTTACCGCAGTAATTCTCCCATGTTTCACCAGATCACAGAACACATTGTAACCCATGTGAAACACAATTCCGCAACTGCTGCAATAGCGAATTGCAAGCTCTACATCCTTCATAAGTCGCGGACTGTCGATGTTTTCCGTGGATAGCAAAGTGCGCCCACTGGTAAATGGCAGCACCACCAGCCGCCCGTCCTTGTCGGCCTCGGCCAGCTCGCACAGGCGGTCAATGCCGCCGCACTCTCCGACAATCGTGTAAAGGTCGCTCCAGTCTTTTTGTAGTGCGGTCACTTCATTCGGTTCCAGCCCCGTGTCCTCGTAGGCGGCGAGGCGTTCAACCAGACGGTCAAACGATGTGCAATCTATGCAATCCATGTCCACATTGCAATTACCAGAACACGTCATGTAATGGTCCGTGCCAAGATAGTGCTTTTCAGTCAGTCGTTCCATCACTCCACCTCCTGCATCCAGAATTCGTGTCTACAAGTATTACAATAAACATTATTATTACCATCAATAGGACAAGAAAAACAAGTATCAACCCATCCAGGACAAAGTACCGAAATACCATCAACGCATTTTGCATAGGGATATTGTTCAAGAAGTGCGCTCTGCCGTGTCTTACGCGGGTGTGCAGCAGACCACTCCTCGACGATCTGAACAAGCCTTTCGGCGTCATTCATCTCCCATATTGTGCTGCATATCATACCGTCCGCAGGGCACTTGGCACACCCACGAAAATGTTTACACATCCGGTTTCTCTCCCGGATAAACTCCACTGCATCCATGTCTATACTCCTTTCCGCCCCGCCTCCGGGGCCTCCCCTCTTACCATCTGCCAGCACCGGCGGAACCACACCATCCACGCCACGCAGCCGGGCCATTGCTGCCCGCCCATCCTCTGGCTGCAGCTGCCCAGATCCTTCGATCGCCTCCGGCAGGCCTCACAGGGGAGCCTGTCCGGGCAATCCTTCGCACAGGGGCTTTTCATCCGGCCCACCTCACGATCTTTTCTCTCACTCCCCACCGCAAAGCGTCCTCGTGGCTATCAAAGTAAAGGTCAATGCGGTCGCCGCTAATTGCGCCGCCCACATCCTGTGCTATGTAGATATGCCCATCGATCTCAACCTCTGTCCCCAACGGTATCACATCGGGGTCCGTGGCGATGGTCACGCCCTGTTTTGCTTTCGCTCCTGTGGCTGTATAGCCGTTTGAATACGCTCCACAGCATTTTTCGCATGGGCAGTATGCTGTCACGGTCATGGTACTTTCGTGCGTGTAGGCGGCTTTCTGTGGCGTTTCTTGGCGGATTACTTCCGCCACCAGCGGGGAAACAGGTTCTTGCTCCTCCACATATTCCGCTTCTGCGGCAAGTGGCTCCACCCACAATATCCCGGCGGCAATCAGCAGACCAAGGGCCGCACCTCCGACAACTGTAAATATGCTCTTTCTGCTCATTTTCTTCCTCTCCCGTATACCATCCATTGCATAGATACCCCAAGCGCATCACAGATATGTGCCAGCACCCACACCGATGCGGTGCTGTGTCCACACTCAATATGGCTGATCGTTGATGGCGCTACACCAGATTCCAAAGCCAGATCATCCTGCGACATAAGTTCCTTCTCTCTCGCCGCCCGCAGGCGCTTCCCCATTCCCGCAAAATCTGCCGTCATGTGTCTCCTCCTTTCTATCATCAGGATTGTACTCTGGGCAACTTACCACCAAAAACGATGTGTATTTTTCATTTTTGGTCGGAATTGCATTCCATCCCTTTACCGGCTCAAATCGTATAGGCCAGCCCTTTTTTGTGTAGTCTACTTCTGTCCATGAGCATCCTCCATACGCTTTTCTACAAGTCCAGCAAAGCGTTTTCCCTCCAGTGGTAATATGCTCCTTCACAAGTTTTCTCCTCCACTCACCACTCAACCGTGACTTCACATTCATTCGGCATAAGCAGGCGTAGATTTTGTAAAACGCTTTCCCGGTCTCCCCGGATAGTGAGCCGTGCGTGTAGCAGTTCTGCACTTCGCGCGTGCAACGGTTCCACACTTCGCACCGGCGTTGGTCCATCGGACTGTTTTTCTGGTGCTTCTTCCACCGCTTCGGCTGTGTGCCACTCTGATAGTTTCTTTTGCCACAAGTCAAAGTTTCGACCGCCTCGCACAAACGGCACGCCCAGTTTTTTCCACATTCTATGATAGTGGCACTGCAACAGCCCATTTCTTCCGCAAGGTATGTAGCTGCACCGCCGCAAGACTGCATATTCCGCAGATATTCCCGCTTAATGTCGTCCGGCATCGCCTTGAAATCTTCCCAAGGCATAGGCCGTGTGATGTTGTAAGTTTTCACCGCTCCGTTTCTCTCCTTCCTTTGCGCCGCAGTGAGGTAGTCGCTGGGCAATCTGCATTTCCCACGCTTGCGGTTCACATGGGCAAATGCGCCTCTTGCAACACGCTTTTTCTGCACGATGTCATAGTCAAAATCATTCATAGGCGGTTATGCTCACCTCCGTGCGTGGATTTTCCTTGTCGTACAGTACCCGGCTCCCGTCATGGCTGACAATAATGCCGCAGTGGTCGTCCAGCAGCACCCGCGCCTTGACCAGCACATCGTCCATAGCTTCCAGCAGATTGGTTAAATCCACTCGCCGCTTGGTTGGCATATAAAACAGGCATTTAACCTCCACTGGATAATCGATCGGCTCATGCACACCAGCCTTTTTGCAGTACCACACAGCTTTTGCCTCGTAATCGATGTACTTCTGCGACGGCATAATAAACGATTTCCCTGTCTTGCTGCTGTGCATAATGCGCTGGCTGTTTTTCTTCGTAACCGGCGGCAGGGGTATGGTAATTTTTACGCTCATTTCAATACCTCACTCCGATGTAGTCCAATACTCTGGCGTAGCCAAGCCCCTTTTCAGTTGGCTTCCACAGGCCGTCCGCAGGGTCATACGCCCCTCCGCCGATGCAGAAGTCGTAGTGCTTCGGGTGCGTGCGCTTCATGCGTTCGAAACGGTTCTCGCCTTTTTCAAGGTGCGCGCCAAATGCGCAGAACATACAGCCCGTGCGTTGGCATCCTGTGCAGTGTAGCTTGCAGTCGATCAGCGTCCCCGTATAGTCGTTCTCGCCATCGCTGGCCACAATGTCGCCGTAGACACTTGCGTAGGATATCCCGCGCTCCACGATATACCGCAGCACATCCTGCTCCGTCCAAAAGCTCATAGGCTTTCCCATCGGCCGCTTTCCCTCAAAGGCATTACAGCCGGTGGCAGTCCACTTAATCATCCGAAGCCGGCTTTCTTCCGCCATTATTGCGGTAGTTGGCACACACTTTTCTTGATGCTCATATCTGTGCATAGGCGATTTTTTCATGACCTTGCAGCACGAATCGGAAATTAAAAACGGTGCAGGGAGTAAAAACGCCCATTGTTCGCAGTTATACGGCGATTTTCCCCCATCCTTGTCCAGATACTCGCCACGCAACCTTTGTGCAGATTTTCCGGTGGGGTTTATTCTCGCGTTCCCGATATACGCCGACACTTCTTTGCTCACAATGCTGTACCCGTACTTCGTCACCACCTGCCGAATGTTCATCTTCGGGCGCAAGCGGTGGAGATTGACGGTGATGCGTGGAAACTCCCGCCGCAGCCAATCCGCATACTCGTTGACAAATCTCTGTATCTCCGGGTATTCAAGGCCGGTGTTGACAAACACAAGATTCAGCGGCCACGGAGGGGTGCGGAACGACGATAGATACCTTGCAGCCAAATAAGCAAGCACCGTGCTGTCCTTTCCTCCGGAAAATGACACATAGCACTGCCCGCCCCACGCGGTGTACCACTCGTCCAGTTTCTCGTAGCTGGTAATCACCTTGTCCTCTAAATCCAAAGCCAGCAGTGATTTCGCCGCCTCTTTCGTCAGCGGAGTGTTAAACCGTTTCATTTCCGCCTCACATCTCCATCTGCCCGTCCACCTGCATGGCTTTTGCAAGGCGGCGGTATGTCCCC
>ENA-USUM01001096-USUM01001096.1-human-gut-metagenome-genome-assembly--contig:-NODE-1096-length-16723-cov-8.231827_pt1 | contig 16723 bp, 14 predicted proteins | sample MGYA00250063_ERZ773402 | MGnify/ENA primary metagenome ERZ773402 (study PRJEB29103, sample SAMN06112030) | human gut metagenome | biome: human gut; feature: ankylosing spondylitis patient; material...
ATTCTATCTGTATCTTATTATGACAAAGAGTGCGGAGAAGCTTTACATGTCATATGCGGTAAAAAACATCGACGCTATATGAATAGCGTCTTTCGATGTATTTTCTATGCTTTTTATGGCTGAAATCTGCATATTTTCGCTGGTTTTATATGGTCTATTTTTATTTGCATGATTTCTTGGCACCGTTTTGGCACCGGAATACTTGCTCCTGATCAGCTAATATGCATCTTGTCCTTAATATCAGTTATAAGTCAATCGGTAAGTTATTTTCTTATTCCACTCAGACGTAGTTGCTCAATTGTCTCCCTATTACAATCGACATATGTGACAGACTCCGGTTGATATTGCTCCAATATCGTTTGTAGCGAATTTTCATCTATCAATTCATTCCAGTGATAATAGGATTGAACTGTGCCGTCTCGCCTTGAAGAAACACTGTCTATTGTCTCAAGTTCAATTCCTCCCTCAGGTAAAATATGGTATAATGTTTGCCCGTCCCATGCCGACCCTGAATAATTATCCTCTATTACTCCATTTTCACATATCTTACACGAGCCATTACGATATCCGATACCTCTCATTAACTGATACGCTCTTCCGTCTTTCCACGTATATACATCATAAATTACATAGTAAGGTATATCATAATTAAATTTAAGACCTATAAAAAATTCCTCTATACCGTCATTATTTAAATCATGCAATACATATACAGATTCAGCCTCCGGGCTTCCCATCGCATTTAGGTACTCATCACATATATACGAATCCCCTGCTGCGACCATAGCCTTTGATACATCCTTTACCTCTTTCATATATTGACCTACAGTATAATATCTTTCCGCAATATCACCATAAGATACGCCGGGCGTCTCACCTTCATAAATTCTCTCTTCGGCTTCTTTATTTTGATCCAAATACTGGTACTGTGGTCTAAACTGGATGCTCAAAAATCTTGTATTTCCTTTTTCATCATAATCAAAGTAGACATCTGCCTCTCCCCAAAAATCAAACTTATCATAACACTGAATCCCATATGTTGCAATCAGGCAGGTTTTTCCTTCATATTCTCCTACTTCTATATTCCAAATTCCCCACGCTGACACATTCCCACAGATTTCTCCCGAAGGGTAATCTACAAATTCTGTTTCATACCACTCAACCAACTGACTGGTAAATTCCGTTTCTTCCCCGTTGTCTGAAAGAAATTCTCTTTTCAAATCTAAATAATGTGATTCTACATCGAAAGTAACTGATTCATCCAAATTTTCACAGGATATCACAGCCTGCCACTTGGTGTCTCCCTTTGTAACAGACAATGGAAATGCATTATCCATCATCGTTTCGCCATGAATCATCTCCAGCGGTTTCCAACTTGAATTGTACTGCTTTAATACGATATATTCCTCCAGTGGCATGGAATTTACTCTTGGAGCAAATGAAAAGAAAATTTCTTTTTCCCCATCATGATCCAAGTCTACATATTCTGCTACGCATGGGTCAATTCTACAAGGATCCTCATACTCATAAATCATTTCACCATTCCAATAAAACTTGAAATGGGAATAGAAGTTGTTTGATTCATCTCCTAGATCGACCTCCACATATTCTTTTGTACCATTGCCATCCAAGTCCTTAAGTTCACTTATAAACACTGTATCAGATAGCCATATGTATCCATTGTCATCTTTTGCGTTTTCCACATTTTCGTTTTCTTTGACTGGCTCCTCCTCTTCCCAGATAAGCCAAAAAGAACTGCTGCCTGAAAATATTTTTTCGTTTTTCGTCTGATTTTCCACTGCAATCTCAAACACCGTATTCCTATTATCATCCGTATCAGCTGCAACTGCTATATGTGCATAATAATCCCCCACATAATATGCGGTTCCCGCCCCTTCCCTATAATCTATGGAAATAACATTTCCGTAATTTTCACTTATTTTTTTTAGGAGTTCAGACTCACTTAATTGTTTAGTATCATCGCCAAACAACTCTGATAATCTCCCCTGTATCCTTATTGCTTTCGCATCCTCAGCCAGAACAGCCCCTGCTAAATCTTCATCATAGTCTCCTTCAAAAACGATTGATAATTCCGTTTTGGGCAATTCCCCGATATAATATAAGGCATGATAGAATTCCGCGTCATATCCTGTCAATTTTTGATATTCTCTATAACTGATTGCCTTGTAGTCTGCTATCGAAAAATCACTTTTCGGTTCTGTCAAAAAGCATACAGCCACTACTACACAGGCAGCCATGGATATCAAAACAATCCAAAAGGATGGCTTTTTGTAATTCAGCACCAACTTCACTCTATCCTTTACTCCCACTTCTCCAAATGCCAACGGACACATCATTACTAATCGCCTCTGCGTTGCACAAGACAATAGCACTCTGGAATATTTTTTCTTATCCTCAAAGTTCATATCACGAATCACCTTTTCATCACAGGCAAGCTCAATATCCTTGCATAGCATAATGTATGCAACCCAGCAAAGAGGATTGAACCAATAGATACAAAGAAGCAAATACCCAAAAGGTTTCCACAAGTGATCTTTTCTTTTAAGATGTGCACTCTCATGCGCTATAATATATGCCATCTCTTCCTCTGATAGTGAAGAGGAAAGGTATATTCTGGGTCTGATAATTCCCAAAATAAAAGGGGATTTTACTGCATCACAAATATAGATGTTTTCTCTATATAGCACAGCTTCCCTTACACATAGGCGCAATTTTATCATACTCACCAATGCCAAAATAAGAAGCACCACCATTCCGCATAACCAAAGCCCCCCTGCGATTTCTGTCACTATTTGTAGCGGAGCCACGCTTTGGGTTTCCTGATATGCAAAGGTTTCTGCTAGTGCGGGATTTATCGTATTTTCTACAACATCTACGTTACTGTCTATGAACGGCACATAAGGTATCCGTTCTCCCTCCACCATAGTGCTGGACTTGATAGGCTCTGCACTTGGTTGCAGGCTAAATGTACTTTCTATGGAAAACGGAAATATCAGTCGGATTGCTACTATCCCCCATAATAAACAGCTAATCCACTTTGGTATCCTCCTAAATAGAAGTCGAATACCTAATACTGCTAAAATTATCCAACTGGCTGTGATGCTCATATTCAGCAGTTTTAAGAAAATTTCTCCCATATTCATTTTTCCTCCGCCTGATCAATCATCTTACGAATTGCCTCAGCTTCTTTCGGTGTCAGTTTTGCATCCTGCGTAAATGCTGCAATAAATGCCGGAAGAGAACCCGCAAAAGTGTCTTCTACATACTGTCTGCTCTGTCTGGCATAAAAATCCTCTCTGGATATTACGGCTGTTACCAGTCCGTTTTCATTCTGAAACAATCCCTTATCAATCAATCTTCTCAAAACATTGTGTGCAGTTGTACGCTTCCAGTTAAACTCCACTGCCGTCATCTTTACCAGTTCCGATGAAGTAACTGGTTCATGCTCCCAAATCATATCTGCATATCTTGCCTCAATAACACCTAATTGAATATCCATATATGTATCCTCCTAAAGCCAGTAGACCACAAGCAGTAGTCTTATTTAGAGACTATCACTTGTAGTCTTGTTTGTCAATATGATTATATTTTTTCCTATCTGCCACCTCTATCGCTCCGGTAATGCTGGCTCTGTCTGTTGTTTTCTCGTTCCTTTACTTCTTGCGCCTTTCTTTGAAGCCTTGCCTTTAAGCTGTCCGACTCTGCCTTATTTCCGGCCTGCTGTTCCCACCTTGCAACTGCAGACTGATAATCGCAGTATTCAGTTTTACAGGTATGGTATTCAGCCAAGAACTCCTTTACATTGTTATAGCCATAACTCTGCACGATACTTGACAAATACTGTTTCATATTGGCTATCTGTATCATTAACTGTTCTGCCTGCTCCTGCAACTCCTTACGCTGTTTTCCCTTGAAAATCCCTTTTGTTCCGGCAATCTCCTTCTCAACACTTGCAAGCTGTTGCTCCCTTTGACAAATGGCTTTGTTCTGCTTCTCCAACTTGCTATAAATATCTGCAAGCCTTGGATAGTTGGAAGCAGGTTTGGACTTCTTCGGCATTTCCGGTATCGGTTCACTTTTCGCCATCACAAGCTCATTGACTGCCCAAACTTTCATCTGCTCCGGCTCTGACTTTACACCCCCTTCCGTCACCTTATCAGCCTTTTCCAAAGCTGTTTTAAACACCTTACTAATCAGAAGCTCTAAAGCATATATAGCCGTCATAATCAGGCTTTTAAACAGTGCCGGATTTCTCCCTGACTTCTGAATAGACGCTTTTGCTGTCTGTCCGATTTCACTCTGTTTCACTTCTAAAATCTGTTCCTCCGGCACACCGCTGACCAATGCCCTGTCCACCGTCTGGTTCCACATGGTACGAACCCGATTATTCTCTTCAATCTGCTCTGCTTTGGGATTGTTTTTTCCAATTTTCTTCATTGGCAGATACACACCATTCTTATCGAATACTTTCAGCTTCTCCTTATCATCCCGCACATAAATATTGATAAGGTCTGTATAGGAGTGCTTTACTTCATCAAGGAAACTGTCGCTCTTAAATCGACTGTCCTTAATGGTAAAAATGTTACGCTCATACACTTCACCCTTAGGTATGATTTTGCAACCGCTTCGAAGCTGACCGTCTTCATCCAGTATCTCTTTTTTGGTACGTACATGCTTTCCGGTTTCATCATAAAACATGTTCCTTGTGGCAATCTTCACCACAGGATCATCAAGCAGCTTTCGTTCCGAAAAGATAAGATGGATATGATAATTCGTCTTGCGTTTGTTGTGGTGCAGGGCAGCGATACACTCCACACCATAATTTTGTTTGAAGTGTTTCGTAAAAAATCTCAGCAGCTTGTCCGGCTCATAATCCACAAAACTTTCCGGCAGTGCAATGATAAGCCCCCTCGCTTCAATGCAGGTTCCTTCCGTTCCGCTTTTCTTAAATTCCTCCTGATTGCACTTAGCAAGCTCCGTCCAAAATTTACGGTCAGTTGTTTCATAAACTGCGTACAAATTTTCCTGCCTTGCGTGACTGGAAATATAGTTAATCCTGCCTTTTAGATTTGTCAGTTTTGACATCTGTATAAATGAATTTCTTACAATAGGCATTGCCCCCTTCCCTTGAAAAATGATGGCAATTATGCCACCGTGAGTGGACACATAGGTGTCCGTTTACGAACTCATTGCCGTATCCGACATGGGCACAAATGCGACAGCATTTGAACGCAGGTAAGCATTGTAAATGCTTATACAGCGATGCTCTTTCACTGTACTGCGAAGCAGCTGCGTTCATGAGCAAGTAGCGTAGCGGATTGCGAATGTCAGCCCCCTGCAAGGGCGAAATACACAGAGTACAAATCGAAGATTTGTGCGATGGGTGTATTTCGCTCTCAAACGCCGAGGGCTTTGTGAGAGAAGTCCGGTTCCTGCCATTTGTTCCCTCACACTGCTTTCTCTTTAATCGTATTTACAGGAGCGTGTCACGCTCCAGTCCTACACACTGAAGGAAAAGTTTACCAGCGGAAACTCCGGTGCATTCCCACCTTTTTCAGATATTCCTGCCTTGCTTTTTCTCTTTCTTCCTCGGTTGGAGCGGTCTTGTATTTTGTATATAGCTCCCGCCTTACCATAGCTTCCAGTTTGTCCTCCAATCCCTTCTTAATCTCCGGCAAAACATCATCTATTTCCACCAAGTGATACTTCAAAAGTGCGAAGAACAGTTCCTCGGAAATTTGTATGTTTTTCAATCTATCAATCCGTCCTTTCCATCAAGACCGCAACAACGTAATGTCTATGAATTTTGCAACCTTGCAAGGTTTATCTCCGCAAATTCTATATAGTCTGCATTGTTGCATTCTTCCCTTAAATCTGCTTTATCCTATCCAATTCCCAATACCATGAATTATTGATTTTCTTTGCTCTAACACCAAGCTCCTTCTTTGCATTTTCCAATGTTCTCTTTGAAATTCCCTGCTTATCAGCCATATCAAAAATTTCATTGCTATGTACCGCATTTGATGTTTCCGCCAATTCCCGAAGCAACTGTTTTGCTTGTTCCAATTTATTTGCTCTTGGTGCAATACCGCCAAGCACTTCATCTGCTGTAATTTCATAATCACCAAACCACTTAAAACCGTTCTCTGACAATTCAAAAGCTTTCGGATGTCCGAACTGTGCCAGATTATTTTTTATCTGAACAACAGCTCGTATATTCGACTCTCCTTCCACTCTGCCCACCAGCAATACACTTCTTGCCACTGCAAAGAAATCTATAGAACCCATGCCCCTATAAGCCGCCTTATTACCGGATGCCTTATTCATATGACCGATAAGAATAATGGCACATTTGTATTTCTCCGCCAAAGCTCCTAATCGCTTCGTCATATCCCTTGCTTCATTTGCTCTGTTCATATCCATGCCCCCACCCAGATAGGCTTGTATCGGGGCTAAAATCAATAACTTAGCATGTGTCCTAACAATAGCTCCTTCCAGCCTTTCATCTATCATGGATAGCGATTTCTCACTTTCATCAATGACTGCTATTCTTTCACAATCTGCTCCTGCTAATTCCAGCCTTGGCTTTACGGTATCTGCAAGCCCATCTTCCGCAGTCTGGTATATGATATTGACGGTTTCTGTAATATTCATATTTTCATCTAATCTTTCTCCCTTAGACAATTTGGCTGCAATGTTCAATACCAGGGTTGTCTTTCCATCACCCGGGTCTCCTTGGATAATTGTCAGCTTTCCATAAGGAATAAAGGGAAACCATAACCACTCAATTTCCTGTGATTGCACTTCTGACATTTTGATCAGTTTTAATTCTGTTTTCTGTTCTTTCATTACATAATGTCCTCCATTCGTAAAATTTCTCGTTGATACGCTGGAAAACCTCTGTTATACTGGTGTTATAAATACATAGGTAACAGAGATTTTCCTGTTATCTTAAGTCCTAACAGTTGCCGCTGTTGGGGCTTTTTTCTTTTTCGGTATCAAGCAAATCTGCCACTTTTCTTTGTTGGTTCGGATATAAGTGCCCATAAGTATTCAATGTGATGCGAATGTCCTTATGCCCCACTCTTTCCTTTATCAAAATAGGCTCAACACCTTTATTGATTAAGTACGCTACATGAGAATGTCTCAAATCATGAACCCGAATTTTCTTTACTCCGGCTTTCTCCATCTGTCGTTTCATCTTATGCTGCACTGCTTCCTGTACAATGGGGAAAAGTCTTTCATCCTCCGGCATTCCGTAATGCCTATCCACAAAATCTTTAATCTCTTGCTTTAGGAATTCTGGTATCTCTACAACACGGACAGATTGCTTGGTCTTAGGCTCGGTAATAACATCCTGCCTTTCGGTTCGATAATAGGTCTTTGTAATACTAATCTGATTTCTGTCAAAATCAATATCCTTTGGAGTAAGTGCCAGTAGTTCTCCGATTCTGCATCCAGTCCAGAAGAGGATTTCAAAGATGAGATAGTATCTCGTGCCTGGTTCCATTGTCTGTATGAATTTCTGATATTCATCTACCGTCCAAAAATCCAGACACCGATTATCTGAACTTCCCATTCTCTTTACTTTCTTACAGGGATTTGCGTGCAAGTCGTAAATCTTTGATGCATGAGTATATAAGCTGGTTAATTGATTTTGTATCATTCTCAAATAGGCTTCTGAAAATCCCTTTGTCTACATTTCGTTCTGCCATTGTATAATCTGCCCTGCGGTTATCTCGCTCATCATCTGATTACCGAAATATGGAACAATATGTTGCTCCATCATATACCGCTTGTTCTTCATGGTGCGTTCCTTCAGCTCATTCTGCTTATCTTCAAAATAAACTTCCATAAATTCACTTAGCTTCATATCCATACTTCTGCTGTTATTCAATTTCTTCTGTCGCTCATACTCAAGAGCTTCTCGCTTTGTCTCAAAACCTCTTTTTCTTCGCTTTTTCTTTTCACCCCTGGCATTTGTTTCAAACCATTGCGCTGTCCATTTCTTTGTGTCTTTTTCTTTGTATGCCATACTGCTCTCCTTTCCTATCCTACTGATAATTCGTAGCCATACATTTTTTTCGCCCAATACGCTCTTGGAATTCTTCCAGCCATTGTGATATATCCTTGCGAAGCCAACTCTTCATTCATGCTTTTTACCAGCTTGTACGCATGAGATTTGGAACAATTCAATTCTCGGGCTACATCATCGGCACTCATCATATATCGATAATTCGCCATACATTCGTCCTCCCTTCCATACTTTGAATCTTGTTACATTTCTTGTATTTATTTTGTGTATGATTTTCGTACATTTATATTATCACTACATATTTCCTTCGTCAAGACTTCGTAATTATATTTTTACGATATTCGTATATGCTATTTTTGAAAATTACTCTTTTATGTCTTTCGTATTTGTGCTATGATAATAATTAGATTTATGCAATTCGTAAATTTTCAATTTATGAAAACAGGAGGTTTCAATGGGAGACGGTAAGAAATTGAAAGAAATATTAGACAGTAAAGGCACGAATGTCCGCCAGATTGCAAAAGCAACTGGTATCAGTGCCACAACACTTTATTCAATTATTCAAAAGGATTCTAATATCCGATTTGACTTTGCACTTAGACTGGCAAATGAATTAGAAATTGACGTGAATGAGATATGCTCTGCCAGTCCCTTTTCGGGTGCAATCACAGAAGAAGAAATATATCCTACATTACCGAATGGATTGAATGGCGCTCTTGACGGAAATCGGGTAAAAACGTATTTAAAGAATTCCATGTATCCGCTTATGTATCTTTTTGGAAAAAACAGTATGCCGGATGTGGATAATTTGCTGACCTCCTTTTACCAGCTAGATGACGAAGCCAGAAAAGAAGTAGTGGAAACGATACAATTCAAGCTGCAGTATCACAGAGATCCCGAACGGGCAGAACAGATAAAACAGATTAAAGGGTGGTAATTTCATAACATAAATGCTACCATTAAAACATTAGAGATATACTCTACAAGGAGATAAGATATATGGCAAACGATAAATCTTTTCTAACTTATAATCAACAAATGAAAAAACTCCGTAAAGATAAAAAAATTGATTGCAACGGAACTCCACACAAAATATCATTAGTACGCTCCGGCTATTTTAATATGATTAATGGTTATAAAACGCCTTTTACTTGTGGTACTGATGCTAATGGGAACCATACCTATTTTCCCAACACAACCTTAAGTCAAATCAACAGTTTAAAGAAATTTGATGAATCACTAAGAATATTTTTGCTTAAATACATCACTCAAGTCGAAGAGGAAGTTAGAACATTAACCGGTTACAAATTTGACCAATGTAACGACAACGGAAAAATACCATGGTACGAAACAAATGCCTATTCCTCTAATGCTACTTTACAATCTAAAATGAATACTATATCATCTGCTTATTCTGAGTTAAGCAAAAGTAAATCAGAATATGTACAGTTTTACATGAAAAATCATGAGCAGATTCCGACCTGGATTATGATAAAAGTTGTGAATTTCTCCACTTTTATTGATGTTCTTCATAACAGTAAGACAAATGTAACCCATGCTATCTGCAAATTATATTCCATGTATGATGACCATAATTTGCCCAATGTTAAACTATTGATTGGCAGTTTACATTGGCTGCGAAGAGTACGGAACTCCTGTGCACATAATGAACGTGTTTATTGCATTCACCAAACACAAGCACGTAACAATTCTGCAAGTGGTCGAATTTTAGACCCTTATTATGCGCAGCTACCCACATCATACAGTAGATGTACAGAAAAAAATATTTTTGATATTCTTAGAAAGAATGGAAAGATGACAGTGGTTGACTGGGCTCATGCAACACAGGGAAATGCAAGTGCAGATGCAGCAATGACATATCTTCTCTTTGCACTGAAGGATCAGAAAGTAGCAGACCTTTACTTAAAACTGTTCTGCAAGAAGAGCGATACAGCAATGCAGTATGTGCAGCAGTGGCTTCCGATTGTTGCAGCAGCACAGTTGTCTAAAGAAAATGAACTTGAGAAAGATTTCCTGATGAGATGGATTGATGTTATGGATTACCAATAGAAAAGAGGCTGAAGATCGGTATTAACAAACCGATTTTCAGCCTTCTTTTTATGTACGTATAAATTTCTACCAGCTCTGGAAGAAAAGATTCCCGCCGACATTGACTCCCGGACGATCGGTAGCACCTGCATACAGGAAGTAGTAGCAGTCAATGACAGAAGAAAGTCTTGCTCCGTTGACTGCGTCCTGGGCAACCTGAAGTGCCAGGCTGGACGGACCGGAATTCAGAACAGAATCAAGTCTTCCGCTCCAGACCGGTTCAAACTGTCCGGTTGCATAGATGACACCGTGAATTGAATTCGGGAAAAGCGGACTTTCCACACGATTCATGATCACGGTCGCTACAGCCAGCATGGAATTATAATCATGTATGGCCTCGCAGTCCAATAAAGCGGCAAAGGTAGTGAGCTCATCATGGGTTGCATCAGAGCCTCCTCCCTGAATGATATCTCCGCCGGAATCCGGTGTAGTCGGAGGTGTCGGAGTCACTGTTGAGTTACCGTCACCGGATGAGTGTCTGACCGTGATTACCTGATCGAGTTTTTGTCCGCGTGTGCAACCATCATGATGCATTTGAGCAGATTTTCCGAGGAGATCATTATCTGGAACTCCAATGAATATCAGTTTGTCGAGATTGATGATGCTTACAGTACCGGAAGCAGTATTATGCCTCAGAAGAAGAACCCGGATATCGCAGAGCTTGTGCGCGGCAAGACCGGACGTGTTTATGGCGCTTTAATGTCATTACTTACCACGATGAAGGGAATCCCGCTTGCCTACAACAAGGACATGCAGGAGGACAAAGAACTGTCTTTTGATGCCATGGATACCGTCAAAGGCTGTATTGCATTATTTACCGGAATGCTCGCAACCATGAAGTTTAATAAGGGTAAAATGCGTCTGTCCGCAAACAACGGATTTACCAATGCAACCGATGCAGCAGATTATCTGGTAAAACATGGTGTTCCATTCCGTGATGCGCACGGCATTATCGGAAAAATCGTTCTCTACTGTATTGAACGCGGAATTGCGATCGACGATATGAGTTTAGACGAGTTAAAGGCTATCTGTCCGGTATTTGAGGAAGATATATATGAAGAGATTTCCATGGAGACATGCGTGAATAACCGATTGACGATCGGGGCGCCGGGAAAGGCAGCCATGGAGAAAGTGATCGAGGCAGAAAAGGCATATCTTGCAGAGGATTGGAAAAAGGAAACTTTAACACGGTAAAACGTTATTGTAAAAAATGCACAAAGAATACCCGGAAAGATGACATTTTTTTACAAAATAGACCATTGCTTTTTTGAGAAAAATAGCATAATATATTCACTATAACGACATCTGTTCGTGATAGACGGACAAACAATAGGACGTACGATCCGCGGATATTCGATTGTCATGAATGAAAAGAGCCAGGGTAACAGGGGACGGTTCTTCGAACGAACAGGGAAAGACGAGGAGATTAGGCAATGAGTGAGAAGTTAAAAGTAGGTATTCTTGGTGGAACAGGTATGGTAGGACAGAGATTTATCTCTCTGTTGGAGAATCATCCATGGTTTGAGGTGACAACGATTGCAGCCAGCCCAAGAAGTGCCGGTAAGACATATGAAGAGGCAGTTGGTGATCGTTGGAAAATGGATACTCCAATGCCGGAAGCAGTAAAAAAGATTGTTGTCATGAACGTCAACGAAGTAGAAAAAGTTGCGGCAGAAGTAGATTTTGTTTTCTCAGCAGTAGACATGACAAAAGAAGAGATCAAAAAGATCGAGGAAGAATACGCTAAGACAGAGACACCGGTTGTATCCAACAACAGTGCACACAGATGGACACCGGATGTGCCGATGGTCGTACCGGAGATCAATCCGGAACATATGGAAGTGATCAGATATCAGAGAGAAAGACTTGGCACAAAGCGCGGTTTCGTTGCTGTAAAACCAAACTGCTCCATCCAGTCTTATGCACCTGTTCTCACCGCATGGAAAGAGTTTGAGCCATACGAAGTAGTGGCAACTACTTATCAGGCAATTTCCGGAGCAGGAAAAACGTTCAAAGACTGGCCGGAAATGGTTGGAAATATCATTCCATACATCGGTGGTGAGGAAGAAAAATCCGAGAAAGAGCCGCTTCGGATCTGGGGACACATTGATGATGAGAAGAAAGAGATTGTTCCTGCAGCATCTCCGGTTATCACATGCCAGTGTATCCGTGTTCCGGTATTAAATGGACATACCGCAGCCGTATTTGTAAAATTCAAAAAGAAACCAACCAAAGAACAGTTGATCGAAGCATTGAGAAACTACAGTGGAGTTCCACAGGAATTAAATCTTCCAAGTGCTCCAAAGCAGTTCATCCAGTATTTAGAGGAGGACAACAGACCACAGATTTCCTTGGATGTCAACTTCGAGAACGGTATGGGAATCTCTGTCGGACGTCTGAGAGAGGACACCGTTTATGACTGGAAGTTTGTCGGTTTATCCCACAATACCGTCAGAGGTGCAGCAGGTGGTGCAGTGCTCTGCGCAGAGCTGTTAAAAGCACAGGGTTACATCACAAAGAAATAAGAAAGAACATCATAGCGATTTAAAAAGTCCGTATCACAGATGTGTGGACTGTAAAGAAATGACCGGAACAGTAAAATGCTGTTCCGGTCATTTCTTATGTATCTTTTTATATGGCAAGAACCGGGTTGTCGTAAAAGTTAAAAAATGATATAATTTTTACTATATTGAGGGTAACGAACAAACAGATAGAAATGGGAGGTTTCTTATGGTAGCGAAGACATCCATTTTAAAAGAGCTTGAGAAAATTTATGAGAAGAGTGGAAATCAGCTATATGTGTTGTATGGACGGACAGATTCTGAGAAAGAACAGTTATTGAAGGCGTTTCTTTCAAATAAGAAGTACTTTTATTATCGCAGCAGACAGGCATCGGAACAGGAACAGAGAAATCAGATGGAGGCAGAAATCCGGCAGAAGTTTTTGGCGAATATTACAAAGCACAGCTATGACGAATTTTTTAACCGGATCAAAAGTGGAGATGCGTCAAAACTTGTGGTTGTGATTGATGAATTTCAATTGATTGCAAAAAAAGATGCCTCTTTTATGGAGAGCATTGAAAAATTAAGAATGAAACGTCTTTATCCGGGACCGGTGTTGATCCTTTTGTGCAGTTCTTCGGTTGCATGGGTGGAACAGGAGATGCCTGCAGCACTCGGTGAGCAGAGCGAAAGAATCAATGGAAAGATTAAGATTAATCCTTTGAATTTCTTAGAGGTGGTACGTGCATTTCCACAGTATCAGGTCAGTGACTGTATCAGAACTTACGGTGTTATCGGCGGCGTTGCAGGCTATATCAACCACTGGGATCAGCGCGTGGATCTGAAAACCAATATATGCAGAAATATTTTAAATCGGAATGGTTATATGCACCGGGCGGCAGAGCAGCTGATCGCGGCAGAACTGCGGGAACTGTCTGTGTATGAGACGATTCTTTATTATATTGCAAGCGGTTATGATAAGTTAAATGAACTTCATTTAAAAACCGGTTATTCACGTGCAAAAATCAGTGTGTACATGAAGAATCTCGGAACCTTCCATATTGTTGAAAAGGAGACCTCTTTTGAGACAGGTGGATGGGAAAACGCGAAAAAAGGTGTCTATCGTATTAAGGATAATTATGTGAATTTCTGGTTCCGTTTTGTGTATCCACATCTTTCCGAACTTTATATGATGAGTCCGGAACAGTTCTACGATGCGTATATCACATCGGGAATCGACGAATATCTGGAACGCTATTTCAAGGAAGTATGCATGGAATATGTAGGACTTTTGAATCTGATTGGAAAACTGCCAATGAAGATCAGTAAGATGGGAACATGGATTGGAAAAGAAGGAAATATCGACATTATTGCACAGAACTCTGTGCGGGAGAATATTGTCGGATACTGTAACTGGAATCAGCCGGAATTTACCATGGAGATGAAAGAAGAATTGTTAAAGAGTATGAAGCAGGTAAAAATTGATGCAAAGTATTTCTTTCTGTTTTCAGAAAAAGGTTTTTAAGAAGAGATCAGACAGCTTGCAGAAGAGGATACCAGATATATTCTGGTCGATATGAATGAATTATAAAACTTCTTATATATGAAAGAAGTAAGAATTACAGAAGTTGGAGGAATTTTTTTGGCAAAGTCATTAATTATAACGGAGAAACCAAGTGTTGCGCAGGAGTTCGCACGGATTCTTGGTGTATCAGGCAGAAATGACGGATACATAGAAAATAGTGATTACGTCATTACCTGGTGTGTCGGTCATCTTGTGGAGATGGTTTATCCCGAGGTATATGATGAAAAGTATAAAAAATGGAAGTTAGAGGATCTTCCTTTTCTTCCGAAAGATTACAAATATGATGTGATCCCGGCAGTCAGCAGACAGTATGACGTGGTACACAAAATGCTGCACCGCGAAGATATTGATACTGTCTACTGGGCAGGGGATGCCGGAAAAGAAGGACAGACCATTGAGGAAAACATCCGTATGTACGGCGGTGTCCGCGAGGGGATGAAAGAGCTGCGCGTCTGGATCGATTCCCAGACAGAAGAGGAGATCAAGCGGGGCATCCGGGAGGCAAAACCGATGTCGGATTACGCGAACCTCGGAAAATCCGGCATTATGCGGACCATTGAGGATTACGCGATGGGAATCAATTTTTCCCGCGCGATGTCTGTGAAATATGGAAATCTTTTAAATGATGCGGCAGGGACGAGAAACTATACTGCAATTGCAGTCGGACGTGTCATGACCTGCGTGCTCGGTATGGTCGTGATAAGAGAGCGTGAGATCCGCAATTTTGTGGAAACACCATTTTACCGTGTAGTCGGAAGTTTCACGGATGCGAACATCGAGGCGGAGTGGAAAGTGGTAGAAGGTTCTAAATACTTTGAATCTCCATTATTGTATAAGGAAAACGGATTTAAAAAGCAGGAGTCTGCGGAAAACTTAATACAGGAACTTTCCGGGAAAACAGCGGTTGTGGAATCTATTGAGCGTGGAACTTCCAGAAAGAAAGCACCGCTTCTTTTTAACCTCGCAGAACTGCAGGCGGAGTGTTCGAAGCGCTTTAAAATCAGTCCGGATGAGACATTGCAGGTGGCACAGGATCTCTATGAGAAAAAACTGACTACTTATCCAAGAACGGATGCGCGTGTTCTCTCAACGGCAGTGGCAAAAGAAATCGGAAAAAATATCAGCAGACTGAAAGGCTATGAGCCGGTGCAGGGGTATGTGGAGCGTATCATGAAGGAAGGACTTCATTACAACATTGCGAAGACCCAGTATACGGATGACTCGAAAATTACCGATCACTATGCGATTATTCCGACCGGACAGCTCACAGAGCTGCGTTCTTTAAATGAACTGCAGAGAAGTGTGTATGATCTGATCGTCCGCCGTTTCTTAAGTATTTTTTATCCGGCAGCAGAATATCAGACGGTAAAACTTGTGGTGGCCGTCGGAGAGGAAAAACTTTTTGCCGGTGCAAAAGCATTAAAGGCGCCGGGATTTTTAGAGATTGCAGGAAGAAAACAGGAAGAAGAAAAAGAAGGCAGCAACAAAGAGGATAATGAGGAGACGGATAGTCCGGGGCTTCTGGAACTGGCAGATCAGTTGACTAAGGGGCAGGAACTGCCGGTCAATGGTTATTCTCTAAAAGAGGGAAGCACGAAGCCACCGAAACGCTACACTTCCGGTTCGATGGTGCTTGCGATGGAAAATGCCGGACAGCTGATCGAGGATGAAGAACTGCGTGCACAGATCAAAGGCTCCGGAATCGGAACTTCTGCCACCCGCGCAGAGATCATCAAAAAACTGGTGCGCATCGGTTACCTGCACTTGAATAAAAAATCACAGATTCTGTCGCCGGAGGTGTTGGGCGAGATGGTTTATGAAGTCGTAAATATGACCGTCCCGGCACTTTTGAATCCGAAAATGACTGCTTCGTGGGAAAAAGGACTTGACGGTATCACGCGCGGAACGGTGATCATGGAAGATTACCGGGAGAAACTTGAGGATTTTATCCGAAAAGAGACATTAAACATGGTGGAACGGAATCTGACGTCACAGCTTGTGGCACAGATCCAGCCGTTGACCGGAAAGGGCGCAAGAGGCATTGCGGCAAAGAAAAAGCTTGGCATTGCCTGTCCGGTCTGTGGCGCGGAGCTTGTAACGACACCGTTTGGCTATGGGTGCAGCAATTATAAAAAAGACAGCACTGGCTGTGGCTTCTCCATCGGAACGATTGCAGGGCGTGATCTTTCGGAGGAGGAGTTCCGGGATTTGATTACAAAAGGAAGAACGGATGTTCTGGATGGTTTTGTCTCCAAATCGAAGAAGAAATTCCCGGCAGCACTCGTTTTACAGAAGGATGAGGAGGGAAAAATCAATATCAGTTTTGATTTTTCGGCAAATGAACCACAGGTGGTGGACGGAATCAAATGCCCGTCCTGCGGCGGTGACATTGTGACGTGTTTATTTGAATGGGGCAGAGATCGGAAGTCATGAAGGAGGATTTACTCCCTTCCAGATAGAAGTGACGGACTT
>ENA-USUM01001098-USUM01001098.1-human-gut-metagenome-genome-assembly--contig:-NODE-1098-length-16718-cov-8.797188_pt1 | contig 16718 bp, 16 predicted proteins | sample MGYA00250063_ERZ773402 | MGnify/ENA primary metagenome ERZ773402 (study PRJEB29103, sample SAMN06112030) | human gut metagenome | biome: human gut; feature: ankylosing spondylitis patient; material...
GCTATTGATACACAGATTTTAAAATTGAATAAAGATTTAAAATCAGGCAAATTGGAAGTTGAATTAGCTGATGAGACCCCTGGATCATTTTCAGGAAGATCTCGCCCATTTTCAGCGCGTCTTCCTTCTTTTTGCCGACGATCATGCCGAGCATGATGTCCGCCGACGCCTGCGAGACGGCGCAGCCGTCGCCGACGAACGCGCCGTCCGCGATCACATCGCCGTCAAGCTTCAGCTTGAGGAAGATGTCGTCGCCGCAGCTCGGGTTGACGCCCTCGAGCACGATGTCGGCGTCCGGTAGGTCGTGCTTGAACTCCGGATGCAGGTTGTGCTCGGTGAGAATTTCATTGTAAAAGCTTCTATTTTCCATAACCCATTCGCTCCCTTAGCGTGGAAATGCTGTCAAGCAGCCGGTCGACCTCGGATTCCGTGTTATAAAACGCGAGGCTTGCCCGCGCGGTGGACGGATGCTTCAAATAGGCCAGAAGCGGCTGTGCGCAGTGATGGCCTGCGCGGATGGCGACGCCGTCGCTCGCGAGGATCTCACTGATGTCGTGCGGGTGAACACCGTCCACCGTAAAGGTGATGATGCCGCAATGCTCCTCGGGCTTTTCCGAGCCCAGCACGTGGACGTGCGGCATCTCGCCGATCGCGTCCATCGTGCGGCGTGTCAGCGCGACCTCTTGCTGATGCATCGCTGTAAAGCCGATGCTCTTGACATAGTCAATGGCCGCATGCAGGCCCACGGCGTCTGCCGCGTTGACCGTGCCGGCCTCGAACTTGTGCGGGAGCTCGGCGAAGACCGCACCATCGCGGGTGACAGATTCAATCATCTCGCCGCCGGTGAGGAACGGCGGCATGGCGTTCAGCAATTCTTCACGTCCGTAGAGAACGCCGATGCCCATGGGGCCGTAGACCTTGTGGCCGGAGAAGGCGAAGAAATCCGCGTCCAATGCTTGCACGTCCACCGGAATGTGCGGCGTGCTCTGCGCGCCGTCGACGACCAGCACCGCGCCGGCGCGGTGCGCCAGCGCCGCGAGCTCGCGGATGGGATTCACGCGGCCTAAGACGTTCGAAACGTGTGTGCAGGCGACGATCTTTGTTTTCGGCGTGATGAGGGCTTCGACCTTATTTAAGTCCAGTGTGCCGTCCATTTCGCATTCCATAAATTTGAGCGACGCGCCGGTCTGGCGGCAAACCATCTGCCAGGGGAGAAGGTTGCTGTGGTGCTCCATGATGGAGACGAGCACCTCGTCCCCGGCCTTCACGTGGGAGAGACCGTAGCTGTAAGCCACTAAATTGATGCTCTCGGTGGTGTTGCGGGTGAAGATGATCTCGCGGCTGCTCTTCGCGTTCAGAAAGGACCGAACGGCCTCGCGCGCGTTTTCGTAAGCCTCCGTCGCGGCAATGCTCAGGGGATAGAGGCCGCGCAAGGGGTTGGCGTTCTTACTTTTATAAAACTCCGTTACGGCGTCCAGCACACACTGCGGGCGCTGCGCCGTCGCGGCGTTGTCCAGATACGCAACATCCTGACTCTTGAGCAGGGGGAAGTCGTCCCGATATGCATGCGCCATCTTACAGCACCTCCTCAAGCTCGGAGAGGATCGCGGCCTGCGCCGCTTCATCCTCGATCGTGCGGGCCAGCCGCTCGATGGCGGCGCGGGCCATGATGTTTTCCGCCTCCGCTGCGGAAATGCCGCGGCTTTCAAAGTAGAACAGCGTGTCCTCGTCCAGCTCGCCGATGGTCGCGCCGTGGTTGCCGACGACGTTTTCCTCGGCGCACAGGATCAGCGGCACCGTCTTGTTGACGACGCCGTCGCCCAGCATCAAAACCGTCTCCTGCTCGCTGCCGACGGAGCCCGCGGAGCCCTTCTTAAAGTCGATGGTCCCGCGGAAGATCTTCTGCGCGTCGTCCTTGAGCGCACCGGCGGCATTGATTTCGCTCGTGGTCTTCTGGCCCCAGTGGTTCACGACAAGGTTCATGTCCACGGTCTGCTGTTTCTGGCCCAGATACCCGATGCCCGCCGTGAAGCCCGCGCCATTGCCGTTCAGCTCGAACTGGCCGTCGCTGTACACGTCGCCGCGGCCCAGCAGGACCTGGATCAGCTCTACCTGACCGTTTTCGGCGCACTCGCCGCTCGTTTCCAGACGGAGCAGCGAGTCCTGTGCCGCATTCTGAATCTGCACGAGCCGCACCTTTGCGTCCTTTTCAACGTGGAGCGCCGTGCGCACGAGCAGGCCCTTTTCCGCTCTCAGCGTTTCAAACACCGTGACGGTCTGGCCCGCGGGCGCGTGGATGTCGACTGTCTTCTCGCCGCGCTCGCCAGAGCCAGTGATCTCAAGCCGCTCGGTCTGACCGGCGGCGGTGATTTTCTCTTCGCCCAAATCGTCGGCCTGCCCCCAGGCGATGGCCGTTTCGTTCACACCCAGCCGGTTCCAGGTGCGGGTCGGGAGCCGGTTGATCAAAATCGTATCGTTCATATCCAAACTCCTTTCAGCCAATGCTGCCCTTCATCTCGAGCCGGATGAGGTTGTTCATTTCCACCGCGTACTCCACCGGCAGCTCCTTGGAGACATTGTCGGCAAAGCCGCTGACGATCATCGCGCGCGCGTCTTCCTCGCTCATGCCGCGGCTCATCAGATAAAAGACGGCTTCGTTGCTGATCGCGCCGATCTTGGCCTCATGGCCGATGGCCGCGTCCTTCGTGCGGATGTCCATTGCGGGGATGGTGTCGGAACGGGACTCGGAGTCCAGCATCAGCGACTGGCACGACACGGCGGACTTGGCGCCCTTGGCGCCCTTTTCCACGACAACGCTTGAGCGGAATGTGCTGATGCCGCCGCTCTTGCTGATCGAGCGCGTGTTCATATAGGAGCTCGTATTTTTGCCCACATGGACGACCTTTGCGCCGGTATCAAGGTTCTGCCCCGCACCGGCGAACGTAACGCCGGTGAACTCCATGCGGGAATTGTCACCCTTTAAGATGCTCATGGGGTACAGGCAGCCAACATGGGAGCCGAAGGAGCCGGAGATCCACTCGATCGTGCCGCCCTCTTCCACCAGCGCACGCTTGGTATTCAGGTTGTACATGTTCTTCGACCAGTTTTCGATCGTCGAGTAGCGGAGTTTGGCCCCCTTCTTGACGTACAGCTCCACGCAGCCAGCGTGGAGGTTTGCCACATTGTACTTCGGCGCGGAGCAGCCCTCAATGAAGTGCAGGCTCGCGCCCTCGTCCACGATGATGAGCGTGTGCTCAAACTGGCCGGCGCCCTTGGCATTCAGGCGGAAGTAGGACTGCAGGGGAATGGAGAGGTGTACGCCCTTGGGCACGTACACGAATGAGCCGCCGGACCACACCGCGCCGTGGAGCGCCGCGAACTTGTGATCGTGGGGCGTCACGAGCTTCATGAAGTACTTGCGCACCATGTCGGCATATTCGCCCTTTATGGCGCTCTCCATATCGGTGTAAACCACGCCCTCGGCCGCCACGGAATCCTTGACGTTGTGATAGACAAGCTCGGAGTCGTACTGCGCACCCACACCGGCGAGGGATTTTCTCTCCGCCTGCGGGATGCCAAGGCGCTCGAAGGTCTCCTTGATGTCCTCCGGCACGTCCTTCCAGTCGTTGCGCATCTTGGTGTTCGGGCGAACGTAGGTCGCGATATGATCCATATCAAGGCCCTCAATCGACGGGCCCCAGTTGGGGATCTTCATTTCATTGTAGATCTGGAGGGATTCGAGCCGGAACTGCTGCATCCACACGGGATCGTCCTTCTCAGTGGAGAGCTTTTCGACGATCTCCGGCGTCAGGCCGGATTCCATTCGGTACGCGTCGTTTTCCGCGTCCCGGATGTCGTAGACACTGCGGTCCACATCCTCCACGTAGGTTTTTTCTTTCAAATCTGCCATGTCAAGAGCCTCCCGATTCAGTCTTCCTTCAGGCTGCTGAATCCCTTTTCGTTGATCTCATCCACCAGTTCGGCGCCGCCGCTGCGGACGATGACGCCCTCTTCCATCACGTGGGCCGCGTCCACATGGAGCGCTTCCAGAATGCGCGTGGAGTGGGTGATGATGAGAAGCGAGCCGTGCGTCCGCTCGCGGAACAGGCGCACGCCCTCGCTGACGGTGCGGACCGCGTCGACGTCGAGGCCGGAGTCGGTCTCATCGAGAATCGCGAGCTTGGGCTCGAGCATGAGCATCTGCAAAATTTCGGCCTTTTTCTTCTCGCCGCCGGAGAAGCCCACGTTCAGGTCGCGCTCGGCATAGCTCTCGTCCATGTTCAAAAGCGCCATGGTCTCTTTGAGCTTTTTCTTGAAGTCCCACAGGCGCAGGCGGTCGCCGGTCTTCTGCTCGAGCGCGCTGCGGATGAACGCGCTCAGCGTTACGCCGGAGACCTCCAGCGGGTTCTGGAAGGACAGGAAAATGCCCTTTTTCGCGCGCTCGTTGACGGGGAGCTCCGTGATGTCCTCGCCGTTAAAAATGATCGAACCGCCGGTTACGCTGTAGGTCGGATTGCCGGTGATGGCATAGCCCAGCGTCGACTTGCCGGTGCCGTTGGGGCCCATCAGCACATGGGTCTCATCCTGTCCCACGGCCAGATCCACACCGTGGAGAATTTCCTTTTCCTCGACCCGCACGTGCAGGTTCTGAATCTCTAAAAGTGCCTTACTCATATTGAACCACCTTATCTTCTTTCCGTGCCGTTCAGGACGGCCGGTGTTTTTTCATTGACTCGCATGAATTGCGCCAGTGTATGATTGTCGACATAGCTGTTGATCTGGTCTTCCAGCCCCTGCCAGAAAAGCCGCGCGTCGCAGTCGCAGGAAGCGCTGCAGCCGGAGCCGTCCTCAGACTGGCACGCGATCGGCGACAGATTGCCCTCCACCGCCCGCAGAATTTCACCTACGGGGTAATCCTCGGGGGAGCGGGTCAGGCGGTAGCCGCCCGATTTGCCCACGGCGCTCTCGACCAAGTTCGCACGGCTCAGCGCGGCCATGATGGTCTCCAAGTACTTTTTAGAGAGCTGCTGGCGCTGCGCGACATCGCTCAGGCGGTGCCATTCGCTGCCTCCGTGCTCGGTCATATCCAGCATGACCCGCAAAGCGTAGCGCCCTTTTGTTGAGATCATCATGCGGCATGCCTCCTTGCTCATAATTGCCTACCTTGTAGATAGGAATTTTAACGCTTAATTCCTACTGTGTCAATAGGTGTTTAAAAAAATTTGATTTATGATGATAAAAAGCACTGTGCAGCTGTGACAAATGTCTGCCGCGCAGCGCTTGGACGAGGTCTTCGGCCTGCCGCGCGGCTCGGCCGTGATCGCGCTGAATGATCCCGAGACCAAGGTACCCATTGCCATCATGGACGGCACACTCATCAGTGCGATCCGCACCGGCGCAGTAACGGGCGTTTGCGCCAAGTATATGGCGCCCTCGCGCTCGAAGACCGTCGGCCTTTTCGGCGCGGGCCCGCAGTGCAAGACGCAGCTGATGGCGCTCAAGGCGTCGCTGCCGCAGCTGGAAAAGGCGTATGTCTATGACCTTTCCCGAGAGAGAGCGGAAAAATTTGCGGCGGAGATGTCGCAAAAGCTGAACATGGACGTGCAGGCGGCGAGCGACCGCCTTGCCACGATCGAAAGCGGCGACATCCTTGTGACCGCGACGACCGCGACCGAGCCGATCATCCACGGCGCGGAGATCAAAAAGGGGCGTTTACGTTGCTCACCTTGGCAACAACGAGGTCGACGAGGAGCTGATCCTGCGCGCGGACAAGGTCGTCATCGACGATTGGGAGACCGACAAGCACCGCATGGACGACACGATGGCCTACATGTTCCGCGACGGCAAGATCGACGATTCCCGCATCGACGCGAGCGTCTCCGACCTGGTGGCGGGGCGGAAGTCCGGCCGCGGCAACGACGACCAGCTCACCTACACCTGCAACGTCGGCCTCGGCCTTTACGACGTGGCGATCGCCGCGCGCGTCTACCAGTATGCCAAGGAAAACGGCATCGGCCAGAAGCTCAAGCTCTGGGACGAGCCCATCATGGTGTGATCGATCCAAACTTGATAGGTACGACCTCTCTTTACCAACCTTTTGGACAGGTCCGCTTTTTAGCGGGCCTGTCCGCATTTTTTCGCGGCAGAGCAGCAGGGGAGATGCACCTGCAAAGGGAATTTTGCCTTTACAGAGGACGATTCTGTGAATATAATGGATGCAGATAAAATTTGGCGGCGCTGCGAAAAAGCGGCGCTGCGGTGAAATCGACAGGAAACGGAGATGTAATTATGCCCTGCACCACTGTACTGGCCGGTAAGCTGGCGACGAATGACCGCTCGACGATGATCGCCCGTACGGACGACGGTCATTTTGATGAGAAAAAGCTGATCGTGGTCGAGCCCGACCAGCAGCCGAAGATTTATAAAAGCGTAGAGTCCCACGTGGAGATTACACTGCCGGAGAACCCCATGCGCTACACGTCCTGCCCGAGCGTGGACCCGAAGCACGGCATTTGGGCCGCGACCGGCATCAACGCCGCGAACGTCGGCATGACGGCGACGGAAACCACGACCTCGAACCCGCGCGTGCTCGCGGCCGACCCGATGGTCGAGCTGCGCGAGGCGAAGGATGGGGAAGAGGAGCGCTGCGGCGGCATCGGCGAGGAGGACATCGTTGTCCTCGTCCTGCCCTACATCCGCTCCGCGCGCGAGGGCGTGCTGCGCCTCGGTGCGCTTCTGGAGCAATACGGCACCTATGAGTCGAACGGCATCGCCTTCAACGACGAAAACGAGGTCTGGTGGCTCGAGACCATCGGCGGTCACCACTGGATCGCGAAGAAAATTCCCGAGGATCGCGTCATCATCAACCCGAACCAGTTCGGTATGGACTCGTTCGACCTTGAGGACGCCTTCGGCGCGCAGAAATCGCATCTCTGCTCGGCAGACCTCAGAGAATTCATCTCGGAAAACCGTCTGGATCTGAATCAGGATGGCGAGTTCAACCCGCGGGATATCTTCGGCTCGCACCGCGACATGGACCACATCTACAACACGCCGCGCGCGTGGTTCATGGGCCGCTGCCTTGCACCGCACACCTACCGCTGGGACGGCGAAAACGCGGACTTCACGCCCGAAAGCGATGACATTCCGTGGTCCTACGTTCCCGAGCGCAAGGTTGCCGCGGAGGATATCCAATACCTGCTCTCGTCCCACTATCAGGGTACACCCTACGATCCCTATGCGGGCCATGCGGAAAAAGGCGGCATTTACCGTCCTATCGGCATCAACCGCACGGGCGTGACGACGATCTGTCAAATTAGAAGCGACGTCCCCGATGCCATTAAGGGTATCGAATGGGTGTGCTTCGGCTCCACGACATTTTCCGCGTGGCTACCGGTGTACACAAATGTCCCGCAGATGCCGGACTATTTGAGCAATGTGACGCTCGACGCCGAGACCGACAATCTCTACTGGGTCAGCCGCTTTGTCGGCGCGCTGGCCGACAAGTGCTACGGCTCGTGCATCCAGAATGTCTGGGGCTATCAGGACACGGTGAATATCCGCGGCAGACAGATCGTCCTTAAATACGACAGGCTGATGCGCGAGAGCGGCGACTTCACGCTCGCCGCGCAGGCGAACGACGAGCTCTGCGCGATGGCGAAAGAGGAGAGCACGCAGATCCTCAACAAGGTCCTGCGCACTGCCAGTGAGCAAATGAAAAACGGCTTCAGCTTTGCTGATACCTGCGTCAACAAGTGAATAAAAAGCGGCTCTCTCCCAAGCGGGAGAGAGCCGCTTTTTTGTTATCCTTTTTCAATTTGACCCAGCCAAAACGAGAAAGGACGACAATCATGGAAGAAAAAAGAATCGTAAAGCCCTGGCAGGCAGGGCTGATGCTGCTCGTCGGCACGTGGATGGCGAGCGGCACGGTACCGGTTATGATCTACTACGGCATGAAGGTGCTGACGCCGGGGCTGTTTCTGCCAGTCGTCTGCATCCTTTGCACGCTGATGTCCACCATGGCGGGCACGTCGTGGGGCACGCTCGCGACGGTCGGCGTCGCCTGCATGGGCGCTGCACAGGGTCTCGGTGTGCCGCTGCCCGCGGCCGCGGGTGCGGTCTGCACCGGCGCGTTCTTCGGTGACAAGGTCTCGCCGCTGTCTGACTCGCCCGTCATCACCGCCACGGTGTGCGAGGTGCCGCTGATGGACGGCATTCGCCACGCGCTCATTTCCACGGGGCCTGCGTATCTCATTTCGCTCGTTTTCTACTTTGTTTACGGCCTGTGCTATTCCGGCGGCAGCGTCGGCGGGGAAGTGTATGAGGATATCCTTTCCACCGTTTCCGCCGAGTTCTGGCTCAGCCCCGTGCTGCTTCTGCCCGTGCTGGTCGTAGTCGTGATGATTTTGATGAAAAAGCCGACAATCCCGACTTTTATCGCCGGCATCGCTGCGGGCGCGGTGATGGCGATGCTCTGCCAGGGTGTCAGCCTGCACGATATTCTGACGGTCATGTACTCCGGTTTTTCTGCCGATACCGGCTCGGACGTCGTGAATTCGATGCTCAACCGCGGCGGCTTTACCTCGATGCTCTCGACCATCGGTCTTCTGATCGCGGCGGGCATCTTCGGCGCGCCGCTCCGCACAGCGGGCGTTGTGGACGTGCTGCTCGCCTTTGTGGAGCGTATCGCGAAGACCTCTCGTTCGATGTCGCTCGGTGTGCTGATCCTGCACGCGGTGTTTTTCACGATTACGGGCGCTTATTATGTGTCCTATCCTGTTGTCGGCGGTATGGTGAAGGACCTGTATCCGGAATATCATCTCGACCGCAAGAATCTGATGCGCACGATGCTCGACACTGGCACGGGCCTTGCCCCCATGGTGTCGTGGTCGACTACGGGCTCTTACACCGCCACGACGCTTGGCGTTTCCAATCTGGCATTCGCGCCGTTTGCGCCGATGCTGTGGCTGTCGATCGTGTTTTCTGCCATTTACGCCGTGACCGGCATCGGCATGGCCAAGGCGAAGGAGGACTAAGGTATGGAACGGATTTTACAGCGCTGGTATGATATGATCTCCATCCGTTCGGTCAACGGACACGAGGCACAGATGGCGGATTACGTGGCGAATGTCCTGCGTGGGCTCGGCATGGACCCGCATTACAGCTATTTTGAAGAGGACACCGCGCGCGAGCGCCCGTCGGTCTGGTCGGTGCTCGACAGCGGCCGGCCGGGAAAGACCGTGCTGCTCATCGGACACCTCGACACCGTCGATGTGTCTGACCGCTGGAAGACCGACCCGTTTACCCCCACGGAGATCGACGGCAAGGTCTATGGCCGCGGCGCGATGGACATGAAGGGTGGCCTCGCCGCGATCCTGGAGACGCTGACCTATTACGCCGCCCATCTCGACGAGATCAACGGCAAAATTTTGGCCTGCTTCGTCGCCGACGAGGAGGGCCTGAGCAAGGGCACCTATCAGCTTGTGGCGGAGGACGTCATCCACGCCGACTACGCCATCATGGGCGAGTGCCGCTACGACAATGTGGCTGTCGGCTTCCGCGGCCGCTACAGCTTTGAGGTGACCGTCCACGGACAGACCGCGCATGCCAGCCACTATCCCGAGGTCGGTGAAAACGCTCTCATCTCCGGCGGACGCCTGGCCGCGGCCATCGAGGCGCTGCCGACGCTCCAGCACCCGCACCTCAAGCACGGCACGTGGTGCGTGCGCTATATGGAGGGCGGCAATCCCGGCACGCTCGTTGTGCCGGAGAAGTGCTGCCTCTTCGTTGACCGCTACGTCGTTCCGGGCGAGACGGACGAGATCTGCATCGCGCAGATCATGGAGGCGGCGGAGCAGCTCGGCCTTTCCGGCAAGGTCGACGTGCGCCTCAAGCCGAGAAAATCGCCCTACATGCAGTCGTTCGCGGTGGAGGAGGATCATCCGCTCGTCAAAATTTTGCAGGAGGAGTTTTACTCCGTCACGGGCAAGGACCTTCCGTGCGCATACGACGCCTCGGTCTGCGATTCGAATATTTTAGCCGTTTCGCTCGGCATTCCGGTCGTGACGTTCGGCCCGTCGGGCGGCAACATGCACGGTGACAACGAGTACGGCTATGCATGGCAGGTGAAAAACTGCGGCGAGGTCTACCGCCGCACCGTCGCGCGCCTTTTAAGCGGCGAAGTATAAAGAGAAAAAAGAGGCAGCCTCGGCTGTCTCTTTTCCTTTTGCATTTCACGCAGATTTTACATTTCTTTGCTGGTTTTTGACAAATCCCTCTGCTATACTGTATTTGATGAAATTTGGAGAGAAGAGAGGAGAAGTGATACGAATGGATACTTACAATATGATCGATTTTAACGAAAAGAAGGGCTTCATCTGCGATATGGACGGCGTCATCTACCATGGCAACCGCGTGCTGCCGGGCGTGGCCGAGTTCATCCAGTGGCTGCACGATGAAAACAAGGAATACTTGTTTCTGACAAACAACAGCGGCTACACGCCGCGCGAGCTGAGCCAGAAGCTTGCGCGCATGGGCCTCGACGTGACGGAGGAGCACTTTTATACGAGCGCGCTCGCGACGGCGGCGTTCCTGCGCGATCAGGCGCCCGGCTGCTCGGTCTTTGCCATCGGCGAGGCAGGCCTTTTGAACGCGCTCTACGACGCAGGCATCACGATGAACGATGTGAACCCCGACTATGTCGTCGTGGGCGAGGGACGCTCCTATTCGCTCGATACGCTGACGAAGGCGACGAACCTCGTCTGGAAGGGCGCAAAGCTCATCGGCGCGAACTCCGACGTTTCCGGCCCCATCGAAAACGGCATTGTGCCCGCCTGCCGCGCGCTCGTCGCGCCCATCGAGATGGCGACCGGCACGCAGGCGTACTTCTGCGGCAAGCCGAACCCGCTGATGATGCGCACGGGCCTCAGAATGCTGCACTGCCACTCGGCTGAGGCCGTCATGGTCGGCGACCGTATGGACACCGATGTGATCTCCGGCATGGAGAGCGGTATGTCGACGGTGCTGGTGCTCTCGGGCGTCTCGACGCGCGAGACCATCAAGACCTACGCGTACCGCCCGAGCATGGTCTTAAGCGGCGTGGGCGACATCGTGAGCCTCGCCCGCGGGGAAAAGACGGAAGATTGAAAATTGAAAAGGGAAGCGCCGCTGCGTGAGCAGCGGCGCTTTGTTGTATTATGGGGACGCTTAGTTATCCTCCCGTGCACGCAGGCCTGCGACGGACGAGATCGGCAGCGAGAAACAGATCGCGCCCGCTTTGGTGCCGGGACCGGCCTGCTCGTTGATCGAGCGCATGATGGCGGCCTTTTCGTCCTTGTGGGCGATGATGTAGATCATATCCTTTTCGTCGGCAAGGCTGACGCTGAAGAATTTTTCTCCGCGCGTGCCGCCCGTGCCCTTGGCGTGCAGCACCGTACCGCCGCCCGCGCCCGCGGCGCGCGCCGCGTCCATGACAAAGTCGGAATAGCCTTCGTTTAAGATGACGGTGATGAGTTCATGTTCAAAGTTCATGTTCGGCGCTCCTCCTGCTTTGAGATCGTCGGTGAGATAGGACAGTGTCTTGCCGCCGGCCACGCTCTTGAGAGGCACGGTCAGCATGACGCCGTTGCCCGGAATGTCGATAAAGAGCTTGCGCTTGGCGGAACGGATAAGCGAATCCGCCTCCTGCGCGCTGCCGACGGCGGCGATAACGCACTTTTCCGTCGCGTCCAGCCCATAGATGGCGAGGTGCTCGCTCGTGGCTGTGCCGCGCGCGGGCATGCTCAAAATAAGGTGCAGCCCCGCCGCGTGGTAGAGCGAGCCCATCGCTTCGCCGCGCTCGTGATCCGTGATGGCAATGATGTAATAGAGTTCCATTTCAGCAGGCCTCCCACAGTTCGATGATCTCGTTGTCGCCAAAGTCGGGGAGCTGGGGCTCCTGCGAAGCATGACGGGATTTGACAACGTAGATGGCTCCCATCACCTGCACGGTGATGAGCGGCATCATCGCGACGAGCGCGACAAGGCCGAACGCGTCCGTCATCACATTGCCGCCGAGCGCTTCGCACGCGCCTGTGGCGAACGGCAGCATGAATGTCGCCGTCAAAGGACCTGACGCGACGCCGCCGGAGTCGAACGCGATGGCCGTGAACGTGCGCGGCACGAAAAAGCTCAAAGCCAGCGCGATAAGATAGCCGGGCACGAGGAAATACATGATCGAAATGCCTGTGATGACACGCAGCATCGCAAGCCCGCCCGCGGCGGAGACCGCGATGGATAAGCTCATGCCCATCGCCTTGGCGGAGATCGCGCCCGCGCTCAACTCTTCGACCTGTTTGTTGAGCGTATGGACGGCGGGCTCGGCGTTGATGATGAACCAGCCCATCAGCATCGCAAGGGGGGCAAGGAGATAGACCTTCCACCCCTCGGCCAGCGCGGCACCGAGCGCGTAGCCCAGCGGCGAAAAGCCGACGTTCACGCCCGTGAGGAACAGCACGAGACCTAAGTATGTATAGAGGATACCAATCACGATGCGCATGAAAGGCAGCTTGCGGAGCTTGAGCGAAATGACCTGAAAAATCAGGAAGAAGACAACGATCGGCAGCAGCGCCATTGTCACTTCCCATAAATACTCCGGCAGGGCATGCAGATAGTCCTTGCCGAGCTCTACCGTGGTGGCGACGCCAGAGACGGCGCTGCTCTCGCCCTGCGCGGGCTGCGTTTTGTAGATCGCACCGAGCAGCAGCACCGATAAGATCGGCCCGATCGAGCACAGACCGACGAGGCCGAAGCTGTCCGCCTTGGCATTTTCGTCGCTTCGAATGGACGCAACGCCGACGCCGAGTGCCATGATGAACGGCACGGTCATCGGCCCCGTTGTCACGCCGCCGGAGTCGAACGCGACGGAGAGGATGCTATCATCCGACAAAAACGCCGCGGCAAAGACGATGGCGTAAAATACGATCAGCATCGTGCGCAGCGAGATCGAAAAGAGAATGCGCACCATGCACAGCATCAGAAAGAAGCCGACGCCGACCGAAACGGTCAAGATCAACACCGTTGTGTCGATCTCCGGCACATTGCCCGCGAGCACCTGCAAATCCGGCTCCGCCACCGTGATGGCGACGCCGAGGGCGAAGCTCACGGTCAGGATGAGCGGCAGCTTGCGCGATTTCGTCAGCTTGGAGCCCATGTAGTTGCCGATGCGGCTCATCGACATGTCCGCGCCCAGCGTGAAGAGCCCCATGCCGAGAATCAGCATGGCCGTGGCGATCACGAACGAGAGCATCAGTCCCGCGTCTACCGGCACGAGCACAAAGCTGATCGCCATAACGATCAGGCTGATGGGCAGGACGGAGGCGGTGGCTTCTTTCAGCTTTTCCATTAAGATCTGTTTCTGATACAAAACCTCACTCCTTTATCAATTCAATACTTCCAAAAATATCATAGCAGAGACTCGCCGCGATGAACAGGAAAAAAGGGTAAAGGATGTGTTAAGCTTGTTCACCAGACGTGGACGAAAACAGCGGAATGGTCAAACCATCCCGCCGCTTTCCCATTTTTAATGCATATTATTTACTGTGCCGCGTGCGCACATCCGCGCTCGAGAGAGCAGCGGATGTTGCCGTCGAGCATTCCGCCGAGATCATCGATGAACGAATCCGGCTCGCCCTTCATGCCGCTGCCGATCCATTCAAGCGTCAGCCCTGCGAGCGCTGCCGTGTAGAAGCGCGCGAGCGCCATGATCTGGCTTTCGCTGACGTTCAGGCCCTCGGCCTCCTTGCGGACGTAAGAAAGCATTGTCGTCAGGATCGTTTTATGATAATATCTTGCCAGAATATCGCTGTGGGCGGAGTTGTGCAGGTGCAGGATCATGCGCTTGTTCTCCGCGGCGAAGGATGTGGCGGTCAAAAATGCCTTCTGCCACGATTCATAGCCCTCCACGCGCTCGGAGAGCTTTTCAATCTCCGACTCGAACACGTCCTCGGCCAGCGCGTAGATGTCAGTGTAGTAATAATAAAAAGTGTTCCGCGTGACCTCGCTTCTCTCCGCGATGTCGCGGACGGAGATCTTGTCGAAGGGACGCTCTGCCAGAAGCTCGATGAAGCTGCGGCGGATGGCGTTTTTGGTGCGCAGAGCCATGGGTGGGTTCCTCCCTTTCTCGATTCGATAAAAATCATTATATCTGATATGGGAAAAACTTGCAAGTGACAAAATCGTGATCATTTAACGAAATCTTTACACTATACTCGCCGCTTCCTGTCGGAAACCTGGTCAGCCTCGCGGGAGTGTGAAAACTTTGTGCGCCTTGCGGACTTTGCCACTTTTCCCGCTTTCATATTCCCACTATCATCAGACTGTCAAAAACTGAGACAGCGCTCTTTCCCCATGCGAACGAGCAGAAAGGAAGCGAAAGCGATGAAAACCTATTTCACCTCTGAGTCCGTCACGTGCGGACATCCCGATAAAGTCTGCGACCAGATCGCCGACGCGGTGCTTGATGACATCCTTGCCAACGATCCCGACGCACACGTCGCCTGCGAGGTGACGGCCTGCACCGGCGAAGTTCACCTGATGGGCGAGATCACCTCATCCTATGTGCCGGACTATGAAGCCATTGCGCGCAAGGTCATCGCCGAGATCGGCTATACCGTGCCCGTCGTCGGCTTTGACGCCGAAAACGTGCGCATCCGCGTCAGCATCCACACCCAGTCGCCGGACATCGCGCGCGGGGTTGACCGCGGCGCGCCGGAGGAAGCCGGCGCGGGCGATCAGGGCATGATGTTCGGCTATGCCTGCCGCGAGACCGGCGCGCTGATGCCGCTGCCGATCACGCTTGCGAACCGCCTGACGAGAAGACTCGAACAGGTGCGGCGCGAAAAGCTGCTGCCGTATCTTCTGCCGGACGGCAAGGCGCAGGTCAGCGTCGAATACGAGGACGGCAAGCCCAAACGCATTTCCGCCGTCGTCGTCTCCGCGCAGCATAGCGCGGAGGTCGGCATCGACGCGCTGCGCGATGCGATCTTAGAACAGGTCATTTTCCCTGTGCTGCCGCCGGAACTGCTCGACGAGCACACAGAGTATTTCATCAACCCGACGGGACGATTTGTCGTTGGCGGGCCCGCGGGCGACAGCGGCCTTACCGGCCGCAAGATCATCGCCGACACCTATGGCGGCATGGCGCGCCACGGCGGCGGGGCGTTCTCGGGCAAGGACCCGAGCAAGGTCGACCGCACGGGCGCTTACATGGCGCGCTATCTCGCCAAGAACATTGTGGCCGCGGAGCTGGCCGACCGCTGCGAGATCGAGCTTGCCTATGCCATCGGCCTCGCCGACCCTGTGAGCGTGATGGTCGACACGTTTGGCACGGGGCGCGTGAGCGACGAAAAGATCGCGAGCTGGCTTATGGAGCATATCGACATGCGCCCAGGCAGCATCACGTCGCGCTTTGAACTGCGCCGCCCGATCTACCGCCACGTCTCCTGCGGCGGACACTTCGGCGAAAATGCCGTGGGTCTTCCGTGGGAGTGGACCGACATCGCCGAGGTGCTGCAAAAGGAAATTTTATCATAACATTATCTGCGAAGGCGGGGAGGAACAGCATTGAAAAGCAAACGGAGCAGAACCTATCTCGTCAGCGGTCTCACGCTGGCGCTGATCTTTGTTGCCATCATCCTTGTTTTCCGCGACGTGCTGCCCGATATCGTCAAGGACCTGAGTACTGTGCCGTTCTGGGGTGTGCTGCTCCTGCTCGCACTCGGCTTTGCCTACGAGGCGATGGAATCCGTGCTGTGCCTCGTCATCATCCACCACAAAAAGCCGGACTGCACGTTTATTGACGCGCTGCGCGTGACATTCCTCGGCGTGTTCGGCAATATCACGACGCTGGGTGCGGGCACGCTGCCGATGCAAAGCTTTTACCTTTACAGGCGAGGCCTGGACGCAGGCAGCGGGCTCGGCATCATGGCGAGCGAGTACGTGCTGCACAAGATATCCGTGCTGATCTACGCGACGGTCGCGCTGCTGCTCGGCGGCGACTGGCTGGAGCAGAGCGCCAGCGGCCTTGCACGCTATCTTCTGATCGGCTATGTCATCGGCGCGCTCATTGTGATCGCGCTCACGCTGCTCTACACCTGGGATAAGGTGCTGAAGTTAGTGCTGATGCTGCTCGGCAAGCTCCCGCACACGCCGAAGTGGGACGAACGCCGCGAAAAGTGGGCGAATAGTCTCACCGAGCTCAACCGCGAGGCGAAAAAGGTGCTGCTCGTTCCGTCAATCCGCGTCAAAGGTATCGCCGTGAGCCTTGTGAAGCTCTTCGTGCTCTATTCCATCCCCTATGCCGCACTGCGGCTCGTGGGCTGCACGGCGCTTAACTTTGCGCAGGCACAGCTGCTCGCCTCGCTGATGCTGCTCATCACAAGCGCGCTGCCGAACGTCGCGGGCGTGGGCCCGATGGAGTTTGCGTTTTTGCTGCTCTTCGCCCCGTGGGCGGACACGGCAATCGCCTCGTCGGCGCTGGTACTTTATCGCGTGGCGACGTATTTCTTCCCGTTCCTTCTGAGCGTGATCGTGTTTCTCCGCGAGGAGAAGAAATCTTTGAAAGGCTTTGATGCGCAAAGCGCTTGAAAATTATGACGGCCTGAGGCCGTCGGGGGATTCCCGCACCGTGCGGGAGTGCGCTAAAGGGGGATACTCTCTTTCTCGAAAGAGAGTATCCCCCT
>ENA-USUM01001117-USUM01001117.1-human-gut-metagenome-genome-assembly--contig:-NODE-1117-length-16615-cov-28.656246_pt1 | contig 16615 bp, 7 predicted proteins | sample MGYA00250063_ERZ773402 | MGnify/ENA primary metagenome ERZ773402 (study PRJEB29103, sample SAMN06112030) | human gut metagenome | biome: human gut; feature: ankylosing spondylitis patient; material...
CTGCCCTATTTCGGCGAGACTGCCAACGATAGCTGGCTGCTGACCTACCCCATGTGTCAGGCAGCAGTTTCCAACACAGTAGCGCAGGACGAAGCAAAGCTGGCTGCTGTGCTGAAGGTACTTGAGGCTGTGTACAGTGCAGAGGGGCAGAGCAAGATGGCTGGCGGTGCTGCTGTACTGTCTTATAACAAGGAGATCAATATTACCTCCTCCACTTCTCTGGAACAGGTTGCGGATATCATCAGCGCAAATCATCTGTATATGCGTCTGGCTTCCACCGAGATCTTCCGCATTTCGGAAGATGTAGGACACAAGATGATCACTGGCGAATACGATGCCAAGGCCGCATACGATGCGTTCAATGAGCAGCTGGTCACCCCCAGAGCGGATCCCGAAGCCGAGGTGCTGTTCACCCAGAATACCGCATACTCCATCGACATGACCGACCACGGCAGCGCTGCGGCTTCCTCGCTGATGAACGCCCTGCGCGCCACCTATGATGCGTCTATTGCAGTCGGTTATTCGCCGCTGGTGTCCACCTCCATCTACTGCGGCGAGTACAGCAAGCAGCAGATTTTGTGGGTGATGGCTGGCAACTACGCTGTCTCGCAGGGTGAATATACCAGTGCAGAGCTGCGGCAGATGATGGAGTGGCTGGTAAACGTGAAGGACAACGGTGCAAACCCCATCCGTCACCGGAATTATATGCCCGTGACCAGCGGCATGGAATACAAGGTGACCGAATACGAGCAGGGCAAGTTCCGTCTGGAAGAGCTTACCATCAACGGTGCACCGCTGGACGATACCGCCACCTATACCGTATTTGTGGCGGGCACTGATGTGTGGATAGAAAACGAGGTCTACTGCAACTGCCCCATGCCGGAGAACCTGAAAGCCAAGCGGACGGAATACGCCATTGAAGGGGCAGAAAGCCGCTCCTGCCTGAAGGATTCGCTGGCGGTCAGCAAGCAGTTCCCCGCCCCCTCCGAGTATCTGACCATTGTACAGGGAGAATAAACGCTTGAAAAATGAAACTAAGATGCGGCCTGCGATAAAAAACCGTATCCTCGCAGTTTTGGCAGTGCTGCTGCTCGGCGTCGGTATTTTGACAAGCTGCGTTGTCTTTACGGATTTTATGTCGCACATCATCTACGAGGAAAGCACTGCACACCTTACGGAGATCTACCATCAGGCAAACCAGACCCTTTACAATAAGGTATCCCTCAACTGGGGCGTCATGCGGATGTGGACACCTTATCTGGAACGTGCGCAAAGCGATGCCGATGTCCGCTCTTTCCTTGCACAAGCAAAAGAAGAATACCAGTTTACAGATTTTTTCTTCGTCTCACGGGATGGCTCCTATATCACGCTGGACGGAGAACAAGGCTACCTCGATCTGGGACGAATGCTGTCGCAGCTGGTTCTGGAGCAGCAGCCTATCGTGGCAAACTCGGTCGTACCGGACAAGCCGGAGATCATGGTGTTTGCAGTCCCCACGGAAAAAGGCAGCTATCAGGGCTTTGCGTACGAGGCCATTGCCGTCACCTACAACAACAAAGATCTGGTGGACTCCCTGAAGATCTCTGCCTTTGAGGGGCACGGCAGCACCTTTGCCGTGCTGCCGGATGGCCGTGTGGTGCTGGACAGCAGCAGTGAAGATATGCGCGGCGTGCACAACATCCTTGCCATGCTCAAGAATTCGGCTGGTTTTACGGCAGAACAGATCACTGCCCTGCAAAAGGCTTTTGCCGCCGGGAAGAGCGGCAGCCTTGAGTTTTCCATCCATGGCGTCAGCTATTACATGGTTTATGGTTCTGCCGCCTTCCAGAACTGGACGATCCTTGGCATTGCTCCCAAAAGCGTTGTGAACGCCAATATGAACCGGCTGCAATACACCACCATGGCCGTGATGAGCAGCATCGTGGGAATGCTGGCTGTTACCGCTTTGCTGCTGGTGGTGCAGAGCAACCGGCATAAGCTGCGGAAAAAGGATCAGCAGCTGCTGGCGCGCGAGGAGCTGTTCTCAAGCCTTTCCCGCAACGTGGACGATGTGTTTTTGATGATCGACACCGGCACCGGCAAGGTGGAATACATCAGCCCCAACGTCCGGCGCATTCTGGGCATCTCCACTGAAGCGGTGCAGGAGGATTTCCACGTTCTGTGTTCTGCCGGGGGCTATCATTGCAGATCACGGCTGGACGATTTGATGCAGATGGAGCCGGGCACGCAGCAGGAATGGAATCGGGAGTTTATCCATCAGGAGACCGGCGAGCCGCGCTATATCCATGTGACCGGCTTTATCAATGATGCGCAGGGTGCAAAAAAGTGCATCGTGGATCTGTCTGACCGCACAGGCGAGCACCAGACCACGCTGGCGGTGGAAGCCGCACTGGAAGTAGCCGAAAAGGCCAGCAAGGCCAAGACGGACTTCCTTTCCAACATGAGCCACGATATCCGCACCCCCATGAACGCCATCATCGGCATTACCACCCTGATGAAAAACGAGCTGCACCAGCCGGAAAAGCTTGCCGAGCATCTGGCCAAGCTGGAAACCTCCGGCAGGCTGCTGCTGGGCATCATCAACGATATTCTGGACATGAGCCGCATCGAGAGCGGCAAGGTCACCCTGAACGTGGAAAAGATGAACCTGCCCCAGCAGATCAGCCAGCTGGATAGCGTTATTCGCCAGCAGGCAAACCAGCGCCGCCAGACCTTTACGGTAAACACCCTTGTGCAGCACGAAAACGTGCTGGCCGACCCCAACCGCCTGAATCAGGTGCTGATGAACATCCTCTCCAATGCGGTCAAGTACACGCCCACCGGTGGGCACATCCGGCTGGAGGTAGAGGAGCTTACCCATACCGAGCATTACGCCAAATACCGCTTTGTGGTGCAGGATGACGGCATCGGCATGAGCGAGGACTTTCAAAAGACCCTTTTTGACCCCTTTACCCGGGAGGAAAAATCCGGCATCAACAAGGTGCAGGGCACCGGTCTTGGCATGGCCATCACCAGGAGCATCGTAGACCTGATGGGCGGTTCCATCAGTGTGGAGAGTGCCTCCGGCAAAGGCACCCGCTTTGAGGTGGTGCTGGAATTGCCGATTGATATCGAGGCAGACACGGCACAAGAGGCGCAGGCGCTCCCGGAGGAAGATGACGCCGTTTCTCCCCTGTCCGGGATGAAGTTCCTCTGCGCCGAGGATAACGCCCTCAACGCCGAAATTTTGCAGATGCTGCTGGAGACCAAGGGCGCAAGCTGCACCATCTGCTCCAACGGTCAGGAGATCGTGGATGCCTTTGCCAGCGTAAGACCCGGCGAGTACGACATGATCCTGATGGACGTACAGATGCCGGTGATGGACGGCTTGGAGGCCACCCGCCGCATCCGCAATGGCGAAAACCCGCTGGGACGCACCATTCCCATCCTTGCCATGACCGCCAATGCCTTCCTTGAGGATATGCAGAAGAGCAGGGAAGCCGGTATGGACGAGCATCTGTCCAAGCCCGTGGACATCAGCGCTCTGGAGCAGACGGTGAAGCGCTTCCGCGTTACCCCCCCCCGAAAATAAATAGCGGTATATCACGCTTTCGCAGACAGTTAAAACACGCATGATATGGAAGAAGGTCAGAACTTGAACGATCATCCAACGACACTTTCCGAAGTGGAACACTACTACCAGGAGCGCGAGCAGCGGCTGTTGGAAAAACTGCATCAACAGGAAGCCGCTCTTACTGTAGCGGAGCAAACGCTGAAACAGTTGATCAAAAATCAGAAAGCACAGCTGGACGAAACAAACCAGCTGCATGCCACACAGGAACGGGCATTCAAAGAAGAACTTTATCGAGATTCTCTGACAGGTGCTTACAACCGCCGTTATTACGAAGAAGTTGTCCGTAAGTCCATCGGCCCGGCAGGAATCGCATTGCTGGATGTGGATGATTTCAAGATATGCAACGATGCATACGGGCATTACGCAGGAGATATGGCACTGAAAACGGCGACAAAAGCCATTCAATCCTGTATCCGGGAGTCGGATCTGCTCATCCGTTACGGAGGAGACGAGTTTCTGCTGGTCTTACCCGGCATTCCGGGAGATTTTTTGCAGACCAAACTGGAACAGATCCACACGGCCGCACAGATGGCATCTGTACCCGGCTATTCGCATTTCCGCATCTCGCTGAGCATCGGCGGAACGATACAGGCCATTGCCGACCCCATGGAAAACATTGTTCGCCGTGCAGATTGGCTGATGTATCAGGCAAAGTGCCGCAAGAATGCCGTTATGGTGGAGATTCCGGGGCGCAGCCTGGCCGCACCGGAAACGCTTTTGCAGGAAAAATCCCGGGTCCTGCTTGTGGACGACTCTAAAATGAACCGCATGATGCTGGCAGAGATTTTAGGAGATAGTTACCACGTTCTGGAAGCAGAAAACGGAAAAGAATGCATTGAAAAATTGCAGGAGGAAGCCGGAAACATTGCACTGGTTCTGCTGGACATCAATATGCCCGTTATGGACGGATTTGAAGTGCTGAAAGCCATGAATGCCAACCACACCATCGAGGATACCCCGGTCATTATGATCTCCAGCGAGGACTCTGATGCGGCGATCCGGCGTTCCTACGAACTGGGTGCAAGTGATTATGTCAATCGCCCCTTTGATGCGCGCATCGTGTACCGCCGCGCGACCAATACCATCAAGCTGTACGCCAAGCAGCGGCGGCTGGTGCAGATGGTTTCTGACCAGATCCGTGCCCGTGAAAACAATACGGATATGCTGGTGGGTGTTCTGAGTCATATCGTAGAATTCCGCAACGGTGAAAGTGGTCTCCATGTGCGGCACATCCGTATCATCACAGAAACGCTGCTCCACTGTCTATTGGAGGTCAGTGACAAGTACTCGATCTCCGCCGAACAGCAGGATTTGATCCCGCTGGCCTCTGCCCTGCACGACATCGGCAAGATCGGCATTGCCGACAAGATCCTCAACAAGCCCGGCAAACTGACCCCAGAGGAATTTGAAGTCATCAAGACCCACAGCATGCTGGGAGCCGAGATGCTGCAAAATCTGGATAATTTTGGCGAGCAGCCTTTGCTGCAAACCGCCTATGAGATCGCCCGCTGGCACCACGAACGCTGGGATGGGCGCGGCTACCCGGATGGACTGAAGGGCGATGAGATCCCCATCAGCGCACAACTGGTCTCGCTGGCAGATGTGTATGATGCACTGACCAGCGAGCGCTGCTATAAAAAAGCCTTCTCCCACGAAAAAGCTATGCAGATGATCCTGAACGGCGAGTGTGGAGCGTTCAACCCGCTGCTGCTGCAATGTCTGACGGATATCCAGGCCGACCTGAAAGAAGAATTACAGCAGCACAACTGAGCAGCGGATGCAATAAAGACAGGAGAACGAAAAGCCCGAATGAAGCACAGAATCTCACGCCGTGCATTTCTGCGCGGCTGCACGCTGCTGGCGGCATCTGCTGCCGTTGGCAGTCTGACTTCCTGCGGCGGAACGGACGCAACGGACAGTGATCTTCCGCAGATCCTTGTGGGAAGCGATACCTATCCGCCCTATATTTATCTGAACAATGACGGCATTCCCGCCGGGATCGACGTGGAGATCGCCACCGAAGCATTCCGCCGCATGGGGTATGCTGCCCGGTTTGAACCGATCGATTGGGAGCAAAAAACAAATCTGGTGGAAAGCGGCACCATCGACTGTATCTGGGGCTGCTTTTCCATGGATGGACGCGAGGAGATATACCGCTGGGCGGGGCCCTACATGGTGAGCCGTCAGGTGGTTGCAGTGGATGCCGACAGCAGCATCCGGACACTCGGCGACCTTGCCGGAAAGACCGTCGCCGTGCAGAGCACCGGCAAGCCGGAGGAGATCTTCCTCAGCGGCTCTGATCCGCGCATCCCGCAAGCGGTCGATGTGTTCAGCATCGAAGACCGCAGCGTGCAGTATGCGATGCTGGCCTGCGGCTACGTGGATGCCATCGCTGCCCATGAAACGGCCATCCTGCAATACATGAAGGACAATTTTGTGGAGTTCCGCATCCTCGAAGAACCGCTGCTGGTCACCGGCCTGGGCATCGCCTTTGCAAAAAATGACAGCCGTGGGCTGGACAGCCAGCTAAACGCTGTTCTTGCGCAGATGCGCACAGACGGCACACTGGAGCAGATCCTTGGCCGATATCTTGAGCATGCTTCGCAGTATCTGGAGGTAGACACCATTGGCACATAAAAACAGAAACCTTCCGGATACATGGAGATGGGGAATCCATCTGATCATCGGCGTGCTTTTTATGGTCGGCATCGTTTTTTTCTCGAGTTGGCGGGCACTGCGCGCAACAGAGGAGCGTTTCTGCCAGACTCTTGATTTTGTCAAATCGCAGTCCACCAGCTTTGAAAAGTACAATGATACCGTTGTTGCCAAAGCGCTCCGCCGCGCAGCGGTAGCGGTGCATCAGCTGGCACAGGACCCTGCGCTCGATTTTTCCGATCCGCAGTGCCTGAACAAGCAGGTGGAGACGCTTTGGCTCACAGGGATCTCGGTTCTGGCCCCGGACGGTACGCTCCTGTGCGAATCCACAACGAACGGCATCGGCTATGCCCGGTTTGGAGAACAGCTCAAAAATGATACCGTTCTGGACGTTTTCTCTTACCTGCAAAAGACCTACCTGAAGCGGGTCCTGCTGGAAGATGGGTCTGTCGTGGATGTTGCGGCATATCGGGCAGAAGACAACGATGTGATCCTGCTTGCCTACCGTTATACCCCGGCAGAATTCGTAGAGGGAACAGCTCTGTCCATCCAGAGCGTACTGGACGGCTACTCAGCTGAGACCAGCGGCACATTGTTCATCGTGCAGAACAATCAGGTCATTGCCTCTAACCGCCCGGAGCTGATCGGGCAGGGTGCTGCGGACAGTCCGCTGGTGCAGGGGATCCGCAAAACCGGGACCGCCGAAACGCTGACCCATACCCACGATTGGAACGGCTCCGGCTGCTATTTTGGAATGTACTGCCATGGAAGATCTTTTGATCTCTATGCGTATACAGACGAAAAATCGGTCTTCCGTGAATCCCTTCCATCGATTCTGATGGCACTGGTCAGTTATATCCTGCTTGTAATGATCCTTCAGGTGCTGCGCAGACGCTCCGTGCAGGAGATGGAGCAGCAGAAAAAAGAACAGGAGATGAAGTATCAGGCTCAGCTGGAGGAACAGAATCGCAAACTGGAGATCGCACTCCAGCACGAAGGGGCGGCAAACCGCGCCAAGCGGGAGTTCCTGTTCAACATGAGCCACGATATCCGTACTCCCATGAACGCCATCATTGGCTTCACCTCGCTGGCTGCGACCCATATTGATAATAAAGAACAGGTACTGGACTACCTGAAAAAGATCTCGACCTCCAGCCAGCATCTGCTTTCCCTCATCAATGATGTGCTGGATATGAGCCGCATCGAGAGCGGAAAAGTAAAGATTGATGAAAAAGCGGTGCATCTGCCGGACCTCGTCCACGATGTGCGCTCCATCATTCAACCCAATGTTTCGGCAAAGCGGCTGTCGCTTTTCATCGATACCATGGATGTGGAGAATGAGGACATCATCACCGACCCGCTGCGGCTGAACCAGATCTTGCTGAACATTTTGTCCAACGCCATCAAGTTCACTCCAACAGGCGGCATGATCAGCATCCGCATTGCCCAGAAGAACGGTGCGCCCAAGGGCCGTGGCTGCTATGAGTTCCGCATCAAGGACAATGGCATTGGTATGAGCAAAGAGTTCCAGAAACACATCTTTGAGGCGTTCAGCCGAGAGGAAAGCTCCACTGTCAGCGGCATTCAGGGCACCGGCCTGGGCATGTCCATCACCAAGAACATTGTGGACTTGATGGGCGGCACCATTGCCATTGAGAGCGAGCCGGGCAAAGGCAGCGAATTCATCGTAGATCTCTGTTTCGCACTCAGCGGACGAAAGGTGGAGCAGAAGCAGATCCCGCAGCTGGAAGGGCTGCGCGCATTGGTAGCGGATGACGATACCGACACCTGCCTGAGCGTCAGCACCATGCTGTCTAAGATCGGGATGCGACCGGAGTGGACGATCTCCGGCCGGGAAGCGGTGATCCGCACCCGGTACGCCATGGAACAGGGCGATGAATTCAGCGTCTACATTATCGACTGGCTGATTCCCGATATGAACGGCATCGAGGTCGTGCGGCAGATCCGCAAGATGATTGGGAAAAGCTGCCCCATCATCATTCTGACGGCCTACGACTGGGCAGATATCGAAGAGGAAGCCCGCGCTGCCGGCGTGACCGCTTTCTGCGAAAAGCCGCTATTCCTTTCCCAATTGCGCAGAGTGCTGGCAGAACCGTTTGGTGCAGAGCCTATCCACGAACCATCGCAGCCAAATGCCTCCGGTTTCAAGGGAAAGAAACTTTTGCTGGTGGAGGACAATGCCTTGAACCGTGAGCTTGCGCAGGAGATCCTGAAGGAAGCGGGCTTTGCGGTGGACACTGCTGAGGATGGCGAGATTGCCGTCCGGAAGATGAAGCAGGCGGCCCCCTGGCAGTACGACCTGATTTTAATGGATATCCAGATGCCCAAGATGGACGGCTACGAGGCGACACGGCAGATCCGTGCCCTGCCGGATGCTGCAAAGGCAGGCATTCCCATTTTTGCAATGACAGCAAATGCCTTTGAAGAAGACCGCCAGAGTGCATTGAAGGCTGGGATGGACGGCCACATTGCAAAGCCGTTGGATATTCCGCACCTGCTGCAGGTTCTTGCAGATGTACTGAAATCATAACACCATCCGACAAAAGCAAAAGCACCCGCAGCAGGCTTCGCAGAGGCTCTTGACCTCAGGAAGCGAATGCTGCGGGTGCTTTATTTGTTTTGCATGACAGGCGTTTGGCTCACAGGATCTTGTGCAGCTCCTGCACCAGGTCGCTGATCACGATGGGTTTGGACAAAAAGCCATTCATGCCGCTTTCCAGCGCGTTGCAGCGATCCTCGTCGAATGCGTTGGCGGTCATGGCAAGGATCGGGATCTTTGCCCGAGCCGGGTCGTCCAGTGCACGGATCTTCCGGGTGGCAGTATAGCCATCCATCACCGGCATCTGCACATCCATCAGCACCAGATCATAGCTGCCCGGCGCTGCCGTGCAGACCTTTTCCACCGCCACTGCACCGTTTTCTGCCGTATCGACCCGGAAGCCGTACTCGCGCAGAATTTCCTGCGCGATCTCGCGGTTCAGCTCGTTGTCCTCCACCAGCAGGATGCGCCTGCCCTTGAAGTCGGCATTCTTTTGGGGCAAAAGCTCCTGCGCCGCATCTGTCTGGTTCTGCCCGAGGGCGCTCATCAGGGTCTCGCGCAGGTCGGACATAAACATGGGCTTGGAGCAGAAGGCGGTCACACCGGCTGCCTTTGCCTCCACCTCAATGTCCGACCAGTCGTAGGCGGTCAGGATAATAATAGGTGTATCATCGTGCAGGCTGCGGATCTGGCGGGTGACCTCAATGCCGTTCATATCCGGCAGACGCCAGTCGATGATGTAGGCGTGGTAGACATCGCTCATCTCAATGGACTGCCGCGCGCGCAGCACCGCCTCCTTGCCGGAAAGGGTCCACTCGGCGCGCATCCCCACCTTGACCAGCATCTTTGTCACGCTGTCGCAGGTGTTGAAGTCATCATCCACCACCAGCGCCTTCAGGCCTTCCAGCTCGGTGATCTTTTCCACCGGGCGGTGCTCGTCCTGTGTGCGCATGGGCAGGCAGATGATAAACTCGCTGCCCTTGCCCTGCGCTGTCTGCACCTTGATGGTGCCGCCCATCATATCCACGATATTTTTGGTAATGGCCATGCCAAGGCCGGTACCCTGTATCCGGCTTACCGTGGAGGTGCGCTCCCGCTCGAAGGGTTCAAAGATCTTTTGCGCGAACTCCTGGCTCATACCAATGCCGTTGTCCTTGATTCGGAACTCGTACTGCCCGCAACCGCGCACCTTACCGGCAAGCTGCCGCACCCGCACCGAGACCGTGCCACCCGCCGGGGTAAACTTGATGGCGTTGGACAGCAGGTTCAGCAGGATCTGGTTCAGCCGGGTCTTGTCACAGTAGACGTCCTCGTCGGTCACATCCATTGCATCCATGTAGAACTCCAGCTGCTTTGCGTAGATCTGCCCGCTGACGATGGTTTTCAGATCGTGCAGCACATCCGAAAGGTTGACCTCCACTTCCTCCAGATGGATCTTTCCGCTTTCAATGCGGCTCATATCCAGCACATCGTTGATGAGGGAGAGCAGATGGTTGCTGGATGCAAGGGTCTTGCCAAGATAATCCTTCACCCGGTCTGTATCGTCAATATTGCTGAGCGCCAGCGTGGTAAAGCCGATGATGGCGTTCATGGGGGTGCGGATATCGTGGGACATATTGGAAAGGAAGGTGCTCTTGGCGCGGTTTGCGGTCTCGGCGGCAGCAACGGCATCGGAAAGCGCCTGATTTACCTGTTTGTCGGCGGTGCGGTCGGACATGACAAGGATGTGTTTGGTTCTGCCCTCCACATCGCTGCCCATGGCAACGATGTGGAACCAGCGCCGCTCCCCGGTTTCCAGATGCGCATACTCATCATCCCATTCGCGCTGCTGCCCGCTGAGAAGCCCTTCCAGATAGTTTTTATCGCGATCCGGGGAGTCCTTCGGGTGCAGCGCTGCCAGAACACGGGCATCCTGCCGAGCTTCTTTCCACGGGATGCCCAGCAGCCGCTCGATATTCGGGCTGACATAATCCACCTTGGCGGTCTCTGCATCCAGCATCAGGAAAACGTCGTCCACGTTCAGCGAGAGCTTTTTGAACAGCTCGTCCCGGTACGAGATCTCGGTATTCTTCCGGCGCAGGTTCGCATGGCCCCTGCGCACGATCATCAGAATGACCAGCACGGCAATGCCTACGGTGATGCCCGCCACAATCTGTATGGTATGGAACCACAGCTTATCCAGACCGGCATTGACGACCCTGACCGGCACAAGCCCCAGCATCGTCCAGTTCTGGACCGCCGCGCCCTCGTAGACCAGATAATAGCTGATGCCGCCCAGCGTCACCCTCATGTTTCCGCTGCTGCCCTGCGCAAAGGCATCCGAAAGAGCAAGGACCTGTTTCTCAGAAAGGTCGGAATGCTCGCGCAGCATCGCAAGGAAGTTGTAGACCGTTTCCTTGCGGTTTACGGAATTATCGATGATCACCCGGCCGTCCGGGTAGATGACATAGTTGCTGGCATTGCCCTCAAAGGCAGAGTTGTCCAGCAATTTCAGCACCGCATCATTGTAGTAGGCGATGGCAATGGCATCATAGGCAAAGCCCCGGTAGCTGCCCTGCGTTTCGGGACAGATGAAAGCAAGCATCTGGGGCTTGCCGGGCAGCGCCGTGTTCATGACGATATCCTCGCCCTTGGAGAGCTTTTCGTCCAGATTGGTCTGTAAGCCAAGGTAGCCGGTCTCTCCGGTCACGGTCATATAGTTGCCGTCGTAGGTAAGAAAGTAAAAGCCGACAAATCCGGTCGACTGCTGCGCTTTCTCGATATATGCCTGAATTTCGGCTTCATCGGAAGTGTTTTCCAAAAAGTCGTTGTACAAGTGCAGATAGGTCAGGTTTTTGCGCACCATCTCCTTCAGCATATTGTTGGATTTATGCAGCACTTCTTCCAGATGCGAGGTGCTTTCCTGATAAATGGTCTGGGACACAAACGAGATGTACCGGACGCCAAAACCGACTGCCAGCAAAACCAGAAGAAGGATTGCGGCAGCGGCAGGCAGCCACTTTTGCCAGGGATGGCAGTTCCGTTTGGGTTTACGCTTTTCGTCTGCCATTCCGCTCACCTCAACGTTATGTAGTTTTCCGGCTCTGCAAGCGCTGCGCCGCCGCCGGAAACATGATCGCGCCATGTGTTTTTCACCCATGTATCTTCGCCCGCAGACGTTCCACTTTCGCTCGCAGGCAGCGCTGCCATCTGCTTTTCCGTTGCCAGACAGGTCACGGTAACGGTGTCGTCATCCCGCAGCGGCTGCCCGTTGCGGGTGATGCCGGTCAGGGTATAGCTGCCGTTATCCTCTTCTACCTCCACGGCAATGCCGCTGACCACCGGCAGCGAACCATGGTTGAAGGGCACAAAGCCGCCCTCCCAGCCTTCCACAAAGGCGCGGACGGTTTCCTTCAGCTCCGCGCCGGTCATGGTGCGCCGGCGGGACATCAGACCGTTGGGCATGATCATGGAAGCCGCCATCTTTTGGGTATAGTCCGCCTGCAGCACACTGCCGGTAAAGCTGTTTGCGGTGGCAAGCAGCACATCCGTGCCGTAAACGCCGCGCAGCGTGTTTGCCATAACGGAGAAGGCGGCGCTGCCGCCGTTTGCGTGGAAGACATTGGAGTAGCTCTTCCCGGAGGTCAGCACGATCTCGTCCGCGGCGGGTGCTTCTTCGGCAAGAAGCTGGGTGTTGAATGCCCGATACGCCTGCTGTGCCGTGTACTCGCCCGCGATCATTTTGGAGACCACATCCTTGGAAATGGCAAAGAAATCGTTGGAGGCAATGCGGATATACATATGGTTTTCTTCCACTACGCTGCGCACATCCTTCATATAATCAGTCAAGCGCAGGGGGACGTTCTGGCTGTAGCTCAGCACATCCTGCCCGTCCGCAACGATGCGGTTCTGCGCCTCCTCGGAGAGCATGACGTTCAGCACCTTCATGGCATTACTGCGACGCGCGGTGTCCTGCTCTAAATCACGGTTCAACGCAACTTGGAAATACGGGGTGGTCATGATCCACTTTTCGCCGTTCTGGCTGAAGAAGGGCAAAAAGGTCGTGTCGATGCCCTCGTCCTGAAACTTCTTGACCCCGGCAGAGCTGCCAAAGTACATGGCAACTTCTCCGTTTCGGTACAGATCCATCACGTCATCGTAAGTATGCGCAAGGTCGTCTGCTGTGAGATGAGTATCCTGAATGAACTGTTCCATCCGCTCAAACGCCCCCGGCCACACGGCATTGTCCAGACCGACCCGTGCGGTGCTGGCGGGGTCGCTGTAAGCGGTGCGCCACTTGCGCCCTTCCGTCGTGGTAAGCTCGGCAGCGGAAAGTCCCTGCAGCGTTTCCATGCAGGTGTAGTCGTAGGCATAATCGGCGGTAAAGCCCCGGATGCCTACCTTCTCAAACGCCTGACAGGCCGAAACGAAGCTCTCATAATCGGTGGGCAGAGGAATATCGTACTGCTCAAAAAGGCTGCGATTGACCACAAAGCCGTGTGCGTCGGCACATACCGGCAGCCAGTTCACGCTGCCATCCTCGTTTTTGAAGCTGTTGAGATAGGTGTTGTACACAGCACCTGCCTCATTGGTTAAGGCAAGGTTCATCAGGCTGTCCTTCAGGGGAGCAGCATCGTGCAGCGAGAACCGGCAGCAGGTGATGATATCCGGCAGACCGCCGTTCTGCTGCAAAAACTTGTAAAAATCCAGATCGTTGTTGCCGACGATGAACTCGATATTCACATCCGGCAGCTGCGCCTGGATATAGGGTGCATAGTTTTCGTACAGGCCGGTGGTCCACAGATACACTTGAATGGTCTGGGCATCCTCCTGCTTCTGTACCTGTTCTGCGCTTTTTGTTCCGCATCCGGTCAGCAGGGAGACCGCCATCACCAGTGCCATAAGCACGGAAAACATGCGGTGCAATGTTCTTTTGTTCATCAAATCGTTCTCCTCACAACTCTTGGGCAGCTGCCGTTCTGCACTCCCGAATACCGCAAAAAGGCATAGGTACAGCACGACAGAGATATAGGATTATATTACCACCGCCATGAGGGATTTTCAATAAAATTTCATATATTGATCCATAAAAGCAGCGCGTGTCCGATTCCTTTGCGTCAGTCGAGGAAGCCGCCCGGACCAGTTCCTACATCTCGCTCCGTGCCTTGCGGCAGTCCGGGCAGGCAGCTTTGGCCAGTTGGGTTATTTTGCTCCCCGTGGCCGGAGCAGGCCCTGCGGGCCAACATCCACTGCCAGATCTCGCTGGCGTTGAACCGCATTTACACCGAATGGTACCCCAGCAAGGGCTACACCTTCAACATCACCAACTCCACCAGCTACGACCAGTATTACGTCCACGGGCGCACTGTGTTCGAGGTGATGGTGCGCATCACCGATGACATTTTCAACACCTATCTGCGCAAGCGCGGCACCGTGAACCCCTATTACTCCGAATACTGCGACGGCAAGTCGGTCACCTGCCCGGGGCTCAAGCAGTGGGGCACGGTGACGCTGGCCAACAACGGGCGCAGCGCTTTACAGATCCTGCGCTACTACTACGGCAGCGATATCGAGATTGTGCGTACCAGCAACATCCAGTCCATCCCCCAGAGCTACCCCGGTTCGCCCCTCCGGCAGGGAGACAGCGGCACGGCGGTGTTCACCCTGCAGCGGCAGCTGAACCGCATCGCCAAGGACTACCCCTTCCTTGGCAAACTGACTGTGGACGGGGTATTCGGCAGCCGGATGGCCGCCACGGTACGGGCGTTCCAGAAGCAGTTCAATCTGACCGCCGACGGCGTGGTGGGCCGCCAGACCTGGTATAAGATCAGCTATATCTATGTGTCGGTCAAGGATCTGGCCGAGCTGACCAGCGAGGGCGAGACTTCCAGCGGCACCCTCTCGGACGGCACCTGGGGCGGCACCACCCTGCGCACCGGCTCCACCGGCAGCGCCGTGGAGCAGCTGCAATTCTGGCTGAACACCCTGGCGCAGTACGAAAGCGCCATCCCCTCGGTGACAGTGGATGGCGCATATGGCACTGCCACCGCCAATGCGGTGCGCGCCTTCCAGCGCAAATATGGTCTTACGGTAGACGGCGTGGTGGGGCAGACCACATGGAAGGAGCTGTACGACCAGTTCCGCAGCATCCAGTCCGACAATGGAACCCCCAACGCCTACCCCGGCACGCCGCTGCGGGAGGGTTCCAGCGGCCAGAACGTGCGGCTGGTGCAATTCTGGCTCAAGATTGCCCGCACCGTGTACACCAGCCTTGCCAACGTGACGGTGGACGGAAAATTCGGCGCTGGCACGGCAGCGGCTGTGCAGCGGTTCCAGCGGTACTTCGGGCTGACGGCAGACGGGGTAGTGGGGCGCACCACATGGCAAAAGCTGTACGAGGTGTACAATGATATCGCCAACCGGCTGCTTTCCTCTTCCCTGCGCCCCGGCGAGTACCCGGGTGTGCTGCGCACCGGCTCTTCCGGCACAGCGGTGCGGGAGCTGCAATTTTACCTCTACCTCATGAGCGCCTACGAGAGCAGCATCCCGCCGGTAAGCATTGACGGCAAATTTGGCGCGGATACTGAGCGCGCGGTGCGGGCGTACCAGCGGTTTGCGGGGCTTACCGTGGACGGCGTGGTAGGGCGCACCACATGGAATTCCCTCTATGGCCGCGCCAGCCAGCTGCGCAGTTCCGGGCCGGTGGTCACGCTGAAGCGTCTGCCCTACCCCGGCACCCCGCTCACGGTCGGCAGCAGCGGCAGTGCCGTGCTGTACTACACTCTCCTGCTGCAGCGCATCGCCTACTACTTTGACAGCGTGGAAAACCCGCCCCTCTCCGACCAGTACACCGATGAGACAGCCGCCGCCACCCGCAGCGCCCAGCAACTGCTTGGGCTGGAGCAGACCGGCATTGCCGATGCCGACACCTGGACGGCGGTAGAAGCGCTGAGTTTGCAGCTGGCCGCCCACGCCCCAAACCCCGATAGAGACACCCCACCCAGCACCGCTTACCCGGGGCGCGCCATCGCCGAGGGCAGCGCCGGGCAGGAGGTTGGACAGGTGGAGCGCTGGCTCAACCGCCGGGCGCAGCTTTCCTGCGGTGAGGACTATGTGGCCGACAATAACCGCTTTGGCGCGGCAGACGCCGCTGCCGTGCGGGCCGTCCAGCAGCAGGCGGGGCTGCTGGTGACCGGCATCGTGAACCGCGAGACCTGGGCCGCCCTGCAGGCCCAGAGCTGCAATTGCGACAAGGAGGAGTGAGCCATGGCACGGCTTCTGATCTACGACGCCTACGAAAACAAGGTGTACACCTACGCCAACCTCAACGAGAACGACCCCATGCCCTACAGCACCGGCACCACCCTGCGGGTACGGGAGTTCCGGGGCAAATCGGCCAGTCCCACCCTGTGGACCACCATTGCCGCTATGGAAGCCTGGAACCTGACCCGCCGCAAATACGGCAAGAGCATCCCGGTGGGGTATGCTTTCCGGCGCATCTGGGAGGGCGGCCACGGCACCCGCAGCCAGCACTATGCAGGCGTGGCACTCGACGTGGGCCAGAGCCTGACCCAGACCAAGCGCACCGCCATTTACAACGCGGCCCGGAACACCGGGGCCTGGGGCTATGTGGAGCCTTTGAGCCAGACCCCCACCTGGGTGCACTTTGACCGCCGCTACGGCACCCCTGCCTGCAGGGGCACCACCGCCGGGTACCCCACCCTCCGGCGTGGCAGCCGGGGCTGCTATGTGATGATCCTGCAGGACGCTCTTTCCACCCTGGGCTACCAGACCGGCAGCCGCATCGA
>ENA-USUM01001149-USUM01001149.1-human-gut-metagenome-genome-assembly--contig:-NODE-1149-length-16373-cov-100.446981_pt1 | contig 16373 bp, 33 predicted proteins | sample MGYA00250063_ERZ773402 | MGnify/ENA primary metagenome ERZ773402 (study PRJEB29103, sample SAMN06112030) | human gut metagenome | biome: human gut; feature: ankylosing spondylitis patient; material...
ATATCCTTCTTGGTGAGGTATGGGTATGTGGTGGTCAGTCCAATATGGAAATGCCTGTTGCGGGTTTCATGAATCAAAATGTTAAGAAATAAATGAAAGATAAAATAAATATAGAAAAAGATTTTGCTGAAAGTGTAGAAATCGCAAGGCAAAAAGAAGAGCACAGAATAAAATGCTGGCAAGGAGATGTAAACGACTGGCACAACAGAGAAGGAATTGTTGATTTGTATTATAAAGACATAAGTACCTATGTCTTAAAAATGCGAGGAGTGGAAAATTATCAAATTGATAAAAAGCTTTTAAAACAAATAAAAAACAAAATAGTGAATTAGCTTTTTAAGGGCGTACAATCTGTGCCCTTTTTGGCTTGCTCTGGTTTGGCTGGTTCGATTCCAGCCGCAAGCACTAAGCGTATATATTTATACGCTTTTCTTTGCGTACCTTGAAAAATTAATACAATAATGCTATGCTTATATATAAGGCTTTTTAAGTGTACAAGTGTACCTAGTTGGGCGGCGTGCGTTCTGGAAAATCCGCCAAAACTGGCGACAGCTTCCACAACCTACAAGGGCATATTATACCCATTTTATGCAACGCTGCCAAAGGCGTTTTAAGGCTGTTTTGTTCTGTAGACTTATAAGTCTACATTGACACAATAAAACCGCCGTACAGGGCAAGCCACAAAGCCACAAAGTCAAAACAAGCACGAACCGCAGCCGACAAAGTTTATATATGGTGCTTTACCACGCTAAAGTTTTCCATCAATTTTTCAAGGCAAATCCGAACGAAATCGGGAGCAAAAATTAAAATTCTGTGTAACCGATTTTTGGATTTCAAAATTGCATATGACGGGGGTTTCAAAAATTTCACATTATATTTTATGAGAAAATTTTTCCAATTTTTAGAGTAAGATTTAAACAAAATCTGAACCAAATTTCGAAAATTGTCAAAATCGAAATTGCGAATATAAAAGAGAACCCCACGGAGGTAGCAAAAAAGTTGCATTATATTCCGTGGGGTTTAAATTAATCTATAAAAATAATCGGTTTATCATCATCAAAAAGATTACTAACAACTTCCTGTCCTTTATCCACTAAGTAACAAGGAACTTTCTGGAATCGTCTAAGACCTTTGATGATTTCATATTTGTTGTTAATTCTATATATAGTTCCTGCGAAATTGCCTTTATTAACAGGAATATAAGATTGCATATCTAATAGAGCTGATATAGGCTTGTCAAGCTCCTTAAGTTCCACAATATCTACTGCTTCAATCTTGCATAAATCACCATACTCACCTAATGATGGATATACCGGTGGGTTTAGTAACGCATGGCATATATCATCTATGTCACTATCATCAGCTTTGATGTATATAGTTGTGTATAAATCAACTAACATCAAATGATATTTAACTGTATTAACCCATCCGGTGTGGCTTCCGTCTGTATAATCTGTTATAATATCCCAACGCTTAAGCATTTCATCGCTAACTTTGTTAAAACGCTTACCACCGTGCCATTCTTTCTGTGTTTTGGTATTGTAAACGCCCTTGCCAGTAACGAAATAATCTAATTTATGATACTTTTTCCATTGACACATTGAATGGATAAATCCATTAACTGTGCTGAACGGCGGCAAAGGATAACAATCCGCACCTCTTGGCGCTGATGGATTGTTAAATCTAGCCATTTCTTGATACATTTTTAACCTTATAACTCTCATAACAAAACCTCCAAAATAAAATAAGTTGCACCTATACAAAAATGTATCAATGCAACTTTCCACTATGGTTCTATTAAGGTAAAATGATATAATAGTTATCTATTGTTTACATCTATTAAATAATAGCATTTTTAGATATTATTGTCAATACAGCAACTTTCTGTATAAATTAATGCTTTACTTGAATACCGACATTGACCAAGCTCATATATCAACAATTCCTTAGTCATAGTCGGATTAGTCTTTTGAATTATCTTTAACAACTCATCTATACTCATCATCCCACTCTCCTAACTGCTCCTAAAACCATATCAACAATGTCAAATACTTCATCGCCATAAGTTGCCACAAAATCGCACAATACCTCTTCCTGTTCGATAGGCAAATACACGCCATAGGACATACAGATTGCGTGGCATACTTCGTGTATCAGCACTTTGCGTTGCATAAATCCACGCAAGGCATTTGATAGATAAATTGTATGTGTATTTCTATCAGTTACACCTAAGCTGATTGTGCCGTCTGACCGCTTTAATTCACCCGAATTTGAATTTTTATATTGCACTTGCCACATTGTGCCATTAATACTAAAAACCATCTATATGCTCCTTTCTGAATAAAACAGGCTATGAATATTGCTACTCATAGCCCTTAAAATCATATCTTAGATACAAGAGTACTTAACTTCGTTTTAAGCAAGTTCTTCTCTTCTGCCGACATATCAGCCACCATACCTGTAATATCGCTTGCAAGTTCCTTAGTATAACTGTCAAGCGACTTCATCTTGTGTTCTTTATCCTCTGGTGTGTTATTCTTGTGCATTTCCTTAGTCTCTGTGTAGTTTCTCTTTGCTCTGTCGTAATTGCTTTCAGACATTGGCTCTGTATAGTACATCTTGCCATAATCCCTATCCATATCCCTCATACGCTCTACTTCTGGGTACATGTGCATATAAGGTGGCTCTTCATATCCTCTGCGGTATGTTCCTTTGCCTTTTGGAGCAAATCTGCCATTTGCATAGCGGTAGTGGTCATAATATCTTCTGTCCGGATAATCTTCGTACTGTTCAAGCATACGCATAATGTCTTCGTTATCTTCTGACTTTTCCATAGCTTCAACAATTCTGTAATCTTTGTCAAAGCAAGCTATGTTCTTAGCTATTTCTGTAAAATCCTTTAAATCGTCAAGGTTCTGCCCCTCAAAGCTATCTAATCCGATTGCTTCAACCTTAGCCTTGACACATTCCATAATCTGTTTAGCCCATTTATGCATAATATCAAGCCTCCCTTACTGCAACCAAATTACTGTTCTGTACTTCAATAGCCTGTGTAGATGTATTCTGCACCGCTACGGTACTGCAACAACCGCAAGGCACATCAACGTATGCCTGTGCTGATACATTAAAGAAATTCTCAACTGCTGCCGGTGTTACAATCATTCGTGTTGACTGTAAAGGCTCTCCGTCTACTGCAATGGCAAGCGAAATAGCTCCAACTGTACCGCCTGTAGGTATCTGAATGTTTCCGCTATAAGATACCAAAAATCTTGCCCTACACTGATTTGTAATACCTCTTAGCTTAATAATTCCACTTCCCTGTCTGTGGACGATGCATTTAGTTCCGCATACTGGTGTTTCTGTAAATGCCACATCTTCTCCGGCGGCAACAGTCTGTAATGCAATTCCTGTTATTTCCATTATCTTTACCTCTCTTTCACAAAATAAGGGCAAACATTATAGTCTGCCCTTGGGTTATAAGTAATACTGCTTAGCAGACATAATCGAGTTAAACTCAATTAAGATACTCAATTATTCAGTTTTAGCAGTTACAGCCGGTGTTGCAGCCACAGCCATATGCATAAGCATTTGGATTAGGCACAACATAAGCTGGAATAGCCGTAGGATTTACAGCATTTATAATCTGATTTGTCTGTGCTGACATTGCAGTAGTCAGAAGTGCATTCTGTCTATCCTGCGATGCGGCTCTGCGTAAATCGTTGTTCTCTGCTGTAAGTGTTGCTATCTTATCATTTGTTAAGAAATCAAGGATAGCTCTCGTTCCTGCCTGCTGGCTGTCGATAATATCTCTTGTGTTGTTGCACATTGTGTTCTGTAATGCGTTTGTCTGTGTAGCCATATTGTAGTTTACACCCTGAATGGCTTCTCTTGTTTCACAGCAGCAGTTAGCAAGCTGTGACTGTAATGCGTTTGTATTCTGCATATTAGCAACTGTATCAGCGCTAATAGCCTGCTGGATGCCATAGCCTGTCTGCATAATATTTGTGTTAATACCATTGAAACCTGTGAGCATACTGTTGTTCATAGCGTAGAAGCCATCACAAAGTCCGTTGGAAATGCCATCTAACTTGCTGATAACTGCTGAATTATCAAATCCTCTTTGAATATCAGCCTGTGTAGCAGCTGTTGCAACATAGCCACCGCCATTGTTGCCACCAAAACCGCCAAATCCACCATTGCCCCATCCAAAGAGTAATGCGAATACAACGATTATCCAAAGCCATCCGCCGTCAGCCCATCCGCCGTTATTGCCGTTGCCGTCAATATTAGCAACTAATGGTACTGATGCTGTGTTGCAATTTGAACTAAACATAATTTTTTACCTCCGTTATTAAAATTTTATATACTTAATCTTGCAAGAATTAGTATCAAAGTTAATTAAAATGTGTTATAATATATTTGTACGGATAGGGTAGCTCCCGATAAGCTGTTTGTCCTAACAGTTTCCGTACATTAGCTGGTATAGGACATCTCGCACTGAAAGGACAGGTGTTATTTTTATGGGTAAATCTATTGATTTAGCAAGTCAAAAATTTGGCAAGTTACAAGTCTTGTGCGTTGATACAAATCCATCCAATAAAACTAAAAGATGGATATGCCGATGTGATTGTGGAAACATTACCACGGCAAAAACAAATGAATTAACATCAGGGCATAAAACCTCTTGCGGTTGCAAAAAACAAAACTATTTTAGAAAGGTTCATGGTCAATCGGGAACCCGATTACATCACATTTGGAAGTCAATAAAAATGAGATGTAATAACCCCGATGAGCCTAGCTATCAACATTATGGCAAAAGAGGAATAACTGTTTGTGAGGAATGGGAAAACAATTTTTCAACTTTTTATAATTGGGCTATTAAAAACGGCTACTCCGACACTCTAACCATAGACCGAATAGATGTGAATGGCAATTATGAGCCTGGTAATTGTAGATGGGCTACAATTGCTGAACAATCTATTAATAAAACGAACACTGTTTATATTGAATTAAACGGTATCTTAAAGCCTATGAAAGAATGGTGCAATATATACAATGTGCCATACTATCTTGTGCAACAAAGATATAAGAAGATTACAAAAAACAACATTCCTTGCGATGATTTATCTATTTTGTTTTCCAAAGAAACATTGCATCTTAAGAAAAATAGAAAACCATATGTCAGAAAACATTTTTCCGATTATAGAGAAAGACCAATAATTCAATATGATGCAAATAATATTTTTATTAAAGAATGGTCTGGTATCAAAGAAATAAAGCAAACCGGATTATTTAATAAAAATGCCGTATTAAATTGTTGCTATGGTTTTGCAAAAACTCACAAAGGTTTTATGTGGCGATATAAAGATGATAATTATCCGCAATATAAAAGCGGAAAATAATTTTTATCGGGGCGGGCAATCCGCCCGATATGCTACTAATTACCAAATCTACTTTTTATCTGGCTAAATACATCATCTGCATTCAGTCCCTTTTCTTTGCATAAATTTCTAGCCATCTGCTCTATGCCTTGCATATTGCCCTGCTGTGCCATCTGCATAGTGTTTTTCATCATAGGATTGCTCATAATCTGATTATTTCCCATCATCTGATGTATGAACTGTTGCGGACCAGCTTTCATCATCTGAAAAATGTTAATTGGGTTCATTCTTCATCACCGCCTTTACTTTGAGTTCTTGAAGTTTTTCTTTGCGTTCCTAAAGATTTATCAAATCTATCTTCTAACTGTCCTATTTTCTCTGATAACTCTTCAAATTTATTCAGAAATAGCTGTGTGCTTTCGTCTGATAGGGTGAATTTAGCATTTTCTGCATTAGCCATAGAATTTACTGTCTGATTATCTTTAGGGTCTGCATAAGGCTTATACACAATCGTTCTAATCGTTCCGTCAGCATTCCAGCCCTTAACATAAATCTCCGACATATCCTGCTTTGGGAAAAATGCCATTGAGCCATCCATAGGCACTTCATTAGCGTTAATATTTTCAACTGCCTGTACTATTCTTCCATTAATGCCTGCTATCTGCTGTGGCATAGGTTGTTGGATTTGTGGTTGTATCTGCTCCTGTGACTGAAATCTCTGGATATTCGCCATAGGATTGTACTGATACGCTCCGTACTGTGGTATATAATTACTCATAATCGGTTGCTGATAAGGATTGTTCATTGTCTGCCTCCTCTAAAACTTCCTCGATTGCGTGGATAACAAGAGATAATGTCACTAAGTCAAGTTTCTGTAATTCTTCTTTGCTCAAGATTTTTTCTCTTACTTCATCAGAAAACATTTGCACTACCTCTCTTTCTGATTATATTTTTGCATAAAAAAAGAGAAGAACATTATCAAGTTCTTCTCATATTTATGTCATATATCAAGGCTTTATTTAGTTTTAATTTACTACACACTTTTAATCTTGTTACTACACACTTACTACACACTTTTGCTATTGAAATATATAGAAATACATAGAAATATGTGGAAATTGATAATTAATCTAATGCCGCTTAAAATCCCTTAAATACCGCATTTATTGTGCTTTTTGTTAAGTTCATAAGGGGTAGTCTGATATACGTAATAAGTTTTCCAAGTTAAATATATTATACATCTTAACCCCCATTGTTTTGTGGTTTTTTCAATTTTAATGTGTGTAGTACTACACACTTACTACACAGCACTTTTTTTAAAATCAACAATGTTGTCCTTGTCTTTCACAATTCTTTCAATATCTACTGCCGCTCTTTCTTCTGTTACGTGTGTATATAAATCCATTGTCATTTTAAGAGTTGCATGACCTAAATATGATTGAACAACTTTTGCCTGCACACCTGCTTCAAAACATCTTGTAGCAAAAGTATGTCTTAAAGTATGTCCACTAAACACAGGAAATTCGTTATCAAAACTTCTTGCAAGATTTATCTGCTTAACAATAGCTTTAATTGAATCTGAATAAATCTGCGAATTGAGAGGCGTGTTATAACTTGTCACAAACAAATAATTGTTCTGCTCTTTAGGTCTTTTGCACTTTACAATATCCTTTAATTCGAACTGCTTTTCAAGATATTTAATGCATTCGCTGTTAATAGGTACTTGTCTGTAACTCTGCTTGGTTTTTGGTGGCTCGACATGAAATGTCTTGCCTGTATCTTCAAGGTACTTCTGATACACAAGTGTCTTATTAACATCAATATAACCCTCGTCTAAGTGTATATCATTAGGTGTAAGTGCAAACAGTTCTCCTGGGCGCAAGCCTGTATTAACTGCCACATTATACAAATTATCGTAAAATGTCCCTTTACTTGCTTCTAAAAACTCTATCTGTTGTTTTGCTGTTAGTGTGAAAGCTTTAAGTTCTTTATCAGCCCTAAGCTTTACACCTTTTGCTGGATTTTTAATCATTAAGTCATCTTCTATTGCTCTACTGAACATATCATTAAGTATAACCTTAATCTTGTTCTGCCGTTCATATTTATAATTGTCATCAGCTATTTTATCAATTAGTGTTTGAATATCTGATTTAACAAAGGAATTTATGTTGCGATTTCCTAAAAAAGGTGATATATTTTTATTGTATATGTGAGTGTATTCTCTAAGGGTATTAGGGCGTACACTTTTCTTTTTGTACACTTCTATCCAACGATTAAACCAATCGTCCAGCTTAATATCATCTCTAATGCTTGTAAATTGAATATTTTCTGCTATTGCAACAGCCAATTCTTTTTTAACTTCTGATAACTTTGTGCCATAAATATATTTAATCTTATTAAATCTATCTTTATATCTCCCTTGATACACACCGTCCTTTCGCTGCGACAATCCTACACCTAGTTCTTTACCTTTTAAATCTTTTCCCATTCAAAAGCTCCTTTCTTTTGAAAAAAGCCTTGATATAGACAACCACATATTACTACATCAAGGCATATATTTCAATATATCTCTATATTTCGTTACTTTTTTCTATATAGTGCTCAAACTCCTTACGCTTAACAAGCCTCTTATTCCCAACTCTTAAAACAAATGGACAGCTAATTTCATTAAGCATACTGCTGATTCTATTAATTCCGATATTGCTATATTCGGACGCTTCTTCAACTGTTAATGTAACTTTTTCCCATATAGGAATTGTTTTAACCATGTCATCAGTCCTTTCTATCTTGATTTTTATATCCTTAACTCTTCTTGAAATTGTTGCTTTGGATAACATAAGTCTTTGACTAACCTGTTCTAAGCTCATATTACCCACAAGCAACTTGAAAATTCTTAGTTCCTCTTCTGTGAAATTGGCATTTTCAATTATTTCATCAAGCTCCGGCTTAGTCAGTCCCGAAAACTTCATAAGCCTATCTCCTTATTTAAACTTAATATGTTCTATTCCTGTTTCTTCGTATAACTGATTAACAAGCTCTTCCGCTGTGAATAATCCGTCATTATAGTTATCTATAAGTACTTTAAGTTCTCTCTGTACTTTTGTTAATCTCTGCTGTCCGAAACCGAACTTATCGTGTAGTACCCATAAAATTAATATCAATGCTGATTCAAAATTTTTCCTTTGCTGTTCATTGCTAATTCTGTTCATCTGAACACGTAACATTTGCTCCTTAAACTTTTTCTGTTCTGACTTACTCATACATACTCCTTATTTATCAAGTATTTTGACAATTTTCTTTATTATTTTTTGTACTAAAACTTGGTTTTGAACATTTTCTTCTAAAACTTTTTGCATTTCTTTCAGAATTAAAGTGCGGATATGTATTGAGTACTCTAATTCTTGTATTCTTTGCATAATTTCATCTTTCTCTTCTTCCGTTTGTTCACCACTTTCTTAAAAATTGATTATCATACCGCCATAAATGCTTGCTATTGTTATTCTTAAGGCTCTTGCCCCTTTCATAGTCTGCCTGCCAGCATTTCTGACACAATTGCCCTTGTGGTCTGTCAATAGGTTCTCCGCAACGATAGCACAAGTGATTTTCTTTGCGATATTCTTTTATATTTTGCCTATTTTCAGTTCTTTTCCTGTGGATAGCATTATCTTTACTCTGGCATATAAAACACTTTGCTTTGCCCTCAACAGCTTTAGCCTTACCACATCTAACACATATGCCAGCTTTTCTACGTTCAGCGTATAAGTTTTTCGAATACTGTTTAAATGCTTCATTGTTTTTTCTTCGCTTATCATCACTTAATGGGTGATTAGCTCTATATTCAGCTTTGTTAGCCAAACATTCCGGACATATCTTTTCATCACCCACAAGTTTATTTTTGCGACATTCCGGGCAAATTTTAAACTGCCTGCAAAGTTCTCTAGTTTCTCTGCTGTAAGCCGTTTGCTTCTCCCTACATTCTTCGCAATAAAAGCCTTTTCTATCAAGCGGCTTGCCGCATTTAGGGCACAATCCATTCTCTCGGCGGTAATTATATAATTTCTTCTGCGGACTAATTGGCGTTGTCTCCATTGAAAATCAACCTCTCATTCTGTCAATTCTATCTTGTACTTCTTTAGGTGCTTCAATATATTCTTCTGCGTTTGTATTTTGACCAATAAGGGCATTTTCTTTAATTTGTAATGTATTTATATCTCTTTGGAATTTTTGCTCGATTTGAGCCTTATACGAATTTTCGTTCGCTTTATCGATAAGTGATTTGATTTCCGGCGGCATACAGTTAAGTTCTTTCGACCTGTTCACCACTGTTCTATAGTTTTTCAGAAAATTAGATTGTATAACAGTCTCTATCGCCTGATAGTCTGACATTGCCCAATTTCTAAGGTTATCCGGCATACCAACCGCTTGCCTAACAAGTGGCGGTAGCTTGTTAAATTCTTCAACTGCTCCATAAGTACCATTCCGTAACGCCTTACTAACCAATCCCCAAGCTGTCATTCCGTCAAGCTCCTGTGGCTGTGATATTATCTGTATTTTACCTATCAACTGTCCTATACTTGGGGCAAATCCGCTTATATCAGAGTTGATGTATGCTTTAAGTGCGACTGACACTTGTTCATAACTGTAATTTTCCAACATCATATTCCACACATCTACTGTTTCTGATAGATTGTTAGGCTTGTAGTTAGGGTAGCAATCACACATAATGCGGATGATTTTAACTGTTTCTTCTCTTGTCATTGCCATCTCCTTTCAGTTGATTAGAAATAGTATCTAATTTGTCGCATATAATAGCACTATTAATCGCTATTGTTCTTAAAAGTGATTCAACCCTTCCGTTGTGCGGATAATCGTATCTGAAATTAATTCCATTAAGTGTATCATCTAATCTGCTCATTCTTACTGCCCCCTTTTTTACACATTATCCCAGTCAATAGCACCCTTATTGAAAATCTGATTGCCTTGCTTATTAGAATTATCTTCTTTCAGCTCAAACAGTCCTTGCCAGCAATGGTCTACTGACTGATTAAGAATTTTTACGGCTAAGTCATTATCTCCACCCGACAGCTTTTCAAGAGTATTCATAGCCCTATGCAATGCCTTGTCAGTGCATATAGGTTTTTTAATTCTCTTACGCATTGTCACATACTCGTTAAATGCTTCATCAAGTAATTCATCATCTGGATAATAACTTTTCTTTTTGGATATTACGTTAGTAATATCTTTTTCTTTTATATTCTTATCTTCTTTAATTTCTTCTGTTCTTTCATTCTTACTTTCTTTTAATATAGAGTTTGTTAATAGAATGTTATCTGTTTGTTGATTGTTTGTTAAGTTGCTTGTTATTTGTTTGTTATCTTGCTTGTTATCCGTTTGATACAAATTGTAGTTAACCACAGTAAATATCGTGAATTTGTTTGTTGCTTTGCTTGTTATTTCGCCTGTTAATTGTAAGTGTTTTAGCGAGGTACGAATTTCCATTACAGACAAATTAGTTTCTTTTGATAATTCAGATATTGAAGAGGGGAAAGACCCTCTTTCAATTATCTTGCCTTTGTAATTTCCGTCTTTCCAATAGGCACTTATCAACATATACATAAAAAGCCTGAATGTATTAATATCACTCCACCATTCCCACTTTAAAATTTTTCTGTCAATTTTAATAAAATTGCCTGCCATAATTACCTCTTCAAGTTCTGCCACATTATTACTTCACTAAATCGTTAATATTAACTCTGAATCCGTCAAATTCCTTGCCTTTACTTCTAACATAGACAGATGTGTCAAAGAACATCAAGTTACCTTCTCTGTCCGTTGCCATACTTACACCATTTCTTGTAAGGCTGCCTTTGAGTAGGTCAAGTAGAATCTGTATTTCCTGCTTAGTTTCGTCTTTCATCACTCGCTTTCCTTTCTCAAATAATCCATATATCCCATAGACTGATTAAGAACATATACCGATACAGCATTTGTAAGCCTTTCAATAAGTTCTCCACTATCTTTATTCAAACTGTAAGCATTCCTTACAACTTCACCAATCTGCGTATATTGTGCTTTGCCTTGGCTATTTATCCAAGCTGTCAAGTCCATAACAGATTTATTCGCAATCTTCTTACTTAAAAAGTCGGTTAATTCAAATCGTCCGTCCTGTGTCATACTGTATCTCCTATAAAATCGCTTATATTCATTTGACTGTCCTTTTCAAATACAAGCATTTCATTCTTTGCTATATTAAAATACTTTTCATCAATTTCAATTCCTATGAATTTTCTATTTTCTTGTAAACAAGCAATTCCGGTAGAGCCTATCCCCATAAAAGGGTCTAAAACAATCTGATTTTCTAATGATGAATTCTCAATTAATATTTTCATCAGCTCTACTGGCTTTTCGGTATCGTGGAGATTTTTACCATTTGCATCTTTTCTTTTTATATTGGGAATCGACAATATATCGCTTGTGCCACAATTATTTATTTTTATCCCTTTCCCTTTTCTAAAAAAGAGGATATATTCAAATTGCGACATATAAAATTGCCCCATAATTTTATTTCCCTTGTTCCAAATTAAAGACTTAATAAAATGAAATCCGTATTGCTTAATACCATTCTTTTTTTCGTCCTCTGTTCTTAAATCCGTAAAACTGTTAAGCATTTTTATAAGATTAATATGATTAGTCATAACATAACAATGGCTACCATTTTTTAATATGCGGTAAAATTCAGATGCATACATATCGCAATCTATATTGTTATAATTAAAAACTTTTCCTTGTTTATTTATCTTCTTTTGAAACATTCCACCACTGTTTCCCGCATTTCCCCTAGATGTTGTTGGGTATGGTGGGTCGGTAACAATTAAATCAATGCTTTCATCAGCTATATTTTTAACAATATTTAAAAAATCATCATTAAAAATTTTTACTTTTTCTTCCATTTTAAATCTACCAAAAGGAAACCTCGGTTTTATGTCGCGACAACCCATTCCTTTCTTTGATTTTTAGTTAGTTAAATCTGTTTCGCGGAAGAGTAAAATCTACTCTCTGACCGCAGTTATAGCACCACTTGTAAGAGTATTTGATAATATCTTCTCCTGTAAAAATCTGGCCGCATACAGGACATTTATAATCATCTTCACTATCCTGTACAGCAATTATATCTTTTTCTTTCAGCTTTTCTTTTAAGTGGTCTAATACCTCTATGCAATCATTCCTTTTCATTCTGAATCGCCCACTTTCATAAATACAATCCAATGCGTATCTGCTCTTTTGTTCCCGAATATAGGCTTTCTACTAAAGCATTTTAAAACTTCCGATAATTTTATCTGCTGTTCGTTCCATTTAAAAATCAATGTTCCGTATGGTTTCAGAACCCTCATGCATTCATCGAATCCTTGTTTTAAATCCTGTGGCCAAGTATCAGATAGCTTCCCGTACTTCTTGGCCAACCAAGATTTTTCACCAACTTTTAACAAATGCGGTGGGTCAAACACAACCATGTAAAACGTATTATCATCAAATGGAATGTTCCGAAAATCTGCTACTATATCCGGATTTATTTTTAATTTACGGCCATCGCAAAGAGTATCTTCTAGCTCTCTGCAATCCATAAAGCATACATCAGGATTTTCTTTATCAAAATAAAACATCTTACTCCCACAACAAACATCTAATATAGGCTTATTCAATCGCTCTCACCTACTTTCAATAAATCCATAAACTTCTCATACTGTTTCTGCGACACCTTGTTATGCTCTTTTTCGGGCTTCAATCGGATTATAAGGTGCTTTTCTGCGATAGACGATAATTCCCTTGCTAACACCTTTTTGCCTTGCTGTATGCCTTGCATATAGCCTTTAGGCGCTTTTCTTTCTCCTATTGAACCACTAGCACGATTTTCTCCTTGACCGCCTAAACTGACATTCCTAAGCTGATAGCCTTTATCAGCATATAGTTTGATGTAATACTTCTCTTTCTCGTCAAGCTGGCTTTCGGGAAAATTCAGAAATTCAACTCGCCAACCATAAGGGTTTTTCTCTTTGTCATACAGTTTATGTTTGCGTAAGCTAAAGTCTATGTGCTGTTCGTAGCCTACAAGGTGGCTTGCCAATCTGCTAAGTGTATGTACCGCCTGTCCGATATACGCATACTTAAATCCGTTTTCATCTTCTCGGAGCAGAAAATATATTCCACTTTTATCATTCAGCTTTGGATTCAGATTTAATAGTCGCTTTTTATTTTCCTGCTCTATCGCCTTGGCTCTTGCTATGTTATGATAATTCAATAATTGCCACCTGCCTTTACTATCTCGATTGTCTTTTCAAGAGGAATAAGATAATTATTACTGTTGCCACTTCCATGCTTCCGTTTGCTGTCTGTGAATATCTAATCTCCGGGTCTCTAACAACTCTTCCACATAAAATTATACGATTCATTACTTTTCCTCACTTTCTAACAACTCTGGGTTGTCAAATATATTGCCAATAACTTCATAAGACCCATCTAAACGAGCATGATAGCCTGTATATTGTTTTATACCTACAACTTTATATGATTCGCATATATATTTAACCTGTCCTATATGTCTATGTGATTTACCATTATCATAGTATTTACCTTTTACAACATCATTCTCCCAAATCAAATTGCCATTCTTGTCTTTTAAGCCGGTACATTGGCAGATGGTATCAGTTAAAACAGTTACATTATGTGGGATTCCTGCTATTGCATTCCATTCTAACCATTTTCCACTATCTTTTTCTTTGCCTTTGAATAAATATCTATCTTGCATATTCTCTCCTATCTAATACCTTGATATTTCTATCTCACTATTCAATATTGAATTAAGTTCCTTGCTAAGCAAATCAAGCTCACGCTTCACTAATGATTGTGCTTCATTTATAGCAGCTATCACAGATGTACTGTTTAATTTTCTATCCACAATGCCTAGTGTTCGACAATTCATATATAGTGTTTCTCCACAACCACATAGCGTATGAACACATATATCTAATCTTTTATTGTCACCTCTGTAGACAGTTCCTGTTTCAACTAGCTCTCCATATTTTGCATTGCTTATATACTTCATATTCTCTCCTTTCAGCATTTATTTGATTATGGACATACTTTTCTTTGTTCTTTCCTTTTCACGCTTCTTTTTTGCTTCTGGGAAAATAAAATCCATAGCGTCATTCCAACCTTTTGTGTAATCGCATTCACTGATATAATCTTCATAATTTCTCATTGTTGGTACGCTTCTGTATAATGGAATTTCAACCATATTCTCTCCTATTCCGCTTCTGATTGAAGCCAATCCATACAACTAGCTTCTCCCTCGTATTCTTCGCCGAATGTGTTCTTAAAAGTTATAAGAAACTCTGCCAGCTCTTCATCCGACATATTTCTTATCCTGTCGGCATTGGTTGTTGTGAATTTAGATGAAGTAATCTCCATCGTTACATCCGTAACAAGCCCATCTCCATAACTATCTAGCTTTACATTTTCAATACTGCCAGCAAAAATGCCAAACAGTATCCTTTGTTGTGCAAGACAATTTAATAAGTCTACCTTGCTCTTCTAAGTCCTCATAATCTGCTAATTTCTGTAACACATTATGACGATTGTTTTCCCATTCGATAGGTTCTCCACTAGGTGTAGCATATACACCTGTTCCGTTAGCACTTCTTCTTGTTAATCTCTCCATTACTGTTCCTTTCTTTTTAGCCATATAATCTCCTTTCTAAAACGGGCACTCATTAGGATTAGCAAGTAGCCATTCCTTGCCAGGCTCTGCAACATCCACATTCGCCCCATAAGCGACTTTTTTCATTTTCTCGATGAAACTATCTCTATCAGCGTTTTCTGCCGATAGATGGCACATTATGACGTTCTGCAAGCTGTCTGAATAATTTGCCTTAACAAAATCACAAGCCGTGTCAATGGATAAGTGACCTCTGAAAACGTGATTAGCTTTGCCTGTATTATCCCTGTCGATTAAATCCTTGTCATAATTCACACCTAAAAGAACGTGGTTTATGTCTTTAAACTTCCATTTGACAACCTCGCAATCGGTTATATAAAGCATTTTCCCCATTTCCTTGTGAGTAATCAGAAAGCCGTATATCGGGCAAGGTTCGCCATTTGCGTCTGTATGTGTCCAATTTCCGTCTATTGTTGTTAGGTCAAATGCCTTAACTTTAAAACCGCCATATGGTATCGTGTGATAATAATGTAGTATGCCCTCAAATTGCGCGTATTGTATATATGGAGCGGATATTCGTATTCCCATAGCCTTAAAATCGTTTAATGACTTGCTGTGGTCAAGGTGTTTATGGGTGCATAACACACCCACAACATCTTTAATGTGCCAATCTAAGCCTTTTTTAATCTCCTTAATCGGTATTCCACAATCAAGGATAAGTGTTTCTCCACTGTTGGAAGTTAGCAGATAGCAATTTCCTGCACTTCCTGTTGCAATACATTTAAGTTTCATTCCTTAATTTCTCCGCATCTTCTCTTAGCATTATTTTGAATTTTCCACCGCACTCACAAACAGCTTTTGCGTCATAAACATTCCAATTTTTATTAGAACGTGATTCATCTTTTTGCTGTGGTTTTCCACACAATTCGCACGCACGTATTATTGGATTTTGTTTCATATTTACACCTCGATTTCATCATCCTGTGGGAACTGAAAGTACTCTGTTGTAGCTTTCTGAAATTGTTCCTCACTCAAAATACGCTGTACTTCTTCAAAACGCTTTGAACTGGCTATGCAATGATAAAACACATTATTTTCATACACTTTTCTAAGCATTTCCATAGCCTTAAGTGCCTTTGCGTTGGTTGAGTATTCAGCAATTTTTACACTTGGTGCGTATGAGTTTTGGCAATATATACGTGCTACTTTTGCATCATATTTAGCACCAATAACAAATAATTGATAATCATTATATGGAACATCTAATGCTCCGTCCTGCG
>ENA-USUM01001171-USUM01001171.1-human-gut-metagenome-genome-assembly--contig:-NODE-1171-length-16224-cov-13.864123_pt1 | contig 16224 bp, 10 predicted proteins | sample MGYA00250063_ERZ773402 | MGnify/ENA primary metagenome ERZ773402 (study PRJEB29103, sample SAMN06112030) | human gut metagenome | biome: human gut; feature: ankylosing spondylitis patient; material...
TCCGAGGCTTTTTGCGGGGCCAAGGGGGGTGTGATTTGAAGCGGGAGGGGCGGCTTTTTGTGAAAAAATCCCGGCTGTGCCTTGAAAGACGGAGGGAAATTGTGGCATAATGGAAAAAACAGCATCCATCCGGCGGGAGGTCACACCATGAACAGAAAACGCATCCGACAGATGAACACGGCCCTGCTGCGGCGGCTCACCGGCCGCCCTACGGCGGAGTATTTCAGCGGCCAGCCCCTGCTGGAGCGGCTGGAGAGCGAGAACTACATCCAGCGCTTTGCGCCCCTTTACGACGGCACTCGACTGCGCTGCGGCGACGTGCTGGAGCTGTGCCGCCCGGAGCTGGCAGAGCTTTCCGGCGGAGAGCCGGAGGGCGGGTGGCTGCACTTTGCCTATGACTTTGCCCGGCGGCAGCTGTTCCCGGAGAAGGAGGCCCCTGCGGCCTATGACGCCGGGGCGGTGTTTTTCCTGTCACTTTTACAGGTACTTTTTACCGCCGAGCGGGAGAAGCTGCCCTTTGACCCGGCATGGGATTTCGACTTTCTATCGGAGACAGAGGCGGCGGATTGCGCCTGCGGCGCCAGCTATCGACAGATGCTGCGGCAGTGGAAGCGGGAGTACGTCTATGAGATGATGCGGCTGGGGCTGGAGGTGACGCCCTACCGCACGCTGGAGCACATCGCCGGGGTGCATCACATCGCATTGACCTGCGGCCGGGCGCTGCGGCGCAGCGGCACGGCGGTGGATCTGGCGCTGGTATCCGGCAGCGCCGCCGGACACGACATCGGCAAGTTCGGCTGCCATCCGGGGGAGCGGGTAGCGTATCTGCACTACTACTACACGGATCTGTGGTTCCGCCGCCACCGGCTGACGGACATCGGCCATGTGGCCGCCAACCACTCGGTGTGGGATCTGGAGCCGGAGTATCTGTCGGCGGAGGCGCTGCTGCTGATCTATGCGGACTTCCGGGTGAAGCAGACCCACGACCCGGAGGGGCATGAGATCACCCACATCTCGTCGCTGGCGGAGGCCTTTGACGTGATCCTGAACAAGTTAGACGACGTGGACGGGGAGAAGCGCCGCCGCTACACCAGAGTTTACGCCCGCTTGCAGGACTTCGAGGCGTATATGATCCGCCGGGGAGTGGACGTGACCATGCAGGGGGCGGACACGCAGCCGCTGCCGGAGCAGGCGGTGGCCCTGATGGAGGATGCGGAGGTGCTGGAGTCCCTGACCATGCAGTGTGTGGCCCACAACATGGAGCTGATGGACCGGCTTACCGGGCAGCGGAGCTTTGCCTCCCTGCTGGAGCAGGCCCGTGGCGAGACCAACTGGCGGCGGCTGCGGGCCTATCTGGGGGTGTTCGAGTCCTACTCCCTGTATCTGCACATTCCCCAGAAGGTGCAGACGCTGGCCTTTCTCTATGAGCTGCTGATGCACCGTGAGGGGGACATCCGCCGTCAGGCGGCGGCTCTCATGGGGGAGATCATCGCAGGGTTCCACGCAGGCTACGCCAAGGAGCGTCCGGCGGACAGCCGTCCCGACCTGCGGACGGTGACGGATCTGGATCAGTGGAGACTGTATCTGGAGAAGATCATCTATCCGGATCACAAGCTGATGCCCCAGCACCGGGGGTGGATCCGGTTCACCCTGAAATTCTGCGTGAAGTCCCTGCTCTCCCGCTGCCTCGGACGGGAGGAGCGGTTTCTGGCGCCGGTGCTGGCGTATCTGCGGCGGCCGGAGCAGCTGGACGATCAGGTGGCGCTGCAGCTGCTGGATGCGGCGGCGGACCTGCCGCTGGAGCTGTGTACCCGGCCCCAGCTGAATGCACTGCTCCGTGCGGCGGAGGTACTGTCCGGGCGGGAGAGCCTGACGGTGCAGGCGGCGGCCATGCTGCTGCTGGATCACGTCCACACCTCCATGCCCCGGCAGAAGAGACCCCTGAAAATTTTGCAGGAGATGGACTGCGGCAATATGTCGCTGGCCCTGCTGCGGGAGGATATCTGCGCCGGGGGGCTGCATTTGCAGGAGGCGCAGGTGTCGGATATTTTTCTGGATAACCTCAAGACCGCCACGCCGTGGATCATCAAGCAGGTGAACCTGCGGCTGCTGACGGACGATGCACGGAACGACCACGGCTCGGCCCTTCACATCGCCACGCATCTTTCTAACCTCATCAAGGTCAGCGACCGGGTCACGGTGCGCCACGGCGCAGGACTGGCGCTGCTGGAGATCGCTCCCCGGCTGACGGTGGATCAGCGCAATGAGGTCTCCGTGGAGCTGTGCCGGGGGCTGGAGCTGGGGCAGCAGGAGTTCACCAAGTACATTCCCGACTATCTGGGGCGGCTTGCCCTATGGCTGCCGCCGGAGCAGCTGGACGAGTGTCTGGCGGATCTGGGGGTGACTCTCAGTGCCTCCAGCAGCCGCATCGTGACTCCGGTGCTGGACACCGTGGGCGTCATCTATGAGGAGTACGACATCTATCACCAGAGATTCCCGGAGGAGCCGGAGGAGGCGTGCCTGCGCCGCCGGGACCGGCTGCTGGGGATGCTGATGCGAGGACTGGCGGGCATCGACGGAGAGACCCGGCAGGAGGCCATGCTGGTGCTGGGACAACGGGTGTTCGGCTCGGCACAGCTCAGCAACGGCGAGAAGAGCCGGGCCTTCCCCCTGACGGCACGGAAGCTGCTGACCACCTGCCGTCAGGAGGACGGGGATGCACTGTCCTTCTACTATCGGGCCTCCATGCTGGGGCGGCTGTACCGCTTTTTGACGGCCCAGCGGCTGCGGGGCGGCTTCACCTTTGAAGCGCCACGGCCCATCGCCTTTTTCCCCGGTACCTTCGACCCATTCACCCTGTCCCACAAGGCCATTGTCCGAACCATCCGGGATCGGGGCTTCGAGGTACTGCTGGCCATCGATGAGTTCTCGTGGTCCAAGCGCACCCAGCCCTACCGCATCCGGCGGCGCATTGCCGCCATGTCGGTGGCGGACGAATTCCATGTGCAGATCTTCCCGGAGGACTTCCCGGTGAACATCGCCAACCCGGAGAACCTCCACCGGCTGCGGCAGGCCTTCCCCGGACGGAAGGCATCCATCGCCGTGGGAAGCGACGTGGTGGCTCACGCATCCTCCTATCGCAAGCCCGTGGAGCCGGACTCCATCCATACCTTTGACCACATCATCTTCCGTCGGCCCGGTCAAGAGGCCGGGGGCGGCTACGGCGGCATTTACGGCAAGGTACTGGAGCTGACGCTGCCGGAGCCGCTGGAGGAGATCAGCTCCACCCGCATCCGGGAGGCGGTGGACGCCAACCGGGACATCAGCAATCTGGTGGACCCGGCGGTGCAGGAGTTCATCTATCGGAGGGGGCTGTATCTGCGGGAGCCGCAGGACAAGCCCCTGCTGCGGACGGAGGATCTGGATTTTACCGACTATCCCCGGCCGGATGCCTCCATGGAGGCCATGCTGGAGGGGATCTGCCCCGCTGCCATGGTGGAGAAGCTGTGGCAGTGCGGTGACAGTCTGCTGCTGCTGCGCCACGGGATGCAGGGGCAGGTGCTGGGAGCCGTCAGCTACCGGCAGCTGGAGTCCCGTGAGCTGTATGACCGGCTGGGGAGTCTGGAGCTATCCGGCTATGTGCGGCAGAAGACCGGAGGCCGGGCGCTGCTCATCAGCGGATTGTGGGTGCCGGACGGCAGCCAGCAGCGGGAGCTGGGGCAGCTGCTGCTGACGGAGGTGTTTACCATGGCACTGGGGCGGGAGTATCCCTGCGCCCTGTACGATCCGCTGCCCGGTGCAGAGCACAGCTATGTGCTGAATCTGCTGCGGCGGCAGGGCTTTGTCCCGGCTCCGGTGTCGGGGCGGCCGGTGCTGGAGGTGGATATGCGCTGCCCCATCGTGCTGAGCCACAATGTGGACACCTCCATCAAGGCTCCGCTGGCCTCCATGCCCCGTGTGACGGCGGCGGTATCCGTTGCCCATCGGCGTTTGCAGGAGGCGCTGACGGAGCTGCAGCCGGGGTCGCTGGTGCTGAGCCTGTCGGCTGGGATCATCTATCACCGGCTGCTCCAACGCATCACCGCACGCAACGGCGTACCCGCCGAGCCGGTGACGCCCCGGCGGCAGGGGCCGGATATCTGCGTCCCCTATGGAAAGCTGCTGCGGGGCGTGGCGGTGCCTAATACCGTCACCAAGACCCTGCGTACCGACAAGGTATATGAGGCGGATCTGTCGGACTATGCCATCGAGGCCTACCCGGAGTATTCGCCGCTGCCGGATCAGGTGCGAACCATCCGGGCCTTTGACCGGCCCGTTATCTTGGTGGATGATCTGCTCCACGACGGAAAGCGGCTGCGGAGTCTGTCGCCGCTGCTGAAGGAGACGGGAACGCAGGTGGATCTGGTGCTGGTGGGCTATCTTACCGGCATGGGCCGGGATCTGATGGAGGAGCTGGGGTATCCGGTGGAGAGCATCTACTATCTGCCCAATCTGCGGATGCGGTTCGTGGAGTCCACCCTGTATCCCTTCATCGGCGGGGACACCGTGCGGCGGCGAGAGCGGCCCACGGAGGGGCTTCAGCCCTCCGTTAACCGCATTTTGCCCTACGCCTCCCCGGAATTTGCCCCCATTGCCCCGGATGTGGCGTGGCGGCTGAGCCTGTGCTGTCTGGAAAACGCAAGGGACATCCTGCTGGCACTGGAGGCGGAGTACCGCTCCCTCTACGCCCGGAACCTGACGCTGAACCGCCTCAGCGAGGCGGTGATCCTGCCCCTGTATCCGGATAAGGGCGGGTGCATGACCTATGATTTGAGCCGTACCGCCTCCACCTATCTGGAGGAGGACATCGAGCTGCTGAAGCGGGTGCGTCCCGCAGAATAAGGAGGCTAACGTGCGATACTATGACTGCGGCGGCTATCCCCTGTGCAGCCGGGAGGTGCTGGCGCTTCCGGCGCTGCACGCTCTGCCGGAGGCGGGGGAGGTGCTGTTCGGCTTTCACCGCACACCCGGTACCGGGCGGGATACCTTCCCGGTGACGGCGCCGTCTCTGCTGACCGCGGAGGAGGGGGTATCGACCCTTGTAACGGCGGAGGAGCCGGAGACAGATCCGGTGCTGGCGGCGGCTATAGCCGCCGGACGAGTGCGGGCGGTAAATCTGGCCCACCCCCGGTATGAGGAGCTGCTGCCTCCCCTTCGGAGGCGGGAGCGTGTGCGGGTGAACCTGTTGGCGCTGGGCGACGTGGGCAGTACTCTTCTTATGGGGCTGCGGCTGCTGGGAGGCGACGTCATCGACTCCATCGGCGTCTGTGACGTGCGGGAGAACGTTCCCCAGCGGTGGGAGATGGAGCTGAACCAGATCGTCTCACCGGAGGGAGAGAGATTGCCGCCGGTGGAGATCGTCTCCCCGGAGGAGGTGTTTGACGGGGATGTGTTCCTGTTCTGCGCCTCCCGGTTCGTGCCGGATACCTCCGTTACCTCCGGGGATGTCCGCATGGCCCAGTATCAGGTGAACCGGGAGCTGGCGGTCCGCTATGCCCGCATGGCCCGGCAGCGGCGCTATGGAGGAATGTTCTGCGTGGTCAGCGATCCGGTGGATCCCCTGTGCCGGGCGGTGCTGGAGGAGAGCAACCGGGACGAGACGGGCCGGTGTGACGGCGGAGGGCTGTTTTCCCATCAGGTGCGGGGCTTCGGACTGGGGGTCATGCAGGCCAGAGCCATGTACTATGCCCGGAAGGAGCCACGGTTTGCCGCCTTTCTGACGGAGGGGCGCACCTACGGCCCACACGGGGCCGATCTGGTGGTGGCCAACTCCATAGAACACTACGATGACGCACTGTCCCGTGAGCTGACGGAGCGGGTGGTCCAGGCCAATCTGGAGATGCGGCGGCTGGGGTTCAAGCCCTATGTGGCCCCGGCCCTCAGCTCCGGGGCGCTGAGCCTGCTGGCCTGTCTGCGGGGGCAGTGGCACTGCTCGTCCACCTATCTGGATGGGGTGTTTATGGGGGCCAGAAACCGGCTGCTCCCTACGGGGACGGAGCCGGAGCGGCTGCCCCTGCCGGAGGCCTTGCAGGAGCGTTTGAGAGATACCATGGAGCGCCTGCGGGCGATCCGATGAAGAGGAGGGAGCGTGGATGGCACTGACGGTGCTGCTGCCGGAGAATCCATACAGCCGGGAGCTGCTGGCGCTGCTGACACCGCTGCTGCCGCCGGACAGCCAGATCCGTGACCCGGATGCGGGGCTGGAGGGGCTGGCCGGGCAGCGTCTGCTGTTTGCTCTGGCGCTGGACGAGAGCGGATGCAGCGAGAGCGGGTATCGGATGCTGATGACCCTGCGGAGGAGCCGGACGCTGCTGGAGGGCTGCGTAGCGGGGCTGGTGGTGACGGGGCGGGGAGAGCTATACACCAAGGACGCCGCCCGTGATCTGGTGTTCGCCGCCAATCAGGCGGGCTGCGCCTTTCTGGGACGCCCGCTGGTGGAGGCCACCGGTTCCCTGCGGAACTTCCGGGTGCAGGCCCAGATCGGCGGTACCGATGAGGAGACGGCTTTCCGGGCCGCCGTATCGGAGCTGCTGGAGCGGCTGACGGCGTGGGAGGGCCCTGCCCCTGTGGGGCGGGTGCTGGCGCTGCACGCCTCCCAGCGCAGCACCTCCAACACGCTGGCGCTGTGGGAGATGGTGCGCCGATCCCTGCCGCCGGAGGTGCAGGTGCAGGAGATCTGCCTGCGGAACGGGACCATGGCCGACTGCAACGGATGCAGCTACACCGCCTGTATGCACTTCGGGGAGCGGGGTGGGTGCTTCTATGGCGGGCCTATGGTGGAGGAGGTGTATCCGGCGGTGCGCTCCTGCGACACGCTGGTGATGGTCTGCGCCAACTATAACGATGCCCTCTCCGCCAATCTCACCGCCTGCGTCAACCGTCTGACGGCGCTGTTCCGCCAGACCCGGTTCTATGACAAGCGGCTTTACGGACTGGTGGTGTCCGGCTACTCCGGCGGCGATCTGCTGGCCCGGCAACTGATCTCGGCGCTGAACATGAACAAGGCCTTCTATCTGCCGCCACGGTTCTGCCTGCTGGAGACAGCCAATGAGCGGGGGAGTCTGGTGCGCCTGCCGGGGATCCGGGAGAAGGCACAGCGCTTTGCCCGGCAGATGATGGAATAAGGGCCGTCTGCGGACGGCTGATGGGAAAAAGCTGCCCCGCCTGCTACGCAGGCGGGGCAGCTTTTATGCGGGATCGCAGTCCGGCGGGAGCAGGCGGCGCATATCCTCCGGCAGCGGGGCGGTGACATCCAGCCAGCGGCGGGTCACGGGGTGCAGGAGCCGGAGACGGTAGGAGTGCAGCGCCGGACGGGGGATGAGGGCGGGGTCCTCGGTGCCGTAGAGCCAGTCCCCAGCCAGCGGGTGGCCCACAGCGGAGAGATGGAGCCGCAGCTGGTGGGTGCGGCCCGTCTGGGGCAGCAGCCGCAGCAGGGACAGCTCCCCCGGCAGCAGCGTTTCGTAGAGGGTTCGGGCGGGAAGGCCCATAGGGTCCACGGTGCGGCGGAGCAGAGAGCCGGGGTCCCGGCTGATGGGCAGATCGATGGCACCGGAGGAGGGCTGGGGCGTACCCAGACAGATGCCCCGGTACTCCCGGAGGAAGGAATCGGTGTGCAGCGACTCCATGCACAGGCGGTGGATATAGCCGGTTTTGGCCACGGCCATGACGCCGGTGGTGCCACGGTCCAGACGGTTGACGCAGTGGAAGCTGCCGGTGCGGAGGTAGTGGCACACGGCCCCGGCCACGGTGACGGTCTCCTCCGTCAGGGCGGAGGGATGGATGGCGATGCCGGCGGGCTTATTCAGCAGGAGAAGGTCCTCGTCCTCCCACAGAATATCCAGCGGATAGGCCACGGGGCGGATGTGGGGGTTTTCCCCCGGCAGGTCGGAGACGTCCGCCGCCAGCACGTCACCGGCCTCTGTGCGGGTGGAGACGATGACAGGGACGCCGTTCAGGGTGATGGCGCCGGGCCGCCACTTCAGCTTGGCCAGAAAGCTGCCGGAGATGCGGAGCTGCCGGCGCAGCAGGGTTCGTACCGGCAGACCGGCCTCCTGCGGGGTGACGGTGTGGGTCAAGAGACGCATAAAAACACCTCCTTATGGATACTTTCAGTCTACCATATTTTCGGGAAATGTGGTAGACTGAAAATATCAATTTACAGAAAACGGGGGATCCCTATGGCATCAAAAGTTTATTGGGCAGATCTGCGGGCGGATTTCCACGAGAATCTCCAGCAGAAGCTGACCCGCCTCATGAAAACCGCCGGGATGGGCGAGATCGATTTCGACCGGAAGTTCGTGGCCATCAAAATGCACTTTGGTGAACCGGGCAATCTGGCCTTCTTGCGGCCCAACTGGGCCAAGACGGTGGCAGATTTCGTGAAAGAGCGGGGTGGCAAGCCCTTCCTCACCGACTGCAACACCCTGTATGTAGGCGGACGGAAGAACGGGCTGGATCATCTGGATACGGCGTGTCTCAACGGCTTCAACCCCATGACCACGGGATGCCAGGTCATCATCGCAGACGGCATCAAGGGCAGCGACGAGGTGGCTGTGCCGGTGGTGGGCGGCCAGCTGGTGAAGGAGGCCAAGATCGGTCGGGCCGTCATGGATGCCGACGTGTTCATTTCCCTGACCCACTTCAAGGGCCATGAGGAGGCGGGCTTCGGCGGCGCTCTGAAAAACATCGGCATGGGCTGCGGCAGCCGGGCCGGGAAGATGGAGCAGCACAACGCTGGAAAGCCCCATGTGAACCATGAACACTGCGTGGGCTGCGGGATGTGTACCAGGATCTGCGCCCACAGCGCTCTGTCCGTTGCGGAGAGAAAGGCCAACATCGATCACAGCCGCTGCGTGGGCTGCGGCCGCTGCATCGCCATCTGTCCCCGGAACGCCATCCAGATCGACTGGGATGAGACGGTGACGAATCTGAACCGAAAGATCGCAGAGTACTCCAAGGCGGTGGTGGACGGGCGGCCCTGCTTCCATATCTCGCTGGTCATCGACGTGTCGCCCAACTGCGACTGTCACGCCGAGAACGACGCCGCCATTGTTCCCAATGTGGGAATGTTCGCCTCCTTTGACCCGGTGGCACTGGATATGGCCTGTGTGGATGCCGTCAACGCTCAGCCGGTGATGCGGGGTTCTGCGGCCGACGGCGGTGACGCCCATGACCACGACCACTTCCATCGCATCCATCCGGAGACGGATTGGATGAGCTGTCTGGAGCACGCCGAGAAGATCGGCATCGGCACCAGAGCGTATGAGCTTATCAAGATCTGAAACGTATAATCAGCGAAAGCGCCGCCCGGTGGGGCGGCGCTTTCCCTTCGGAGGGTGTGCTGCTTACGGGCGGCGCACGCTATGGGGGTCAGTCCTCATGGGGCTTCGTCTCCTGATAGAGCATATTCCACACCACCTGATAGGCGTGGAGGGCCTGGGGGGAGTGGCAGACCATGGTGACGGACAGCTGCGGGTAAAGTCGCAGGAAGTCCGTGATGGCCTTCAGGGCTACATGAGCCGCCTGCATCAGCGGATAGTGGTAGACACCGGTGCTGATGGAAGGGAAGGCCACCGTGCGGCAGCCGTTCTCCAGTGCCAGCGTCAGGCAGCTGCGGTAGCAGGAGGCCAGTTGGGCGGCCTCCCCGCAGCTGCCGCCCCGCCAGATGGGGCCGGGGGTGTGGATGACGTATCGGCAGGGCAGGTCATAGCCGCCGGTGATGCGGGCCTCACCGGTGGGGCAGCCGTTCAGCGTTTTGCACTCGGCCATGAGACCCGGTCCGGCAGCACGGTGGATGGCACCATCCACCCCGGCACCGCCCAGTAGGGAGGTGTTGGCGGCGTTGACGATGGCGTCAGTGTGGAATTGGGTGATGTCACCCTGTACGATGGAGAGATTCATGACGGCCTCCTGAGATGATGTTTGACGTTTTCCGGAGCAAAGGAAATTGCGGCCAAGGAGAAACAATGGACAAAAGGGAGCAGGTCAAACCGATAGACGGGGATTTATCTTCCGGCCAGGGAATTGTCCCACCCCATGCACGATGGTAGGACATGGTATCTTCATCGGCCAGCATCATTTGCCGAAACCACAAGCCCTCATATTTTGGCTCATATAAAGCAAGCGTAATTACTTCCACAAACGCCGATTTGCCGAATGGATATTCAGTATAGCACACACGAACTTCGATCGCAAGTGATCGGCAGGGGGACGTATCCCTTATAAGCTGCATCCTGTTAAGGGACTTTACAAAAATGAACAAAACGTAAAAATCTGACGAATAACTTGGGAAATATTTACAGAGACGGGGAGATATGCTACAATGTGTCTAATAATACAAGACATGGAGGGATGACGGTGAAGAAGTTTGTACCGGTTTATGAGGGGGAACTGCGCAAGCACAGCATTCAGGTTCCCCGCTGCATCAGCGAGTGCAGCGGCATCCGCATTTTCGGGCGGCGCATCAAGTCGCTGGTGTTTTCCACGGATGTGGCCATTATCAAGAACATCAACGCCGACGCCGTCATCGCCGTGTATCCCTTTACGCCCCAGCCGGCTATCACACAGGCCATTCTGTCGGTGTCGGAGGTGCCGGTGTTTGCCGGGGTGGGGGGTGGCCTCACCAATGGGCAGAGGTCGGCCAGCATCGCCGCCTATGCCGAGCATCAGGGGGCCTTTGGGCTGGTGTGCAACACCTTCATCACCGAGGAGGCCATTCGGGCCATCAAAGAGACGGTGGAGATCCCGCTGGTGTACACGGTGGTGTCGGAACAGACGGACGTGGCCGGAAAGCTGGCGGCGGGGGTGGATTTCCTCAACGTATCCGGGGCGGCCCGGACGCCGGAGATCGTGGCCCATATCCGGGAGCAGTTCCCGGAGGTTCCCATCATCGCTACCGGTGGGCCGACGGATGACACCATCCGGGCCACCATCGAGGCTGGGGCCAATGCCATCACCTACACGCCGCCCACCAGCGCTGAGCTGTTTTCCGAGAGTATGCGGAAATACCGGGGCAGGTTTGCGTAAGGGACTGCGGAGGAGCAGAAAAATGAAAAGATCAGCACCCACCCGCCAAGCGGGTGGGTGCTGATCTTGTTTCAGCGGGCCAGATATTGGCGGCAGCAGGTCTCGGCCTCCTGTGCCAGGCGCTCCTCGTCCACCGTCATGAGATGGCCCTGGGCCACGGTGACACGGCCATGAACCACGGTGTAGTCCACCGGGCCCCGGACGCCTACGGTACCCAGCACCGACTTGGGGTCGAAGCAGGAACCCACCAGCTCCAGACGGCGGCTGTCGATCATAAAGAGGTCGGCGCACTTGCCCACCGCCAGCTGGCCGATATCGTCCCGGCCCAGCAGCCGGGCGCTGCCACGGGTGGCCATTTTCAGCACGTCGTAGCCGGTGGGGGCCCGACGGCTGGCGTTCAGGCGGTGGAGCAGGAAGGCTACCCGCAGCTCCTCCATAAGGCTGGAGCCGTCGTTGGAGGCGCTGCCGTCCACGGCCAGTCCCACGGGAACGCCCAGCTCCAGCATCTCCGGAATCCGGGCGATGCCGGAGGAGAGCTTCATGTTGCTGATGGGGCAGTGGGCCACGCCGGTGCCGGTTTTGGCCAGCACCCGCAGCTCCTCGTCGTTGAAGTGGATGCCGTGGGCGAACCACACGTCGCTGCCCGTCCAGCCCAAACGCTCCATGTACTCCAGAGGGCGGATGCCCTCCCTCTGGAGCATGAAGTTCTCCTCGTCCTTGGTCTCGCACAGGTGGGTGTGCAGCCGCACGCCGTATTGACGGGCCAGAATGGCGCTCTGGCGCAGCAGCTCCGCCGACACGGAGAAGGGAGAGCAGGGAGCCAGAGCGATGCGGTGCATGGCTCCGTAGGAGGTGTCGTGGTACTTCTCGATGAGCCGGGCGGAGTCCGTCATGATCTCATCCACCGTCTGCACCACGCTGTCCGGCGGTAGGCCGCCGTCCTTGACACTGAGGTCCATGCTGCCACGGGAGGCGTACATCCGGATGCCCAGCGTGTCGGCGGCGGCAAACTGGGCGCCGATCAGGTCTCCGGCGTGGGTGGGGAACACATAGTGGTGGTCGAAGCAGGTGGTGCAGCCGTGCTTCATCAGCTCGCCCATGCCGGTGAGGGAGGAGAGACGGATGACGTCCTCGTCCAGATTTTTCCAGATCTCATAGAGGGTTTTGAGCCAGTCGAACAGCTCCATATTCTGCACCTGCGGGAGGTTGCGGGAGAACACCTGATACAGGTGGTGGTGGGTGTTCACCAGACCGGGATAGCACAGCATATGGCTGGCGTCGATGGTTCGGTCGGCGGCGACGTCCAGATGGGGGCCGATCTGACGGATGAAGCCGTCCTCGCAGTAGAGGTCTACGTCCTCCAGCAGTTGGTCCTTATCGTCGCAGGTCACCAGATAGCGGATGCTGCGGATCAGCAGGCTTGCCATAGATCATTACTCCTTTCAGAAGAATATCCCCCGAAGGATCGGGGGATATTCGGTCGGTTTACCGGTCTTCCCGGAAGTAGTTCAGACCCAGAGAGGTGGGGGGCTGATCCTCCCGCTTTTTCCGCAGGGACACGATGATCAGCACCACCAGCGTCACCACGTAGGGCAGGATCTTATACAGCTGCGTGGGGATGAAGGGGATCGTCAGACGCAGGTACAGGATCATCAGAGCGCCGAACAGCACGGAGCCCCAAATGGCGGACAGAGGACGCCACAGGCAGAAGATAACCAGCGCCACGGCCAGCCAGCCCACGCCGGACAGACCCTCGTGGTTCCATACGCAGCCGGCGATGGTGGTGATGTACACCATGCCGCCCACAGCAGAGATGCCGCCGCCGATGATGGCGCCCAGATAGCGATAGCGGCTGACGTTGATGCCGGCGGCATCGGCAGTAGCCGGGGACTCGCCCACAGAGCGCAGCTGCAGGCCGGTGCGGCTCTTGTTGAGGAACAGGTGCATGACGATGGCCAGCACCACCCCCAAATAGAAGAAGATGCTGTTGCCGAAGAGGATCTTGCCCACGTAGGGGATATCCTGCATGGCCTGAGGGAAGGGGGAGCTGATGAATACGGCCTTCAGGTCGTTGCCCACGGCCACGAAGCCGCCCTCACGGATCCGCATGATCTCGCCAATATACTGGCCCACGCCGGTGCCGAAGATGGTCAGCGCCAGACCGGTGACGTTCTGGTTGGCCCGGAGGGTGATGGTCAGGAAGCTGAAGATCAGAGAAGCGATGCCGCCGGCGATGAAGGCGCACAGCAGACCGATGAGTACCGCCAGAAAGGCACTGGGGGATTCCACGGCCTTTTCATAGTAGAACACACCGCCAAGGCCGATGGCACCGCCCATGAACATGATGCCCTCCACGCCCAGGTTCAAGCTGCCGGATTTCTCCGTCAGCACTTCGCCCAGCGTACCGAACAGCAGAGGCGTGCCGTAGGTGATGGCGGCCACCACCAATGCGATGAACAGATTCACGGTATTCAGCATGACGCATCCTCCTTACTCTCGGTCTGATCGGACTCCGCAGCGGCGGGGGCGGCGGGAGCCTCCGCCTGCTTGCGGCGGAAGATCATGCGGTAGTTGATGAAGAACTCGCAGCCCAGCATACAGAACAGCAGGATGCCGGTGACGATGTCGCTGATGGAGGTAGGCACCTGCATGGCGGTCTGGAGGGTCTCAGCGCCCTTTTCCAAAATGGCCAGCAGGGCGGAGATGACGATCATGGCGAAGGCGTTCAGCTGGCTCAGCCATGCCACTGTGATGGAGGTGAAGCCCACGCCGTTGGCCACGCCGTCATACAGGGTGTTGTTGGCACCGGAGGCCACGATGAAGCCCACCAGACCGCTGATGGCACCGGAGAGGAACATGGTACGCATCATGACGTGGCCCACGTTCATACCGGCGTAGCGGGCGGTGTTCAGGGAGTCACCGATGACGGCGATCTCGTAGCCGTGCTTGGTGTAGTTCATGTAGAGGTGCATTACCACCACCAGCACCAGCACAATGATCCAGCCGCAGTGGACGCCAAAAACCTCCGGCAGCCAAGCGGACTGATCGAACATGGGGATGATCTGAGAGCCGGGACGACCCTCCCACGGACCGCCCTGCAGCCAGCGGACCACGCCGATGATGATGTAGTTCATCATCAGGGTGAACAGAGTCTCGTTGGTGTTCCAGCGGGCCTTGAAGAAGGCGGGGATCAGCGCCCAAATGCCGCCGGCCACGGCGCCCGCAGCGCCCATGATGAGCAGCAGCACGGCGCTGGGGACCTTACCGACCCAGTAGAGGGCGAAGTAGGAGGCGGCGATGGCGCCGGCCGTGATCTGGCCCTCGGCGCCGATGTTCCAGAAGCGCATCTTGAAGCATGGAGCGATGGCCAGGGCGCAGCCCAACAGGGGGACGGCGATCTTCACCGTCTGGCGGATGGCGGTCTTTTTGCCCAAAGCGCCGGTGATGATGGTGCCGTAGGCTTTGAAGGGGTTCACACCGGAGATGGCGATGACCAGTGCGCCCAGCAGCAGCGCCAGCAGGATGGAGCCCACACGGATGGCCCACACCGTCCGCTTGTCCATGCCCTCTCGCTTGGCCAGACGGATCAGGGGCGTTTTCATCGAGTTATTCATGAGCGGCTTTCTCCTTTCCGCCGACACGGGTCATCAGCAGGCCTACCTCTTCCTTGGTGGTGGTGCGACCGTCTACGATGCCGCTGACCTTACCGCCGCACAGCACCAGAATACGGTCGCACAGCTCCAGCAGCACGTCCAGATCCTCGCCGACGTAAATGACGGCAGAGCCCTGCATCTTTTCCTTGGTGAGGAGGTTATAGATGGTGTAGGAGGTGTTGATATCCAGACCACGCACGGCGTAGGCGGTCATCAGCACGGAGGGGGCGGTGGCGATCTCACGGCCTACCAGCACCTTCTGCACGTTGCCGCCGGACATCCGGCGCACGGGGAAGTCGGTGCTGGGGGTGACCACCTCCAGCTCCTTCCAGACCTGCATGGCCAGCTCGTTGGGGTCCTTGCGGTTGACGAAGATGCCCTTGCCCTTTCGCCAGGAGCGGAGCATCATGTTGTCCGTCATGCCCATGGAGCCAACCAGACCCATGCCCAAACGGTCCTCCGGCACGAAGGCCATGGCCACGCCGGCCTTCTTGATCTGCATGGGGGTCTTGCCTACCAGTTCAGAGGCGGGCTTACCCTCCGGAGTGAACTGAATGGAGCCTTCAGCCACGGGATGCAGGCCGGCAATGGCCTCCAGCAGCTCCCTCTGGCCGGAACCGGCGATGCCGGCGATGCCCAGGATCTCACCGCCCAGAGCGGTGAAGGAGACGTTGTCCAACCGCTTTACGCCCTCGCCGTCGTAGCAGGTGATGCCCTTCAGGGTCAGGCGGGGGACGGGAGCGTCGTACTTGGGGCGGTCGATGTTCAGGGTCACACTGTGGCCCACCATCATATCCGTCAGGGCCTGCGGATTCGTCTCGGAGGTCTTGACGGTGCCGATGTACTTGCCCTTGCGGAGGACGGCCACCTTGTCGGACAGGGCCATGACCTCGTGGAGCTTGTGGGTGATGATGACGATGGCCTTGCCGTCGGCCTTCATGTTCCGCAGGACGGTGAAGAGCTTCTCCGTCTCCTGCGGGGTCAGCACGGCGGTGGGCTCGTCCAGAATGAGGATATCCGCCCCACGGTACAGGACCTTGACGATCTCCACCGTCTGCTTCTGAGAGACGGACATATCGTAGATCTTCTGAGTGGGGTCGATGTCGAAGCCGTAGCGGTCGCAGATCTCCTTGACCTTGGCGTTGGCGGCCTTGATGTCCAGGCGGCCGCCCTCGTCCAGACCCAACACGATGTTCTCGGCGGCGGTGAACACGTCCACCAGCTTATAGTGCTGATGGATCATGCCGATGCCGTACTGGAAGGAATCCTTGGGGGAGCGGATGGATACGGGCTTCCCCTCTACCAAGATCTCGCCCTCGTCAGGGAAATAGATGCCGGCCAGCATATTCATCAGGGTGGTCTTACCGCTGCCGTTCTCCCCCAGCAGGGAGAGGATCTCACCACGGTTCAGGGCCAAATTGATGCCATCGTTGGCGACGACGCTGCCGAAACGTTTGGTGATGTTTCTCAGCTCAATGGCGCAAACAGTTTCCAAGGCTGTCATCCT
>ENA-USUM01001192-USUM01001192.1-human-gut-metagenome-genome-assembly--contig:-NODE-1192-length-16066-cov-15.853900_pt1 | contig 16066 bp, 16 predicted proteins | sample MGYA00250063_ERZ773402 | MGnify/ENA primary metagenome ERZ773402 (study PRJEB29103, sample SAMN06112030) | human gut metagenome | biome: human gut; feature: ankylosing spondylitis patient; material...
TGCGAGCTCCTCGATTGCGGTATTCAGTTCTTCTACTGCGTTTTCCGGATTGTACCATCCATCAAAACCATCGCTGGAAAGAAATATCGTCCGCAATCGTTACATCAATGGTTAAAGCCGCAATCCAAGGAATATAATCGAAGAACTGTGCGACCTGTTTTGACAGGTACGCACAGTTCTTTTTTAATGGATTTTACTATACGGGTCAGTTGTCTTTTATATCGCCACTTTCATCTTCGGTAAGATATTCCTCATCCTCAAAATTGTACTCGTCGGGATCGGCGCTGACCTTCACGCCCTGCTTCGGCTTGATGAATTTCACATAGGCAAAGGCCCCGCCGCCTGCCAGCGCCAGCAGCAGGACAATGACCAGCAGACCGCCGCTGCTCTTTTTCTCCGGCTGCTCCGGTTCAGGCTCCGGTTCCGTCACAGGCTCCTTGCCGCTGCACTCGGAGAGATTGTTCTTGCAGACGGGGCAATTCGTATTCACCGCGCCAGCCGCACACTTTTCCTTGCAGTTGCAGACGGCAGGCGTCTCCGCCGCGGGTGCGTCGTCGCCCATGAGCGTCAGAAGGTCGGCTTCGTCCACCTGGTTCAGAAAATGCACGGTTTCCTCGCCCTCGTCATCACGGTCAATAATGAGATAGAACACGTTGCCATTTCTCGTTTCCACCGTGATAAACTGCTTGCCGCTCCGGGCGCTGCTGCCGATATCGTCGATCAGCGACAGATTCCCGTCCGGCGTCAGGGCGGTGCCTCCGCTGCCGCCCATAAGCTGCTCAAACAGCTCGCTTAATTTATCGGGATCAATGGACAGATATAGGCCGCCGTCAGCTTCGCCGCCCGTATCGCTGAGTGTCATATAGCCGGAATAGACGTAGCCGATCTTCTCCGGCAGCCGGATCATGTACCAGTCGCCGTCCGTGCCGACGACCTCCACAACCGTCCCATTCGGGAGCTGCGTAAAGGCGTAGTTATCCAGCCCAGCGCCCGTGCGAACATTCAGCTTGCCTCCATTCGTGGTGACGGTGCCGGTCTTACCGGATTTCTCCGTGCCGCCCAGCATAGAGCCAAACAGCGCAGAGATCAGTTCGGAGAGATCGTCCCCGGTGATTTCCGCGCTGCCAGTCGGTTCCGTCTGCGCTTCGGAGGTGGGGGCTGCATCCCCGTCGCTTGCAAAAGCGACCGTGGAAAAGGCCGTCATGCAGAGCATAACGGCCAGCAGCACCGCAAACGTGCGGATCATATACTTATTCTTCATCGTCGGCACCCTCCATCATGTCGGGATCAGCGGCGGCCTCCATTTCCATCATTCCTTCCGGCAGGGAGATCATGCCGCTGGCGTAGGCACGCAGGAAGGCGGTCAGTTCCTTGTTGTCCATGTGGACAGCCTTTACCATACGGACGATCTCCAGATTTTCTTCCTCCGCAAGCTGCGCCTCCAGTGCGCGAAGCCGCTTCTGCTGCTCCGCGATCTTCTCCCGGACCTTTTCAATGTCACGACGGATCTTCTCAGTAGTTGCCATAGTCAGATAAACTCCTTTCCAAATCGTTCTCTCCATGAATAGTTGCGTCCAAGCCCCTGAACGGTTTTCAGGTTGGCCCGTGCGTTATCCTCCAATGCCAGCGCACGCCGGAACAAATCCGGGTAATGCTCCCGCAGGTCGATGATCTCCTCCGCCCGCATACTGGGGCAGAAAAAACAGGAGGACTTTCCCGGCTGCGGCAGGCCAGCCGCCTCGATTGCTCGGATACACGCCTCCCGGTCCCAGCCCCATTCCATCAGGGGATACCACTTGCTGTACTTCGGGTCTGCCAGATCACGCAGAAGGACCTTATCGCTGCGGCAGTGCTCGCCAGCGTCATAGCCGATGAACTTGACCACCTTTTTCCCGCTGACCCAGACCTTGCGGCATGGAGGATAGTTGTTGCAAAACTTTTCCTGCGGTCCGATCTTGTGTTTCAGAGAACACCGCTTGAAGCCGTAGGCGATAGAGGGCAGCGTGCCGCTTTTCAGACATTCATCCTCCAAGGTCAGCCGCCTACCGTCCCTTGTGGTCTTATAGACCCGTGTGATCTCCGGCATACCGTGATCCTTCAGCCAGCGATCCATGATATCCAGATAGGCGTAGGTATGGGGATGCTCGCCGCCCGTATCCGCAAACAGGATCAGGTCAACGGGGATACGGTGCTGATGCAGTCCAACAAGAAGGGCGGTGCTGTTCGCACCGCCGCCATAGGAAACAATATTGATATGCTCACCTCCATCAATCATACGGCGGTCTGCCGTAGGCGTAAAAGTGCTGCTGCCAGTAGCTTGTATTGAGCCTTGCATACTGGATCGGGTCGCCGCAATGCAAAAACATGGGGTTGCCCGCTTCATCCAGTCCCACATAAAAGCCGACGTGGGAGATGCCCGCGGTATCATAGGTCCCAACGAAAAACACTAGGTCGCCCGGCTGCGGATCGGATACCCGTGTAGAAATGTTGTAAAGGCCCTGCGCACCCAGCCGCCCAGTATTGCAAAGGCCGCTGTTGGTCAGAACATAGCTGACAAAGCCGCTGCAATCAAAAGAGGTGGAAGGGCTGCTGCCGCCCCAGACGTAGGGATATCCCAAGTATTTTTCCGCCTCCGTAATAAGCGCCGCAAAGCGTTCATCAGACAGGTATTCCGCAGGGATTTCATAGTCCTCCGGCGGGTTCGTGATGTACCTGTCCACATACCCGGAGGACGGGAACAGATCGGAGCGGTTTCCCAGCGTGGACATATACACGGCGTACATGGAGAGCGTTTCGGTATCCATGATGTAAACGGGAACATGGCTCAAATCGAAGTTTTCAAGCTCCACGGTGCAGATGTAATACGTGTACGGAACGTCCACTTCATATTCGTTGCCCTCGCTGTCTGTTCTCGTCTCGGTGCGATATCGGGTCTCCGTGGTGACCGTCTCGGTAAGGATATATTGCTTGTCAAACAGCATTTGAAGATCGTCCTGGACCTGGTCAATGGTAAACTGACCCTCATGGAGCGCCGACAGAATGGACAACAGCACATAGGGATCGTGCTTGATCTCGTCCAGATCAAAATGGTATTCGTCATAATCGTGGGTCTGCTCATAGGTGTCCAGATACTCCCGCAATTCATCCTCCATCGCGCAGTAGGCGGCCTCTGCCGCCAGCAGGTCAGAATCCTCGGAGAGATAGGAGGACGCGACAATGTTGGACACGCCTCCGCCGAAGATGGAGGAACAGGATTGCAGCAGTCCCAGCAGCATGACTAGCAGCAGGCCGATCCCGCCCACAAGCAGAAATGCTCTTTTGTGTTTGGAAACAAACTCTCCGGCCTTCTTCGCCGCGTCCGCGCTTTTCTTTGCGCCCTTCGCTGCCGCCGCGTCCCCGGCGCTATGCGCTGCCCGGTATGCGGCGGCATACTGCTTTTGCAGCTTCTTTTTCTGCCACATCCGGGAAATGAGGTTGCTGGCCGCAAGCTGCGGATTCTCCCGCAGTGCCTTTTGATACAGCGCATCCGCATTGGCCTGGACCGCCGCCTGCTCCGCGTGGGATACCTCCCGCCAGGGTTTCAGCTTGCGGTCCGCCTGCCAGTTTTGGAGTTTGCGATTTCCGTAGCGGACAGCCTTTTCCATGCCGCGCTCCGTCAGGTGCCCCGCCTCCACGCCGACATTTTCCTGTTCCACCTCATGCACCTTCGCATGGGCGGCGTGGCCGATCTCCTGTAACGGCCGCACCAGCGGATTCACCGGCTGATGGAAAGAGGGCGATTTTTCGGGAACGGCGGCCCGTGCCGCGTCCAGCTTATCCGCCGCCTTGTCGGATTTGCGGATCACCTTTTGCAGCTCCGGCGCGGCGCGTTCCTCGTCTGAAAACTGCAAACGGGAGGATGGACGGTCGTTGGCCGCCGTACCCTCCCGATAGGACCTGCGCTGTTTCCGGCGCTTTTTCTTTTCGCTTTTGTGGATGCGCCGGTCATCCAGCCGCTCCGCCGCGCTGTGAACGAACACCGCGGAATCGCCGGAGGGGGAATAGTCCTGCTCCGGCGCACGGTCTGAAACATGGCTCGCCTCGCCTGTGACCATGTTGACGGAGATGGCTCCGTCGCGGGTCATCTTCTGCGCCTCCTTCTCGGAGGCCTTCCATTCCTTCATGCGTCACCACCTGCCTTTCCGTAGGGGCAAATGCTCGCGCACTCGCCCGTCTCGATCATGGAGATATACTTGAAAATGGGATATGCCTGGGGCGGGCAGACCGCGTTGCCCAGGGTTTTCAGCCGTAGGGCGCGGTCCGCGGTGTTTTCGGTGATACGGGGGACTCCCTCTGGTTCGGCGGCCCAGAGGATACGTCCGTCCATTTCCGGGGGAAGCCCATGAGCCATTCCACCCAATCCGGGTTCAGCGCCGCCGTCTCGGATAGCGGCTTCTCCTGCCGGATCACCTGGGATGACAGGTTGGCAGACGGGGCGCTGTTCCGAAACGCCGCCGGTTTCAGCGTGGAGCGGTAGCCCTCCGACGCTGCCGGGGTCAGATAGAACACCGCCGCCGATAGGCTCAGGCTCCAGATGGCCCCGTTCCGGTTCACCTTGCGGAAGATCCCGTTGTCGGAGAGGTACACATCCAGGTTGGCCGCGTCCCTGCAGGTGTTCTTGTCGGAGGCAAGGGGCGTGGGAAACATCAGCCGCGACGATAAAAGTTCGCTGGCGCTCATGCCATGCGCCGACGCCGCAAGCCGGAAATACGAATGGGAGAACAGCGTATCCCGCTTTTGCCAGGTCAAAGATCGTTTTGTCGAGCCCCATATTGATGAAGCCAGCAACATTTTCCCCAAGCACCCAACGGGGCCGCAGCTCGGTAATAACGCGGCACATTTCCGGCCACAGGTAGCGTTCATCCGCAAAGCCCCGCCGCTTTCCTGCGGTGGAGAAGGGCTGGCACGGGAAACCGCCGGAGAGGATGGTGATGGTTTCAAGTCCTGTTTTCTCAAAAAACGCCTCCTTCGTGAATGTGGTGATGTCCCGGAACTTCGGCACATCCGGCCAATGCTTTTGCAGGATGGAATAGGGATAGTCCGCCCACTCACATTGACAGACCGTTTCAAAGCCCGCTGCCTCCGCCGCCAGATCAAGCCCACCAATGCCAGAAAACAGACTCACATGGGTCAGTTGGTTTGCTATTTTGTATTCACCTCCTGATTTTGGGCATAGAAAAACCTCGCTTCGGTTGAAGCGAGGTTTTCTTCATCGTGAATATAACTTTGAAATTGGTAATGCAGCACATTCTTCTTTATCGAAATACAAGTACAAGAATTGATGGTACTTTTTCTGATAAATGTCCTCAAACTCAAATTTCAAAATAGAATGATATTTCTGAGTTACCTTGGAAAAATCAAAAACGAGGTTGAACTCCCCAGCGTTCGCACACAAATTGTACTGCGGAGATATAAGCCAGCCACTTTCACTTTTTACAGGTTCGGCATCGACACCGGTTTCCTCATAGTATGTATAGCCCTTATAATCAATCTTATCGTAAAAATCATCAATGGGCGTTGTAGCTATTTCATCAAGAGATGCCAGCCACTTAACACTTTTTAGATCGTAAAGGTACACACATACCTGAAATGCTGTTGATAATCCCTTGTTTGTTACCTTGATATTAGCACTCTTCCTAAATCCATCTGGCTCCGTTTTTCCTGGTGTTCTAAGAATAATATATCCGTCATTGTAGATTCGGCCATCTGTGTCATTAAATATTCGGAATACTTTATTCTGGGCATTGTTGTCAAGTGTTGAATATGCGTCAACATCCAAACAAGGAACAACACTTAACTCTTGCTGCTTTTTCAAACACCACACAGATAAAAACAAGCCTCCAACCACACCGACAAACCCCAACCAGTCCCATCCTCCTGTTGGAAATGAGTAATTAAACCACATCGGAAGAAGTACAAACCACAGATATGTTCCAAAGACAAAAGCAACCATGTATCCTACATATTTCTTCAATATACATACCTCCTCACTATGAACGCCAACATTATAGCATACATATTCCCGATAAGGTAGAAGAAATATTTATTGTGACTAAGAGTATTATACTGAAATTGCCTTATTTACTGTTTTTTGCGGCTCTTTTTACCATGGCATTGTGTAACTGGGGTCAGCTCAGTCATAGTCGGCCTCGCTGCCGTCCGGATCATAGGGTGTCAGGTGCGTCCGGCGAATGGCGCTTTCCAGCATATCGAAGCCCGTGACGCCTGTGCTGTCCGGGATGCCCCACCTGCGGTACATCCTGCGGATCGCCGGATGCTCGCCGGAGAGATTCTTTTGCAGCCGTACAAGCTGCCGCTCCGTTTTTACATCCAGAACGCGATTGTGGAGGAAGCCATACTGCGCCAGCAGGTCAAAGAGATCGCCCACCAGCATACGGAAGGCGCTGCCGGAGATGATGTAGGCGGGATCATTGCTGGCAGCGGCACGCTGCTTTTCCCTGATTTTTGCGTCATGCTCTTTCAGTACGGCGGTCAAGGGCGTGAGCTCCGCCGCCTTCAGCTCCGCAAGGTCCTTTCTGTCCCCAAACACCAGATAGCGGCCGGGGATACGCCAGGCGGCGAACTTTTCCTCCGCGATCTCTCCGTAGCGCTTTGCCGTCTCGGCCAGATTATCCAGATCCTTTTCGTCCTTCGCCTTTCCCGCCAGGAAGGCGAGCTGGTGGAGAAGTCCGTACAGATGTACCTCATCATTGATATGATTTTCATATACCTTGCTGTCGATCACATATTTCATATCTTGTCCCATCCTTTCCTTATCCTCTTTCCCCGTCGTGGGAAACCTCGCTGGGCTTTGTCGTGAGAAGCCGGTACAGCTCCGTATCCTTCGGGAACTCGTCCCGGAAGGGCAGGATCACATTCTGGAAGAACAGAAGGCCGCTGCCGGGGTCCGCGTTGGTCACATAGGCAAGCTGCTCGGCGGAGATGTTCAGCCGCTCCGTCATCAGCTTGCGGTCGCCCGCGGAGAGGTTCAGCAGGTAGATGAAATCGCTGTTTTCCAGAATGTTTTCGATCTCCGGGCTGTGCAGCAGGTCCTTCGGGTTCTGTGTCGCCCCGGTGGGGACGCCGCCCCACTTTCTGAAACGCTTCCAGATCTCTGCGCTGTACGCCGCCGTCTGTTCCTCCTTCAAAAGCAAATGGAACTCGTCCACGAAATACCAGGTGGCCCGTCCAATGGAGCGGTTCACCGTGACGGTGTTCCACACCGCGTCCTGGACAATGAGCATCCCCGGCTTTTTCAGGTTCTTGCCAAGCCCCTTGATATCGAAGCAGACAAGGCGGTTGCGGATATCCACGGTGGTACGGTGGTTGAAGAAGTTGAGAGAGCCGTTCACATACAGGTCAAGCGCCTGGGCCACACGGTCCGCCTCCGGGATATGCTGGGCGGTGAGGGCGGCCATGAGGTCGGAGAGGATCGGCATATTCTCCGGCCGGGGATCTGCGAAGTACGGCTGATAGATCTTCTGCACGGCCCGGTCAATGACGGTTTTCTCGATAGCCTCCAGCCCCGTCTTGCTGCCCATGATAAGCTCGCAGAAAGACAGCACGAAATCACTTTTCAGCGCCAGCGGGTTTTCTTCCTCGCTGTAATTGAGGTTGATATCCAGGGGATTCACATAGTCGCGGCTGTTGGGGGAAAGCCGGATCACCTGACCGCCCAGCCGGTTCACCAGCGGGGAATATTCATCCTCCGGGTCACAGATGATGACGTTATCCTTTGTGGTCAGCATGACATAGGTGATCTCCCGTTTGCAGCTCATGGATTTGCCGCTGCCCGGTGTGCCGAATACAAGGCCGTTGGGACAACGGGACTGCTTGCGGTCCAGCAGGATCATGTTGTTGGAGAGAGCGTTGAGGCCGTAATACATGGCGCCCCCGCCCATGAAAAGCTCCTGGGTGACGAAGGGGATAAATACCGCCAGCGCCGATGTGGTGAGGCTCCGTTCGATCTTGATACGGTTGAGGCCCAGCGGCAGCGAGGACATAAGCCCGTCCTCCTGCTGGAAGTCCAGCCGGGTCAGGATGCAGTTGTGGGTCTGGGCGACGCTGGCCGACTGCGAAACGGCGATCTCCAGCTTTTGCTTCGTGGGCGCCAGATGCAGCATGAGGAAGGTCATATTGAACATTCTCTCGTTACGGCTCTGCAAATCCTGCAAGAGATTTTTCGCCGCGCCGCCGTAGGTGGAGAGGTCGGAGGGGAGAATATCCAGATCGTAGCCGCTGCGTGCAGCCTTCTTCTGCTCCTGAATCTTCATGGCGTCCAGATCGGTGATCTTGCGCTTGACCATCTTGATTGCCTCGTTCTGGTTGATGCCGCGGACGTGCATGGTGACGAGAAGGTTTCCTTCCACATCCATGAAATCCGTGAGGATACGGTCCTGAATCTCCGGGGCCAAAATCTGCAAAAAGGACACCGCACCGTACATTTCGCCGATACGGAAACGCCGTGTCTCGCCAAACTCGAAGGAGGACGGGGAGATAAAGTCCTTGACGGACAGGCCGCTTGCCGGGAGCCAGTCCCATTCAAAGGCAAACTGTCCGCCCTCCGGATGGAGAAGGCCATGTAGCAGCGCCAGCCGCTCTTTGCCGTCCAGCACCCTTGCGCCCGCGCCCATGACCTTGAAGCGGTTCAGGGTGTCTGCCTCGATCCGGGAAAACCTTGCCCGCGCCGTCGGAAGATTTTCCGCCTCGATGGTCAGCGTGACATATTTGCGCTTTACAAAGCCGTTGTTGCCGCGCTCATACTGCATTTGCAGGATGCTGGACGCCTCCACGCGCATATCATCCAGCGCGTCGCCCTGGGCGTCCATGCCGAACAGGTTTCCGTTCTTGTCCTCATGGCGGCTGCTCAAGGTCATTTGCACGCCGATAGAGGGATCATAGCCGTTATAGAAATCGCAGAGGCGTTCAAAGATATCCCGCTGGTCGTCCGGCCCCGCCAGACGGTAGTTGACGTCCTCATAGGCTATGGTCTTGGAGAAAAGCCGGTCGTCCAGCCTGCACAGGCCGTCCGGGTACATGTTCCGAAACGGGATGCTGTCCTGCACGGTATGGGGCTCGCCGTCGCCCATCGCCTGCCGGATGATGGCTTCAATCTGTTTTCGCTCCGCCCGCGTGAGCTTACGCTTTGCGGCGGGCTGCACGTTTTCCGGTTTTTCCGCTTTTTTCAGCAATCGCCTGTACCTCCTTTTCCAGTTTTGCCTGCCGCACCAGGGCGGAATAGGCGTTGTTGGTCTGATAGATGCGCCGCTTCGGACGGATGAATTTGCATTGGATCAGGTGCCCCAGGATCACTTCCAGCGTTTGTCCGTTTTTCTCATAGAGGGCAAACAGAAAGAACGGGAGCATGACAAGGATCATGCACAGCGCCGCCGAGGTCGTACCCATACTGCCTTTGCTTAAAAAGAAAAGCGGCACTCCCACAAGTGCCGCCGATCCAAAACACACAAGCTGCCGCTTCGTCAGGCCGAACAGCATCTTGCTTTTGATTTTTGTCAGGTCCTTCGGGACCGTTACGTATGCCAAAATTGATACCTCCTTTAATGCGCTCCGAACAGGCTTTTTGCAAGGCTGCCGGTTTTGAACAGGGTGTAGCACAGCAGCACCGTGTAGCCCATGCACTCCCAGATCGCCACGGTGATATCATCCCCCACGGCGATATTCTGCACCAGCACCGCATAGATGCCGACGCAGATCATGATAAGAAATGCCTGAAAGCCCAGCGCCAGCAGGGACTTCAAGTAGTTCTGCCCCGTATGACCCCATTCCCGGTTGACCATCGTGGCAAACGGGATCGGCCCCACGGACACGGTCAAGTACACCTCGATCATTCTTCCGTAGATCACAAGGAAGATGGCAATAGTGAGGATATGGGAGCAGAGGCCCACAAAGACGCTTTGAAACCACAGCCCCAGCAGAGAGCCGATGCTCCAGTCTGCCAGCGTTGTTTCCAGATCACCCACGACGCCGGAAATGTCGATCCCCGCGTCAGAGATGATGACACCTGCGCTCTGATCGACCACGCTCTGCGCCATGTCAAACACCGCCATGACGATATTCCAGGTGTTCGTGACGATCAGCACCGCACAGAAGGTCTTGAATATCCATTTCCAGAAAAGCCAGGTGTCAAAATCATGGAGATTATTTTTCTCGACGATCAACTGGATCAGCTCATAGCACATGACGAAGGTGAGGATGATGCCTGCGATGGGAACAATGACTGTGTCGGACAGGCTGCGGATCATGTTGAAGATACCGCCGTTCCAGCCGGAGGGCGTCATGCCGACCTCGCCTGCGATCTCGGCCACCTTCGTATTCACGGTATCAAAGGTCCCGGAAAGGTTTGAGATGATGCCGTCGATCAGCACCTCCTTGAACCATTCCTGGATCGTGTCGATTATCACGGGTAGTCACACCTCCTTTCGGGGGCTCCCGCCGTGAAACGGGAGCCTCCGGGTGGGATGGTCCTGCCGCCGCTCAGCCAAGCAGGCCGGACAGCAGGGGGACAAGGGTCACGCCGATCAGGGCGACGCCGCCGCCCGCGACGAGCTGTTTGACGCCCTGGCTTTTTGCTTATGTGTGATAAAGAAGCAATAGAAGTGTAAAAAATTTTGCCGTTCCTATCCGGCACTTGGCCATTGTGTCGGATAGGTCGGGCGTTAGGCTTCGGGCAAGTCAATCTTGCCGACAAAGCTGTAATAAATCTCAATGTCCTGCCTGCGGGTGCCGTTCTCGTCATAGCTGCACTCATGCACGACGATTTTCTCAATCATTTCCCGCAAGAGGGTGGGGGTCAATTCTTCAAAAGCAAGGTGCTTTCTCACAATCCCCATGAATTTCTCGGCGTTGACGGTGGCGGCCTGCGACTTGGAAAGTTCCTCCTGCAAAGCGGCAGCCCGGTCTTTCAGTTCCCGCTGCTCCTGCTCATAGTCCGCCGACAGCTCCATGAAACGCTCGTCGCTGATTTTGCCGCTTACATTGTCCTCATACAGCCGCTTGATAATGCGGTTCACTTCGGCAATGCGTGTCTGGGCCTGTTCAAGCTGCTTCGTGGCTGCGGCGGTCTTTCTCTTGCCGCCGATTTCGTTCTGCTGGATGAGCAGCTTTACAAAGCGGCTCTCATGCCTGGCGGCGTATTCCGTCACTTGCCGGAGATTGGAAAGCACGCCCGCCGTCAAAAGGTCGGTGCGGATAAAGTGTGCCGTACAGTCACGGGTACGCTTCTTGTAGCTGCCGCAGATATAACAGTCCTGCTTGCGGTTCTTGTTCTGATACCGCTGCTGATACAGCACATGGCCGCAGTCGGCGCAGAACAGCATACCAGAGAACAGCCCCACTTCATCATAGCGGTTCGGGCGTTTTCGCTGCTTGCGTAACTCCTGCACACGCTCCCATGTTTCCGTGTCGATAATCGGCTCATGGTGATTTGGGAAGATAGCCTGCTTCTCGATGGGGTTCTCAACGCTGTGCTTGACCTTGTAAGAGGGCTTCTCCGTCTTGAAGTTTACCAGACAGCCAGTGTACTCCCGGTTTTCCAGCAGATGGACGACGGTGTTTGTCGCCCACTTGCACTCATAGCCGGGGTGGTAGCGTCGGGTGCTGCCCGTCCTGCGGTATTCCAGCGTCCCCGGCGTGGGGATTTGCTGCTCCGTCAGCATACGGGCAATCTTGGTCGGGCCATTTCCCGCAAGGCAAAGCTGGTAAATCTGCCGGACAACCGGGGCGGCTTCCTCGTCAACGATATAGTTCTCGTCCTTGTCCATGAGATAGCCATAGACTGGCTTGCTGGTTACAGGCTTGCCGCTCATGCCTTTTGCTTTCTTTACTGCCTTGATTTTCTTGCTCGTATCTCTCACCAGCCATTCGTTAAATAAGTTCCGCAGAGGGGTAAAATCATTGTCCATGCCGCCGTTTGCGCTGTCCACGTTGTCATTGACAGCGATAAAACGCACGCCCTTTTGAGGGAACAGCATTTCCGTGTAAAATCCCACCTGCAAGTAATTACGCCCCAGCCTGCTCATGTCCTTGACTATGACGGTGCCGACTTTCCCGGCTTCAATGTCTGCAAGCATGGCTTGAAATCCGGGCCGCTGGAAGTTCGCACCTGAGTAGCCGTCGTCGGTGTACCAGCGCAGATTGGTAAAGCCGTTCTGCTTGGCGTAGGCTTCCAAAATCCGTTTCTGGTTGGAAATGGAATTGCTCTCGCCTTGCAATTCGTCCTCATGGGACAATCTCGGATAAAGGGCGGTAATGAGGTTTTGGGTGGCTTGTCTTAACATAAAATCCTCCGTTTCCGACAGCCAGCCCCACTATTCCGTGGTTTCATTGTACCACGGAACAGGGGCGGCTGTACAGCGGTAAAAGTGATAAATCTGCTTCTTTACAGCTTGTCAAATCGCCTTTTTTTGTGTAGCAGCGGCTTCCGCTTCCAGTACCCTCGCCATCTTGTCGGCGGCGGTGCTGGTGGTGTCTTTCTTGAAAAAGCCGGACACGACAAGAACGGTATTCCCCATGCGGATTTCCGTCACGCAGTCGGGGCGGCGGGTGGTACGGTGGTCGTGCTGCTTGATATTCTCCATAGGCAATACTCCTTTCATTCAGCCAGCAGTTTCTTCATGGTTTCCATTTTCCGCTTTGCGGTTTCCTGCCGGAAGTTGACGCCAGTAAAGCGTATCGGGACGCACATGGACAGCAGTCGGTCATAAATCCGGGAATGGGCCGTGTCTGTCGGCTTTTTCAACTCGTCCAGCGGGCGGTTGGTGGTGGCGATCAGCGGCTTGTTGCTGCGGTATCGGGTATCAATCACATGGAATACCTGTTCCAGTCCATAGTCGGTGCCACGCTCCATGCCGAAGTCGTCAATGATAAGCAGCGGATAGCGGCAAAGGCGGGAAATATACTCATTCCGGCCTGTAAAGCCGGGAGAGAGGTCGCCCAGGATAACGGCGAAGTTCGTCATATATACGGGGACTTCTTTCTCCATGAGGGCGTTTGCGATACAGCCCGCAAGGTAGCTTTTCCCGTTGCCGACGTTCCCCCAGAACAGGCAGCCGATGTTTTCGGCCTGCATTTCTTCCCAATGCTCCGCATACCGCCGGGCAATCCCGGTCTGCGGGTTTCTGCCGTTGTCGTTCTCGAATGTCCATTGCTGCATGGCTGAGTCGGCAAAAGCCCTCTGTTTCAGATTTTCCACGGCTTCCACATGGCGGCGGTGTTCCTCGGCGGCCTGCCGCTGCTCACGGGCGGCTCTCTGGCAGTCGCACTCTGCCGGGTGGCGGTCACGGCCAAACAGCTCCTTACCCTCCGGGAAGTAGGCTTCTTTCGGCGTATGGCACTTTCCGCAGTAAAGCAGTCCGTCCTCGCCGATATAGTCCTCCATCTCCGGGGCGGCGGTTGTCATGTTCTCCAAAATATCTTTGATTTCACTTGTCATAAGCTTTCTCCCTCCATACAGGTATAGTCGGGGATGCCCTGTTTTACGGCTCCCTTTTTGTCATTGGCCGCCCATCTGTGCAAGGCGGCGGCATAATTCTGGTAGGCTTTCCCGCTGGCGGCAAGGTAATGGCTCATTTCCTCAATCAGCCGTTCCAGCCTGTCCGGGTATTCTGCCTGTAACTCGTCATATTCGTCCTTTGACAGAAAAATATTCTCATATCGGCCATAAGCTGTGGGCGGCTCCCCACTCGCTCTCATTGTTTGGTTCTCTATTAAGTTGTTTATATTAGTTTTGTTAGGGGTCGGTTTTCCGACCATCATAGGGTCGGTTTTCCGACCGTCATAAGGTCGCTTTTCCGACTGTATGAGGGTCGCTTTTCCGGCCATCAGTTGGTCGGAAAACCGTACCACTGGGACAGGCGGCACTTTCACATAAAGCCGATTGGGTGCGGAGAAGCCCCGCCGTTCCCGTTCTAAAAGCCCGGCTGCGTCCAGTTCTTTCAAGGCTCCCTTGATGGCGGTACAACCCTTGTCCAGCATTTCCGCTATCTCCGCAACGGGGTAGACAATGAATATCCTGCCCTCGCCGTCCTGCCAGCCGTTCTTCTGTGACAGGGTGGAGCGGTCTAATAAAAGCGCATACAGCAGCTTGGCGGTCTGTGAAATCTCCATTTTCAGCAGGAAACGGGGGTATGGAAGATAGGCGGGCAGCGTGGTGTCTGCCCTGATATAATCAGCGATAGTATCACCTCCCTCTGTGTTGTGTCGTTTTTGGGCTTTGTCACGCATTAGGACGGCATTTCCGGGGGGAAAGGATAAATGTATCGCATACCCTTTGACACCCACGAAAAAAGCCTTGATTTATGCGGGTTTGAAAGGCTCTAAAGCGTGACATTTCTGCCTTTGTTTCCGCTTTCTCTCGGCGGCTTTGAGCTTCTTCATGCGTCCGGCGCAGCCGGGGCAGTATTTCCCCCGGTTGGATTTGGGGACAAATGCCGCGCCGCAGACCGCACACCGTTTTCGGCTCCCCCGGTACAAGAGGGCTGCGGCCAGTTCCCCGTCAAGGGGCAGGACAGCCACACGGAACCAGCGGCACATGAGGGAAAAGGAAATGCTCTGGACGCACACGCAAGGCTCCCCGTCGTCTAACAGCAGGCAATTCCCCTCATCGTAGTTACAGCACTCATGTACCAGCCGCCGCGCCCGCCGGTGCTGGCGGTAGTCCATTCTCGGTAACTTATCGCTCATGGCTCTGCTCCTTTCTGCGGTGGGGTTCCTCCCGGCGCAAAATCTGGTCGATGTTCCGCTTGACGGTCTGCAACTCCTTGAACCGCTGTTTCTGTTCGTGATAGGTGTTATACAGGCCGTCTTTCTCGGAGATAAGCTGCTCGATCTCGGCCTGCAACGCTTTCCGGGCGGGCAGCTTGGTAATGCCATGCGCCTTGAAATACCGGGCGGCGGCTTCGGCTATGATAAAATCGCTCTCATTTGCCTGCCGGTAGGCGGCGCGGGCTTTCTCGGATTTCTGCGCTTTCAGCCCGTCGCGGGCGGGCTTGGTCTTGGCATAGGCAAGTACCTGTTGCTGCAACTCCTTTTTCCCTTGTAGCTTCGTTTCCAGCGTTTTCAGCTTGCCGCTGGTCTGGCGCATTTCCTGATAGGCGGTATCAACGGCGGCTTCTAACTGCTCCGGGGAAGTGAAGCCGTATTCCTGATACACATTCAGCGTCGCGGCCATTTGTTTGAGGTTGTGCATGGTCGCCCAGCGTTCATAGCCCCGGCCTTTGCCCTCGGCCATTTTCTGCTCAATGTCCACAAGCCGCTGCACACCGTCCTGTTTCGGGGCGGTTTGTGGGACTTTTGTGGGCTGTATGCCGGTTTTCCCATGCCGGGGGTATTCGGGTATGGCTGCGGGCTTTTCTGCGGCTCTGGCGGCGTTCTGCTCCAAAACGGCAAAGACAGCGGCGCGGTCAAAGTCGTCACCCAGCTTTCGGGCGGTAATGGGCTTTGTCCTGTCCGGCGTGAGATAGGATAGCCGCCCCCGGCTCTCCTTGACGGCCACGCCCTCCCGCAGCAGCAGAGAGGAAAAGTCCTCGAATGAGGTCGCCGCAGACAGCGCGGCGCGTATGGTCTGCCGCAGCTTCTCCTTGTTCGTTTCAAACTTGGTCTGCCGGGGCGTGATACCGCCTGCAATCATGGGGGCGTTCTGCTTGTCCAGCGCGGCCTGTCCCTTTTTCTGCGCCCAATACTCCCGGTCGGTCACGCGGTTCTTGCTGCCGTTCAAGAGGTCGATTTGGTAAAGCCCCTCCCGGTGGCACATCTCCATGACTTCGGACTTGAAGTAGCGCAAGGCAGCGTCGGTACAGCGGTGCTTGCAACCGGCTTTCGTGTCGGCTGGCCTGTCCATGTAGGGCAGGAACGGGACTTCCTCTATCCGCAGGCTGTTAATGACGATATGCACATGGATATTGCCGCTGTGGTTATGCCCGTCCGGGTGGGTACATACAAGGGCTTGGTGGCCGGGGAAATGCTCGGCGCAAAACTTCTCGCCCAATGCCTGCGCCCGGTCTACGGTCAA
>ENA-USUM01001209-USUM01001209.1-human-gut-metagenome-genome-assembly--contig:-NODE-1209-length-15947-cov-11.621298_pt1 | contig 15947 bp, 14 predicted proteins | sample MGYA00250063_ERZ773402 | MGnify/ENA primary metagenome ERZ773402 (study PRJEB29103, sample SAMN06112030) | human gut metagenome | biome: human gut; feature: ankylosing spondylitis patient; material...
AGTCGAACATCAAGCGTGTCAGCTGTAAAGTGAACGGAACACCGAAGAAGTTATATGTATGTGCTTCCTGTTTAAAGTCCGGCAAAGTAGAAAGAGCTTAGGAAAAGTAATAACATCTGTTTCAGTCCTGCTGATTCAGATGTTATTTTTTTTTCTTCCCTACTGTAATTTTAAATGATGATATACCAAAGATAACGGCCTCTTTTCTGCTTTTATGCAAAATCAAACAGCGACAGCTGATTTGACTCCGGCAGTTCGCCGAGCAGTCCCAGATCTGCCATAAGATCGATGACCGTCTTGGTCGCCTTGGTGCGCTGCCTGAAGTCGTCCTTGGACAAAAACTTGCCGTCCTTTGCCGCCTCGGCAACCGCAATCGCAGCATTGTCGCCCATACCGTCGATCGTGTTTAACGCCGGCATGAGTTTGCCGTCAATCACCTGAAAACGGTCCGGCTTTGCACGGTACACGTCGATCGGTGTAAAATCAAATCCTCTGGCATACATCTCCTGCACGATCTTCATATCGCGGTAAGTATCCTGCTCCTTTTTGGAGAGCGAATCTTTTCTCCGCGTGTAATCCTTGTAAAAATATTCAAGACGCTCCTTGCCCTGGCACATGATCTCGTAGTTAAATCCCGTCGCGCGGATCGAGAAATATGCCGCATAGTAGGCAAGAGGATAATATACCTTACAGTAGGCGATACGCCATGCCATCATAACATATGCCGCCGCATGTGCCTTCGGGAACATGTACTTGATCTTCAGACACGAATCTATGTACCACTCCGGCACATCATGCGCGCGCATCTCCGTCTTCCACTCTTCCTTTAAGCCTTTTCCCTTACGCACCGACTCCATGATCGTAAAAGACTGCTCACTGTCAAGTCCCTTCTGGATCAGGTAGATCATGATATCGTCACGGGTACAGATCGCGGTGGAAATCGTTGCCAGTCCCTGCTCGATGAGTGTCTGCGCATTGCCGAGCCATACGTCCGTACCGTGGGACAGACCGGAGATACGGATCAGATCCGAGAACTCCTGCGGCTTGGCATCGATAACCATCTGCATGGCGAAATCGGTTCCAAACTCCGGAATACCGAGACATCCGAGCGGAATTCCATGAATGTCATCCGGCGTCACACCGAGTGCCGATGTATTTTTAAATAAGGACATGACCGACTCATCGTCGAGCGGGATCGTTGTCGGGTCAATTCCCGTCAGATCCTGCAGCATACGAATCATCGTCGGATCATCGTGTCCGAGAATATCGAGTTTTAACAGGTTGTGGTCGATCGAGTGATAATCAAAATGTGTCGTTACCGTCGCTGTCGTCATATCGTTCGCCGGATGCTGTACCGGCGTAAACGTGTTGATCTCCTCTCCCACCGGAAGCACGACAATTCCACCCGGGTGCTGTCCCGTCGTCCTGCGGACGCCGACGCATCCCTGCACAATACGGTCAATCTCGCAGTTCCGCTTGTGGACACCGCGCTCCTCGTAGTAATTCTTGATGTATCCGAACGCCGTCTTGTCCGCCAGCGTACCGATCGTTCCGGCACGGAATGTCTGACCGTATCCGAAAATAACCTCACAGTAGGCATGCGCCTTACTCTGATATTCACCGGAAAAGTTCAGGTCGATATCCGGCTCCTTGTTTCCCTTGAATCCCAGGAACGTCTCAAACGGAATGTCAAACCCGTCTTTTACCAGCTTCTTGCCACAGACCGGACAGATCTTATCCGGCATATCACATCCGCTTCGCCCGGAGAACGCCTTGACCTCCGGCGAATCAAAGTCGCTGTACTTGCAGTAGGCACAGCGGTAATGTGCCTGCAGCGGATTGACCTCCGTGATACCGGACATGGTCGCCGCGAACGAAGATCCGACCGAACCTCTGGAGCCTACCAGATAACCGTCCTCGTTGGACTTCCACACCAGTTTCTGTGCAATGATATACATTACGGCATAGCCGTTGGAAATGATGGAATTCAGCTCACGATCCAATCGCTCCTTCACGATGGACGGAAGCTCCTCGCCGTACATGCTGTGCGCCTTGGTGTAGCAGATGTCACGCAGCATCTGATCGGAATTCTCAATGACCGGCGGACACTTGTCCGGGCGCACCGGTGCGATCTTCTCACACATATCGGCAATCTTGCCGGGATTCGTGATGACAACCTCCTCCGCCTTGGTGCTTCCGAGATACTCGAACTCCTTTAACATCTCCTCCGTTGTCCGAAGGAACAGCGGTGCCTGGTCATCGGCATCCTTAAATCCCTTGCCCGCCATGATGATACGGCGGTATACCTCATCCTCCGGATCAAGGAAATGCACGTCGCAGGTGGCGACCACCAGCTTGTTGAATGTCTCGCCCAGCTTTACAATCCGCCGGTTGATATCCTGCAGCTCCTCGACAGAGTTGATGGCGCTCTTCTCATCCCGCAGCATGAAACTGTTGTTGCCGATCGGCTGAATCTCCAGATAGTCGTAAAACTTCACGAGACGGATAATCTCCTCCTCCGGTCTGCCGTCTAAAATCGCACGATAAAGTTCGCCTGCCTCACAGGCAGATCCGAGCAGCAGTCCCTCTCTGTACTTTACAAATTCGCTCTTTGGCACACGCGGTGTCTTGTGAAAATAGGTCAGGTGTGACATGGAGACCAGACGGTAGAGATTGATGCGTCCGATATCGTTTGTCGCCAGTATGATCGCGTGATGGCTCTTTAACTTTTTCACAAGTTCCGGCGACGTCGCGCCCATCTGGTTCACATCGTCTAACGTCTCCATGCCGCGTTCATGAAGCATCTCGATAAACTTGACAAAAATCTCCGCCGTACATGCCGCGTCATCGACCGCCCGGTGATGGTGATCCAGCGATACACCGACCGCCTTTGCCACGGTATCCAGCTTGAAACGGTTTAACTGCGGCAGCAGGATTCTCGCCAGCGCCACGGTATCTGCGATGGTAAAATCAAACGGCAGTCCCATGCGCTCGCAGTTCTTGCGGATGAATCCGGTATCGAACTCTGCATTGTGTGCCACCATGACGGTTCCCTCGCAGAACTTCATGAATTCGGGCAGGATCTCCTCAATCCTGGGCGCATCGAGCACCATGTCATCCTTGATGGACGTCAGCTGCTCAATATTATACGGGATCGGCACCTCCGGATTGACGAAGGTCGAAAAACGCTCCGTGATAGCTCCGTCCACCACCTTGACGGCACCGATCTCAATGATCTTATTCTTATCCGGCGAAAGTCCGGTTGTCTCCAGGTCAAATACGACATAGCTGTCATTTAAGCTCTGTCCTTTTGAGTCAACGATAATATCCTTCAGGTCATCCACCAGATACGCCTCCACGCCGTAGATGATCTTAAAATCCGAATCCGACGGAACCGCATGGTTCGCGTCAGGGAAAGCCTGTACATCGCCGTGGTCCGTGATGGCGATCGCCTTGTGTCCCCACTTCATGGCACGTTTTACAATATCCTTGACATCCGAGACGCCATCCATATCGCTCATCTTCGTATGGCAGTGCAACTCCACGCGCTTCTCCGGGCTGGTGTCTGCACGTGTGGACGTAAAATCCGCAATCTTTTTGATGCCGACCACAGAACCGATCGTAAGCTCACTGTCGAACTTGTCGATCGTCGTCACACCCTTGATCTTTAAAAACGCTCCCTTTGCGAGTCCCCCGTCAAGCAGTTCCTGCAGCTGATCGTTTCTGGTAAAGATTTTTAACACAATCGAATCGGTAAAATCCGTCACGGACATAATCACGATCGTCTTCTCGTTCCGGATCTCCCTGGTCTCTAACGTCATGACCTGGCAGCGGATCGTCACCTCTCCCATCTCTCCCACAATCTTCTCGATCGCGATCGGTTCATCCTCAAAATCACGCCCGTAGATCACATCCGGATTGTCCGACTTTTTAAAGCCGCCGCCCTCGAATCTGCGCTTGAATTCCTTCTTCCCTTTTTCGCCATTTCCTGCAGTTTTTCCTGCATGTTCCGCAGGTTTTGCAGCATTTTTTGCAGAAGAAACGGTATTTGTGGTGGCATTGCCGCCTGTACCACCAGATGTTGTTGTGCCATCGGAAACCGCCTCGGCACCGCCTTCTGTGACCGCCGGCACACTCTCCCCGTCGTCATTGCGGATATGTACCTTTTTCATGATGTTTTTGATCTCAAACTGAATCTGCAGATCACTGTTTTTCTTATATTTGCTCTCCTTCGGCTCCTCATAGGCAAGCTCCACCGCCAGATCGAGTCCGCAGCGCTCACAGATCACCTTCTCTAAAAACTCCACGATCTCATGGGAACGTGTCTGTGCGATAATCGTGTTCTCCAGCGTGAGCAGCATGTGGCTTTCGCTCGTAAACTCCATCTTCGCCGTCCGAAGAAGATTGTATTCCATCAGGCTGTAATCTTTCAGTTCTTCTAAAATGCTGTCGCGGTACAGATCAAGCAGCTTTTCCGGCGTATACTGTTCCGAGAGATGATACTTTTCAATGACCTTGACCTGCATCATCCTGCCCTTAAAAATCTGTTGTGCAATGGCAGATTCCAACTGGCGGATATCTTTTTTGTGAATCAGACGCGTGCTGCTTAAATAGACGCGCAGATGATCGCGCTCATGATTCATGCCCACCTTCGTTACTTCCGTCTCCGTCAGCAGATTTTTCATGTCGCCTTCTACCTGCAGTGATGGAAATACATCAAAAAACCGTTTTGCCATGCCCTTTTCTCACTTCTTCCTCAGTCTGTTCTACTTCTGCTGCTCATTCCAGTGCAGCAGCTCATAGCGCAATGCCTCAAGCAGTTCGCCCTCCGGCACCTTTTTATACACTTCCCCGTTCTTGATCAAGAGTCCCTCTCCGATTCCTCCGGCAATACCGATATCCGCTTCCTTTGCCTCACCCGGTCCGTTGACAACGCAGCCCATAACCGCCACCTTGATGTCTAACGGGATGTCTGCCACCATATTTTCCACCTGGTTGGCAAGCCCGATCAGATCGATTCTGGTTCTGCCGCAGGTCGGACAGGACACGACCTCCACACCACCTTTGCGCAGCCCTAAGGTACGCAGAATCAGCTTCGCGGACTTGATCTCCTCCAACGGGTCTCCCGTGAGCGATACGCGGATTGTATCACCGATTCCCTGATGCAGAATGAGTCCCAGTCCGATCGAAGATTTGATATTGCCGCTGATGATGGTGCCGGACTCCGTGATACCGACATGCAGCGGATGATCCGTCTGTGTCGCAATCAGCTCGTGCGCCTTCACGCACATCATCACATCGGAGGATTTGATGCTGATGACCAGATTGTCATACCCCATATCCTCGATCAGATGTACTTTATCGAGGGCGCTCTCGACAATCCCCTCCGCCGTCACACCGTGATATTTTTCCACAAGATCTTTTTCCAGAGATCCACTGTTGACGCCGACACGGATCGGAATACCGCGCTCTTTTGCGGCATCCACCACTGCGCGCACACGCTCTGTACTTCCGATATTTCCCGGATTGATGCGGATCTTATCCGCACCGTGCTCGATCGCGGCAAGCGCCAGGCGGTAATCAAAATGAATATCTGCCACAACGGGAATGCTCACCTGCTTTTTGATCTCGGTCAATGCCTCCGCCGCCTCCATAGTCGGCACGGCGCAGCGGATAATATCACATCCGGCAGCGGTAAGCGCCTGAATCTGCGCCACAGTTGCAGCCACGTCCTCCGTCTTTGTATTTGTCATGGACTGGATGAGGATCGGATTGCCTCCGCCGATCACCCGGTCGCCAATTTTCACTACTTTTGTCATCTTTTTGCCTTTCTATCCGAACAGCTTGCGGATATCGTTAAAAAATGTAAAGAACATGAGTGCAAACAACAGCATCATGCCAATAAAATGCACCATGCCTTCCTTGTCGGGATCGACGCGCTTTCCGCGGATCACCTCGACAATCAGAAACAATAGTCTGCCTCCGTCCAGCGCCGGAAGCGGCAGCAGATTCATCACACCGAGGTTCGCCGATAAGAAGATCGTAATATAAAGCATCTGCAAAAATACCATATAATAGCCGTACGTCACGCTCTGCTCATAGCTGTCCCCGATCATATTGACGATCCCGACCGGACCGCTCATGTCATTGACGCTTACCTTTCCGCCCACCAGAGACTTCAGGCTGTCAATCGTCACCCGGATCCAGTATTCCACCTCATATACGCTGTATTTTAAATTGGAAAGCACAGAACCTTTCATCTTTTGCGCGCTTCCCTGAAAGCCGTACATATAATAGCCGTATTCTTCGTTATATTTGGGCGTGAGCACCGTCTGATAGCGTTCTCCGTCCCGCTCATAGGTCACTGTGACCGCGTCCCCGGAATGAAACTGTGTGTAGGCGCTGATGTCCCGGAAAAAATGTATCCGGGTGTGATCAATCTTTAAGATTGTATCTCCCGCCTGCATTCCCGCCTCCTCGGCCGGATATCCCTCCGTCACTCCGGCGAGCACCGGCAGATCATAGCCGATATTGCATAACAGAATAAAAGCAAAGACAAACGCCATCAGGAAATTGAATACCGGCCCAGCAATCACCACACTGATGCGCGCCCAGACTGATTTTTTCCCGAACGCCCTGCCGTCCTCGCTCTCCGTATCCTCTCCCTCCATCATGCACGCTCCACCGATCGGGAACAGATGCAGGGAGTATGTCGTCTCTCCCTTTGTGATGCCAAACACTTTCGGTCCCAGCCCGAGACAGAATTCATTCACCCGGATTCCGTTTGCCTTCGCCAGAAGGAAATGCCCCAGTTCATGAAAAATAATAATCAGACTGAATATCAAAATTGCGATAATAATCTTCATGCAAAAACCTTTCCCCATTTGCCTGCAATGTGTTCATATGCGGCTGCCTCCGTCTCCAGGATCTCATCAACCGTCGGACTGGCAATAAAATCAGCTGCCTCCATACACGATTCAATCATCTCCGGGATCTGCTGATAGGCAATTTTTAGATCCAGGAAAAGCGCTACCGCCTTTTCATTCGCCGCATTAAATGCCGTCGGAATATTGCCGCCGCGGCGCATCGCCTGATAGGCTAACGCAAGACCGCGGAACGTCTCCGTGTCCGGTCTCTCAAACGTCAACTGTCCCAATGCAAACAGATCCAGTCTGTCGCCCGAGAGCGGTCTGCGCTTCGGATAATAGAGCGCATACTGGATCGGCAGACGCATATCCGGTGTACCGAGCTGCGCAATGACTGCGCCGTCCTCATACTGCACCGCAGAATGAATCACACTCTGCGGATGGACAACCACCTCAACCTGCTCCAGTTCCACATCAAACAGCCACTTTGCCTCCATAACTTCCAGACCTTTATTGACAAGCGTTGACGAATCGATCGTGATCTTGCGTCCCATTGTCCAGTTCGGATGACGCAGCGCATCCTCCACCTGAATGTGTGCCAGATCTTCCGGCTTTTTCCCGCGGAACGGTCCGCCGGACGCCGTGAGAAGAATCTTCGCAATGCGGTTCCCGTTTTCTCCCTGCAGCGACTGGAAAATAGCGCTGTGCTCGCTGTCGACCGGCAGAATCGGCACGCCGCATTTTTTTGCCAGCGGCATAATAATATGGCCTGCCGTCACAAGCGTCTCCTTGTTCGCAAGCGCAATCTTTTTCCCCGCTTCAATGGCTGCAATCGTCGGTCTTATGCCGAGCATCCCGACAATCGCCGTCACAAGGATCTCGCTCTCCGGCTGTACCGCCACCTCCAGAAGTCCATCCATGCCGGACACCACGCGGACATTCAGATCCTTCGTGCGATCGCGCAGTTCTTTGGCGGCGTCCTCCTGAAAAACGCATACCAGCAGCGGATGAAACTCTCTCATCTGCTCTTCCAGCTTTTTGATGTTGCTTCCGGCCGCAATCGCCGTCACCTGTATGTCGCCCTGCTCCCGGACAATATCTAACGTCTGTGTCCCAATGGAGCCTGTCGATCCCAAAATAGCTATCTTCATCATAGGTCTCTCCCAAAATTACAATACAATCAAATTAGCGGCAAGGAAATAGATGAGCGGCGCCGTAAAAATGACGCTGTCGAAACGATCCAGGATACCGCCGTGTCCCGGAATGAGTTTTCCATAATCCTTGATGCCGTAATTGCGCTTGATGGCGGAAGCTGTCAGATCTCCCACCATGGATACCAGTGCGCCCGCCGCACTGATGGCTGCCATAATCCAGACATGTGACATTTCACTTCCCATCGCCCCGCGAAATACCATGCCGTAAATCACGGTGAGAAGCGCAGCTCCGATCACACCTCCCACGGCGCCCTCCACAGACTTTTTCGGACTCAGCTTCGGCGTCATCTTATGCTTCCCGATCAGCATGCCGACACAGTACGCGCAGGTGTCGCATCCCCAGGAACACAGAAAAATAAGCCACACAATGTAGGTTCCGGCGCTAAGCATTCTGGTCTGGTACACGTAAGACAGCATCACTGCCACATAGAACACGCCGAAAAATGCGGCGAGCAGCTGCTCCGTCTGATACTTCGGGTAAGTGAACACATACACGAACATCAATACGATCAGAAGACCTAAAACCAGCATCATCAGATCCGGCAGAAAGCCGAAGCGCAGATTCGCATAGTAGACCGCCGCCGTTGCATACCCGACAATGCCCGGTGCAGACTTCTCAATATGAAAAATCCGGTATAATTCAAACATCCCGATCCAGGAAATCAGCAACGTGGACACCAGCAGCACATCCCCGCCGGTAATAATCAATACCAATGCGGCAATCACAAGAACGATTCCGCTCAATAATCTCGTCTTAAACATATCTCCTCCATCCGGCAGTCCAGCCTACTTATTGTCCGTCAAACCGCCAAATCTTCTGTCTCTTTTATTATACGCTTCAATGGCACGCTCTAATTCCTCTTTGTGAAAATCCGGCCACGGCACATCGGTAAAGTAAAATTCACTGTATGCGAGCTGCCAGAGCAGGAAATTGGACAACCTGAGTTCCCCACTCGTGCGGATTAAAAGGTCCGGATCCGGAATGCCTGCGGTATCCAGATACTCCTCAAACACACTTTCCGTGATCTCTTCCGGCTTTCTCTTCCCCGCCGCGACATCTTCGCTCATACGGCGCATTGCGCGTGTCATCTCGTCGCGGCTGCCGTAATTGATGGCAATCTGAAGATTCAAGCCGTCATTTTTTGCGGAGGCAGCCTCCAGTTCACGGATGCGCTCCTGAAAGCGCTCACTGAGTCTCGTCGTATCGCCGATCACGCGCACGCGCATATTGTTTTTGTCTGCTGTCTTAATGCAGTTCTTCAGATAGCTTTCCAAAAGCTTCATCAGCGCTTCCACTTCGCCCTCCGGGCGGTTCCAGTTTTCGGTCGAAAATGCGTACATGGTAACATACTTTACGCCGAGATCATGTGCCGCCTGGCATACCGTCTCGACATTCCTGGCTCCCGCTGTGTGTCCGTAATTCCGGGGCATTCCCTTTGCCTTTGCCCATCTTCCGTTTCCATCCAGTATGATCGCTATATGCTGTGGAATCTTTCTTCCCGTCTCCATACCTGTGCTTCTCCCTCGTATCTGTACTAAAGTATCAACTATACAAAATAACGGAAAAGATACAGATGTATGCCTCCATAAACACCTGTATCTCCTCTCGTTTCAAATCTATCCAAACTATACGGTAAGGATTTCCTTTGTCTTTGCCTCAACGGCACGATCCACATCTGCGATGTACTTATCGGTCATCTTCTGTGCCTGATCTTCCAGCTGCTTGATCTCATCCTCGGAGACATCCTCCTTGGCAAGCTTTTTAAAGGAATCATTGGCATCACGGCGGATATTGCGGATTGCAACCTTCGCATTTTCGCCCTTTTTCTTTACATCCTTTGCAAGTTCCTTACGTCTCTCCTCGGTAAGCTCCGGGAACAGAAGACGGACTGTCTTTCCATCATTCGTAGGATTGATTCCAAGATCGGAAGTAAGGATCGCCTTCTCAATCTCCTTTACCATGGATGCCTCCCACGGCTGAATCTGAATCATACGCGGCTCCGGAACACTGACATTCGCCACCTGCTGAATTGCTGTCGGAGTACCGTAGTAATCCACTCTCAACTTGTCAAGCACATGCGGATTGGCGCGTCCCGCGCGGATTCCGCCGAACTCCTCCGCAAGATTGTTCATTGTTTTGCCCATCTTTTCATCAAATACCGCTAATCTCTGATCCATATATATACCATGCCTTTCTATCAATTCTAAGAAACCGTAACCTTCGTGCCGCTAAACTCTCCCGTCATGGCTTTTACGATACTATTCTCTTCATTCAGTCCGAATACATACATCGGCATCCGGTTCTCCATACACATAATGGAGGCTGTCAGATCCACCACCGCAAGCTTCTTGTCAATTACTTCCTGAATAGAGACTTCATCATACTTCACTGCGTTCGGATTCAGCTTCGGATCACTATCATACACGCCGTCAATCGCTTTTGCGAGGTAGATTCCGTCCGCCTCCATCTCAATCGCACGCAGAACAATTCCCGTATCTGTCGAAAAGTATGGATGACCCGTTCCCCCTGCAAAAAACACAACCATTCCCTTTGCAAAATACTTATTCGCACGATCCTTGGAAAACAGCTTTGTCATGCTTCCACACTCAAAAGGTGTCAGAATCTGTGTCTGCATGCCCACAGAGCGGAAAATCTCTGAAACATAGATGCAGTTCATGATCGTTGCAAGCATGCCGATCTGATCCGCTTTGGTGCGGTCGATCGTCTCGCTGGTGCGTCCTCTCCAGAAGTTGCCGCCGCCGATCACAATGCCTACTTCGGTATCACCATCCACAATCTGCTTTACCTGTTTTGCAACCTCTGTGACTGTCGGCTCGTCAAATCCTGTGTGCTTATCACCTGCAAGCGCCTCACCACTTAACTTTAACAGAACTCTCTTCATGATGCTTAGTTTCCTTTCTTGGCATTGAACAGGCTCTGAACATCCACATCTGCATAGCACTGGGAGCAGAATCCCTCAATAACAGCGCCGTTGTTGATCTGAACAGAACGGGACTTGATGTTACCCATAACCACTGCGGAAGTATCCACAACAACCGGTCCCTGCACATCGATGTCACCCTTGATGGCTCCTGCGATCACTGCCGAGTTGGATGTTACATTACCTATAATTACAGAACCAAGACCAATCTTAACCGTACCGGAGCTTACGACTTCACCCTCTACCTGTGCAGAATCCGCAAAGAATTCGGAAGTGTTGCTGTTACCGTTGACAACGCCGGTTACGGTAAGCTTTCCGTTGCAACTTACATTTCCGTCTACCTGGCCTCTGATGTCGAGAGATCCGTTTGAAATTACATCACCGTTGATAATCGTTCCCTCTGTAATCACGGAAACCTCATCCGATACGATCGGCTTCTCCTGCGGTGCTGCCGCCTGTGCTCCTGTCTGTGCTACCTGTACTGGTGTTACTGTATTATCAGCCATTTTCTTTTCCTCCTGTGCTGCTGCCATTGCATGCTGTGTGTATTCTTCTCTTGTTTTCTGTGGTTCCACCGTTGCTGCCTGTGTCCGCTCCAAAGCTGGCTCCTGCTTCGTTACCTGCTCTAACAGACCATCCAGCTTCGACAATTCGCTCGCCACATCCACTTCATCTTCCAGTGTGTTCACGACCATGTCATCATCCTTGTCCGTGCTTTCGAGATTGTCTTCTCCTGGCATAAGTTCATTCACTGCCTGTGAGAAATCATCCTTAAAGTCCTTGAAAAATCCCATGTTCTTACCTCCATTTATAATCTGGTCATCTGGCACTGTCGGCTTTGACATACTGGATAACCTGTGTATCTTCATCAATCGGTAAAATCTCGGCATCCATATCCTGCAATGCCTCGATCAGCGGTTCTACCGCTTCTACCGTTGTTGACTTATCTTCCGAGTCGTGCAAAAGCACAACCGAGGTCTTGTATTTTGAAACATCTGAAACAACATTCTCGACCAGTTCTTCCGGTGTATATGCAGCATTTGCCGCATCGCCTGCCGAGACGTTCCAGTCGTAATAAACGACGTCCTCACTGTTTAAAAACCGGATCAGCGAACTCATCGGCACATTGCTGATCTGATTGCTGCTCCCGCCCGGGAACCGGTAATAGCGGCTCTTTTCACCGGTCACCTCATAGAGATAATCCTGCAGCTGATGAAAATCCGCCTCGAACGCATCCTCCGACTGATAGATCAGACTGTACTTATTAGAATAGGAATGCATTCCCAGCGTATGCCCCTCATCCACGATCCTCTGGTAGATGGCTGCCGATGCCTCATCCTCTTTTCCGACCACAAAAAAGGTTGCCTTGACATCGTACTCCGACAGCACATCTAAAATGGCGTCCGTATTCTCAGACGGCCCGTCATCAAACGTCAGATAAACTTTATGTACATCTCCATCCTGTGCCAGATTGTCTGTCTCGTCGATCCCGGATGCAGATGCCGTCACAGCCACTGTCTCCGTATCCATGCCGCCGGTCTCTTCCTGGGGTAGTGCCTCCGTATCCGGCACCTGCTGGTTCATCACCCGCTGCATCTGCCAGAGTTCATCTAACTTTCTCTCCATGGATCTCGTCCGGACAAGCAGAAAAATGATCAGAATCATGGACAGGATGATCCACCCGGCAATTATCGCGATTATGGTATGTTTCATTCTTGCAATCCGCTTTCTCCGCCTGCGTTGATTGCGGAGTGCCTCAGAATCCTTATCCTGCATGTAGAACCCCCAAGTTAATCATAATACTTTATCTATTGTATCACATTTTTGTATTTTTCAAAGAAAAAAGCGCAAAAAAATCGTATGATTTTTCTACACTTTTTCATGTATTTTCTGAATTTTTATGATTCTCCAGCTAAAAGTCCGGTGACCACCGCCCCCACACTAAACAGTATCACGCCCCAGGCGATGACAGCCGGCGATGTCCCGCGCAGCGGGATTTTCCCTAATATGGCAACCGGGGACGCCGCCAGCAGCCCGAAAATTGCCCAGTAGGTCAGCCGCTCAAACCGGCAGAGCAGATATTCCATCAGCTTTGCGACAAGAAAAATACCTCCAAGCACGCCGCATCCGAACGGGACTAATATGGCAAGACAGTACCACGCCGTCCCGGTATCCAGCATGACCACCGCCACAACGAACGCATTGATATGGTCAATGACCGGCGTGTAATATCCGAGCGCCATCAAAAGCATCGAACCGCTCACCCCCGGAATGACCATCGTAGCCGCGGCAGCCAGCCCCACCGTAAAAAGCTTCACTGCCGTCCCAGAACCGGCGGCAAGAACCTGTTCGCTGCCTTTTCCAAGGAACTGCATTCCAATCATCAGGCAGAAGAATCCCAAAAACAGCGCCAGCTCCGGCACCTTCGGATATCCCCTGGACACCTTGCGCCAGATGAGCGGCACGCCGCCGAAAATCAGTCCGATAAAAAGCATCGCGGTCTGGAACGGAAAATTCTCAAAAAGATAACCGATCATAAAGGAAAGGCAGATAATTCCGATCCCCATTCCAAACAGATACGGAAACAGCTTTAAGATGCTTTCCTTTTTATGACGGAAAAACCCGGTGACCGCCTGCAGAAGTTCATCATAGATCCCCAGCGACACCATGATCGTACCGCCGCTCACTCCTGGAACTACATTGGCGATTCCGATCGTAATTCCTCTTATGACATTCTTTATGAATTCCATACATCCTCCACTTTTTTGCATGCTGCCTTTCTCTGTTCCGCCGCAAGCGATTCGCTCTTCTTATCCGGAAGAAGATGCTCTGCCATCCCTGCCAGCAGATTTCCGGCCGGAAGCAAAAGCAGGGTCGTTCCGATATTAAAAATCGTATGCATGTTGGCAATCTGGGCAGCCGGCCGTCTCGGCGTCAGCTGCGCAACCAGCGAGACGAGCGGCGTTGTCATGCACAGCACGGTAAACACCACCGTTCCGATCAGATTGAACAAAAGATGAATGATCGTCGTGCGCTTGGCATTTCTTCCGGTGCCGATGGCAGCCAGAACCGCCGTAATGCATGTGCCGATATTCTGACCGAACAGAACATACACCGCCCCCACGAAAGATACGGCTCCTCCCTGTGCCAGAGTCTGCAGGATACCGACCGAAGCCGAGGATGACTGAATGGCTGCCGTGAACGCCGCGCCCGCCAGGATTCCAAGCAGTGGATGTTCAAACTTTGTCATTGCCTGAAGGAACACCTGCGAATCACAGAGCGGCTGCATGGCTTCCCCCATCATATCCATGCCGATAAACAGGATTCCAAGCCCCGCCACAATCTCGCCTGTGTACCGGATCCGGTCTTTTCCCGCAAACAGAATCAGAACCACCCCCAAAAAAGCCAGAAGCGGCGCAACGGCTCCCGCATCCAGTGCAATCAGCTGACCGGTGATTGTGGTGCCAATATTTGCCCCCATGATAATCCAGACCGCCTGGCGCAGAGTCATCATCCCGGAATTCACAAAGCCAACGACCATGACCGTGGTGGCTGAGGATGACTGGATCACCGCCGTCACCGCTGCTCCGACGCCCACGCCAAGGAAGCGGTTCTTTGTCAGCCGCTCCAGGATCTGCTTCATCTTCTCACCTGCGGCAGCATTTAAGCCCTCGCTCATCTGATGCATTCCATACAAAAAGAGTGCAAGCCCGCCCAGCAGTGCAAAAAAATTTCTATATTCCATTTTCTTCTTTTCCCTTTTCTTATCCTAATCTTATGACGCTTCTGATACCTGTGATAACCAAAAGGGCAAATCTTTTTTACCGTCGGAATTGTGCACGAATCGTACCATGCGGTAACCTGCCAGGCAGATGCACGCCGCCGTGACGGTAAGCACTACCGCCTCTGCATAGGGAATCTCTGCTATTTTGAATAAAACAGCAGTAAAAAGATGAAAAAAAAGACGCTGCTCCGCCGCCCCGGTCATTTTTCTCGTCACGACAATCATACTCTGTGACAATCCTGCTTCCGGTTCCGCTGAGAGCGCGTTTGAGACATAATCGGAGTCCGTCGTCCGTAAAATACCCTGTGCTTCCCCTCCGGCCTCTGCCGTCAGATTCTGCACCTGGGCGATCTGTGTCTGCCACAGACAGACACCAAGATGGGAAAACAGCAGAACCGCCATCATGCAACCCGCAAAAAATGCTTTTCTTCTATCTGCACTGCGCATGTTTCCTGCTCCTTTCCCATTCCAAGACTCTTTCCTCACGATAGCAAAGCACTTACGACTTGTCAATAGATGCGGATATATTTTCCATAAACCTGCGCAGTGTCTGTTCCGTTGTCGCAATCGCTTCCTCCGGAATGCCTTCGGCCAGCCTGCGGAAAAACGCGGCTTTTTTCTCCGTTATCTGCTCCGTGAGCACACTACATTGCTGCGTGAGATATAAATGGCAGATTCTCTTATCGGCAGCATCCCGTTCCACCACAAGAAACTGCTTTTCCACGAGGCTCTCCACCGATCTGGCAACCAGTCCCTTGGACACCCCCTCGTACTGCGCAATATCCCGCGCCGTATTGCATCCGCCGTTGTCGCGTGCCAAAAAAAGAAGCACCAGCAATTCGTTCGGCGTGAGATGATATTTCTCCATCTCATCCTGAAAGTATTTCCGGTATGCTTTCTCTATCTTAAAATAATTTTCAAAAAAGTCCTCCAGCATGTTCCCCCTCCTTTCCGCCGGTTCATGCCTTCTCTTTGCTTTAGTTGATTTGTGAACTGTTTATATAGAAACTTTATTTGAAATCTGTATAAAAGTCAATTAAAACAGTGTTAAAATTTCAGAAAAATCACTCCGACTCGGTTGACTTTCTACACAACAACCGATAAAATAATAGTTGATTTGTGAACTGTTTAACTGGTAACT
>ENA-USUM01001212-USUM01001212.1-human-gut-metagenome-genome-assembly--contig:-NODE-1212-length-15941-cov-9.683308_pt1 | contig 15941 bp, 10 predicted proteins | sample MGYA00250063_ERZ773402 | MGnify/ENA primary metagenome ERZ773402 (study PRJEB29103, sample SAMN06112030) | human gut metagenome | biome: human gut; feature: ankylosing spondylitis patient; material...
ACCATCCCGCCGGCGGAAGCGGAGAAATCCCCGATCTTAGTGCCGCGGATCGCGACACCCAGAAATGAAGAAACCGAAATATCCATTACACTCTTTTATTTACTAATCCATTAAAAAGTATGAGAAAACATTTACAACATTTCCTCATGACGGCCGCCCTGATTCTGTTCGGAGTGTCCGCCGCTGTCGCGCAATCGGCAGTTACGGGTAAAATCGTAGATGAGACCGGCGCACCGCTGATCGGCGCCTCTGTGACCGTACCCGGCACATCGCAGGGTGTCAGCACCGACGTCGACGGCAACTTCACGCTGAAGACCGATGCCAAGGAGATCGAGATCAGCTACGTGGGCTACGTCCCGACCAAAAAACCCGTCACGGGCCCGAACGCACGCCTGGGCATCATCCAGATGGAGCCCGACGCCGTGGCATTGCAGGATGTCATCGTCATGCAGTCGGTGGCCGTGCAGCGCAAGACCCCGGTTGCCGTATCGACGGTCAACGCCGAGGAGATCAGCTACAAACTCGGCGGACAGGAGTTCCCCGAAATCCTGAAATCGACGCCGGGCGTCTACGTGACCAAGGACGGCGGCGGCTTCGGCGACTCGAAGATCAACATGCGCGGTTTCCAGGCGGCCAACGTGGCCGTGATGGTCAACGGCGTCCCCGTGAACGACATGGAGTGGGGCGGCGTATACTGGTCGAACTGGGCCGGACTCTCGGACGTGACGCGCAGCATGCAGACCCAGCGCGGCCTGGGCGCCTCGAAAATCTCGTCGCCCTCGGTCGGCGGTTCGGTCAACATCGTGACCAACGGCATCGAGGCCAAGCAGGGCGGCACGTTCTCGTTCGGCGTAGGTAACGATGGCCTTTACAGCCTTTCGTTCAGCCTCTCGACGGGCCTCACGAAGAGCGGCTGGGCACTGTCGGTACTCGGCGCGAAGCGCTGGGGCGACGGTTACATCCAGGGAACCAACTTCGAAGGCTACAACTGGTTCGTCAACATCTCGAAGCGCATCAATGACCGCCACCAGTTGTCGCTGACCGCCTTCGGCGCCCCGCAGAAGCACGCGCAGCGCCATGCCCTCGACGACGGACTGAAGATCGAGGAGTGGCAGAAGGCCAAGAACTTCATGGGCGAAAAGGATATGTACCGCTACAACGCCGAGTACGGTTTCGACAAGAACGGCAGGCAGCGCTACTCGCACTTCAACGAATACCACAAGCCCCAGATCTCGCTGAACCACCAGTGGCAGATCGACTACAAGTCGTCGCTCTCGACGGCGCTCTACATGTCGATCGGACGCGGCAGCGGCTACTCGGGCCAGGGCCGCACCTCGGCCGACCGCAACATGTGGAAGGGTACCAACTACGGCGTACTGAACACCACCTTCCGCAACCCCGACGGCACGTTCGCCTACGACAAGATCCAGGAGATGAACGCCGCCAGCCCCGACGGTTCGCGCATGATCATGTCGAAGAGCAACAACAACCACATGTGGTACGGACTGCTCTCGACCTACACCAACCAGATCTCCAAGTCGCTCGAACTGTCGGCCGGTATCGACGTGCGCTACTACATCGGCGAGCACAACAACGAGATCATCGACCTCTACGACGGTAAGTACTACATCGACGACGACAGCCGCAAGAACGTCAAGCCCGAGCAGAACGCCGCCGCAGCCGATCCCAACTGGAAATACCAGAAATTACAGGTCGGCGACAAGGTTTACCGCGACTACGACGGCCACGTACACCAGGAAGGCGTATTCGCCCAGCTGGAGTGGACGAAGAAAAACCTCAACGCCTTCGTATCGGGTTCGGTTTCCAACACCGGCTACTGGCGCTACGACCGCTTCTACTACGACGCCGCACACGCCGAGTCCGAGCACGTGAACTTCATCGGTTACACGGTCAAGGGAGGCGCCAACTACAACATCAACGAGAAACACAACGTATTCGCCAACCTGGGCTACATCAGCCGCGCCCCGTTCTTCTCGGGCGGCGCATTCCTGCAGAGCACCACGAGCAACGTCAAGAACCCCGACCCGCTGAACGAAAAGGTATTCTCTGCCGAGATCGGCTACGGATTCCGCTCGGGCATCCTTTCGGTCAACCTGAACGGTTACTACACGCTCTGGATGGACAAGTCGGTCGTACGTTCCAGCTCGATGGCCAACGGCGACTACGCCCGCGTGAACCTCTCGGGTGTCGACGCACGCCACATGGGCCTCGAACTGGACTTCGTCCTGCGCCCCAACCGCTGGCTGGACGTGACCGGTATGCTTTCGCTGGGCGACTGGCAGTGGGACAGCGACTCGAAGGGCTACATCTACGACACGCAGGGGCAGCCCCTGACCAAGGCTTTGGACGGCACGGTCGCCTCGGGCATCATGGCTGAAGACCACGCATGGCTGAACCTGAAGCAGAAAGGCATCAAGGTCGGCGGTTCGGCACAGACCACCGGAGCCCTCGGCGTCACGGTACGCCCGATGAAGGGCCTGCGCGTCAGCGCCGACTGGAACGCCTACGGCAACAACTACGCCGACTTCTACATCGGTTCGAACACCAGCCTTAACGGTAACTCGACCGTCGACGTGAAAGACCCGTGGAAAATTCCGTGGGGACACCAGCTCGACCTCTCGGCCAGCTACGCCTTCAAGATCGGCAACGTACGCGCCACGATCTACGGCAACGTGAACAACGTCTACGACTACAACTACATCATGGACGCGCAGTGCGCCGCAGCCGACGAAGGTATCTGGCAGAACGTATATGCCGTCATGTACTCGTTCGGTCGCACCTATACAGTAAGACTGAAAATTAACTTCTAATTACAGCGAACCATATGAACAAGCATATTGTAAAATACCTTCTGGCCCTTGCGACGATAGCATTCGTGGGGGGGGGTTGTAATGTCGACGATTACAACGAGGAGTATCTGGACGGGTTCAACCCCGACAAGGAGATCACCGACGTCCAGGTGCTGAAATACACGATGACCGACGCCGACTACGCCAGCGTCGCGTCGAATGCCACCAACAAGGCGATCGCCGAAGCCGCAGGGCCCGATGCAGTGGCAGCCCTGGCCGCCGTAGGCACTGCAAAATGTTTCTCCGAAGCCGCTTCCGCCACGACGTACCTGCCCGCCTTCCTGGCTGCAGGTTACGACAGCTACCTCTCGAACGGCTCGACTGTCACCGTTACCTATAAGAATGCGACCGACCTCGCCGAAGAGGTTGTCAAACTCGCTGCGGCAGAGACCTACACCGTCTCGGGTGCCGATTACCAGTCGGTCTGGGGCGAGACTCCGGCTAACTATTTCACCCCCGAGAAACCGCTGGCCGGCTATGCCAACAAGATCCTGACGGGTGCTTATCCCGATGCGGAAGCAGGTGCGATCAAGGTCGTAGCCTATAACTACTCCGCTTCCGAACCCAATACGGGCGGCGGTGAAACTCCCGCGGCAACGAGTATCGACGAAACATTCGACGGAGGGCTCAATGCATGGCAGATCGTCAAAGGATCGAGCACCTCGACCTGGACGCTGGACGACTACAACGGTGTAAAATCGGCAAAATGCTCTGCATTCAACACCACAGGCCCGCAGGATCTCTGGCTTATTTCCGAGAAAGTGAACCTTACGCTCGCCGACAATCCGCAACTTGCATTCGATGTAAAAATCTCCTACTGGACGCATGACGGTCTGAGCGTACTCGTATCCACCGATTACAATGGCGTCACCCCCGAGGAGGCGACATGGATCGACCTGACGAACAATTTCACGTTCGACGGCTCGACCTCCGGCAAATGGTATACGGCAGGCATATGCGACATGAGCGCATATAAGGCCGAATCGGTCTACGTGGCATTCCGCTACCAGGGCAATGCGGCCGACAACAAGACCACGACCTATTATATCGACAATATTCAGTTGGGACAGGATGTGGTCACTGTCACGGACAACGACCTGTTCGAAGAGACGTTCGATGCCGACAACTTCGACAAATGGCAACTGGTAAAAGCTGCAGGCGAGGATAACAAACAGTGGGCAATAAAGAAATACTCTGAGAACCTCTATGCCCAGGTTTCGGCGAACGGGGCCGCCGGCGCTGTCGAATCATGGCTTGTAAGCAAAGATCCGATCACCGTTCCGGCGTTCGATGACGGCATGACGACATTCGGTTTCGACATCAAGATCGGATACTGGAACGCCAACTGTCTCTCGATACTTATCTCGGAAGACTATACGGATGACGTGACCACAGCCACCTGGACCGACATCACCGGGAATTTCACGATCCCCGAAGAGCCGGCAAGCGGCTATGGCAACGACTTCGAACCGGCCGGTCGCTTCTCGCTGTATAAATATGCGGGCAAAACGCTCCATTTTGCGTTCAAATATGTGGGTGACGGTGCCAACCGGAAAACAACCACCTACCAGCTCGACAACATCAAGGTTTCGAGCATGAAGCGCGGTGTGGCGGTTTCAGCTGCCGCAGCCCTCGGCCAGACCCGGGCGGTAACACAGGAACAGTATGCAGTCTACACCTTCAACGGCACGTCGTGGGCGACAGCCGAGGCTACGACGATCGTCAATCCCGAGGACTACGCACAGATGGGCGCCACAAACCCCAACTTCAGCTCGTCGTTCTCGCAGGACACTTACCTGCCCCTCTACCTGAAATACAAATTCCCGTATGCAATGCCCGAGGATGTCATGGATGTGGCTTACCATTTCTATGCTTCGGGATCGACCGTGCTCCAGGCCGACCGCTACACGTTCGACGGCTCGAACTGGAGCAAGAACCTCACCTACGAGACGCTCGACGGCCCGTTCAAGAAGGTCAGCGGCAAATGGAACTTCGACCCCAGCATGACGCTCGTCGTGGCCCCCGACCGCAGCGCTTACAGCAAGAGCTTCTACCAGGCTTGCGTGGACTGGGTACTCCAGAACAAGGACGCCGCCTATACGACGGATAACCGCAGCGGGAGCCGCCTCACGGATTCGGAATATTACAGCGGTTGCGCGGCAAGCTACACCAACCTGAACTGGCGTATCAACACGCTTCCGAAATACTACTGGAGCGAAGCCGGTGAAGACATATCGGCCTACGACAACTGGGGGTCGGACGACAAGGAAGCAGCACGCGCTTCGTACCAGGCGTTCTACGACGAAGTCGAAAAGCGTTTCGGCGAGGTAATGTCGGCCGCCCTGGGTACGCTCTACCCCGATGTCAAGATGATCTCCGGCATCGACGTGATCTACACCGTACAGATGATGCTCTACACGCAGCACATCGGCTCGGGCACGGGCAAGGTGACGCACGCATTCGAATTCAAACTCGTCGACACCGGCAAGTTCGAATACGTACGCATGTACGCACTCTCGCCGGAGTATGAACTGATGAAGGACGCCAACTTCGAATAACGGAATCCGATCCAAAGCAAAGGGCCGCTCTGACGAGCGGCCCTTTTTATTTTTCAATCATCGGACGGATCGGATCAAGGGACAGGGAAAACCGCTGCAAAAGGGGAAGCCGGCGATTCGTGCCGGCGGAGCGAACGGCCTCGGATACGGCCATACGGACGGAGTACCCGGATATGGTCTTGACGCGCTTCCCTACTTTCGGGGCAGCAGCCGACGGCGCAGCAGGTCGCAGGTTGCGGCCGGCGCCGAATGGTCGAACAGCTGCCCGCGGATACCCAGCGCCGCTGCAGCAGCGATATTGGCCGGGCGGTCGTCGATAAAGAGCGTCTGCGCAGGATCGAGTCCGTAGCGGCCGAGCAGTCGCCGGTAGATTTCCGGCTCGGGTTTCACCACGCCCTCCTCGCAGGAGACCACCTCGCCGTCGAAAAGCCCGTAGACGGGGAAACGGCGCAGGAAGTCGATGAACTCGCGCGACATGTTCGAAAGCACGAACAACTTGTAGCCGGCGGCCTTCAGGTCGCGGACAAGCTGTTCGGTAGGCTTCACGGGTTCCTGCATGTCGATCGACAGGCGCAGGTACTCCTCGCATTTCGCACGCGGGCAGGCGTTGACCCCGGAAAGGATGCCGGTCACCTCGTCGAGCGTCAGTACGCCCCGGTCGTAATCCTCCCAAAAAGCCGGCATGGGCTCCGAACGGATGAAACTGAAAAAGTCGTGGAATTCTTGCGTACACTTACTTCTGTCGCGGGCAAAAAGTACTCCGCCCAGGTCGAAAACGATATTTTCCATGGGGCAAAGATAGCCATTTTTTCGTTTGGTTCATGATTTGCAGGCTGGCGCATAACAAAAACTCCGATTATGAACTATGGCATAAGCATCCTCTTCCGCGCCATTCCCCTTGCGATGGCAGCCTTCTGTTTCGCCTACGGCGCCTACGTTTTCGCCGCCGGCGACGACCCCTCGCGGCTCACGGCAGGCCCCGTGCTCTTTTTCCTGGGCTCGATCTGCATCGCGCTCTATTGCACCGCCGCCACCATCATCCGCCAGATCATCGGCACCTATACCGCCGCCGCGAAATACCTTTTCCCGGCCATCGGCTATGCGGTCGCCGCCATGACGGTCATCTGCGGGCTTTTCATCATCCAGTCGCACATGACCGGGGCGTTCGTCACGGGGCATGTAATCTGCGGGCTGGGGTTCATCACGGCGTGCGTCTCGACGGCGGCCACCTCCTCGACGCGGTTCAGCCTGATCCCCAAGAACTCGGGCGACAGCACCTTCTCGGTCAACCCCGCAGGCTTCACCCGCGGGCAGAGTTCGCTGCTGATCTTCATCGTGTCGGCCATAGCCGCCGGGGCATGGGTGTGGTGCATCCTGCTCTTCGCGCTGGGAACGCTCCCGGCGCATGTCGTGGCGGGAAGCGTCATGTTCGGCATCGCCTGTGTCTGCACGTCGCTCATCGCGCTGGTAGCCAGTATCGCACGCCAGGCACGAGGCAGCTATACGATGGAAGAACGCCGCCGGTGGATGGGGCTGGTGCTCGCGATGGGCGGCCTGGCCTTCGCGCTGGGACTGATCCTCATCTTCACGCTCCGGGGCGAGGCGATCAGCTTCGTGGGCTTCGTGCTCATAGGGCTGGCACTGATCTGCTGGAGCATATCGAGCAAGGTCATCCTGCTGGCAAAGATCTGGCACGCCGATTTCCCGCTGGCCAACCGCATCCCGATCATCCCGGTGCTTACGGCCCTGGCCTGCCTGTTCCTCGCAGCATTCCTCTACGAGGCGGCACTCTCCGAGCCCAAGTATTTCGTCCCCGCACGCGTGCTGGCGGGCTTCGGCGCCATCTGCTTCACGCTCTACTCCATCGTCTCGATCCTCGAAAGCGGCGCGAGCAAGAAATAGCCCCGCTGCAAGGCAATAAAAAAAGCCACCTTCCCCGGGTGGCTTTTCTTATTGCCTTTATCGTCACATGGGTCAGAACAGGTGGCAGGCCACCGTGAGCCCGGCCATGACGATGGAAACCATAGACATCAGCTTGATAAGGATATTGAGCGACGGGCCCGAAGTGTCCTTGAACGGGTCGCCGACGGTATCGCCCACCACGGTGGCCTTGTGGCATTCGGAGCCTTTGCCGCCGAAATGCCCCTCCTCGACCATCTTCTTGGCATTGTCCCACGCGCCGCCCGCATTGGCCATGAACACGGCCAGCACGAAACCCGAGCTGAGGCCGCCGACCAGCAGGCCCATCACGCCGGCCACGCCGAACACGAGACCGACGGCTACCGGCACGACGATGGCCAGCAGGCTGGGGAACATCATCTCGCGCTGTGCACCGCGGGTCGAAATCTCCACGCAGCGGGCATAGTCCGGCGTGCCTTCGCCCGTGAGGATGCCCTTGATCTCGCGGAACTGGCGGCGCACCTCGTTCACCATGCTCTCGGCGGCACGTCCCACGGCGTTCATCGTCAGGCCGCAGAACAGGAACGACATCATGGCGCCGATGAAGATGCCGATCAGCACCGTCGGGTTCATCAGCGTGACCTGGTAATACTCCATGAAATCGAGGATCGAGGCCTTCTCGACCAGCTGCGAGGTGCCGTTGGGCAGGTCGAGCATCGTGATGCCGTTATGCAGCAACCCGATACGGATCTCCTCGATGTAGGATGCCAGCAGTGCCAGTGCGGTCAGCGCCGCGGATCCGATGGCGAAGCCCTTGCCCGTGGCAGCGGTCGTATTGCCCAGCGCGTCCAGCGCATCGGTGCGCTTGCGCACCTCGGGGCCGAGGCCGCTCATTTCGGCATTGCCGCCCGCATTGTCAGCGATCGGGCCGTAGGCGTCCGTGGCGAGCGTGATGCCCAGCGTCGAGAGCATACCGACGGCGGCGATGCCGATGCCGTAGAGCCCCAGCGACATGTTCATCGGAGCCATCATATTCTCCATGTCGAAGCCAATGGCGCACAGATAGGCGAGGATAATCGCGGCACCGATCGTCAGGACGGGGATGGCCGTCGAGATCATGCCCGACCCGACCCCGGCGATGATGACCGTGGCCGGCCCGGTCTGGGCGCTTCCGGCGATCTTCTGCGTCGGTTTATAGGAGTGCGAAGTGTAATATTCGGTAGCCTGTCCGATGATGATACCGGCGACGAGCCCCGTGATGACCGAGCACGACAGCCCGAGCCAGTTCTGGATTCCCAGCAGGTAGAGGATACCGAACGTCGCGCCGGCAATCAGCAGCGAACTGAAATTGACACCCACGCCCAGCGAGCGGAGCAGCTCGCGCATCGAGGCGCCCTCCCGGGTTCGCACGAGGAAGATGCCGATGATCGAGAGCACGATCCCCACGGCCGCGATCAGCATCGGCGCCAGCACGGCCTTGAGCTGCATCGCCATGCCGTCGGCCGTGGCGAACGCCGCCGCGCCCAGCGCCGCCGTGGCGAGCACCGAACCGCAATAGCTCTCATAGAGGTCGGCGCCCATGCCGGCCACGTCGCCCACGTTGTCGCCCACGTTGTCGGCGATGGTCGCGGGGTTGCGCGGGTCGTCCTCCGGGATCCCCGCCTCGACTTTACCCACCAGGTCGGCACCCACGTCGGCCGCCTTGGTATAGATACCGCCGCCGACGCGTGCGAAGAGCGCCTGCGTCGAGGCGCCCATGCCGAAGGTCAGCATCGTCGTGGTGATGACCACGAGTTTCTGCGGCCCCGACACCTCCACGAAGCGTTCGAGGATAATATACCAGAACGAGATGTCCAGCAGCCCGAGCCCCACGACCACGAGCCCCATCACGGCGCCGCTGCGGAAGGCGACCTTCAGGCCGCGGTCGAGCGACTGGCGTGCGGCGTTGGCCGTGCGTGCCGAGGCGTAGGTCGCGGTCTTCATGCCGAAATAACCGGCAAGCCCCGAAAAGAAACCGCCCGTCAGGAAGGCGAAGGGCACCCAGGGGTTCTGCACCCCGGCGCCGTAGGCCAGGTAGGCGAAGAACAACGCCAGGATGATGAATACGATCAGCACGACCTTGTACTGCTGGCGCAGGTAGGCCATGGCGCCCTTGCGCACGTGCGCGGCGATCTCGCGCATGCGCGGGGTACCTTCGTCCTCGCGCTTCATGCTGCGGTAAAATGCCCAGGCTACGGCCAGGGCAATGACAGCGGCGGCAGGGACGATCCAGAAAATCAAAGGAATGTTCATTTCGATAGAATTAAGGTTTTTAGAGTTTGTCGAATCGGTTATTAATACAAATATAATAATTTATCCCGATACTGTACTTTCCCGGACGGGCCGATATACAGCACAAAAAATCCCGGCACGGGCACGCCCCCCCCCGGACAGCGCGAGGCCGGCGAGCAGAGGCCCGCAGCGTCAGGCTTCCGTGTCATTCCCGAAGGAAATCCGTATCGTCCGCAAACGGGCGGCGCTCCCGCGCCATGCGCGCAACGGCACCCCGCAGCTTCGCCCCGCCCTGCGGCAACGAAAAACGGAAAGGAGCGAAGCCTTCGAAACGATTCGAATCTTCGCCCCTTCCCGTTTATGCGCCTGCGGCGTTCAGCGGATCACCGCACCGCTACGAGCCGAAGTTGTCGTAGAGGATATTCTCCGACGGCACTCCGAGGTCGTCCAGCATCTTGACCACCGACGCGATCATCATCGGGGGGCCGCACATGAGGTAGATGCAGTCCTCGGGAGCCTGGTGGTTCTTGAGGTAATTCTCATAGAGCACGTTATGCACGAAGCCCGGGGTGTATTTCACGCCCGCGGCATCCGCCTCGGGATCGGGACGGTCGAGCGCCAGGTTGAACTTGAAATTGGGGAACTCCTTTTCGATGGCATGGAACTCGTCCACATAGGGAGCCTCCTTCAGCGCACGGGCACCGTACCAGAACGACACGGGGCGCTTGGTCTTCTCGGTCTTGAACAGATGCATCAGGTGGCTGCGCATCGGGGCCATACCGGCACCGCCGCCGATGAAGATCAGCTCCTGCGTGTCGGGCAGGTTGTCCGGCAGGAAGAACTCGCCGTAGGGGCCCGAGATCGTCACCTTGTCGCCCGGCTTGCGGGAGAAGATGTACGACGAGCAGATACCCGGGTTCACCTTCATGAACCCGCCCGTAGCCTTGTCGAACGGCGGCGTGGCGATACGGATATTGAGCATGATGATATTGCCCTCGGCCGGGTGGTTGGCCATCGAGTAGGCACGGAACGTAGCTTCGGGGTTGGTCGTGACCAGATCCCACATCTTGAACTTGTCCCAGTCGGCACGGTACGCCTCGTCGATGTCCATGTCCGAGAACTTGATGGCGTCGTATTTCGGGATGTCGATCTGGATGTAGCCGCCGCTGCGGAACTTGAGGTTCTCGCCTTCGGGCAGCTTGACGACGAACTCCTTGAGGAAGGTCGAGATATTGCGGTTCGAGACCACGGTGCACTCCCACTTCTTGACGCCGAGCACGGCTTCGGGAACCTGTATCTTGAGGTTCTCCTTCACCTTGACCTGGCATCCCAGGCGCCAGTGCTCCTTGGCCATCTTGCGCGTGATGAAGCCGGTCTCGGTGGGCAGGATGTCGCCGCCGCCCTCGATCACCTGGCATTTGCACATGCCGCACGAACCGCCGCCGCCGCAGGCCGAAGGCAGGAAGACCTTGTTGTTGGCCAGCGTTGCGAGCAGCGTCGAGCCGCTTTCGGTCGTAATGACCTTCTCGCCGCCGTTGATGTCGATCGTAACTTCACCCGACGAGGTCAGTTTGGCCTTTGCAAAGAGAAGCAGCCCCACGAGGACAAGGGTCACCACCAGAAAGGCTATGATTGCAACTATAATAGTCAATTCCATTTTTCCGAATCTCTTTTAAGGTTAGAACTGAATACCCGAGAAGATCATGAAGGCGATACCCATCAGGCCGGTAATGATAAACGCGATACCGGGGCCCCTGAGCGCCGCGGGGATCTGCGAGTAGGTCGTCTTCTCGCGGATGGCGGCCATCATGACGATGGCGAGCCACCAGCCCAGGCCGGAGCCAAGGCCGTAGACGATCGACTGCCACAGCGACGTCAGCTCCAGCGCATCGACCTTCTGCTGCATGAAAAGCGAGCCGCCCATGATGGCGCAGTTCACGGCGATCAGCGGCAGGAAGATACCCAGCTGGCTGTAAAGCGTCGGCGAGAACTTCTCGACGGCCATCTCCACCAGCTGCACGAAAGCGGCGATGGTGGCGATGAAGACGATGAAAGTCAGGAAGTCCAGGTTCACATCGGGCAGTCCGGCCCACGAAAGGGCGCCGGCCTTGAGCACGAATTCATACATGAGGTAGTTCAGCGGCACAGTCATCACCATCACGAACGTAACGGCGGCGCCGAGGCCGAGGGCCGTTTTTACGCTCTTCGAAACGGCGATGTAGGAACACATGCCGAAGAAGAACGCGAAGACCATGTTGTCGATGAAGATCGACCGGATAAAGATATTCAATGATTCCATACGCTACCCTCCTATTTTTCCTGTAAATCCTTATTGCGCGAACGGTGTACCCAGATGATGCAGCCCACGATGATCAGCGCCATCGGCGGGAAGAGCATAAGCCCGTTGTTGTAGTACCAGCCGCCCTCGGCCGCATACCAGCTCTCGGGAATGATGCGCCAGCCCATCAGGGTGCCCGAGCCGAAAAGCTCGCGGAAGAAAGCCACGATCACCAGGATCAGGCCGTACCCCAGGCCGTTGCCGATACCGTCGAGCAGCGACGCCCACGGCTTGTTGGCCAGCGCGAATGCCTCGATACGTCCCATGACGATACAGTTGGTGATGATAAGGCCGACATAGACCGACAGCTGCTTCGACACCTCGAAGACAAAGGCCTTGAGCACCTGGTCGACCAGGATTACCAGCGCGGCGATGACCACCAGCTGCACGATGATGCGGATGCGCGAAGGCACGCCGTTGCGCAGCAGCGACATCACCAGGTTCGAGAAACCCGTCACGACCGTCACGGAGAGGGCCATGACGATGGCGGGCTTGAGCTGCACGGTGACGGCCAGCGCCGAGCAGATACCCAGGATCTGCACGATGACCGGGTTGTTCGCGGAGAACGGCCCCGTCAGGAACTTCATATTCTTAGCCGAAAACAAAGGCTCTTTTTCTTGCTTACTCATTGTTTCCTACATTTTCTTCGTTAGACTCATCCCGCACGGGGGCAAATACGACATCCTCGATTGCGGCCTTGCGCTTGGCTTCGAGCAGCGGCAGGTAGTGGTGCAGGCTGTTGTAAAGCATCGCCGTCACGCCGTCCGAAGTCTTCGTACCGCCCGAAATGGCATCCACTTCATGCTCGGGATCCTGTGCGCCGCCCTTACGCAGCTTCACGGAAACGAACTGGTCGCCCTTGAAAATCTTCTTGCCGACGAACAGCGCCTGGTATTTCGGCGTGGCGATCTCGGCACCCAGGCCCGGGGTCTCACCCTTGTGGGCCATGATGATACCGGCCATCGTGTCCATATCCTTTTCGAGCGCCACATAACCCCAGACCGGGCCCCAGAGGCCGGTACCCGTAACCGGAATCACCACACGGCCGTCCTTGGCCTCGAACACGGGGAATTTGCCGTCGTCGAAAGCACCCGGCAAGTCCTTGAGCAGTTCGAATACGTCCTGCCCCTCGACTTTCTCGCCCCGGGCGTCGACGACGTAGGCGTCGATGAAGGTGTCGTAGTTCTGCCCCTGCGCCGAGAGCGACGAGAGGATCGAGGATTTCTTTTCGTTCAGCTCGTTGGCATACTGGCGCTTCTGGAGCGAGAGTGCCGCCACGGCGAGCAGCGTCGCCACGATCACGACCATCACGGTCGAATACATTATAATATATGCGTTGCCGTTCTTGTCGCTCAGCATCCCCTTCTTCTTCGCGTCCTCGATCTCGACGAACACCGAAGCGGGAGCCGCGCAAACGGGGCATGTTTCGGGAGCGGCCTTCCCTTCGTGGATATAGCCGCAGACTGTGCATTTGAATTTTTTCGTTGCCATATATCTCCCCTATTTCGCCAGTTTAACACGTTTCTTTCTGCGCGAGATGTTCGCCTCGACCACGTAGTAGTCCACCAGCGGAGCCAGCGCATTCATAAAGAGGATCGACAGCATCATGCCCTCGGGATAGGCCGGGTTGACCACGCGGATCAGCACTGCCAGCGCACCGGTCAGCAGCCCCACGATATACTTGCCCGTATTGGTCTGGGCCGAGGTCACGGGGTCGGTGGCCATGAAGACGGCACCGAATGCGAAACCGCCGATGATCAGGTGGTACCATGCCGGATAGGTCGTCGTGCCGATCGCCTGGAAGAAATAGCCCATCGCCAGCCCGCCGACGAATACCGAAACCATCGTGCGCCACGAAGCGACGCCCGTGAACAGGAGGATCGCGGCGCCCAGGAGGATCGCCAGCGTCGAGGTCTCGCCGATACACCCCGGAATGAAACCGAGGAAGGCATCCATGGCCGAGTAGCCCATCTGGCCCGTGGTGCTCAGGTTTTCGAGTGCCGTAGCGCCCGAGAAGCCGTCCACCACGCCCTCGCCCGAGGAGAGCCCTGCGATCCACACCGTAGCGCCCGACATCGAGGGCGTATAGGCGAAGAACGCGAAGGCGCGGGCAAGCAGCGCGGGGTTGAAGACGTTCATACCCGTACCGCCGAACACCTCCTTGCCGAAGATGACCGAGAAGGCCGTGGCCAGCGCCACCATCCACAGCGGGATGTCCACCGGCATGATCATCGGGATCAGCAGACCCGTCACGAGGAAACCTTCGTTGACCTCGTGGCCGCGGGCCTGTGCGAAGGCGAACTCGATGCCCAGGCCGACGACGTACGAAACGACGATGATGGGCAGCACCTTGAGGAACCCGAACCAGAGAGAAGCCCAGAATTCGGGCTGCACGCCCTGCGAGAGGAAATGCAGGTAACCCGTGTTATAGAACCCGAACAGGAGCGCCGGCATCAGGGCGACGACCACCATGATCATCGTACGCTTCATATCGTTGCAGTCGCGTATGTGCGCGCCCTTCTGCGTCGTGGTGTTCGGTACGAACAGGAATGTCTCGAACGCATCGAACGTCGACTCCAGGAAGCCCAGCTTGCCACCCTTGGTGAACGTGGGCTTGATCTTATCTACCAAATTGCGTAATGCGCTCATCGTTATGCCTCCTTAATCATTAAGTTAATACCGTCGCGGATGATCTGCTGTATCTCGATCTTCGAGGGGTCTACGAATTCGCACAGGGCGAAATCCTCCTCCACGACCTCGTAGATGCCGAGGTTCTCCATCTTGTCGATGTCGCCGGCAAGGCAGGCCTTCAGCAGGTACATCGGGTAAATGTCCATCGGCAGGTACTGCTCGTAGAGCCCCGTCACGACGAACGGGCGCTCGCCGCCGTTCATGTTGGTGTCGAGGTCGTAGGCCTTCTTCGGGCAGAGCCACGAGAAATAGGAGCGCGATACGGAGAACTTGTTGAAACGGGGCATCGCCCAGCCCAGCAGCTCGTACTTGTCGCCCTCGGGGATCACCGTGAGCTGATTGGCATAGAAACCGAGGAAGCCGTCGGCCGGAGTCTTCGTGCCGGTGAGCACGTTGCCCGAGATGATGCGTACATGGTCGCCCTCCTTTTGGGGTTTCACGTTGCCCCGGAGGATCGAATCGACCCTGGCGCCCGCGACGACGCGGCAGTACTGCGGTTTTTCGATCTCAGAGCCGGCTACGGCGATGATCTTCGTCATGTCGACGCGGCCTTCGTTGAACAGGCGGCCGATGATGGCCAGATCCTGGATATTGACCGTCCACACGACATCGCCCTTGTTCACGGGGTCGATGTGGTGGATCTGGATGCCGACGTTGCCCGCGGGATGCTTGCCCGCGAAGGTGTGCAGCTCGGCACCCTTGAGCATGGGCATCTGCCCCTCGGCCTTGGCACGCACCGAGAGGTGCACTTTGCCCGGCGTGAGGCGGCGCATCACCTCGATGCCGGCCTGGAGATTCTTCTGCTCGTTGCGGAGCACGAAGTTGTAATCCGGGGCCAGCGGCGCGGAGTCGAAGGCGGAAATGAAAACGGCCTTCGGCGTGTCGTTCGGGTCGGCGATGATGCCGTAGGGCCGCTGCACGATCATCGGCCAGAGGCCGGAACGGAGCAGCAGTTCGACAATCTCCTCGCGGGACGCTTTCTGGAGGTCGGGCTTGGCGAACTCTTCGTAGCTCTGCGTGGCATCCGGCGTTACGGTTACGGAGAGCACCTTGCGCTTCTCCCCGCGGTTGACGGCAGCAACCGTCCCGCTGACAGGCGACGTGAAGAGGACACGCTCGCTGTACTTGTTGAAGAACAGCGGCGTACCGGCTTTCACCTCATCGCCCACCTTAACCAGCAACTTGGGAGTCACGCCTTCGAAATCGAGCGGCGAGAGGGCATACTCCGAAGCCTGCGGCGCATCGGCCAGAGACTCCTGAGCCTTTCCCCGGAGATTGATGTCGAGACCCTTGCGTAGTGTAATGATTTTCGAC
>ENA-USUM01001224-USUM01001224.1-human-gut-metagenome-genome-assembly--contig:-NODE-1224-length-15832-cov-7.765154_pt1 | contig 15832 bp, 21 predicted proteins | sample MGYA00250063_ERZ773402 | MGnify/ENA primary metagenome ERZ773402 (study PRJEB29103, sample SAMN06112030) | human gut metagenome | biome: human gut; feature: ankylosing spondylitis patient; material...
GTTTAAAATTAAACGCTAAAAATAACTTTTCTGTAAGCTTTAACAAGAGCCTGCAGGTAGCTGCCTAAGTCAGCTACTGTCGCCCGTAGGAGTACCACGGCCTACGCTGCGGCATCATTGCAGTGGTGAACGTTCCGGCGGCCTGTTCACACCGCAGGATCGGATTTGAACTACCTTTCTTAGCAGCCTGTTTACCGGCGGTTTTGAAAGGGAATTAATGTAGATAAACTACGCTCGTAGAAAGTTGTGTGGATTTGTTTTCGGACACGAGTTCAATTCTCGTCGCCTCCACCACACGCAATACTGCACGAACTCTCCCGCAGAGCAGCGGTTACCTGCTCCAACGGGGGAGTTTTTGTTTTATCGGTCAGATTGACCAGCACCGTGATCTGCTCCTTGTACACGATGACCTGATTCACAAGCAACTGCAGGATCTTCTCCGTGCCCTCTGCCTGTACTTCCAGCAGACGGTGTGCGAAGTATTGGAAATGCTCCAGCTTCAGCTCCGGTGCGTCGGTTTGCAGCAGTCGCACTTCCGTTTCCAGAGCCGCTTTCTGCTGCTCCAGCTGCTGCATGGTCGCCTGCAGGGCTGCCGATGTGATGCCGTTCAGCACGGCGTTTACGGCGTTCTCCAGTTTCTTTTCCGTTTCCTGCAATCGCCGCTGTGCAGCCGTCAGATCGGCGTTTTCGTGGGTGCTCTGCTGGTACAGTGCATAGGTGGCATTTGCGATCTGCTCGCACGCCTCCGGAGTAGTGTACTGTGCGATCGCATCCAGCACAGCATGTTCCAGTTCCGCAGCAGGCAGCCAGCCGCAGCATTTGTTCGGGCAGCAGTAGTAATAATACCGCTTGTCCGTTTTGCTGGTTCCGGCTCTGCCGGTGAGCCGTCTGCCGCAAGTGCCGCAGATCGCTTTTCCGGTCAGCACATATTCATGGGGGCTCTGGGTGTGGCGGTGCTTGTGTCTGGATTCCGTCAGACGTTCCTGCACGCTCCGGAACAGCTCCGGCTCGATGATCGGGGGACAGTGGGCATCTTCTCCGGCACACTGGAACGCCCCTGTGTATCGTTGGTTGGCAAGGATTCGGGAGATGGTATCAATGCGGAACTGCTTGCCGCGGCTGGTAGTGTAGCCGGCGTGGTTCAGATCGTCGCAGATCTCAGTGAATGTCATGCCGCTGTCATAGCCGGTGAAGATCCGGCGTACCAGTGATGCACCTGCCGGGTCGATCTCCATCTGCTTGTCTGCTCCGATGCGATAGCCCAGAGCCACGTTGCCGCCGGTAGTCTTGCCCTTGATGGCATTCTCACGCATGCCACGCTTGATCTTCTGGGAAAGCTCCGCACTGTAGTACTCGTTCATTGCCTCCAGCAGTCCTTCCAGAATGATGCCCTCCGGACTGTCTGTGATATGCTCTTTGGCAGAGAGAACCCGCACGCCGTTGGCTTTCAGCTTGCTTTTGTACATGGCACTGTCATAGCGGTTTCTGGCGAAGCGGTCAAGCTTGTACACAATGACCGCCTGAAAGGTCTTGTACCTGCTGTCGGCGATCATTCGCTGAAACTCCGGGCGGTTGGCAGTCGTGCCGCTGATCGCACGGTCGATGTACTCGCCGATGATGGTAATGCCCTCAGACGCTGCAAACGCCTTGCATTCCCGAAGCTGTCCCTCAATGGACTGCTCGGTCTGCCGGTCGCAGCTGTAACGGGCGTAGATCACTGCATTCATGTGTAAATTTCCTCCTAAGACTTGATTTTTCAGAGGAAATATGCTATAATAGACCTTGTTCTGGAGGGCTATTATCACAATAGTTTTTCCTCTTGCCGCTTCTATGTTTCCGCCTTGGTTCTGTTTTTTTTTATATTTGATGCTTCCTTTTCATTTTCGGTATGGCATTTTTTTGTGGTTACGATTGCATTATGGATCGCAGTTGCCGCAAGGAGAATATCCCTGTGCAATCAGATCATCTCGTGTTCCGGTATATTCGCTGCGGTTTGCGTCGGAAATTCTTTTCGCACTGGAACAGCTGGGATAGTGAAATATTCCACTGCCGGTATTGATGACATAAGTGAACACATTTGCCGCCGGCTGCTCTGCCGGAGTTTCTTCCTGTGCCGGAGCAGGCGGTTCTGTCGCAGCCGTTGTGGTTTCTGCTGCCGTTGTGGTAGCTTCTGTCGTAGTCGTCGTTGTTGTGGTGGTAGTTGCTTTCGTCGTTGTGGTGGTCGTTTCTGCGGCAGTCGTGGTAGTGACCGCAGTTGTGGTAGTCGTGGCAGTGCTGTCCGGCTCTTGGCTGCTGGTGGTGTGGCTGCCGGCAGTGGTGAACGCCAGCAGTCCGCAGACCAGGAAAATGCCTGCCGTGATCGCTGTGGCACGTTTGCGGTATTTCGGATCCAGTTCGCTGTCCAGCTTTTCAAAGAGCTGGTTCACCGGAATGAGAATGAATGCGGCGACGGCAAAGCAGAGAAAGCCGCTGAAAGTGTGGGCGAAGATCGCAATCACGGCAAGTACTGCTGAAACAGCGAAAGCGATCCAGCGAAACGTCTTATTCTCCATCATTGCTTCTACCTCCGCAGTAAGGGCATACGCCGCTGTTTGGCATCTGTGCTCCGCAGTAAGCACACACCCGTCCGGACGGTGCATCTGCGGCAGACAGAGCAGGATGTTTCTTGTACACCCAGAACCAGAGTGCCGCCGACAGGATCAGGGCGGCACCAAACCAACCGGTAAAGGTCAGAAAGACAACGCCGGCGACTACGGCAGTCCAAAGAATTTTGGTGCGTTTCTGGTATCTGGGGTGTGCCCAGATCAGGATTAGTCCCAATGGGGGAAAGAAGATCGTGAGCAGAGCAATGACACCGTCTTGACGATACCACGGCTCTTTTCCTGAGGAATGATAATTTGGCATGATCGATCAGGTCCTTTCTTTATGGAATTTGGTTATGCCGTCTTAATCATACCACATTTTCATAGGTTTCTCAATGATTCGACAAAGACTGTAATCGAATTGTTACCGGTTTGTCGAATCCTGTCGAATGGGAGTATAGAAAACCGCTCTGTGGCTTGTCCGTCACAGGGCGTTTTTCTATATTTCCGGAAACATAGAATTGGTTAGTCGTCAATCACGTCGGCTGTCCCCAGCACACGACCGATGCAGCGGTTTTCTGTCCCTTGCAGGGGAATGGGGTCATAGCTGCTGTTGTGGGAGATCAGGCAGCCGTTGCCCAGTTCCTTGATGTAGCCGTAGCCGTCCACCCAGAACACGCCGATCTCACCGACTTCCACGCAGGGAGTCTGCTGTACGCAGACGGTTTCACCGTCGTGGAACGTGGTTTCCATGCTGTCGCCCTCGATCTCCAGCAGGAAGTCTGCCTTGCGGCTGTCGTCCGTATCCTTAACGGTGACGGTTTCCCATGCGTCAGAATCGTTCAGATCGTAGCCGGTTCCGGCGGACACCTTGTGCAGACTGCGTTTCATGACAAGCAGCTTCTGCGGAGCAGTGCCGTTCTTTCGCTGTAATGCCTTTGCAGTGGCGTCATTGATGAACCGCACCACTGCCTGCCGTGCCTCGTGGGGCAGCTCCATGTACTTGCGGAGCAGTTCCTCTTCCAGTGCGGAAAAAGACTTCTCCGTGAACAGTCGCTCCAACGCATCTGTCGGCGGCTGGGCGGTCGGTCTGCCTAAAAGATAGTCGGTGGTGACGCCGTAGAAGTCGGCGAGTTTTACAAGTGTGTCGTAGTCTGGCTTTCGATCGTTGCGTTCGTAATTGCGATATGAACCGCCTTTTATTCCGATTTTAGAACACAGTTCTTCTGAGGTAAGACCTTTTTTCGTTCTTAGTCTTTTTAATGTATCGCCAATCATTTTTTCACCTCCTCTCTACAATAATAGAATATCACAAAACCGAACATTTGTCAATATCTGTGTTTGACTTTCGGGAAAAAGTATCTTTTTTGCACGAAAGCGAACCAATTCTTTTGTGCAATGTTACGAAAACGAACAAAACGCATTGACAAATGTTCGGATATGTGATATTATAGAATCACAGCAAGGGACAAACCCGAACAAAGCTGAATCAGATGGCAGGTGCCAGAAAGGAGAAAACCATGGAAGACATGACAAACGAACAGTACAACGATATGGAAAAGACCATACCGGAGACCGAAAAAGCGGTTGTTTCGTATCTTGTGAAACGTGCAGAAGCCGGAGATGAGGAAGCGATCCGGATCCTGCAAGAAGTATTTAATAGTTGATTTCTGTAGATTTCATGCACTTCACAAGAAAGGTTTTTCCGGTTCCGTCTTGAATGTAATCACCCGGCTCTGGAACGCCGTTTTTAGAAAGCATACAGATTTTTCTTTCGGTTTCTACATGGATCCCGAGAAACGTTCCGGCTTTTATGCCGTTTCGGATGATCGTAAAGTTGGTTTGCGGATTGGACTGCATGAATTCTTTTGCAGCATCTTTGAACAACATAAAATCACCCCCTTCCCACGCTCCATTATACCACACCGGAGCAGGGAATACAACGAAAAGGAGAATCACCATGAAAAAAATCATAGTTACCTACACCATGAAAAAGCCGGAGGCAGTCAATGAGATCGCCGAAACTTGTATCGTGCTGTCGGTAAGCGATGCGGTTGCACAACTGTTGGACAAGCGCATGGAATCCGGCAGCAAGATGCTGGAACGGGCGTTGGAACCGATCGCAAACCTGCAAGGATATGTACTGGACAAGCTTGAGATGATCGAGCCGGCGGAGGAGGTATAATCATGAAAATACCATATGTAAACCCCGTATTCCTGTGCAATCCAGAGAAGAACACCATTTGCAACAAAGCTATTTGTCAATCTGGATGCCGGTACACAACACACCAGCAATTTGCACAGCTGGACAATCATGGAAAGCCCATACAAGCGAATATATTACCAAGGAAGGAGTAACCCATGAGAGAAATCATTAAAGATGATGTGTTTACATCGAAAGACACGACAATCACTTTGCAGCCTATTCCAGAACAGCTGCTCACAGTAAAAGATGTTGCATCTCTGCTGAAATGCAACATTGCTGCGGTACATAAACTGCGTCAAGCCGGCGTGATCCGCCTCATGAAGCTTGGATCTTACAAATGCCGCGTGTCCACCTTCCTGCAATTTTTGGAAGACTATGACGGACAGGTTCTAAACAAATATATCCATGCCGATGAAGAACTTGAACATACCAATCATGAGGTGTCTGCATGAAATGGATTGAATTGGAAAGTGGTAGTTTGGTAAACCTGGAACAAGTTTGCAGCATTTGTATCGCTGAAGGCTTGTTTAATAATGAACCGCCAGAGACATGCAGCGTTGTATATACCTTTCACGGTGAAAACGCCATATTCGAACGCTTTAACACAAAAGCAGAGGCAGAAGGACGCCTAAGATATTTAAGCGACTGCTTAGGTGTAAGTAGTTACTTAGAGAAAGTGGCAAAGAATGCACGTGACGCATTTTTTTCTGAACTTCAAAAGCTAACAGAGGAACTTGCAGAAGATTAAGTCTTGCCGTCCTGAGCATGACGCAAAACCGCTTACCAACATCTTCAATCTTCAATCGCCATTGTGGCGAATACCTCCTTTCTTATCCATGCGGCAGTACTGGCAATGCTGCCGCAGATGGGGCGACGAGTATCAGCCGGGTGCAACTCCCGGACGCTCCGCAATTCTGCAAAGCGAGGTGAATCATATGAGCAATACCGTGACGAAACAGGTGGACAGGACGGACAGAGAGCAGTATCTGGAAGCCTGCCGGAGCTATGCGGCGGCAACGTCGCCCATGGACGGTCTGGCACTGGCACAGCTGGCGATCGCTGCGATCTTCGCCGGAATGCAGATCGGCGAGCAGAACGCTGCACGCACACAGAAAGGAGCATAACATGGCAAAAACCAACCTGAAAGAGATGCCGGTGGAAGTTCGTTCTTCCGGCAAAGAACCGCAGAACGACTTCTTCGCAGCGTTTCTGGAGTATGTGAAGCAGCACGCCGATGAAGCGATCGCTGCGGTAGAGGCACAGAAAAATGCCGCAAAGTAAATACGTGAAAGGAAGTATCATCATGGAACCCCAGAAGAAACACATTGAGATCATCATCGACATTAACGCCGCTGCACACACAAGAGAAGTACAGATTAAGGCAAAAAATGTGTCCTTAAAAGATCTGGTCAGCAACTATGTTAAAGCTGCAAAGGACGTTGCTGAAGTAGTCGAGGACAACAGCAAGACCAGTAAGAAACTTACATTACAGGAAATGGCAGCAAGTCTGGTTGCAATTGCTGATATGTCAGACAAGGAGGAAACTTAAATGCTGCAATCCGAATTTGACCGCCTGACCAGCCGCCCGTACACAGAGGCGGAGTTTTCCGAGATCCACTACGTCTATTGCTATCATCCGGCAGTCAAGAGCAAGAAGGACATCGCCGAGCTGTGGACCGTCGGTGGCATCTGCCTTATCAAGGACATGCTGCCCACCGCCAGACGTGTGGAAGAAGCAGAGCACAAGCGGAACGCCGCCAGAACGGCATACGAACACGCCAGAGATGCGTATGACGAACTGCTGCGGGAACTGACGAAGTAACACGAGGAGGACTGACATATGACGATCAAGCAAAAGCACATCAACCCCAACGGCGACACAGAGTACACCGTGGAGCATCGCCCCAGCTTGAAGTGCTGCGAGGCGTACCGGAACGAGAACGGCGACGTAGAACTGACCATGCACTGGCAGGACGTGCTGTTCCTGCCGATCGGAGGCAGCCATGGCAAGACCAACCACTGAGAAGATCTGCATCGTGTGCGGCAAGCCGTTTCTGCCTACTGGCGGACGGCAGCTGAAGTGCAAGCGTTGCGGCGGAAAGCAACGCAAGAAATCCGGATTAGAGCAGGCAGTGCAAAACGCAGATGCACAAGGCATTTCCTACGGGAAATATATGTCCACGAAACACAAGGAGGAAAAGACAATGGCAGAACAGGAAAAGACCGCAGAAGTAGGTACTGTCAAGGCACAGACCGCAGAAAATCAGGTACAGCAGGTACAGGAGCAGGTACAGCAGGAACAGGACACGCTACAGGAGTACATCCGCTATCTGAATCAGCAGGGAACGGAGCTGACCGCCCGTCTGAAGCATATCCGCATCGCGCTGGAAGAGGCTGCGGCGTATGACGTCGTGCGGCACAGCGGCTGGCGGCAGCACAAAGAAAACCCCTGCACCGGCGGCAACCGGTAACAGGGGCATAGGTAAAAAATAACCATACTTATCATACCACGAACGGAGGAATTTGTCAAATGAAAACCAAGAAAACTGTAACCTGCCTCTCAGACTCATACGTCTACGCGACAGCGATCGAGAGTATCCGGCACGACGACACGCTGGACAAGGTGATGATGCGGGACATTCTGCGGCGGCTGATCGCTGACTTCGACAAAGCAGTCATAGCTGACAAGGAAAAAGCGGCTGTCGAGGAGGCATGTAAGCGCGGCTGAGAAACACATCGGGCAGACGAACGGGGCGTTTACCGTCCACTACCCCTGCGGCAGGCTGACGCTCTGTCTGGAAACGTTCTTTCCGGTAACGCAGAAGAAGGCTCGGCAGTTGTTTCGCCTTATGAAAGAGAACAGCGAGGAAACCGAAGTGCAGGAGCTGCTTGTGTACTTACACAGACGGGCAGAACGCCTGCCACCGGAATCCGCCAGAACAGCGGAACGCTGCCGGAAGAACGCCGCTCTTTTGTCTAAGATCACAGGCGTATCTATGAAAGACGGTGATGCTTTTGGGCTTTCCTTGGGAAACTAGTATCCCTATACGCTGTCCTTACTGCGGCAGTATCGAAAACGACGGCTACACCTGTAAATGGTGTTGCAATATAATCAATTTTACGGAGGTAAAACATCATGGAAATCACAATGACACTGACAGTCACACCGGAACAGGCGGCGGCGATCGCCGGTCTGCTGGCGGGCAGCAAGCCCCTGAATCCGCCGGCACCGCCCTTGCAGTCTGAACCGCTGCCGACAGCATCTTCGCAGCCGGCTCCGGTCGCAGCTCCGCAGCCTGCGGCCGTACCGGCTCCGACAGCCGTTCCCGTTAACACTGCGGTGCCGGTACAGCAGGAACCGTTGCCGACCGGCATTCCCACACAGGTGCGTGCCTACAGCGTAAACGATCTTGCGATCGCCTGCCGTCCTCTGATGGAAGCAGGCAAGCAGCCGGAGCTGCAGGCACTGCTGGCGGAGTTCGGTGCACCGGCAGGGCTTGCCTCTGTTCCGGAGAACCGTCGGGCAGAGTTTGCCGGAAGACTGCGGCAGATGGGAGGGCAGATCTGATGCCGGAAGAACACGCATTCTTATCCGCATCCGGTGCACATCGGTGGATAAACTGCACCCCGTCCGCTGCACTGGAGAAACAGTTTCCCGACACTGCCGGCAGCTATGCCGCTGAGGGAACGCTTGCCCACAGTCTGGCAGAGCTGAAACTGCGTAAGCAGTTCGAGATCATGAAGCCCTCGGCGTACAAGCAGCGGCTGGCAGAGATCCAGTCGGACGAGCTGTATCAGCGGGAAATGGACGGCTACACAGACACCTACGTGGACTACATACGCAGCTTGTGCATGGCGTTTGCCGGAACGCCGTATGTAGTCGTAGAAAAGCGGCTGGACTTTTCCCAGATTGTCCCTGCCGGATTCGGTACAGGGGACTGTGTGATCCTGTATGACGACACGCTGCACATCGTAGACCTGAAATACGGGAAAGGTGTGGCAGTGTCGGCGGAGAACAACCCGCAACTGCGGCTGTATGCCCTCGGTGCCGTACAGGAGTACAGTCTGCTGTACACGATCAGACAGGTGCAGATGCACATTGTACAGCCACGGCTCGACAACATCTCCACAGATAGTCTGACCGCTGACGAATTGCAGCAGTGGGGCGATCGGGTAAAGCCGCTTGCAGAACAGGCGGCAAAAGGCACCGGAGAATTCCACGCAGGGGACTGGTGCCGGTTCTGTCGGGCAAAGGCACAGTGCCGTGCACGGGCGGTACAGATGCTGGAGATCGGCAAGCGGCAAACGGATACCCTGCTGTCTGATGCAGAGATCGGCAGCATCCTCACAGCGGCACAGTCCCTGCAAAGCTGGGTAAAGTCCTTGGAGGAATACGCCGAAAGGCAGCTGATCGCCGGCAAGGAGATCCCCGGCTGGAAGCTTGTGGAGGGCAGGTCGAACCGCACTCTCACAGATACTGATGCTGCATTTCAGGTACTGGAACAGTCCGGCTATGATGCCGCATTGCTGTACGAAAGAAAGCCGCTGAATCTGACGGCACTGGAAAAACTGTGCGGCAAAAAGCACCTGACGGAACTGATCGGCGATTACATCGTGAAGCCGCCGGGAAAGCCTACGGTCGTGCCGGCAGCAGACAAACGCAGACCGTATGCAAAGAAGAAATTAGAAGAAATGTTTGGAGGAAAAATATCATGAGTTTGAATGCAAATCAGTTTACAACGGACAAGGTAAGACTTTCTTACGTACACCTCAATCAGCCCCACAGCAGTGCTCCGGACGGCAGCAACCCGAAGTACGGTGTAACCATACTGCTGCCGAAGTCTGACGTTGCCACAAAGGCTCGTCTGGACGCCGCTTATCAGGCAGCGGTCAACGCCGGTGTCGGGGCAAAGTGGAACGGCGTAATGCCGCCGAAGATCGAAAGCCCGATCTATGACGGGGACGGTGTTCGTCCGAACGGGGAACCCTTCGGGGCAGAGTGCAAGGGGCACTGGGTATTCACTGCCGGAAACAAGAATCCGGTGCCGATCGTGGATATTGGTCAGAACCCTGTCGTCAATGCCGGCGACATCTACAGCGGTATGTGCGCCCGTGTGTGCGTATCGTTCTACGCCTACAACTTCTCCGGCAAGCGTGGGATCGGCTGCGGTCTGGAGGCGGTACAAAAGCTGGAGGACGGCGAGCCCTTGGGTGGCCATGTGTCCGCAGCAGATGCCTTTGGCGGTGCAAACGCCTATGCCGGCGCGGCTGCACCTGCGGTAAGTGCTCCTGTACAGCCGCAGGGCTATGCACAGCCGATGCAGAACCCCTATGCAGGGCAGTATCCGCAGGCGGCACCGGCACCGCAGTACACAGCGGTTGATCCGATCACCGGTCAGCCCATTTACGGTGCATGAGCCGGCATCTGAGCATCGACATCGAAACCTATAGCAGTGTAGACATCACGAAATCCGGACTGTACAAATATGTGCAGTCCGATGATTTTGAGATACTGCTGTTTGCTTACAGCGTAGACGGTGGCGATGTAAACATCATCGACTTGGCGTGCGGAGAATCTCTGCCGGAAGAAATCGTGCAGGCGGTGTTTGATCCAAATGTACAGAATCACGCATACAATGCAGCATTTGAGTGGTATTGTCTGTCAAAGTATTTTCAGATCGAGCCGCTGTCGTGGCTTTCTCAGTGGCGTTGTACACAGCTGCACGGTCTGTACTGCGGGTATACCGCCGGACTTGCCGCAACCGGCGAGGCGTTAGGGCTGCCGCAGGAAAAGCGTAAGCTTGCCACGGGCAAGGCTCTGATCCGGACGTTCTGCACGCCGCACACCCCGAACGCAAGAAACCCGACCTCTCGGGTTTTGCCCCGCCACGAGCCGGAAAAGTGGCGGCTGTTTCGGGAGTACTGCAAACAGGACGTGGTGACGGAAATGGCAATTGAAAGACGGCTGTCCGCATTCCCTGTGCCGGAACAGGTGCAGCGGGAGTGGGAACTGGATCAGCGGATCAACGCTGCCGGTATCCGGCTGGACATGGATCTGATCGACGGGGCACTGCACATCGCCGGTGCGGTCACTTCCGATCTGATGCAGGAGGCGGTAACGCTGACCGGACTGGAAAACCCGAACGCAGTAGGGCAGCTGAAAGGCTGGGTTGAAACACAGACCGGACTGACGGTGGAATCCTTGGACAAGGAAACCGTCAAGGAACTGCTTGCAAGATCGGAGCTGCCCGCAAAGGTGCGGCGGGTACTGGAGATACGGCAGGAGCTGGGGAAGTCCTCGGTAAAGAAGTACGAGGCAATGGTGAAAAGCGTTTGCAAAGACGGGCGTGTTCGGGGACTGCTGCAATTCTACGGGGCGAACCGTACCGGACGCTGGGCAGGGCGGCTGGTGCAGGCACAGAATCTTCCCCGCAATTACATCGAGGAACTGGACCTTGCCAGAGATATGGTAAAGGGACGGGACACGGAAATGATCGCTCTGACCTTCGGCAATGTGCCGGACACGCTGTCCCAGCTGATCCGGACAGCTTTCGTTCCGGCAAAGGGCTGCAAATTTGTTGTGGCGGACTTTTCAGCGATCGAAGCCCGTGTGATCGCATGGCTTGCAAAGGAAACATGGCGGCAGGAGGTGTTCCGCACGCACGGAAGGATCTACGAAGCTTCGGCATCGGCAATGTTCAGTGTACCTATTGAAAAAATCAAAAAGGGCAATCCGGAATACGCACTGCGGCAAAAGGGAAAGATCGCAGAACTGGCATTGGGGTACGGCGGTTCCGCCGGTGCTCTGATCAACATGGGAGCTTTAAAAATGGGGCTGTCTGAGGAAGAGCTGCCGGACATTGTACACCGCTGGAGAAAGGCGAACCCGAACATCACAAGACTGTGGTACCAGCTGGAGAACGCCGCTTTGCAGGCAGTGCAGACGTGTACACCGGTGGGCGTAAACGGCTGTATCTTCCGCAGAGAGGGCGACTTTGCAACAAAGCAGGATTTTCTGACCGTGCAGCTTCCGTCCGGAAGAAAGCTGTTCTATGCCCGTCCGCATATCGGGAAGAACCGGTTTGACGGCGACAGCCTGCACTATTACGGCGTAAGTCAGGCAGGTAAAAAGTGGGCGGATCTGGAAACCTACGGCGGCAAGCTGACAGAAAACATTGTGCAGGCGATTGCAAGGGACTGCCTTGCAGTGACGCTGCAGCGGCTGGAAGATGCCGGCTATCAGACGGTCATGCACATTCACGATGAGGCGGTGATCGACTGTCCGGAAGAACGTGCGGATCTGCAGGCGGCGTGTGAACTGATGCGGCAGCCGATCCCGTGGGCGGCGGGGCTGGTACTCAATGCCGCCGGATTCGTGGGGGACTATTACAAAAAGGATTAGGTGGTGCTGACGAATGCAAAACGACAGAAAGATTACCATAACCACCGGCAGCAGCCGGAAAGCCACGCAGTGGAATGCCCAGCAGCTGCGGTGGTCAGAACTCGTGGCGAAGCTTGCAACGCCTATGCGGGGAACGGAAACGCTGGAGGAATATCTGAAGCTGCCGAAGCCCAAACAGGACAGCCTGAAAGATGTAGGCGGCTACGTTGCCGGCACACTGGAGGGCAGGCAGCGGAAAGCGTCCGCAGTGACAGGCAGAGAGGTCGTCACACTGGATATGGACAATATCGCTCCCGGCGGTACGCAGGGAGTCCTGCAGCGGATCGAGGGACTGAACTGTGCCTACTGCGTGTACTCCACCCGAAAACACAGTGAAGCGGCACCCAGACTGCGTGTGCTGATCCCGCTGTCCAGAACGTGCACGGCGGACGAATACGAGCCGATCGCACGGAAACTGGCAGAGTACATCGGCATGGAACAGTGCGATCCGACGACCTTTGAGGCATCACGGCTGATGTACTGGCCGTCGTGCTGTGCGGACAGTACCTACGTCTACACCTACGGGGACAAGTATTTCGCCGATCCCGACGGCATTCTGGGAATGTACGCCGACTGGCGGGACGTGAAACAGTGGGCGGGGCTGACTGCACCGAAAATCCCGCGGGGAACCAAGCAGGCGGATCCGACAGAGAAGTCCGGCGTGGTAGGGGCGTTCTGCCGGATATATGACGTGTACAAGGTCATTGCAGAACTCCTGCCGGACAAGTACACGGTGTGTGATACCGGAGATCGCTTCACCTATGCCGGCGGCACAACTACCGGCGGTGCGGTGGTCTATGAGGGCGGCAAGTTTCTCTTTTCCCATCACGCACACGATCCGGCAGGCGGCAAGCTGTGCAATGCGTTTGATCTGATGCGGCTGCACCTGTTCGGCGACAAGGACAGCGATGCAAAGCCGGATACGCCGACAAACAAGCTGCCGTCCTATCAGGCGGCGTGTGATTATGCGGTCAAAGACACCGGCGTAGCACAACTGCTGCTGCAGGAACGGTACGCCACTGCTACGGCGGCATTCGGGGCTGCACCTGCGGAAAATGCGGACTGGATGCAGCTGCTGCAGGTGCATTCTGAATCCGGAAAGCCCCTGAAAACCACAGACAACGTACTGATTATTCTGGAGAACGATCCGAATCTGAAAGGAAAGTTTGTTTTCGAGGAATTTTCCAACCGGATCCTGTGCTTGGGTGCACTGCCTTGGAACGATAGTCCGGAGGTGCGGGACTGGACGGACAATGACGATGCCGGACTGCGGCACTACATCGAAAAGGTATACGCCGTGACCGGAAAGGACCGGATCAGCGATGCGGTGAGCCTGTGCTGTCACCGAAACAAGATCAATGCCGTGCAGGATTATCTGAAAGGCCTTCCGGAATGGGACGGCGTGCCGAGAGTGGAAACCTTGTACATCGACTATCTGGGAGCCGCAGACAGTGCTTATACCCGTGCTGTGGCGAGAACGTCCCTGACTGCGGCAGTGGCACGTGCCATGATCCCCGGCATCAAGTACGACTATATGCCGGTTCTGGCAGGTCCGCAGGGGCTGGGAAAATCTACGCTGCTGCGGCTGCTGGCACCGAAGTGGTTCAACGACAGTCTGACAACGTTTGACGGAAAGGATGCATACGAAACCATACAGGGATCTTGGATCATGGAGCTTGCGGAACTGGTGGGAATGTCCAAGGCAGACGACAACAAGATCAAGCAGTTTTTATCCAAGCAGGAGGACATTTTTCGGGAGCCTTACGGCAGACGAACGGGGCGGTACCCCAGAAGATGCGTATTCTTCGGCACGACCAACGAAGAAGAATTCCTGCGGGACCATACGGGAAACCGGCGTTTCTGGCCGGTGGAGTGCGGTGTACAGCAGCCGGCGAAAAGCGTATTTACGGAACTGGCGGCGAATGTGCCGCAGATCTGGGCAGAGGCACTCACACTGTGGCACAACGGCGAAAAGCTGTATCTGCTGCCGGAGGTAGAGGCGTACGCAAAGCAGGCACAGGAAGAACACAGCGAGCACAGTGCGAAAGAGGGCGTTATCCGGGACTTTCTGGATCGGGAGATTCCGGAGGACTGGGAGAAACGGACGCTGTTTGAGCATAAGATGTACTGGGCGGGCGGCTTCGCCAATGACAAGGAAAAGACGAAACTGAAACGTCGGGAGCGGGTATGTGCTGTTGAGATCTGGTGCGAGGCGTTCGGCGGCGAGATCCGCTATTTCCGGAGGTCTGATGCGGCGGAGATCAATGCAATTCTGGCTAGGATCCCGGGGTGGGAAAGATGCCAGAAAACCATGAGAGTAGGCTGTGCATACGGTGTACAAAAAGGATTTATCCGGTGTAACCTTCTTTGAAAAATGTAACTTTGACTAATTTATGAAAAGTTACATATTACAAAAGGCATAAATAACCTTTGGCACAGATATCCTTTTTGTTTGGATCTCTGTGCCTTTTTTATTCTTTAGAGCATGAAAAAAAGTATCTTACTCATCAGTCTGGCAGTTCTACCCCTATTCGTGTATAGCCAAAATGTATTACCGGACTGGGCTTTAGGCGGCTTTGTCAGACCGGAAAAAGCCAATCCGATCATTACCCCCAATCCTTCCAATCAATTCGACTGTCCCATGCAGGACAAAAAAATAGGATGGGAAGAGAGCGATGTGTTTAATCCCGCAGCAACCGTAAAAGACGGTAAAATATATGTCCTTTACCGGGCTGAGGACAATTCTGCAACAGGAATCGGCAAACGTACTTCGCGTATCGGATTAGCAGAATCCGAAGACGGTATCCACATGAAACGCCGGAAGACCCCCGTCATGTACCCGGACAAAGATAATATGAAGGAATACGAATGGGAAGGCGGTTGCGAAGACCCACGTGTGACAATGACGGAAGACGGTCTGTATGTCATGGCCTACACTTCCTGGAACCGGAAAGTGGCACGCCTCTGCATCGCCACCTCACATGACCTGGTCAAATGGGAAAAACATGGACCTGCTTTTGCTAAAGCCTACAACGGACGTTTCAAAGACATTTTCTGCAAATCCGGTTCTATGGTGACAACGATCAAAGACGGGAAACAAGTGCTGACGAAAATCGATGGAAAATACTTCATGTATTGGGGGGAACATGCGGTCTACGCAGCAACCTCCGACGATTTGGTCAACTGGACACCGATATTGGACGAAAAAAATGAACTGGCGACTGTCATCAAACCCCGTCCCCAATATTTCGACAGCGCCTTGACAGAGTGTGGTCCTCCCGCTATCCTGACAGACAAAGGTATCGTCTTGCTTTATAACGGCAAGAACCAGACAAACGACAGCAAGCGCGACAAGCGTTTCACAGCCGGAGCTTACTGTGCCGGACAGATTCTGACTGATCCGAAGGAACCGATGAAGGTTCTGCAACGTCTGGACGTTCCTTTCTTCCGTCCGATGGCTTCATTCGAAAAGAGCGGACAGTATGTCGACGGAACCGTCTTTATCGAAGGTTTGGTCTTTTTCAAAAACAAATGGTATCTCTATTACGGATGTGCAGATTCTCAGGTCAGCGTAGCTATTTACGATCCGGCCAAGAAAACTCC
>ENA-USUM01001240-USUM01001240.1-human-gut-metagenome-genome-assembly--contig:-NODE-1240-length-15748-cov-8.313764_pt1 | contig 15748 bp, 10 predicted proteins | sample MGYA00250063_ERZ773402 | MGnify/ENA primary metagenome ERZ773402 (study PRJEB29103, sample SAMN06112030) | human gut metagenome | biome: human gut; feature: ankylosing spondylitis patient; material...
CCTATTGCTGTAAATTTTAAGAATGAATATGTTGATCCACCAACCAAAATTGATTGTGATATTCTGTTTTACACAAAAGACGAAAATGCAATTGTACATCTCGGTATAAAAAAAGATAAAATATTAAAATATTACATACCTAAAACTTTTTTTGTTGAAAAAATTGGCGAAAATGGTATTGATTTTCGATTGAAAACCACCGGTCTATCAAGGATAGCGCGGTGATCAGTTTTGCCGCTTCAAAGGATAAGTCTTTGGAGTCTTATCTGCTGCACCCGGACGAAAAGAGAGCACTTTTACCGGCTATTGCTATTTACGGAGCGAATGCCGCCGGCAAGAGTAATGTGCTGCACGCACTGATGACGATGAAGGATATGGTCGTCGGAGAAGCGGCCAAAATATCCAAGGGACAAAAATTGCCATGGGAACCGTTTGGTGACACCACAGTGCCTACATCCTTTGAGGTCGTGTTCATTTATCAAGGTGTTCGGTATGCTTACGGCTTTTCTTTTGATGCCAAGAAGATCTATACGGAGTATCTATACCATTGGCCGAACGGGCGCGAGGCACTGATTTTCTCAAGAGAAAACGGCGCATACGAATTCCGTGAGAATGTTAATGAGCAAATCACACTCAGTAACCGCACGCCGGATAATAAGCTGTATCTTGTTTCCTCAAATGACTGGAACTTGCCGCAAACGGAAAACGCCTACAAGTGGTTCTTGGAAAAGCTGACATTCTTGATGGAGGAAGCGCCGGCTACTTCGGAAACGGTCGCGCAGATCGTCAGCGGCGATGAAAAGAAGGCTCGTATCCTGAAGGAACTGTTGCTTGCAGACCTCGGTATTTCCGATGTGACCGTCAAGAACATCTCCGGCAAGGCCCCGGTCATTACAACCACGCACCGAGTCATCGGTGCGGATGGCAGTGTGGAACACTTTCAGCTCCTTATGGATCAGGAGTCGTCCGGAACACAACGATTTTTCTCCCGTATCGGCGGCTGGCTGCAAGCGCTGGAGAACGGCGCACTGCTTGTCGTTGACGAGATCGAGGACAGTCTGCATCCGCTCCTGACAAAGCGGCTGATCGAGATGGTTCAGGACAATACGATCAACACTGAGGGAGCACAGCTTCTGTTTACGACGCATGATGCTATGCTGCTTGATCTTACCTTCTTCCGCAGAGATCAGATATGGTTTGCGGAAAAGGATGAGAAGTCCTGTGCGACTGAGTTGTATTCGCTGGCGTCCTTCTCTCCGAGAAAGGGTGAGAACATCCGCAAGGGGTATTTGCAAGGACGCTTTGGTGCGATTCCGTTTATCGGAGGTGACGGCTTATGGCAGGAATGAGAAAGGAATACGACCCCAATAAAGCCAGTCGCCGTAAGCGTAGACCTATCATTTATATCATCTGCGAGGGCAAGGAAACGGAAACCAAGTATTTTAAGCATTTCCGTTCTCGTAACTGCCTGGTAGACATTGTGCCGATTTCTTCTAAACACAAGGCCGCCGAGCATTTGGTGAAGCACGCAAAAGGGCTGCTTTCTCAATTGGATTATTTTCCAAAGGATGGCGATCAGCTGTGGTGCGTTTTCGATTGCGATGACAACAAGAACTCCGAATTGAAAAATGCCGCCGATTACGCCGAGAAGCACGGGTATAAAATTGCCTATTCCAATCCTTGCTTTGAATTCTGGTATCTTCTTCATTTTGTGAAGCAGAACAGCTACTTAAACGGGGCCGAAGAAGTGCTGCACCAACTGCAAAGCAAAGGGCGGCTTGAAAAATACGAAAAGAATTTGGATGTTTTTGCCGACCTGTTACCTCATCAATCAGAGGCAATACGGCGTGCCAGGGAACGCTTGGATAGTCTTTACAAGGACAATGTAGTTATCCTCAGCCGAGATAGTAATCCGGTCACAACGGTTTGCGAGCTGGTTGAATATCTGAACAGCCAGCAATCTTAAAGCAGTGCCCACAACCGCAAAGTGAAAACTTGCGGCAAGATTCAACTTTTTAGAGTAATGGAGAGAACAAGGCAGCAGGCCGAAAAAGCCTGCTGCCTTGTTTGTCATCAGATCGCTTTGATTTTTTTCAGATACGCTACGGAGTCGGTATGCCCCCGAAAGTAGATCTGCAGCCGTTCCATATCCTCCGTTTGGTGCATTAAGCCGATATACGCCAAATATGCCTCGTGCTCCTCTGCACTCAGCGTGATCGCGCCGTCGCCCTCATCCAGATTAAGAATGAAAGGGTGCTGCTTGCGCATGACCGACATCTGCTCGGAAAGTGCGGCATACTCCTCGTTGCTGTTCAGTAGATCGACCACGATGTCACTGTCGATCTCGGCAAAGCTGAAGCCAGTTGCGACCGCCAAGGTCGGTCCGGGCGTGAATTCTGATGCCAGCCACCAAGAAAACCACCAAGTAAGTCACCAAGAAAACCACCAAGAACCTATTTCCAATAGGATCATCGAATTTTGTTCAACAGCAAGATCAAAGAAAGAGATTGCAGCATTCTTGGGATACAAGGACATCGGTAATCTGACGAGGCGATACATTGCCCCATTGGTAGCCGAAGGGCTATTAAAGATGACTGAGCCAGACAATCCTACAAGCAAAAACCAAAAATATATCAAAACATGAGCAAAGCCTGCGGAACTCGCTCCGCAGGCTTGCTTTTTGAGGTTGCGCAAAGGTGCAAATTATCGCTCCCGCTCTGCGGCTTTTGGCCGGATCCGGTCACCTTCATCCGGCTCATCCGCCATGACGGGGCGATCCTGCTCATTAAGGTTCAGCAGCACATTCAGCTCGTTCAACCGCCGTGTCTTTTCGGCCAGTTCCGCCTCCTTCGGAAAGGGAGCGGTCATCTCTGTTCGGGCATTTTCAAGCTGCTCGGTAGTATGGGCAAGCTGCGACCGGGCATTTACCAAGTGCTCCGTGATCTTTTCCAGCGCGTTGTCGATACGGGTGACATTGCCGCCGGCATCCGCTCCCAATACAGCCGTATGGGGCAGCTTGCCTTTGAGCACCATGCGAAACTCGTTGGCGGCACCGTCGTAGGAAAGCAGCATGGAAAATCCGCAGTAGCTGCCGATAGAAACGGTCTCCGCGCCATTCATGTGCGTGCAGGCTTCAATGATCGCCTTACCGGCGTTCTCGCGCTCGGTGTAGATGACGACGCCCAGCACCATCGGCGCAATGCCCTCGGCTGGCTTCGGATGCTCCGTCAAATGCGTGCTGTCCTGTTCATATCCGGCGATGCGCTCGTTCAGCTCCTTGATCTCTGCCGGGTATTTCCGCAGCACCAGCTCCTCCAGTGCATACCGTTGGCTCAGATGGCTGGCACGGAGCATATTCAGCTTGCTGACCTCCATATCTAAATTGCATTTTTCGATGATCTGCGGGTTTCCTGTGGCCAGTGCCTTGATCTCGGCATAGGACAGTGCCGTCTCGTCCACATCCTCCGCCGCACGGGCCGGTGCTTTGGAGGTCATGATCTGGGCAATAAACCGCTGCTTGGATTCCACCAGCTGATAGAGGTAGGCATCGAATGTGCCCTCGGTAACATAGCGGAAGATCTCCACCTCCGGATTTTGGTTGCCCTGCCGCACGATGCGCCCAAGGCGCTGCTGCAAGTCGCTGGGCCGCCATGGGCAATCGAGATCATGCAAGGCGATGAGCCTGTCCTGCACATTGGTGCCGGCGCCCATTTTTGCGGTGCTGCCCATGAGGATACGCACCTCGCCGCCGCGCACCTTGGCAAACAGCTCCTTTTTCTTTTGCTCGGTGTTGGCGGTGTGGATATAAGCGATCTCGTTTTCCGGAATGCCCATCTCAAGCAGCTTCCGCCGCAGATCGTCATACACATTGAAGCTGCCGTCCGCCTTGGGAGTAGACAGGTCGCAGAAAACCAGCTGTGTGCTGCGCTGTGCGGTACTCTCTGCCCATATCCGATAGACATTCCGGGCGCATACGGAAACCTTGCTGTTTTCATCGTCCGGTGCCAGAGAGCTTAGCAGCCGCATATCCAACGCCAGCTTGCGTCCGTCGTTGGTGATGCGCAGCATATTGTCGGTGCTGGGATCGACCACACGGGCGCGGACGCGCTCGGCACGCTCCGCCAGTCCTGCCACAGCTTTCTTTTGCAGCTCGCTGGGGTGGATGACCTCGGTGTGGAAGTTGGCCTTTGGGACGGGCAGCTTCAGCATATCCGCCATTTGCACATCCGCCACCATTTTGAAGGTCGCCATCAACTCCGGCAGATTGAAGAATTTTGCAAAACGGGTTTTCGGGCGATAGCCGCTGCCCTCCGGGGAAAGCTCGATGGCGGTAACGGTTTCACCGTAGTCGCTGGCCCAATCGTCGAAGTGGATAAGACCCATCTCCTGCAAGGTTTGATATTGCAAGTACCTCTGCACCGTATACAATTCCACCATACTGTTGGAGATCGGGGTGCCGGTGGCGAAGATAACACCGTGGCTGTCGGTCAGCTCGTCCAGATACTGACACTTGGCAAAGAGATCCGAGGACTTCTGCGCTTCCGTCTGCGCGATACCGCCGACATTGCGCATTTTCGTCATCAGAAAGAGGTTTTTGAAATTGTGGCTCTCATCGATGAACAGCCGGTCGATGCCCAGCTCCTCAAAGGTCACGGTGTCGTCCTTGGTGCTCTGATCGTTGAGCTTCCCCAGCCGCGCCTCCAATGACTTACGGGTTCGCTCCATCTGCTTGATGGTGAAGTTTTCTGCTTTCTGCCGCTTGGCGTCGCTGATGGCCAGCAGCACCTCGTCGATCTGCCGCTGCAAAATGGCCTGTTGCCGTTCACGGGACAGGGGGATCTTCATGAGCTGACTGTGGCCGATGATGATTGCATCATAATCTCCGGTGGCAATACGGGCACACAGCCTGCGGCGGTTGCGCTTTTCAAAATCGCGTTCGGTAGCTACCAAAATGTTAGCGGCTGGGTAGAGCTGAAGCCATTCTGCCGCCCACTGTTCCGTGATGTGGTTGGGCACCACGATCAGCGACTTGGTGCATAGCCCCAGACGCTTCATTTCCATGGCGGCGGCAACAATTTCAAAGGTTTTCCCTGCACCCACTTCGTGTGCCAACAGCGCATTGCCGCCGTACAATACATGGGCGATGGCGTTCACCTGATGCTTTCGCAGGCTGATCTCCGGGTTCATCCCCACAAAGCGGATGTGGCTGCCATCATATTCCCGCGGGCGGATGGAATTGAAGGTGTCGTTATAGATGCGGCACAGCCGTTTGCGTCGGTCGATGTCCTGCCACAGCCAATCGGCAAACTTGGACTTGATCAGCTCCTGCCGATCCTGGGCGATGGCAGTTTCCTTCACATTCAGCACCGGCCGCTCCTTGCCGTCCTCCACAACGGTATCGAACATCTTGACCACCCGCTGATTCAGTGTCTGCTCCAGGATGTGGTACGCCGTGATACGCTTGGTGCCGTAGGTGGTGACGGCTTTGATGTTGCCGCCGTCCATGCTTTTGTTGCTGATGTTCCATTCTCCGCTGTATTCGGAGCGAACGACCCGCATTCTCTGCCTGGCGTATACGCTGGTACCGAACAGCTCGAACATAAACTGCTGATAGACATCGGTAGGCACCCACGATGCACCAATCCGCACACCGATCTCCGCAGCGGTCAGCTCTGTCGGCTGCACAGCTTCCATGGCGGAGAGATACCCGGCAAGCGCATCTTTCTTTTCGGCCGGCAGCGCTGCTTGCAGCGCCTGCAGCATACGCAGCTTTTTGCGCACATTGCCGGACAGAAATTCCTCAGCAGTGATATAGGGATATGCCGCCAGATCAAGCTGCACCGGACTGATCTCCTCCGGCGTAAGACCGCAACGGACATTCCGGTAAATGACCCCGGAAAGCTCCTGCACCAGCTCGTCTTCACTTTTACCGGACAGCTCCGACATAAAGCCGAGATCCACCTGCGCTTTTTCGGAGAGAGATACCGCCAGCGCCTCCGATGCCGTATCCACCTGCGTGACCGGCTCATGCGGGCGAATGGTGCGCTTGGTGAACATATCCGCCTTGCGGGCGAAATTGCCTTCGTTGTCCAGCACCTCCAACGAGCACAGCAGCGGATAGCTGCTGTCATCCGAAAAGGCAAGGTTGTTGCCGCGGGTGTAAAGCCGCCCGTATTTTTTGACATAGGCATCGTACAGCCCGTTCAGCTTCTCCTGCTCGCGCCGGATGATCTCATCGGGATGGTTCTCCGCCTGGTACTCGATGAGTTGGCGGGCGCAGTCCCGCAGTGCCATCATGCCCCGCACCCGGTTCTCGGTGGTCAGCGGCAAATCGACCGGCTCCATGCGGCTGTCGATGCGGAAATACAGCTTGCCGTCCACAGAGGTAAAGCTGTAATTCCGTACATCCGGGTCGGCGGGGATGGACAGATCTTCCTCCTCCGGCCCGTCCTGCTCATAGGCGGGGATCCGGGCGTGCAGTTCGGCTACGGCCTTATCCAGTAGGGTGGCAAGGTCGTCCCCTTCATGGGGCCTGCACACGCTGTCCATGCCGTACTGGGTGCTCTCCATGACCATCTCGCCCAGCACCATTTCCGGGTGCCGGACGAAATAACTGTTCATGCGGATGCCGTTTTCATCCGTGTCCAGATGCACCCAATCCGGTTCGATGTCCACAATGCGGTCACGCTTCTGGAGGAAGAGAATGTCGCTGGTCACATCTGTTCCGGCGCTGGCCTTGAAGGCCGTATTGGGCAGGCGGATCGCCCCGATGAGGTCGGCCCGCTGGGCCAGATATTTCCGCACGGCAGGGCTTTCCTTGTCCATCGTGCCCTTTGAGGTGATGAAGGCGATCACGCCGCCCGGACGTATCTTGTCCAGCGTCTTTCCGAGAAAATAGTCGTGAATGAGCCAGTGATGCTTGTCGTAGCGCCGGTCAACGACCTTGATATTTCCAAACGGCACATTGCCCACTGCTGCGTCAAAAAAGCTGTCCGGTATCTCCGCCTTTTCATAGCCGGTGACAGCGATCCGGCTGTTCTGATAAAGCTGTCGGGCGATGCGTCCGGAGATGCTGTCCAGCTCCACACCGTAGGCTTTGCAGGCGTTCATGCTGTCCGGCAGCATTCCCATAAAGTTGCCAATGCCGCAGGCAGGCTCCAACAGGTTGCCGCTTTCCAAGCCCATCTGTGCCAGCGCCTGGTAGATGGCGTCGATGAGAACGGGCGGGGTATAAAAAGCGGTCAGGCTGCTGGCACGGGCGGCGGCATATTCCTCCTCGGTGAGCAGCGCTTTCAGCTCGGCGTACCGGCTGTGCTTTTCATCGAAGCAGTCGGCAAGGCCGCCCCAGCCCACATAGCAGGAAAGGGTTTCCTGTTCCTCCGGCGTCGCCAGCCGGTTTTCGCTTTCCACTGCTTGCAGAGTGCGGATCGCCGCCACATTGGACGCATACTTTTCCGCCTTGCTGCCCACGCCCAGCTCCCGATCCGTGATGTGAAAGTCGTGCCGCTGCCCGGTCGGTATTTCCGGATAGAGCGGTGCAAACCGCATACGCTCCCGTTTGGGCTGCGGCGCTGTGAGCACAGCTTTTTCTTCGGCAGGTAATGCCGGTTCTATCTCTGAGGTTTCCGCTTCCGCTATGGGCGGTTCCGGCTCCGATACCTCCGGTTCTGCTGCCGGCCGTTCGGAAACGGCCTCGGTCGTTGGCGTTTGCAGGGTTTTCCCAAGGCCAAACACGGAATAGGTGCCGTCCAGATAGGCACGCATGGCTTCTATGCCCTGCTTTCGCAGGGTATAGTGCCGATCCTCCTCTTTCGTGGCTTCCCAGGCAGGGAGCATATTCTGATAAATTTCCTGCACGCGGTCGGCGTCGGAGAGCTGAACGGTCACAGCCTTTACGCACTCCCAATAGTCCGCAATGGCGTTTTGCGAAAAAGGCCGCACCACATCGTCCGGTGTATCCATGAAAAAGTTGACGATCTTCCGGGCCAGCTGTTTCCGCTCATACTCCGGCATGGCCGCCCAGTCGGCATCTGAGAGAAATTTGTTCTGGGAGATCAGCTCCCCGATGCGTTTGGCCGCCTCCGGCCATTTCAGCGTGACCTTGGCATAGGGGGCCGTGATACTGCCGTGGCTGAACTCAATGCCCTTGCCACGGGTGTGGGTGAGATTGTCATTCCCGCCGCTATGACCGCTGTACTCGCCGTGATAATCCTTGAGGTATTTTTCACGCTCGGTCTTATCCTTGTGCGTGGCGTAAAAAGCGTACACGCCAAGGCGATAGTCGGTGCTGCCGTCCCATCCACGCAGCACCTTGTCGATCTCATCGGCGGAAATAAAAAACTGCCGGTCCGGGGCAAACCCGTCGGCAACGGTAAAATGAAGCGGCTCCCGCTGCAGGTCACGGAGCCGCTCCAGTATCTCTTTCGGACGGTAAAAGCGAAAACGCAAAAGGTCTTGCCCTGCATCCAGCGCGGCGTTGAACGCCGTCCATTCGTCCACGCACTTTTGCAGCGTATCCGGTGCACAGAGAAGCTCATAAATTTGCTTCTGCGTTTCCGGATAGCCGCCCTTGACGGATTGCGCCAGCATGGCCAGCGGCAGAAATCCCGCGTTTCTCGCTTCCGTTGTCATGTCCCGGCTGGTGTAGGCAATGCTGTCAGCAAGCCGCATCCGCTCGTAGTGATCGACCTCATCCAATTCACTTTGCGGCATATACCGCCCCAGCTCCAGCAGCTCCCGGATACGCTTTGCCGCTTCCTCCCAGGAAATCAGTGTGGCACTGCTCCGCTGCGCCGTGCTGCCGCGGGCAATACGCATCCCCTCGGCGTCATACCAAAGCGAAACTTTCTCTCCGCCAAAATAGAAGCCCGCACCATTCTCTCCGTAGTGTTTTTGCAGGAATGCGGCGTTGTCCGGCTTATCCTTCATAAAGTAAGCGCAGATGATCAGCCGGCTATGCTCATCGTTGGCTCCTACGCACAGGGCTTCATCCATGATCTGCTGCGGCAGCTTGGGATGGGAGGACAGTGGTGCGACCGGTGTATCCTCCGGTTGGTCGAACGCAGGCATATCAAACAGCGTAAGCTGCTGTGATTCCATCGGCACAAACGGTTTGATCTCGGTGTTGACATAGTATTCCCGTTTGTCAATGAGCTGTGCCGTAAAGCCTGCCACCAGCTTCCATGAAAAAACGCTTTCGCTGGTACGGGAAAGATATGCGCCCTCCCACATGAGCAGACCGTTTTTCTGCGGACGATACCCCAGCCGTGCTCCGTCTGCAAGGATCTCGGTGAAACGGTCTTGATATGCCGAGCGGAGATATTCGGCACGCTCGGCCTCGTCCGGATGTGACAGGAAAAACAGTTCAATCTGTGCCTTCTTGTAGATCAGATCATCATTGCGGTTTTCAATGATGGCGAAAATTTTCTTTTCATCCAAAAAAGCGGGCAGCTCAGAGGTTGCTTCCTCCGCACTGTCCGCTTCTTCGGGTTCGGTGTTCAGCTGTAGATCAGCTCCGCCAGCACTGTCTCCTCGGCGGCGTTTCTCAGGTTGTTCATCAGCCCCACCCACTTCATCGGGTCGGCGGCTTTCAGCTCCTCCGTCACGCCCTCGGCCTGAGCCATCGCCGTCACCGTCTGTTCCACGCGCTGCCGCGCCGTCCGGTCGATCTCCGCCAGATGCTCGTTCAGCCTGCCCGATGTCAGCAGGTTCGTGAACAGCACCTTCCGGTGCTCCTTCAGATACCTCCGGCGTAGCAGGCCGTATTTCCCAAGGGCTGTTTCCGGCTCCTGCGGCGGCAGCAGATCCGGCAGCCGGTAGCCGTCCTTCATCGTGTATGTCAGTTCCATGGTTTTCGCTCCTTTCGGTCTGTGTTTCTGTTTGCTTGTCTATAGGATACTCATTTCCCGGTGCCTGCGCAATTGTGCGAATTTGCTTTTGACGGCTTCGGACGGTCAATGCGATGGCGCTCAAACCGCTTTCGGCAATATCCCGTGTGGCCACGCCCAGGGCATTCAGCGTTTCCGGGGTATTGAAATTGAACACCTCGGAGAAATCCTCCGGATCAAAATATTCATCCGGTTCCAGCCCACAGCGGCACATCAACATATACGCCGTACTGTTCTCCAGCAGACGGCGATAGAGAACTGATAAATTCAGCTCGTCCAGTTCTTCCAGCAGGCTGTTGTCCCGGCAATTCTGCAGATCATCAAGATAGTCCGTCATATTGTCCGCCGCAGCGTTTTCCATGGCGGATACTATGGCTTCCTCCAATGTGCCTTTATCGTCCAGCGCACCGAATCGGTTTTCCAATGCTTCGATCACATCCGGCTCCTGCTCGGTAGGCACCTGCCAGAGCGGCACGGGGCGGGACAAACGGCTTTCGTGGGTGTCGGATATATCAAAATAATACTTGAGGCGCGTGCGTCCCGGATAGTCCCGATCAAATACGGCAATGCCGGTAGCGCCCTTATTGACCCATCGGCCGAATTGACGATTCCAGCGCTCTATCTCCAACACAGCCGTTGCGTCCGGACGCTGTGCGTGTACCAGCACCTGCTCCTCAAAGGGCAGCTTATAATTCCGGCAGGCAGAGCGCAGAAATGCCGCCCACCGGTCTGCGCGGGCCAGTGCGGCGATCTCCTGCCGGTAAACCTCCGTGATCTCCTGAAATCTGCGTGCCATGGGCAGCACCTCCTATCTTTCCTTTGGTTTTTCCCTGTCCTTTTTCAGCAGGTATTTATCCATATATTCCTTGGCCGAACACAGATCGCCGGTGTAGTTCCAGTCGTTTTCCGGGTCGATATGGCGGTAGGCGTTGTTATTGTACCGGTTCGGCTCCAGCTTGATGGGTGTCGCAGACAGCAGCGTTCCCCAGTGGTTAACCATGATCCAGCGGCCGATCTCCACGGGGATCCCGCACTGATCGTCGTCATTGCGTACCTCATAGAGATACAGCCCCTTGGGCACCGTGTTTCGGTCTACCCGCAGGCAGGTAAAGAGCATGGGACGGTCAAACACCTCCACCAGCTCAAAGCGTTCTTTTCTTGCATCAACAGACATACCGTTTTCCTCCTATCTTTCTCGCGCCGCTTCCCGGACGGGCGGAAACCGCCAGCCGTAGACCCGCCCGATCTCATCGCCCAGGCGCTTTGTCACACGGGTCACATCGGCGCGGGTGGCGGTGCCGCTGTATAGCTTTTCTTTCAGCCGGTCGATCTGTGCTTCGCTCACATTCTCCTTGTAGGCACGGTAGAGATAATGGTTCGTGCCGTCGTGATGTACGGCATCGCAGCGCAGATCGCCCAGCCGGTCTACATACCATGTGGAATAGTCCATCTTGGAATACAGGCAATCGCGGATATTGCCGCTTTTGATCTCGGCATAACCGGGATACCGCCCATCCCATCGGCCGATGTCTGCGATCAGCAGAATGGGGCGGGAGAGCTGAATGTTCAGATTGCACCGCTCGTCATCGAGATAGTCGTTGTTCTGCTCGACCATCAATTCCATCCGTTCCTGCTCAGAAAGCTCGGGGTACTGTTCCTCCAGATCGCCCCTCCAATCCTCGTAGTCCGGATCGCTGCTCCAGATAATATGTTTCTGCTCGGTCATCGTGCGTCACCTCGGTCTTTCTCCCGGCGCTTTAACGGCTGTCCCTGTGCATCGTAGTTGGCGGGATCGGCAATGGGCTTGTCAAAGCCGAACATGGAGCCGCCTTTCATGGCCTCCTCCTGGGCGCGGGTCACGCCCAGCTTGCGGTTATATTCCTCCACAAGCGCACGGGCTTCTTCCTTTGAGGTGTGGGGAATGTCCGTCTTGTAATAGCCGGTTTCGCCCCGTTTCAAAATCACCACATTTCCGGTGTCCAGCAGGAGAGAGTAGCACTGCTTTGGCAGGGAGGAGCGCAGCGGCACATAAGTGTTGCCGTTTCGCGCCATCCATTCGGCAAACTGCGCCATGTGATACAGGTTATCGACCCCGTAGCCGATCTCGGCGCGGTTCTCGTCAATGTAGCGGCAGGTGTGGTCACTATGGCTGCCATCCGGACGGGTCACACGGATACTGTCCCCATCGGGAATGCGGAACCGTTCCTTGCCGCTTGTATCAAGAAAGCAAATGCCGCGGGCCGCCTTTTCCATGTGCTGATCCAGCATCTCCCGGCGATAGCAGTAGATATACAGGTTATAATCGCCCTGCATGGGATTCAGCCGCAGCAGATAGGCATACTCCGGCGTATCCACCCGGAATCCGTACTGCGGAATAAAATCCTCGGCAAACACACTTTCTTTGTGTTCATAGCAGTATCGGGAAAGGCTGCTGCGGTTTTTGAAAATGCCGTCATAGCGCTCGTCAAAACGCAGGGCATTGATAAAATCATCAAACTCATCCTTGAACGCCTGTGTTTTCAGCTCCCCGCAATGATCCTCCCATGAGGTGAAAAAGCCGTTGCCTCTTCTGTCCATGTCCCCGCGCAAATGACCGATGCAGCCGGCCTGCTTGTCGAGTTGCTGGCTGCCGGTATAACAGTAGCTGCGCTCTGCCGGGGTCATGATCTTGATTACATAGTCCATTACCGTTCACGCTCCTTTGTCGCTTTTGCCGCCTGTACAGAGAGCCGTTTCTGCCGTGCACGCCAATAGGCCGGGTTCCAGCGCTGCAGGCTCCGGTCAATGCAGGCTTCATATTCGCCGGGGCGGAAGTAGTTATCCGTCCGGGGTGCAATGATACCGCTGTCCATCAGTTCCCGCAGGGCCACCGACGCATCGCAGTCCTCCTCAAAATTCAGATACCCGCCTGCCTGAAAGCCGACCTGCTGTGCTTCCAGGGACAGCAACTGCCGAGCTGCGTCGATTTGGGCCATGATCCCTCCGTGGCCTGCCGTGGATACGCTATACACACCGGGACACAAAGTGTCGCAGCGTACAACAAGGCCCCAAGGGGAATCACTCGGTTCTCGATACATCATCGCTCACGCTCCTTCTGCAAGGATGAAATAGAAAGCTGCTGCGCTTCTGCCGCAAATCGCTGCTCCAATCGTTCCACGCTCCAATCCTTCTTGAATTGCCCCAGCGGGCCGGGACCGAACTGTGCCAACGCACGTTTGTCCATTTCCCGCAGCCGCTCCCATAACTCCGGGTGATACTGCCGGAGCTTTCGCAGCTCCCCAATGCCCTGCAACGGGCAGCACCAGCAGGAGCAGCGGTGGTAAATCTGATACAGCCCACCGAAGTCATAACCCCGGTCATAGCAGATTTGCAGGGCTTCCTTCTCCGTGATTCCCCAATCCACCAGCGGATAGCGCTCGCTTTTGATGCGCTTCGGCTCATCTGCGGCGATACCCACATAACTCACGGCCCGGTATTGTCCTTTCAGCCGGTTGATTTCCTTATGGATGAGATGCGTTTTCAGCTGCCCCGTACACCAGCGCACACGGGGACCGGGCCAGCCGTTTCCGTATAGAGAAACACCCAGCCACTGCCGGTTTTCAATGCTGGCTGATCGCTGCTTCTTTTCCTCAAACATCAGCCACTCAAAGCCCTTTGGGTGGCGCAGCCACGTCAGATGCAGCCCTCGCTCTGCAAACAGATAGTCGTCCAGCTTTTGCAGATGCTCATACATTTCCGGAAATTCCATGCCCGTATCTGCCGTCAGGACCGCATGGATCGGCAGCCCTCGCTCAACCATGAGCAACAGCATAGCGGTGCTGTCCTTACCGCCGGACAGGGATACCGCATGGAACAGATCCTTTTCTTCCGTTTGATTGCTCATACCCATTCCGTCTCCTTTCAATTCGGTATGTAAAAGAGGGGCGGCCAATCCGGCCGCCCCCTTGGGATTCGTTCTTTGAAAATGCAGGAGTGCAAACACAAGACCGACACTGCGACGATTTGTTCCACTCCATGAAACTGCCCCCACACTGAATGTTCAGCATGGGGGCGGCGCTTTTATTCTGTAATGTACATTTGACTATAAATATCCAGAATAGAGTCTTTCGAGCGGCGAATACCTATATCCGTTAAACGAATGTCCTCCTGCCGCATTTGTGCTATAAACCGAGTAATATCCTCCATTATAGACTGCGGGACAGGTATTCTCTGATTTTCCCGTACAAGTTGGAACAGGCGAAACACATCCAGACGGTGTTTCTTGATGTCACGTGCGTTTACATGGATTCCTTCTGCTTTCTTGCTTTTCAAATCCAGCCAAGCTCTCATTTTCAGCGGAATAATATGTTCAGCATCTAATATGGAGATACCATCTGTAACTGTTCGTCCATCCAGAAGAAAGTGGTAATAATCATCATTGAGCAAAATCGCTGACAAGCTGGAAACTTCATCATCAATATGCAGCGGCATCAAGTGTGTATCTGGCTGCAAGACCACATTGCTTTGTGGCCTTGAAAATAATTCAATCATCTTGGGGTAAGCAGGGTTCGTTGGGTCCACAAAACGATAGAACTCCGGTTGACCGTTACTGCGTTGCCTGGCCTGATAGCCACCAGCTTCAATAAAAGCCCAAAAGGCTTTTGCAAAGTCTGTCGTTAAAGCCTCGACGATCAGCACCATGTCGATGTCAACGGTTTGCCTGAAATCAAGTCCTGCATCGTTCATCAGAAGATCACAGGCAAAGCCTCCAATTACAGTATATTGCTCCTTAAAATGATTGAAGTGCTCTCGGAATATATCTATGCCATTTACCATTTCGTTCTCCTTTATTCTTCCTCTTTGATTGGTAGTCCGTGCTTTTGCCGAATTTCATCCAAGCACGTCTGAACTCGTTCGTTTGGGTCGTTGTCCATGCTGAGCAGCAATGAAATGTCATCTACACAGCCGTCTCTCTCCAAAATGATCGGGTCATAGGACCACACTTCAATAACAGCACCGCCAAAGTCTTCAAAATACTGTTTTGTGCAGATATCTTCTGCTGGGATTTTTGCCGCCTCCTTTTTGGAAATCGCAATAGCACCATCCTGATCGTTTACCCCAATCATGGATTGCCGTGCCAGCGCCCGTATTCCACTTGCAATTGGATGCTCGATTTGGGCGGTTCCTTTTACGTAAAGAATTCGATCAACAGGCGTTTTCAGTCGCCCGTATGCTTTTTCCAAAAGTTCTGATTTGGTGTATGCCGTTGTGATCCATTTATTCGTGCCTTCTGCTGTTTGCGAGATCAGACCCGAAGCAGAGAGGTCATTGATTGCCCTTGTACAGGTCGCCTTTGAGAGCGAAAGTGCCTTTGCAATCTGTGTCAGATTTACGGACCCAGTATTCTCTGCATAGTATAAATATAGAAATACAAGCTGTGTACCGGGTGCCATTTTTGCCATAATGGCAGCGTCCGCCTTGAATTGCTCATGAAAAGCGCACCCCCAAAACGGAAGGTACACCTGCTGCGAAAGAGACACAAACGGGATGTGTTCTTCCAGCATACTCCGTCGTTGTAACGCAGACAGGTTGTCTAAGCACAGTGCACAGGGAAGAGAACAAAGTTCCTGAAACTTCTTCAACTGCTTTTTTAATGTAGGCAATCGCCAAGAAGAGCCATTTGGCTTCAAAAGAACACACGCATGGTCTCCCCAACTTAACAATTGGGGGGTATATCCGTCCTTGATATAGTAGGGCGTGTCATCCGTGTAGTCGAATCCCTTCACTGTAATATCGGGGCCGAATACTAATTTAAGGAAAGATAGCATATCAGAAAGACTCCTTCGCTTCCGCCTTTTGTTTCACTTTTTCTTAATTGTACC
>ENA-USUM01001242-USUM01001242.1-human-gut-metagenome-genome-assembly--contig:-NODE-1242-length-15731-cov-13.721349_pt1 | contig 15731 bp, 8 predicted proteins | sample MGYA00250063_ERZ773402 | MGnify/ENA primary metagenome ERZ773402 (study PRJEB29103, sample SAMN06112030) | human gut metagenome | biome: human gut; feature: ankylosing spondylitis patient; material...
GTTTTATGAGAAGCAGGCGGGACGTTCTGTTTTTTTCCGGCGTAGAGACAGATCTGTAACTTTATCTGGCAGGAATAATAACAGACACAATATAAATGTGATTAAAACGTTTTTCTTCATGCTTCTACTCCATTTTTATCTATTTTAGCTCCAAATTCGTCTATGGGCTGTCCGGGAATGGGTCTATGGCTAAAATTGGACTTGGAAATAGTGATTATTGCACCGATGCTTTCCTTGCTCGCTTTACATTTGCATCGAAATCACTGTTAACAAATGTCTTTAATTTAAATTTAATTCTATGAGACAGAAACTATTTAATGTATTTCTTGTATGCCTGTTCTGCTTGACGGCACCTGCCGTTGCTTTTGCACAGCAAGCAATTAAAGTAACAGGTAAAGTAATTGACAGCACCAATGAAGGTGTACCCGGTGTCAATGTGTCTGTAAAAGGAGGCTCTTTAGGAACCATCACTGATATTGATGGTAACTATAAGATTGATGCTCCTAATTCTAAATCCGTATTAGTCTTTTCTTTCATCGGTTATGAGAAACAGGAAGTTGCTGTGGGTAACAGAACGGTAATTAATGTGACAATGAAGGATGACACACAATTGCTGGATGAAGTAGTTGTGGTAGGTTATGGTACATCTCGTAAAGGAGATTTGACGGGAGCATTAACCAATATGCAACCTGATGCCAATGATGCCGCTAAAGTGATGTCTATTGACGGGCTGTTGGAAGGTAAAGTAGCTGGTTTGGTTGTTAGTACGGCTTCTTCCAGTGTAGGTGCAGCTGCTTCCGTTACTATTCGTGGCGCCAGTTCTCTGCGTGGTGACAATCAACCGTTGTATGTAATTGATAACGTGCCGCAGGCTTCTACGGGTGAATTTGGACAGTCAGCCATTAGTGGTGACTTTCAGATAGCTCAAGACCCCCTTTCTTCTTTGAATCCTGCCGATATTGAAGATATCACCGTTTTGAAAGATGCTTCTTCTACTGCTATTTACGGTTCTCGTGGTGCTAATGGCGTAATTTTGATTACGACAAAGAAGGGTAAAGAAGGTAAAGCCAAAGTGAATGTTTCGGCAACTTTTACTGTAACAAATGCCACTCGTTTGATTGACTTGGTGGGTATGGATGAGTATGCTGCTTATCAGAACTCCCGGATTGGGGATGGACTCTATCCTTATTATAAAGTTGGGGATGAAATGAGATATGTATACAACGATGCTTTGGCTAAGTATGATCCTAATAATCCGGAAACATACAATTTGATCTATTACCGTAATTGGCAGAAAGAGATTTACCATTCTGCATTCTCACAAAATTATTCAGTATCGGTGAATGGTGGTACTGGTAAAACCACCTATTATATATCTGCCAATTTTAAAGATGTGAATGGTACGACAAAACAAACAGGTTTGAAACAAGGCGATTTGCGCGCTAACTTGAGTGCGGAACTTTCTAAAACAGTCAAAATCGATTTGAGTCTGAGTGGAGCCTTAAGGCAAAATGATATGATGGCCGGAGGTAATACACTTGGAGGACCTACCAGTGCAATCTCCCGTACAGCTTTGGACTATTCTCCGTTTGAAAAACCGGATGATGACCCTTCTTTGACTAATGAAAATAAGACGAATGTATTCAGTTGGCTGAATGACTATGTGGATATTGCAGATGATAAGTCTTTTAGGGGTAGCTTGAATCTAAATTGGAAAATCAGTAAATTCTTATCGTATAGTCTTCGTACAGGTGGCAATATCAATATAAACAATCGTAAGCGCTGGTATGGTATGCAGTTGTATCAAGGTATGAATAATGACGGTTATCTTACTCAGTCTGACCTGAGTAAGAGTAATTACAGTGTGGAGAATATCTTGAATTATAATACAAAGTTAGGAAGAATCGGTACTTTAGATGCTACAGCCGGTGTCACGTACGATGAATATCATTTCCTGAATAAAAATGTGATTGGTAACCATTTTACCATGTTCGAGTTTAGAGAGAACGGATTGCACATGGCAGGTAATACAATTTACTCCTCCCCTACACAGACTGATTTTCAGCTTCTTTCTTATTTGGGTCGCGTGAATGTGAACCTTTATGACAAATACTTGCTTACCGCTTCCATTCGTGCCGACGGTTCCAGTAAGTTTGCCAAATCCAATCGTTGGGGATATTTCCCTTCCGGTTCGGTGGCTTGGCGTATGGAACAAGAAGAATTCCTGAAAGATGCATCTTGGTTGAGTCAGTTGAAAGTCCGTATCAGCTATGGTGTGACGGGTAATCAGGCTATCAGTCCGTATTCCACTTTTTCTATGTATGGACAGTCTTCTGGTAGTCCCATATCTTATGCTGATGGCTCCGGCAATCAGTTGACAAGTATGATTGTAACAAATCTGGCAAATAATAGTTTGAAGTGGGAACAAACAGCTTCCTGGAACTTTGGTGTGGACTTCGGCTTATTTAATTCCCGCTTGAGCGGTACATTTGATTACTACATCAAGAAAACAGATGATTTGCTGATTTCAAGACCTTTACCTGGTTCTTCCGGCTTTGGAAGCACTTACTACAATCAGGGTGGTTTGGATAATAAAGGTGTGGAATTCTCACTGAATGCGCAGATTATAGATACTAAAGATTGGAAGTGGAGCGTAGGCGGCAATATTGGCGCTAACAAGAGCAAGATTACTGATTTGGGATTGTTGCCGTCCGACTGGGGCTGTCTGGGAGAGAGAATCGGCTATGAAGGTGCGGCTTTAGCCGACCAATTCGGTGTTGCAAATGCATTCTTGCAGGGTGAAGCTCCGGGATTATTCTGGGGGTATAAAACACAGGGCATTGTGCAGGCAGAAGATATTACGAGTGATGGTAAGGTGCAATATATTAAGAAAGACGGTACTGTAGGCACTTATACACAATCGGCTTCTCCCGGTGATGTCAAATTCGTGGATGTAAACGAAGATGGTGAACTGGATGCCAAAGACCGTACCATCATTGGCGACCCGAATCCGGACTTTACTTATGGTTTCCAAACAGAGGTTTCTTATAAATCACTTTCGTTGAAAGCTACGTTCAATGGTGTACAGGGAAGAGATATCATGAATACGGGTGTTCGCTATAACGGAATGCCGGGACAACAGGCAAATAATATCACCAAGAAAGCATTTCAAGGTATGTGGACTGCTGAAAATCCTACCAATTTGTACCCGAGTTCTACATATAAGATTCCTAATATGGTGATGGATCGTTATATCGAAGACGGCAGTTACTTACGCTGTTCTGATATTACGTTGAGCTATATATTGCCTAAAATCTGGATGAAAGCTATCGGATTCCAGAATGCATCAGTATATGCTTCTGTAAAGAATGCCTTTGTCATCACCGATTATACGGGATATGACCCTGAAGTGAACAGCTTTGCATTCGAGGGGCTTCGTCCAGGCGTGGATATGAGTTCCTATCCGCACTCTCGTTCCTTTATATTTGGTGTGAATGTTACTTTCTAATTTAATAAACTTATAAGAGTATGAAAAAACTGACATATTATATTTTATCAGCTGTTTTTGCTGTATGTAACTTATCCTCTTGTTTAGATGAGGACCCTATATACTCTCAAAACTCTTCGGTCATTTTTAGTACCCAGAGTAACGCGGAACTGGCTTTGTTGGGTTGTTATGGATATATGACAAATAGTGCTGCTTACGGTCAGATGATGCAGGAAGCGCTTATTCTCAGTTCAGGCTTTGGTTGGGGACAACGCAATGTCAATGATGATGGTCGTATGCTGTCATTGGAGGCTCCTACATCCGCCAGCCCTATTAAAACGGTTTGGAACGGACAGTATAAAGTGATTGCGGAAACGAATGCTTTTCTGACGAGCCTTGAGAAAAGTGGCTTAAGTGAAAGTGTAAAAGTGCAGATGGGTGGTGAAGCTAAATTCTTAAGAGGACTGGCTTATTATAATCTGGTCATGCTGTTTGGCGATGTGCCTTTGAAGATTGTAGCCTCTTCTTCCGATGGCATTTCAACTCCCCGGACACCGAAAGAGGAAGTCTTTGCACAAATAATTCAGGATATGAAGGACGCAACTCAGATTGCCGCAAAATCAGCGGACGGACGTGCTAACTCTTGGGCCGCCAAAGCATTCTTAGGAAAAGTATATTATAAGATGGCCTGTCTGGATATTGATGCACAAGCTAATTGGCAAAGGGCTAAAGAAATGTTTGATGATGTTTATGAGAATGGTCCGTATGACCTTGAACCTAAGTTTGGAAAACTGTTTGGAGATTTTGTTACAGGTTCTAAGGAAGCTATCTTCCAGTTGAACTTCTCTATCACTTCTACTGTTTGCTTTAACCGTGCCAGCAATCGTTTTGCTCCTTCCCAGTCTACTTCCGGCATTGCGTGGGGTACTTACAGGGCCACTAAAGCGATTTATGATTTACATGAAGGTACTTATCCGGGCGACCCTCGTATCGAACTTACCTTCATGAAAAGCTGGAGAACCCGTAGTGGTAATAACCAGAAAGACCCAAAGCCAATGATTGGTGACGTGTTGTGCGCGAATGATTCTACCTACATGTATCCTTATGTGAAAGTCAACGCAGGATTTGAAGACGATAAAAAGACTGCCAAGGAACCGGTAATGAAAAACGGAGTGCCTCTCGTGGATAAAAATGGCAAGCAGACACCGTTGGAACATGCGCTGAAGTTACCTTACGACCTGTTCCCTGATCGGACAAATCCGAGTATTGAAGTATTGAATCAATTTAAATTGGCGGATGGAAGCTACAAGACCGATCTTGCCAAAATATTCTCTACTGATGCCGGTCAGCTCAAGTGGCCTCACTACGCTAAAATGTACGACCAGAATCAGATAGGTACTGCTAGTCATAAAAACCTGATGGTATATCGCTATGCCGAGATGTTGCTGTTGATGGCGGATGTTTACAATGAATTGGGCAATACTGCGAAAGCCGTTGAGTTGGCAAATCAAGTGCTGGGACGTGCTCGCACTTCAGGTTTGATGCCTGCTGCCCAACCAGCTGACTGGTCTGCTTCTTTGGATCAGGAAACCGTAAGAACCAAGTTGTTCTTTGAACGTATCATTGAGCTTGCAGGAGAACCTGGGACATATGAAATGCCTCGTATCCGTGGTACTAAGTACTTCAAGATGGCATTGGAATTCAATAACAAGCATGAGCTTACGATTGCTTCCAGTGCCCAGTACTATACATCGAACAATGTATGGCACGATCGTGTGTTCAATGTGGGAAAAGAGGGTGGAGAAGGTTTGTCCGATAGCTTTGTGAAGAAGAATATGTTGATGCCGATACCTGATAGTGAAATATCTGCTAATCCGGGCATCACGAATGATGATAATAACTTCGGCTATTAATAGCCTTTAGTTGACCACCTTTTTTCAATAGGCTGATATAACCTGACATTCCGGAAGTGGGCGGCGCATCTTGTCTGTTCTGCTTCCGGTTTTGTCTTCGCTGCTTTTAATTTTGTCTTTTTGTTGCTTTAGATATACCCGAAATGGTGAATTTTGGATATGATAAAGATATTCTTGAACATTGCTCTTATCCATTACGCGTACTTTTGGGTAATTAAACTACTAAAGATTTCCGACCATGAAAAACTTACAATCAGGATTACTCTATTCCCTGACCGGTGCCGCCGCCGTGGCATCCTTGGCTTCCTGCTCTGCCCAAAAGAAGGCTGAAGAGCAGAAGCAATATAACATCGTATACATCATGACGGATGACCACACAGCCCAGATGATGAGCTGCTATGACCACCGTTATATGGAAACACCGAACCTGGATAGGATTGCTGCCGATGGAGTACGTTTCACCAACAGTTTTGTAGCCAACTCGCTAAGCGGACCCAGCCGTGCCTGCATGATTACCGGCAAGCACAGTTGTGCCAATAAATTCTACGACAACACCACTTGCGTGTTCGATGCTTCACAACAGACATTCCCTAAACTCTTGCAACAAGCCGGTTATGAAACAGCCCTCATTGGCAAATGGCATCTCGAGAGCCTGCCTACCGGTTTTAACTATTGGGAGATTGTGCCCGGACAGGGCGATTATTATAACCCGGACTTCATCACCCAGAATAATGATACGATACAGAAACACGGCTATGTGACTAACCTCATTACCGATGACGCCATCGACTGGATGGAGAACCAACGGGATAAGGACAAACCGTTCTGTATCCTGATCCACCACAAGGCCATTCACCGTAACTGGCTGGCAGATACCTGCAATCTGGCACTGTATGAAGACAAGACTTTCCCCCTGCCGGATAACTTCTTTGATGATTATGAAGGGCGTCCCGCCGCTGCGGCACAGGAGATGAGCATTGCGAAAGATATGGATATGATTTACGACCTCAAGATGCTGCGCCCGGACAAAGAAACCCGGTTGAAATCTCTTTATGAGAAATACATCGGTCGCATGGATGAAGGACAGCGTGCCGCATGGGACAAATTCTACGGGCCTATCATTGATAATTTTTATAAGAAGAATCCGCAAGGCAAGGAACTCGCCAACTGGAAGTTCCAACGTTACATACGCGACTATATGAAAACCGTGAAGTCTCTGGACGATAATGTGGGGCGTGTACTGGACTATCTGAAAGAGAAAGGACTGGATGATAATACGCTCGTGGTTTATACCTCCGACCAAGGCTTCTATATGGGCGAGCATGGCTGGTTCGACAAGCGTTTTATGTACGAAGAGTCCATGCGTACCCCGTTGATTATGCGTCTGCCGAAAGACTTCCGGGCTAAAGGGGATATCGATGAAATGGTGCAGAACATTGACTACGCACCGACCTTCCTTGAACTTGCCGGAGTGGAAGTGCCGGAAGATATCCAAGGCATTTCCTTGGTACTGTTGCTGAAAGGCGAGAAACCGGCCGACTGGCGGAAAGCTTTGTACTATCATTTCTATGAATATCCTGCCGAGCACATGGTGAAACGCCATTACGGAGTACGCACCGACCGTTACAAGCTGATCCATTTCTATAATGATATTGATGAATGGGAGCTGTACGACTTACAGGCCGATCCCACGGAGATGCGTAACATCTACGGACAACCGGGAACGGAAGAAATCATCAAAGACCTGAAAGCACAACTAACCGCATTGCAGGAACAATACAACGACCCTGTACGCTTTTCGCCTGAGAGAGACAAAGAATGATTTTAATCCCTGATTCACATATCTAATAATAAAAGACCTTATGAGATATAGAACTATTCACACACTGGTATGCTTCCTGCTTTTGATGGCGGCGAACATACAGGCTGATAACTTGACACAACCCGTTCCCTTAGTTCCCTGCCCGGTCAGTATAGTGCCGGGCACGGGTAACTTTCATTTCTCAGAAAAAACAACCTTTGCTGTGGAGAACGAGGAACAAGCTGTAGAAGTACGCCGCTTTACCGCACTTCTCACCCGTGCGGCAGGATTTACTCCTCGCATAAAGGTGGGAAACAAGAAAGGAGATGTTTGTCTGACGACGGATGCCGGTTTGAAGAAAGAAGCCTATAAACTGGAAATTACAGCTAAAAGAATAAACATTCATGCTGCCGATGTACAAGGCTTCTTCTATGCTTTGCAGAGTATCCGCCAACTGCTGCCTGCCGCCATCGAAGGCGGACAAGTAGTGACAGGCATCGACTGGACAGTTCCGGCTGTTACTATCACCGACCAGCCCCGTTTCGGCTATCGCGGGTTGTTGGTGGACGTGGCACGGTTCTTCTCCCCTAAGGAGAACCTGCTGCGTATCATCGACTGCATGGCGATGCTGAAACTGAATACACTGCATTTCCATCTGACGGATGATAATGGATGGCGCATCGAAATCAAGAAATACCCGTTGCTTACGGAGATAGGTTCACGTCGCGTAGACCGTCCGGGCAAGAATTTCTCGGAACGCCGCAATCCCCGCCAGGGTGAACCTACGGTAGAAAAGGGATATTATACACAGGATGATATCCGCGAGATAGTGGCTTATGCCGGGGAACGCCATATCGAAGTAATTCCTGAAATAGAAATGCCGGCGCACAGTAATGCCGCACTGGCTGCCTATCCGCTATTGGCGTGTCCGGTGGTGAATAAATATATCGGTGTGTTGCCCGGTTTGGGGGGAGAGAATGCCGATGTCATCTACTGTGCCGGAAACGACAGTGTGTTCACTTTCCTGCAAGATGTGCTGGACGAAGTTCTCGGACTTTTCCCTTCAAAGTATATCCATCTGGGTGGAGATGAGGCTCGGAAGACGCATTGGGAAGCATGCCCGTTGTGCCGGGCGCGGATGAAACAGGAGAAACTGGAGAATGAAGAAGAACTGCAAGGTTACTTTATGGGGCGTATGGCTCGCTATGTGCAGAGCAAAGGCCGTGAGGTGATAGGCTGGGATGAGCTGACGAATGCTACTATCCCGGAAGGTTTTATCATTCAGGGATGGCAGGGTTACGGACAGGCTGCGATGAAAGCTGCCGAACTGGGACATCGCTTTATCATGACACCCGCCCGGATTATGTATCTCATCCGCTATCAGGGGCCTCAATGGTTTGAACCGGTGACGTACTTTGGAAACAATACGTTGAAGGATGTGTACGACTACGAACCGATACAAAAAGACTGGACAAAGCAAACCGCATCTTTATTAATGGGAGTGCAGGCTTGTATGTGGACGGAGTTTTGCAATACTCCTGCCGATGTGGATTATTTGTTGTTCCCCCGTTTGTCTGCATTGGCCGAGGTAGCTTGGACAAGGCCGGAACGTAAGAACTGGAAATCCTATCTGAAAGCTTTGGATCATTTCAATGAACACCTTACAGCGAAAGGAATTGTTTATGCCCGTTCTATGTATAACATACAGCATACGGTGACGCCAAAAGATGACTGCCTGCAAGTGCAACTGGATTGCATTCGTCCGGATGTAGAGGTACGCTACACAACGGATGGCACTATGCCCACAGTACAGTCCGCCCTCTATACCCGGCCATTGATGCTCACGAGTACAAAAACAATAAAAGCTGCCACCTTTGCATCTGGAAAGCAAATGGGACAAACGCTGGAACTGCCTGTTGTTTGGAATCCGACAACGGCAAAGGCTATAAAGAGCATTGGTGCCGACAACATCGGTCTGCTGGTGAATGGTGTGCGTGGAAGCCTGAAATATACCGACTCCGAATGGTGTTCATGGATGAAGAACGATACCGTCTCTTTCACCCTCGATCTGAAGAAGCCCGAAACCGTGAACCGATTGACGCTGGGTTCTATCACCAATTACGGTATGGCGGTGCACAAGCCTGCAAGGATAGAAACTCTGATTTCGACAGATGGTGCGGACTTCCGCAAAGTCTCCGAACGAACTTACACGAAGGATGACATCTTCCGTGAAGGTATTTTCCGCGAGGATATTTCGTTTGAGGTGGGAGAGAAAACACGTTATGTCCGTGTTGTGGCATACGGGGCAGGCGATTGTCCTTTCACTCATGTACGACCGGGACAGGAAGCACGGATATATTTCGATGAAATTATAGTAGAGTAAAGACATATTATGATAAAGCAGATACTTTTGAGTTTGATAGCCCTATATTCATTTCCCGTGCTTGTTGTGGCGCAGCCGGAATGGCAGAGCCAGTATGCTATCGGAAAAAACAAACTAGCACCACATACTTATATATGGCCTTATGCGAATGCTGATGCTGTGGGTGAAGGCAATTATGAGCAATCACCTTACTATATGAGTCTGAACGGTAAATGGAAATTCCATTGGGTGAAGAATCCCGATCATCGTCCGAAAGAGTTTTATAAACCTTCGTTTTATACGGGCGGATGGGCAGATATCGATGTACCCGGCAACTGGGAACGTCAGGGATATGGTACGGCTATTTATGTGAATGAAACTTATGAATTTGATGATCCTTTGTTCAACTTCAAAAAGAATCCGCCGCTGGTACCTTATGCAGAGAACGAAGTAGGTTCTTATCGCCGTACGTTCACGGTTCCTGCTGACTGGAAAGACCGTCGCATCGTGATTTGCTGTGAAGGTGTGATCTCTTTCTATTATATCTGGGTGAACGGACATATGCTGGGTTATAACCAAGGTTCAAAGACTCCTGCCGAATGGGATATCACGGACTATGTACAGGCAGGAGAAAATACCGTGGCACTTGAAGTATATCGCTGGAGTGCAGGTTCCTATCTGGAGTGTCAGGATATGTGGCGGTTGAGTGGTATTGAACGGGATGTCTATCTTTACAGTACTCCACGCCAGTTTATAGCTGATTATAAAGTGACTTCTTCTTTGGATAAGAAAGAGTATAAGGAAGGAATTTTCGGCCTTGATATAACAGTTGAAGGAAGTGCGGCTGGTGTGTCTACTTTGGCATATAGTCTGGAAGATACTGCCGGAAAGGCAATATTACAAAATGAAATACCGGTCAAGAACCGTGGTTTGAGTAATTTTATTACCTTTGACGAACAGTCCCTTCCTGATGTAAAACGTTGGAGTGCAGAACACCCGAATCTTTATACATTGATATTGGCGTTGAAAGATGATGCAGGACATATAACACACCTGACCGGTTGCAAAGTCGGTTTCCGTACTTCCGAAATCAAGGATGGCCGTTTCTGTATCAACGGGGTACCTGTATTGGTAAAAGGTGCTAACCGGCATGAACACTCACAGTTGGGACGTACTGTCAGCAAAGAACTGATGGAAGAAGACATTCGCCTGATGAAGCAACATAATCTGAATACTGTGCGCAACTCGCATTATCCGACACATCCGTACTGGTATCAACTCTGCGACCGCTACGGCCTTTATGTGATAGATGAAGCAAACATCGAGTCGCATGGCATGGGGTATGGCCCGGCTTCATTGGCAAAGGATAGCACCTGGCTACCTGCACACATGGACCGTACGCAACGTATGTACGAGCGTGCCAAGAACCATCCGGGTATCGTGATCTGGTCGTTGGGCAACGAAGCGGGTAACGGAATCAACTTTGAACGGACATACGACTGGATGAAGTCCGTTGAAACCACCCGTCCTATACAATACGAGCGTGCCGAACAGAATTATAATACGGATATCTACTGTCGTATGTACCGCAGTGTGGAAGAATTGCTGGTCTATGCCCGCCAGACAGAACCGAAAGTATATCGTCCTTTCATCATGACTGAATATCTGCATGCTATGGGCAATAGCGGAGGCGGATTGAAAGAATACATGGATGTTTTCGAAACAGAACCTATAGTGCAGGGCGGTTGTATCTGGGATTGGGTAGATCAGTCTTTCCGTGAAATAGATGCCGATGGTCGTTGGTATTGGACTTACGGTGGCGATTATGGTCCGAAGAATGTACCCAGTTTTGGAAACTTCTGCTGCAATGGTCTGGTGAATGCCGTCCGCGAACCTCATCCGCATTTGCTGGAAGTGAAGAAAGCATATCAATATATAAAGGCTACACTAGTTGATAAGAGTAACCTGACTTTAAATATAAAGAATTGGTATGATTTTACGAATCTCAATGCTTATATCTTACACTGGCAGGTGGTAGGTGATCATGGGAAAGTGATTGCTGACGGTACTCGTCGGGTAGATGCTGCTCCGCACGCCACCGTTGAAGTTACGCTGGGTGCTGTACGTTTACCTTCTGATGTTCGTGAAGCTTATCTGAACTTAAGTTGGACGCCTGTGGATGCTGCTCCGTTTATTAATACGGATTACGAGGTAGCCTATGATCAGTTTGTTCTTTCGGGTAATAAGAACTACCGGACTCCGGAAACTAAACTTTCGGGTAAGGTGGAAATGAATATAGATCCGGCAACAGGGGCGCTTCGCTCTTATATTTATAATAGGAAAGAATTACTGTTTTCCCCTGTTACATTGAGCCTCTATCGTCCGGTGACGGATAATGATAACCGTGAAAAAGTAGGAGGAGCCAAAGCTTGGAAGAAAGCCGGGTTGGATCAGTTGACACAGCGTGCCCTTACCGTGAAGACCTCTACCCGTGGCGGACGTGCCGAAGTGGAGTTATTGAATGTCCGTGGTGAAAAAGTGGGAACCGCTTCTTTCGTCTATACATTAAAGAAAAACGGCGAATTGGATATACAGACACACTTCGTGCCGGATACCACCGTTATCTCTTCACTGGCGCGTGTAGGGTTTACTTTTGAAATGCCCGATACTTACAGTCAGGTGTCTTATCTGGGGCGTGGAGACCATGAAACTTATATGGATCGTAACCAATCCGGTAAAATAGGTATTTATCACACTGATGTGGAGCGTATGTTCCACTATTATGTTCGTCCGCAGGCAACGGGTAACCGTACAGATGTCCGTTGGATGCAACTTGCTGATGAGGCAGGTGAGGGGCTGGCATTCCGTTCCGATACCTCGTTCCAATTTAGTGTGGTTCCTTTTACGGATGAGAATCTGGATGCGGCAACGCATATCAATCAACTACGGCGCGAAGGAGTGATAACTGTTCATCTGGATGCCGCACAGGCAGGAGTCGGTACGGCTACCTGTGGTCCTGGAGTGTTGCCGCAGTATCGTGTACCTGTGCAGGATTACACATTCCGGTTTACAATCCGTCCTTTGAAATAGATCGAAACCTATAACATAAGATAGCATGAAAAACCTGATTCTAACTACAGTTCTTAGTCTTACAATCCTTTCCGGATTGCAGGCACAAGAAACTTATTATGAAAAGCACGTTGCTTTTCCCGCTGATGCTACAGTTGCGGAAAAGATAGATATGGCTTCACGCCTTGTACCCACTCCCCAACAACTGGAGTGGCAGCGTATGGAACTGACCGCTTTCCTGCATTTTGGTGTAAATACTTTCACCGGACGAGAGTGGGGAGATGGTACTGAAGATCCTGCCATCTTTAATCCTACCTCGCTGGACTGCGAACAATGGGTGAGGACTCTTAAAGAATCCGGTTTCAAGATGGCCATCATCACCGCCAAACATCACGATGGCTTCTGTCTCTGGCCTACCAAAACGACCCGTCACTCCGTGGCCTCTTCCTCTTGGAAAGATGGAAAGGGAGACGTGGTACGTGAATTGCGCGATGCTTGCAAGAAGTATGGCATCAAATTTGGAGTTTACCTCTCCCCTTGGGATCGTAATGCCTCTTGCTATGGTGATTCCCCTGCCTACAACCAGTTTTTCATCGAGCAACTGACCGAATTGCTCACCAATTACGGTGAAGTCCATGAAGTGTGGTTTGACGGTGCCAACGGTGAAGGTCCTAACGGCAAAAAACAAATCTATGACTGGGATGCCATTCTGCGCACCATCCGCCGCCTGCAACCTAAAGCAGTTACTGCTATCATGGGTGATGACGTTCGTTGGGTAGGCAATGAAAAAGGTATCGGTCGTGAAACAGAATGGAGTGCTACAGCTCTGACTCCGGGTATTTATCCCCGTTCCGGCGAACAGAATAAAGAATTGGGTATCTTCGGCAAGGCAAAGGACTTAGGCGGACGTGATATAGTGGCTCGCGCTACCGAACTTTTCTGGTATCCTTCTGAGGTGGATGTTTCCATTCGTCCGGGTTGGTTTTATCATACCGATCAGGACAAGCAGGTGAAGTCTTTAAATCATCTGACGGATATTTATTTCAAATCAGTAGGCTATAATTCCGTTCTTTTATTGAATATTCCGCCCGACCTTCGTGGGTTGATCAATGAAAATGATGTGCAGCGGCTGAAAGAATTTTCCAGTTATTTAAAGAAAACTTTTGCCTGTAATTATGTGCTGAAAGGAAACGAGGCATGGCATGGAACTTCCGGTACAGTCCGCCAATATGATATACAGAAAGATGCGTTGGTGAATGCTTTTATGATTCAGGAAGATATCTCCAAAGGACAACGTATTGAAAGTTTCCTTGTAGAAGCGTATAAAGATGGCTCCTGGATTCATATGGCAGAAGGCACAACTGTAGGGTATAAGCGTCTTGTACGTTTCTCTGATACTTGTCCGGAGCGTATTCGTGTAACCATTCGTTCTGCCCGTGGTGTGGCTAATGTAACTGCGGTCGGCCTTTTCTACGCAGAACCTCTTGCAGATAAGAATGAAGAAGTACAACTCAGCGATGTACCAGTTGATGGATGGCAGGTGGTTGGTGGCAATACAGATTCCCACAAGGCTATTGATGGAAATCGTAAAACGGTTTGGCGTGCTTCTGCACTTACACCATTGGTAGTCGATATGGGACATGAAGTGAGTATGAATGGTTTCAGCTATGCTCCCTCTCTGGAAGAAGATTTAACGGGAACTATCTATAAGTATGCTTTCTACGTCAGTCTTGATGGTCAGTCGTGGACTAAATGTGAGGCGGGTGGTGAGTTCAGCAATATCATGCACAATCCCGTGCCTTATTTTGTACGATTCGGCAAGACGTATCCTGCCCGTTACTTTAAACTGGAGTCTTTGTCGGAGATAAATAACAAAAACGCCGTATCTGTCGGTGAAGTAGGTATTCTGACAAAATAGTATGATGAAATATTCAATCGTTGCTATAATCGCTATGGCATGGCTTTCCGGCAGTCTGTCTTATCCCGATGGCGGACAAGCAGGAAGGAAATTGCAGAAAGATGATGAAACGCTGGTTTATGATCATCCGGGGGATGTGTTGCTTCTGAAGGAAGGGGACAGACACCCTAAAGTGGATAGCTGGTATTTCTATACAGCCCATGAGTTTAATGGTAAAGATACGAAAAAGGGGCTTCCACTTGGCTTTATAGAACATAGAGGCATGCACATGTCTCGTACGGCAAAGGTCGATAACCGGAAATGCTCAAAGGTAGAGGATGGGGTTTTGTGCATCTGGAGTGTGGAAGAGAAAGATTCGATAGACAACCGTTTTGGTAAGAAAGTGAAGTATTCTCACGGTTGTTACCGTACTTCTTTACCGGGAAGTAAGGAGTTTTGGTGCAATTTCACCGAGAATATGCGCATTGAAATCCGCTTCAAACGTACTTCCTATGTAGGCTTTAATGATGCCCTTTGGTTTATGGGCAACAATAACCGTCCCTGGCCGAAGAACGGTGAAATCGACCTTTTGGAGAATCCGAAGAAGACGCTGAATGACCGTGCCCACTTCACGCTGCATTCCGAGAATCATTATGCCGGTGTGGTAGGTGGTTCGGGCAGTGTCACTTCCACTATTGATCTTGCTGATATGTCCCAGTGGAATATCTATTGGTTGGAATGGTATCCCGACCGTATTGTAGGAGGTGTCAACGGACAAGCCTATTTTGAACATAACAAAGGGGCTGATGGCAATACCGACTGGCCTTGGAGTGATCCGCAGGGCTTTTTCCTGATTTTCAGTACAGGTATCTCTACCAATCCGAATGCCTGGCCCGGCGCCATCATACCTTCCGAATGGAAGAAAGACGCGATGCCTGCCATGTATATCGACTGGATACGTGTTTATACGAATAAAGACTATAAAGGAGAAAATCCTCCTGCCCCCAAATTTTACTAATCAAATACCTACCTGGGCTGCACTTGTTCCGTACCAATCCCGTACTTTCTCCTTGTAGAAGTACCTCTGAGTGGAGAATGTACGGAGCAAGTACGGTTTTGCTATGGTTCGGGTATGGAGTAGATCCCTAAAAAAGATAGGGCAGACCGGATTACTCCTGCCTGCCCATTATCTCTCTAACACA
>ENA-USUM01001244-USUM01001244.1-human-gut-metagenome-genome-assembly--contig:-NODE-1244-length-15713-cov-58.970197_pt1 | contig 15713 bp, 10 predicted proteins | sample MGYA00250063_ERZ773402 | MGnify/ENA primary metagenome ERZ773402 (study PRJEB29103, sample SAMN06112030) | human gut metagenome | biome: human gut; feature: ankylosing spondylitis patient; material...
AAATTCATTAATTTCATCCTTAGTATATCCCAGTTTTAGAAGTACATTTCTCCAAACCGACTCAGTCCCTGTCAATGTTATCATCATCAGAAACCAGCGTTCAAATAACCAACGCACTTGAAAAACTTATTGATTCGGGAATCTCTTTAGGCGAACGAGTACTGGGAGCACTTATCATATTTATAGTAGGTAAGTTCCTGGTTAATTGGCTAAACCGTTTGTTTGCCCGGATATTGGAAAAGCGTAAAGTAGACCCCAGCATCCAGTCATTCTTAAAAAGCATGGTCAATATCCTGTTACTCATCATGCTTATATTGGCCGTCATCGGCAAGCTGGGCATTGAATTAACCGGATTTGCTGCCCTGTTAGCATCTGCCGGCGTCGCCATCGGTATGGCACTGTCGGGCAACTTGCAAAACTTTGCAGGCGGCTTGATTATCCTGCTATTCAGACCTTACAAAGTGGGAGATTATATTGATGCTTCAACCGGTGCATCAGGTACGGTAAAAGAAATCCAGATTTTCCATACCATCCTTATTACCCCGGACAACAAAATGGTATATGTACCTAATGGTGCAATGAGTAGCGGTGTCATCACCAATTACAGCAATTTAGATACCCGCCGCATTGAATGGAACTTCGGAGTAGACTACGGAGAAGACTTTGAGAAAGTGGAAAAAATATTGCGCAATATCATTAAAGCAGACCAACGCATACTGACTGCTCCGGCCCCCTTCATCGAACTGGGAGAACTGGCTGCCAGCAGTGTAAACATCAAAGTCCGAGTATGGGTAAAGAGTTCCGATTATTGGGATGTATTCTTTTATATGAACCAAACGGTATATGCTACCTTCAACAAAGAAGGAATCAATTTCCCCTTCCCGCAACTTACTGTACACCAAGCATAATTATTAATATCGAAAGACTATCATTTTTGCTAGTAGGGGCGAGGTTCACTCGCCCGAACACAGTTTACTTTGCATATTACTCCCAAGGTCGTGACCGCTGTAAGGGCAGGTAAACCCTGCCCTTACAGCGGATGATTTAATAGACCATTTTAGTTTTGACAAGTGTTTTATTTCCTATCCGCTTTCAGACGATCCGCCATAGCCTTCGCCAGCTCCTTGCATTGCACATAAGTTTCTGACTTCATGCTATGCTTCATCTCTATCGGATTTCCCACCGGTTCAAACTTCAACTTATCATTGAATTCAGTAATCTTCTTTACGGCAGCACTTGCCCAAGTGAAAGAACCGAACCATCCCATGTAGCGTCCCTTTATCTCACGTGCAGACAATTTGTTCAGCAACGCTTCCATTTCAGGATACATCTGGGTATTATAAGTAGGACAACCCACTATCAAACCTCTATACTTAAACACATCTGCTATAATATAAGAATGGTTTGTATGCGAAACATTATGCATCACAATATTACGGATACCTTGTTTACTCAATTCTTCCGCTATTGCTTCTGCCATCTCTGCTGTATTGCCATACATCGTACCATAGGCAATCACCACTCCTTCTTCCGCTTCATAGCGGCTCAAGCGGTCATAGATACGCACTACGCGGGGAATTTCTTCCGTCCACACCGGTCCGTGAGTAGAGCAAATTGCATTAATCTTCAAAGTTTGCAATTTCTGCAATGCTTTTTGAACCGGAGCACCATACTTACCGACAATGTTAGAGTAATACCTCACCATTTCGTCCCAATAAATATCCGTATTGATATTTGCATCAATCACCCCTCCATTCAAAGCTCCGAAGCAGCCAAAAGCATCTCCAGAGAACAGAATACCTTCCGTCTCATCATACGTAACCATTGTTTCAGGCCAATGCACCATCGGAATCAAAGAGAATCTCAACTTATGATGTCCCAATGCCAGAAAATCCCCTTCACCTACCACATATCGTTCTCCTCCCACACCATAAAAACCTTCCACCATGTCGAAAGTCTTCTTGTTGCCTACAATTACGATATTAGGATAATACTGCTTAATCAAGCTGATAGAACCGGAATGATCAGGTTCCATGTGATTAATAATCAAATAATTAATAGGTCTGTCACCGATTATACTACGAATTTTCTTTAAATACACTTCAAAATAGCAAACATCAACAGTATCAACCAGTGCTACCATCTCGTCATCAATCAGATAAGAGTTGTAGGACACACCATAAGGCAACGGCCACAAATTTTCGAACAGAGTCTTATTACGGTCATTCACTCCTACATAATGTACTTTTCCTTTAATTTCCATACCTGTATTTTCTTCTTTATGGTTTATAGTATTTGCCTTGCCAGGCATTTCTTTCTCTCATTCTTTTCTTCACCTTTTCTGTGAATTCATAATTCTTCACCCCCCAGTCAGGAGCAATCAGCAACTCTTTCGGCGATTGCGAGACGAAACGTTCCAACACCAAATCGGGACGAAGATGCTCTATATAATCAATCACTAAATCAATATATTCATCTACGGAATACAAATGAAAAAGTTCCGGTGTCTTTTCATATTCACTTGCCATCCGCGTACCTTTTATCAACTGCAATTGATGCAATTTCAGCGTAGTAAGTGGCAGACGTGAAAGTCGTTCCGCTTGTCTTATCAAAGCCTCCCTCTCCTCTCCCGGCAACCCCAATATCACATGCCCACCGACCGGTATTCCTCTTTGCGCCGTTCTCACAACAGCCTCCTCCGCCTGCGCAAATGTATGTCCGCGGTTGATTCGTTTCAATGTCTCGTCATCGGTACTTTCGATACCATATTCTATCAATACAAAAATCCGTTTATTCAGTTCCTCCAGATAGTCCAGCAAATCGTCAGGCATACAGTCCGGGCGTGTTCCTATCACCAATCCTACCACATCAGCCACCGTCAATGCCTCTTCATACTTATGTTTCAACTCTTCCAGTTCACCATAAGTATTGGTATAAGCCTGAAAATAAGCCAGATATTTCATATCAGGATATTTCCCGGAAAAGAACCGCTTTCCTTCTTCCAATTGCTGCCCTACCGACTTATCCGTATGACAGTAAGCCGGGTTAAACGTCTGGTTATTGCAATAAGTACAGCCTCCATAACCTATCGAACCATCCCGGTTAGGACAAGTAAAACCCGCATTAATAGAAATCTTCTGCACCTTGAAAGGAAAGTGCAAACTCAGGAAGGTTGATAAATCATTGTATAGCATCTCTTTGTACATGAACTGATTTTAGCGCGACAAAGATACGCATTTTCAAACAAAAGTCTTAACTTTGTCCTCAGTTATCATTTAAAGAATTTATTTATTATGAAAAAATTAAGCATATTTATTATTCTGCTTATGTGCCTGTTGCCGATGAATGCGCAACAAGTAACCATCAAAGACGTAGCCAATGCTACTTATCGTGCTGAAGGAATCAGAGGTATCAGACCAATGCTGGACGGTGAGCACTATACCCAAATCAGCAGTGACGGCAAACGTCTTGTCAAATATTCATTTAAAACGGGAAAAGAAGTCGCAACTATTTTTGATGTGGAAACAGCCCGCGACTGCACCATCAAGCACTTTGATGACTATATCATGTCGCCCAATGAAAGCCTGATTCTGATTCAAACAGACACCAAGCCCATCTACCGCCATTCATTTACAGCCAATTATTATATCTTCAATGTAAAGAATAATAAGATGGAACCGCTATCTACAGGAGGACCGCAACAAGTTCCCTTGTTCTCGCCTGACGGCAACCAGATTGCCTTTGTACGCAACAACAACATCTATCTGGTCAAACTCCTGTTCAACAACAGCGAATCACAGATTACCACCGACGGAAAATACAATGAAGTATTAAACGGTATCCCCGACTGGGTATATGAAGAAGAATTCGGCTTCAACCGTGCATTCGATTTCAGCGCAGACAGCAAAATGATTGCCTATATTCGTTTCGACGAGAGCAAAGTCCCCATGTATTCTTTCCCTCTGTATAAAGGCAAATCCCCCTCATTAGACCAATATGCCACCTATCCGGGAGAATACGAATATAAATATCCGATGCCCGGCATCGACAATTCAAAAGTATCGGTACACACCTTCGATATCAAGAGCAAAGTGACCCGCAAAATAGATTTGCCTTTGGACGAAGACGGCTACATTCCACGCATCAAATTCACCAATGACGAAAATGCATTGGCTATCATGACACTCAACCGTCATCAGAACCGCTTTGACCTTTATTATGCCAATCCGCGCAGCACACTCTGCAAGCTGATGGTTCGTGACGAAGCTCCGCAATACATCAAAGAAAATGCTTACTCAAATATTACTTTTTACCCTGAGCACTTCGTTGTAATGAGTGAAAAAGACGGATACAATCATTTATATCTTTACACCGCCGGCGGAAACCTGGTCAAACAAATCACCAAAGGAAATTTTGAGGTAAAAGACTTTTTGGGTTGGGATCAGGCAAACAACACCTTTTATTTTACCAGCAATGAAGGCAGCCCTCTCCGCACAGCCGTTTATAAGATAGATGCCAAAGGAAAAAAGACCAAGCTTTCAACTCAGGAAGGCAGCAACAGTGCCATCTTTAGTAAAAACATGAAGTATTTCGTCAACACATACTCCAGTGCCAATATACCTCCTGTCATCACTCTGAACGACAACAAAGGAAAAGTGCTGACCACTTTGGTTGACAATCAAAAGTTGAAGCAACAGATGTCGGGGCTGAATATGCCGAGCAAAGAGTTCTTCACATTCAAGACCACAGACGGAGTAGAGTTGAACGGTTGGATAATGAAACCCGCCCATTTCGATACCAACAAGAAATATCCTGTCATCCTGCACCAATACAGCGGTCCCGGCTCTCAGCAAGTTCTTGACCGCTGGGGAATAGGAGCCATGGGTAACGGAGGACTTTTTGAAGCTTACATGGCAGATAAAGGCTTCATCATGGTATGTGTAGACGGACGTGGAACCGGCGGACGCGGTGCTGAATTTGAAAAGTGTACCTACCTCAACCTAGGAGTAAAAGAAGCCAAAGACCAGGTAGAAACTGCTAAATACCTCAGCACCCTGCCCTATATAGACGGCAACCGCATCGGCATCTGGGGATGGAGTTTCGGTGGCTACAACACATTGATGTCAATGAGCGAAGGCACTCCGATATTCAAGGCAGGCGTCGCCATTGCCGCCCCTACCGATTGGCGTTTCTACGACTCGGTATACACAGAACGCTTCATGCGCACTCCCAAAGAAAACATGGAAGGCTACGAAGCCTCATCAGCCATCAACCGCGCCAACAAATTACACGGCGAATTGTTATTGATTCACGGTTCGGCCGATGACAATGTGCATCTGCGGAATGCTGCCGAATACAGTGAAGCATTGGTACAAGCCGACAAGCAATTTGACATGCAGGTTTACACCAACCGTAACCATGGCATTTTTGGCGGCAATACACGCCACCACTTGCTCACCCGTGTAAGCAACTTCTTTATTGAGAATCTGAAATAATAGATATCTATCAGGCACGGGTTACCGTGCCTGAAAAAACAAATAACCATGAATCACGTTAAAAAACCGGACTGGCTGAAAATAAGCATAGGTGCAAATGCACGATATGCCGAAACAAAACATATTGTAGATTCTCACAAACTGCACACCATCTGCAGCAGTGGTCGTTGTCCCAATATGGGTGAATGCTGGGGAAAAGGAACAGCCACATTTATGATAGGCGGAAATATCTGTACCCGTTCGTGCAAATTCTGTAACACACAGACCGGCCGCCCCCTTCCCCTCGACACAGAAGAACCCACCCACGTAGCAGAATCCATCCAATTAATGAAGCTCTCACATGCCGTCATCACTTCGGTAGACCGCGATGATTTGGATGATTTAGGTGCTTCCCATTGGGCTAAAACCATTCTTGAAATAAAAAGATTAAACCCCGAAACCACCTCCGAAGTACTGATTCCCGACTTTCAGGGAAAAAGCGAACTGATACAGCAAGTTATCGACGCCAAGCCCGATATCATTTCGCACAACATGGAGACAGTTCGGCGCATAAGCCCGCTGGTGCGCAGTGCCGCCGATTATGACACCAGCCTGAAGGTTATCAAGCAGATAGCCGACAATGGCATCACGGCAAAATCCGGCATTATGGTAGGATTAGGCGAGACACAAGAAGAAGTAGAGCAGGTTATGGACGATCTCTTGGCTCACGGCTGTAAAATAATGACCATCGGCCAATACCTGCAGCCCACCCACAAACACTACCCGGTGGCAGAATACATCACCCCCGAACAGTTCAGGATATACCGTGAAATAGGATTAAAAAAAGGATTTAAAGAAGTAGAAAGTGCGCCTCTGGTACGTTCTTCCTATCATGCAGAAAAACATATTAAATTTAAAGGCTAATCCGCAAACCTATTTTATATCTTATTTGTTATAAAGATATAAAAGAGATAGAGAGAATGAAATCATTACTAGAGTATAAGAATTTAATCATGTCTACAGGATTAATTCCTACTATTGTATGCATGATTTTATGTATTTTTTTTTCCGATGCATACGTTTTATATGCCTGTAGTTTAGCCGGTCTGCTTTATGTATTATACAGACTGGCCAAACCTCCCATCTACCGCCCCAACTTAGTGCTATTGCATGCTACGTTGGCGCTTGTTGTATGCTCAGTCATTAAACTTATCAGTGGAGATTCATTAATTCCTGACCGCACCGTTCCCATTATACTGGAAATTATAATCCTCAGTTTTTCCTTGTTCTATCTTATCGAGCCGATTGTTTACAACAAGATATTTTCATTTTTCAATTATAAAATATCCATTTTGAATTGTTGGTCCACTCGAATCATCGCCATCTTCAGCGGCATTCATTTATTCATACTATGCATCATTTATTTATTATTCAATCCCCTGTCCTATCCTGTTCTCTACATATTAACGCATATTCTCCCTCCATTAATATATATAATTTCCATTGCCGTCAACTACATTCTTATAAAATCCATCGGTACGAGTTACCAAAGAATGCCGTTTCTTCGGATAGCCCCCATCTGCAACGGAAAAATTTACGTACTTCCGCGCAATACCCACAGCGAAGAACCCGGTAAACTGGATATTCCGATGGAAGACTATATCTATGCATGTAAAACAGATACAGATAAATATGCCAAAGAGATTGAAAAGAAATATGGCCGATACATCGATGGGAATACCCTTCCCCGTTTCAGTCTTAAACACATAATAAGCTCATCCAAAGGTGCTTCCTCTAAAACAGTCTTATTATACATTCTTCCATTGGATAATGAAAACCAAATTCATTTTGAGGGAGGTAAGTTCGTCAGCCCCGAAGAGATAGAAGCCGACGAACACAACTACAGTTCATTTTTGAAAGAAGAAATTGAACATCTGGACGTAGTAGCCCAAATGTGGAAAGAATTCAAATAAGTTCAATAGTTACTCCCTCACAAATCCCAAGACAGTCACTTCCGCCAATGCCGCCGGAATCTGTTGAGTATTGTCCATGAAACTAATCCGGACAAACCGCCCTTTTACTTTTCCGGCATCCGTCTGTATCTCATATCGGGAAACAGGCGTCCGGTTCTCCTTCATATCCTCTATCACTCTCCATTCTTTCCGATCATCAGACACCTCCACCCGGAATCGATAAACAGCTGTTTGCGGAAAAACCAAAGTAATTTGTTGCAAATCCAATCCCTTTTCCGTATCAAGTAACCAATAAGGCGAAGCATCCCCTTTCGCAGCCTGCCACCAAGTAGCCACATTTCCATCGGCAGCCAATGCAGCCACATAACCTTCAGACTGACTGCCGGTAAAAGTCGGATTATTACGTCCGAAAGTCTGCAACGGACGTTCCCTATTGGCTGAAGCGTAACGAACATACGGACGCTCTCTCACCTGTGGAGTCACATTCGGCACATATTGAGGAGCCCCTTCAAACACCAGTTCCACACGTGCCGGAACCAATCCCGGAGAAGAAGCCTCGATAAGGGTCTTTCCAGCATAATACGAACGGAAAGCAATAGCCGCTTTTCCATCCTGTATACGGATATCACTATCTTGTTTAAAAGTAATGGACGTCCCCGTAGGAAACTCACCGGGACCTGCTACCAACTTTAATGTCACCTCGGGAGAATTACTGATTTCTTTTCCCTGTGCATCCAGCACCGTCACCGTCAGTTGTACATCATCCGTACCATCAATACGAATCCCCATTGTCTTATCCGCTTCCAACTTCAGTTTAGCCGGAATACCGGGCTTTGCCCATTCGGGAGGTGCTATATGATTATATTCATTCCGATACCAATACCATGAACGCTTGGGAATACGGAAATAGTCCACTATCCCCATCTTGCCCAACTGACTTCCGGCAATACTTCCGTGATCAAACCCACACCAGATAGCCTGTCCGCTTCTCCACTCATAACCTTTCCATCCATCATTCTTTTCCAAATCTCCCCACCCCGGCATATATTCTCCCGGTCGGTCGGCAGTCGTACTGCCATATTCGGAAACCACTCCCGGAATCCCCGGATTCAGAAAATCAGGCTGAGTGGCTCCATCTCCATTATAACCACCGATATCTCCCAGCTTATCAATTCTTCCCACTCCCAACGGACGCTGCGCCCCACCTATTGCAGCAGGCCGTGTCGGGTCAAGCTGATGCGACAAAGCCACCATCTTTTTCAATAACTCCCTCACTCCGTCCATAGCCTCCGGTGCCGAGAAAAAAGCCTCATTACACATACTCCATGCCACAATAGAAGGATGATTGCGATGAATGCGAATCATCTCCCCCAACTGCTGTAATGCACTGGCATCAAATCCGGGTCTGTGTTTGTCATAGACGGGATACGCGCTCGAGTTCCAATACCCGTCAGGACCGAATCCCCCAATCCCCCAAAAAGGAGCTTCCGACCAGAATAACATACCCATTTCATCACAAGCCTTAGAGAAAGCAGGTGCATGCGGATAATGCGACCCTCTGATAAAATCAAAACCAGCCTCCTTCATTTGCTTCACATCGCGCCTCATGGCAGCCTCCGTCACCGCATCTCCCCACCCGGCCTGATCTTGATGAACATTCGCTCCTTTAAAGAAAAGATGTTCTCCATTCAAAAAGAATCCTCTGTCCGCTGTCCATTCAAACCAACGAAAACCGAATACAGTCTCTTCAGAGTCAAGCAATTCATTTCCCTTATATAGCAAACTCACCAACTTATAAAGACTCGGATGAGCAGGATGCCACAACTCCGGTTCATTTACGGCAGGCGTAACCTGCACAAATTGCTTACTGTCATTTGCCCCGACATACTCGGTCGTAGTGACAGAAGTCACCGCTTCCCCATTCAGTTTCCGAACCTCAGTCACCAATTTATACTCCGAAGACAGACTTGAGCGGTTGCACACCTCCGTAGCCACCTTAACGGTAGACGCTTTTCCCCTGTTCTCCTTCAGTTCGGGAGTGATGACAAACGTACCATACCAATCAATATAAGTCTTCGATTTCTGCACGAGCCTTACATTGCGATAAATCCCCCCACTGAAGACATGCTCTCCCGCACGCGGTGCCACATCAGGTTTCCATATATTATTAACACGCACTGCCATTTCGTTATTACCTGCCTTCACAGCTTTAGTCACATCGACAGAGAAGCCGGTATATCCTCCGACATGGCTTCCCACCTTTTGTCCGTTTATATAGATTTCAGCTTCTTGAAAAACACCGTCGAACTCAATGAAAGTACATTTCTTCAAGTCATCTTCCGACAACCTAAAACTCTTGCGATACCATCCATACCCCACATAAAAATCTTTCGACATAAAATAAGGAATACTGAACGAATGCGGCACTCCCACCGTTTCCCAACCCGAATCATTATACCCGATTCTTTCGGCTCCCCGTACATCTCCGTGTGCATATTTCCATTCACGATTAAAGTTGATCTTCTTCCTTGGAGATTCAGATTGCTGTGCTTTTATCACACTGCAAAAGAGGCAGATACAAAAAGCAAATAATAATTGTGCGTTCTTCATTTCTTGATATTTTATTGTTTCATCCTATTTTTGAATAGACAAAGATAAAACTTTTTCATGATAATTCGTTTTTTGATAACGCAAATGTACTATCGTATCCGTCTTACAAAGAAACTATTGGGAGCACAAGACAGCACTGAAATACTGAATACTTTCACTTCTGATTTTTAATAAATTACAACCTACTATGTACTAATTGTGTACTGTAAAGTATACTTTCCTGCTTTTGTAAAGGAAATATTGTCAGGAAAGGAAATTTGCTTGTTTTCCCATTGTCCTTCATCCGATTTGCAAAAAACGAAGAAAGCCAAAGGCAATATCCACAAGAGCCATCTATTTTTTTAATTTTGTCATCCTATCATTTTTTATGGTTTTAGTACCCTAAACTCGCACTGAGACGTGCCTAAGTTTCCTAAGCCATCTGTCCCTTCTATCACGCCCACAAAGCTTGTATTGATATCCGAACAGAAGAACTCCACTTCGGCTTCTCCTTTTTCATCGGTGATGATATCCGGCTTCCACAGCAAGACGTTCCGCGCGTCCGGTAGCGGGCTTTGCATGTCCAGCTCATCGGGTTGGTAGAACTCACGCGTGCCGTAATAGCCTTTTACACGCCATAGGTTGTTCATGCGAAGAAGTTCTTCTTCAGTATAAACAACACCTTGATAAATAACAGTTTGTCTATCTTCAACTATAAAATGGCTACCACTTGCGTTATATTTAAATTTAGCAATTTCATAAGTCTTTCCCCAAACAGGCGGCTTCCGCCCTTCGGCACGACACTTTCCCAATTCATTATGATGTGCACTGTAATCTGTTCTATAGTTTATTAAATAGTTACAAGTTGTACAAACATAAACACTATTTAAATCCATTTGCGCCAAACTATCCAACCTCCCCATCATCTTATCCCGAAATATTCTTCTCTTCTTACCTGTAACTGTTATCTCGGATAAAAGAATACTACTGTCCTGACTGATGACCGGATAATCAAGTGCCAAATCAGAAACAACCAACGAGGAATTCATACAAGCAAAGAAAGACTGACAAGACTTCCGTAAGCTGTCTGCCTTATAAAAAGACTCTTCTGCAACTATGGAGGGTTTATATTCATCTTTATCCAGCATCGGCTTCAAATAAACATATCCGCCCCTCAAGGCAATCATTTGGTCGGTTGACACTGTAAACCTTCCCAAAGAATCGACAATGATAAACTGGCTTTTGGTACTCGGACCGGAAACCTGAATCAATTGTCCTCCGTTCGCCAGTTCTTTCTGTTTCTTTTTTCCTATTATCTGTTTTCCTTTGATTTCATCCGAAAGGAAACAATCCGCCAGTGTTGCCGAATCCGCTTTTTCCCATACATACCTGCGCCACCCTTGGGTAAGCAGCAACAGGTCGAGAGCAGCCTGGCGGTCTTTGTTGTTGCTATCAAAGTAATACGCCGGGTTATGGATATTACCCTTTATCTCGGTGGAAAGGTAGCAATACGAAAGCATATTCTCAGGATTCAGTTCATTCTGATAAGCACGGTCGAAAATGCTCAACCCCAGATGCGCCTGCACAGGATTGCCCGTCTCGTCCGTTACCTTTACGTTTAGCTTGCCCTTGCCACGGGTAAAGTAGCGCGCACTGTCCGTGTTCAATTCGATGTGCAATTTCCGTTCGGGATGGATATACACCAAGCGTTCCGCCATTGGCTGACCGTCGGTATTGTATAAAGTAAACTCGGCAATGCCCTGCATCGGAAACTCTTTCAATGGGATTCGGATTTTCAATCTCTCGCTCAAGGTGCCTGTCGCCGTGCAGCAAAGCCCGCCGCGCATTTTGCCTTCAAGCTTGATTGCCTGCGCCGCTGCCCCTTTCGGTTGGGAAAGAAGAAACTCCAGATACTCATCCGTCTGTTTACGCAAATGGACGGACAACCCCGAAGATACCACTTCCGCAAATGGGAACTCCCTTCCATCGGACAACACCGCCTTATATGAAGCTCCTTTTCGCGGAAGCATGAATACGAATCCCATCCCATCATGCACGGACTCTAATTTAGCAATGTCCTTGCCATTCTCCAGCAGCACTCCTTTTACCTTTGCCGGCATACCCTTCTCGTCCAGTGCTTTAAAAGCCACCTTGGTGGGAATTCCGTCAATCAGATAACCACCTTCGGGGAAGAAGGAAAGCCGGGCAACAGGTTGGTCTTTTTCCTGAGGGCTGTTTGTCCCTTTGTAGGCTATGCTCTTTATAACACGTATCTTCTTGGGATAGACCGGACGCAACGTGTCATTCAGAAAAGAAAAGCGGGTATAGGCATGGATGCGGTAATCGCCCTCCTTCAAGTCCTTGTCCACATAGACGTGCCCCTCGGCAATGCCGGAAAGGATGGGGTATTTCTCCTGCCATACGATGCTGTCCTTGGCATTGAGCATTTCCACAAACAGCGTCTTGCTTCGCTCGGAAAGAGCAAGGCTCTGAGCGTCCAGAGTGTAAGTCTTGAACCAAAGGTCTTCACCGGTCTCGTAAATCCCCTTGTCTGTCTGGAGATAGACCAATTCGAGAGATACGTTTTGGCTGTGTCCTGCTATAGAGAAGCAAAAGACAAACAATAGAAGAAAGTGTTTAACATTCATTGTTCATCTATTCTTGAATAGCCCTTACACTAAATATGCCGAACGTAAGGTAATCGTCATCTTCTACCTCCGTTCCGATTTTCTCTATGTTCAATCCTTCAGGAGAGACAAAGGAATTGGTCCAATTCCACTCTTTGCCCGTGCCCAGCTCGGTTTCTCCCAAATAGCGGAACTGTTCATCCATCATCACCACCACAAGGTTTTTGCTATCTATCGGAGTCTTCGGAGTGGCATTCGGCATGCCTCTCAACAAATAACGATAATACACTTTACGGTAGGGGTCGTGCAGAATGGCCGCATATCCGTCCTGTCCCAAAAAGGCTTCAAGCATCTGTTCGTTCGAAGGTTCCTTGTCCAAGCCGCAATCTATAGAACAGATGTCTCCGGCGACATTGCTGCCGCCATACACTTTTACCGCTTCGTCCTTATTCCAGTCCGACAGGTATAGGTCGTGTGAATTGGTAAAGCTGTGAACCATTTTGCCTTCCGGGGTAAACGCCGGATAAGACATTTGAATCAAATCACCTCCCCAATTGGCTCCTTCGAACAGTTCTTCGGGATAAAGATGATGGTAAGCCACTTCATTGCTCGCCAAATCGATTGCCGCCGTGAAGCGGAACTCCTCCCGTTTTCTCATAGCCTTCGAGAAAGGGGCAAAGCCGGGAAGCAGCAGATGATTGTCCTTCAGCATCATGGGGGCTACAGGAGACAACATATATTGGGGGTGGGTCAACGCCCATTCTTTGTCCGTTTGGTCCAGCAAAGTAACTTTGTTGCGTACCTTTCCCGAACTGTCCGTCAATGCCACTTCAATAAAAGGGCGATTAAAAACATAAATGGAATCCGGGCTTTTGATATAGTAAGCGGCAGCACTCATAATGGCATTGGCACCTTCGCGTTCGAAGGTGATTCGCTTTAGATAGGTAGTATCTGAATAACGATAGAAATAAATGGAATTATTCCGCGCATTTAAAAACGTAAGTATTTGATTACGCTTGTCATCATTCCAAAGCTGTATGTACACAGGTCTGTTCTTGGTTTCCGTATTAATACGAAATTTCTTCGTACCAATCTCCACCAATTCTTTATGGGCTTGTAGTTTGCCTTTAAATTCATTTTCTATACATTTTCGGTTACTGCTATTACAGCCCGTAAGTAATAGGACGAAAATCCCTAACGCATAAAAAGTTTTCTTCATATTTCTCTATCCGATTATTAATGTTTTGTTACTTATTTATGGTTTCAATACTCTAAACTCACACTGAGACGTGCCTAAGTTTCCTAAGCCATCCGTTCCTTCTATCACACCCATAAAGTTTGTATTGATATCCGAACAGAAGAACTCCACTTCGGCTTCTCCTTTCTCATCGGTGATGATATCCGGCTCGTCAGGCTGATAAAATTCATGCTTGATATATGTTGTTTCATAAAGAAGTTTGCTGTGTTCCTCATTATTTTTACGAAAATATGCCTTTTAAAAACCTGTTGTTTTTATCTTAATATTAATTATATATCGTTAGTCTACTTTACACTACAGTGATTGGTAAGTCCGCAAAACCCGGTTACCTATTGATTTTGTGTTGTTACTCTTGCAGTACATTGTTCGGCATGAACAACCCAAACGAACAGCTGATAAAGCTTCCATTATTGCTAAATACTCCTAGCATGCCACCACCCGATACACATTCCCCTTGGCGGTATGTACCCGTTCGCCCAGCTGCGGCAGGATGCGGCTCAGGCTGTAGGCGGTCATGCCTCTCATGACCGAAGGATGGGCAGATTTCATCCGCTCGAATAATTGGGTGGCGGAAAGGATCAGCACTTCCTGCGGATGGTCCGCTTCCGTGGCAAAGCGGAAGCAAAGGCGGAATACCTCCTCTTCGGGTATGTGTTTGTAGAACAGGGCGTTGTGTTGCTGTATGGCCTGTTCCTCTTCCTTGTTGAACCAGCTTCGTTCGCCGGACAGGAGTTCCGCTTTGAGCTGGGCGTACAGCTGTTCATGCTCCACAGGTGTGACGCAGTCAATGGCGTGCTCCAAGCTGACACAAAGGAAGCGGCGTGATCCGGTGCGGTCTACCAACAGGTCTTCCCGGTTGCTGGTGCCGATGAACGAGGCGATGCGGGGAAGTGCCGAAGCGCTGCGTTTGTAGACCTTGCGGATGTTCAACGCGGAGGTCTGCATCAGGTTCTTCAGCAGGGGCATTTTGGATGCGCTGAGTTTGTCGAATTCATCCAGATTGATCAGCCCGCAGACAGCGAGTTTGGCTTCGGCGGATGCCGGGGAGCCGAGGTCGTAACTTTCTGTGTAATAAGCTTTCAGCGCATCGGGCATCAGCAGGCGGCAGAACGTACTTTTCCCCAGTCCTTGGCGACTGCTCACCAGCAGGGGAGCCACGCTGTTGGCGCGGTTGATATCCGGTCGGAACTGCATCCATTGGGCGGAGAGTCCCAGCATCCAGCGGTGGAAACCGTTCACCCATACCGGATTGTCGGACACCTGGCGGGCAAGTGCGGATACGCGGTCCTTGCCGTCCCATTCGGGAAGTTGTTCAAAGTAGGCGGTAAAGGGATGGTATTCGCTGATGCGGCGCGAGCGCACAAAGCGTTGGATATCCCTGTCCCAACAGTCTATGCCTGTTTCGATGGCTTCCATGCTGAGCGAGTTCATCCATCGTTCGTCCACTTTGGCGTAACGCAGGTGGGTGTCGGGGATGTTGTTTACTATGTTTGTTATGTTTGCCGCGTCTGCTACTTCGGTTTCCTCGGTCAGCACGTTGAAGCGGAAACGATAGCGCGAGGTGAGGAAAGCGGTCACTTCCTGCATCAGGGAGCATGATTTCGCTTTCTTGACTGCCTCTTTCGAGGATACCGGCGCGGCTTCCTTCTCCGTTTTTTCAATTAAGGTTGTCGGGTGCTTGGAAGTTTCGTTTTTGCTTTCCGGCAAATTGCCCATGCCGTTTTCAGCCGGAAGAACCTGTGACTTGCTCACTTCCTTCACTCCGTCTTCATCGGACACAATGTAATGGTAA
>ENA-USUM01001254-USUM01001254.1-human-gut-metagenome-genome-assembly--contig:-NODE-1254-length-15649-cov-8.861611_pt1 | contig 15649 bp, 10 predicted proteins | sample MGYA00250063_ERZ773402 | MGnify/ENA primary metagenome ERZ773402 (study PRJEB29103, sample SAMN06112030) | human gut metagenome | biome: human gut; feature: ankylosing spondylitis patient; material...
ATGACCATTCGTACATTCATGCGCTCAGCGGCACTCGCTGCCGCGGGCGTTGCCTGCGGCGCGGCGCTTACCGTGAGGCCATCCGCACCTCCACACGTGCGGAGCGCGAAGCATGGATCCGCGAAGCCCGCTACAACCTTTTCAAGCTGCGCAGCGACCAGGTCACGATCGACCTGCTGACCGACTCGGGCACAGGCTCGATGAGCGACCGCCAGTGGGCGGCCATGATGACCGGCGACGAAAGCTATGCCGGAGCCTCGTCCTATTTCCGGCTCAAGGAGACGATCGAAAGCATCTTCGGGATGCCCTATTTCCTGCCCACGCACCAGGGGCGTGCTGCGGAGAACGTGATCTTTTCGGCACTGCTCAAGGCGGGCGACATCGTCCCGGGCAACTCCCACTTCGACACCACCAAAGGGCACATCGAATTCCGCCATTGCCACGCTGTGGACTGCACGATCGACGATGCGGCCGACACCCAGAAAGAGCTGCCCTTCAAGGGCGAGATGGACATCGCCAAGCTCGAAAAAATCCTGCGCGAGAACCCGCGCGAAAAAGTCCCGTGCGTCGTGCTGACCATCACCAACAACACGGCAGGCGGGCAGCCCGTGTCGATGCGCAACATCCGCGAAACGGCCGAAGTCTGCCGCCGCTATGGCGTACCCCTGCTGCTCGACTCGGCCCGTTTCGCCGAGAATGCCTATTTCATCAAGACCCGCGAGGAGGGCTATGCCGACAAGACCATCAAGGAGATCGTCCGCGAAATCTACACCTATGCCGACATCATGACCATCTCGGCCAAGAAGGACGGTGTGGTGAACATGGGCGGATTCGTGGCCATGCGCAGCGAAGAGCTCTACAGGCAGGCCATGACCTTCAGCATCATGTTCGAGGGCTACGTGACCTACGGCGGCATGTCGGGCCGCGACATGGATGCGCTGGCCGTGGGGCTGGACGAAAATACCGAATACGAACAACTCGACGCCCGCATCCGCCAGGTGAAGCTGCTGGGCAACCTGCTCGACGAATACGGCGTACCCTACCAGCGGCCGGCCGGCGGACACGCCATCTTCATCGATGCGAAAAAAGTGCTCCCCAACCTGCCGAAGGAACAGTTTATCGCCCAGACGCTCGCCGTGGAGCTCTATTTGGAGGCGGGAATCCGCGGCGTGGAGATCGGCTCGATCCTCGCCGACCGCGACCCCGATACGCACGAGAACCGCTACCCGCGGCTGGAACTGCTGCGCCTGGCGATCCCGCGGCGGGTCTACTCGGACAACCACATCCGCGTGATCGCCGCGGCCTGCCGCAACATCTACGAGCGCCGCGCAGAGATCACCACCGGCTACCGCATCACCTTCGAAGCCCCGATCCTGCGGCATTTCACCGTGGAACTGGACAAAATCTGAACCCGAAGATGCGTCCGCCGCTCCACCGGACAGCATCCGCGGAATAGAATATAACGAACCGGGCAGGGAAAAACCCTGCCCGGTTTATTTTCGTCGGCCGCAACGGCCCGCCCCCGAAGTCCGCAACCCGAGTCCATCGCCCGGGAACAGAAACCCCCGACGGGCCCGCAGCCGCAGCCCAGCCTCTATTGCAGCGATTCGGGAGCCGGAATCAGGAACAGCAGCCCGATTAGTGCGATCAGGCATACCACCACGATCAGGATCGTCTTTCCCCAGTTCCGCTTCTTCGTCCCCGGCACGACCGTCTCGTAGCCCGCAAAGGCTTTCGAATCCGCCTGTTGCGTCGCCGCGGGTTTCGCACCGCCCAGGCGCGCCATCTCCTGCTCCATGCGTTTGGAGCGGTCGGCCGACATCTCGGCCTGCTTCCGGCGGAGGGCCTGCGCGGCGGCCTGGCGTTCGCGCTCCAGCTTCGCCTCGGCCTCGCGTGCCTCCTGTTCGCGCCTCGCCTCGGCCTCACGGGCTTCCTGCTCCTTGCGCGCCTGCTCGGCACAAAGGTATTCGATATACTTCCCGGCACGGAAAACATCCACGAAGACAAAAGTCTCCATCGGGGTGTATTTCTCCTCCAGCCGGATATTTTCGCGGACAAGCCGCTGCAAGGTATCGTAGACGGGCACCAACGGCTTGGAAAGGTACTCCCGCCGCACCGACGAGGCAAGCTCTCCGGCACGTCCCAGCATCGAGGTCTCGAACGCATCGAATCCCCGGGCAAGGTAATAGATCGCCTCGGCCAGCCGGATGTCGTCCTCGCGCTGGCCGAACACCGACCTCAGGCGGTCGACCGCAGCCCCGCCCTTGGGCGACCCGGTGTTGCAGTAGCCCAGGAATCCCCAGTACCGCTGCCAGTAATCGTCGGTCAGCTCCTCTTCATAGGCCTTCACCGACTCCTCCGGGCAGACGACCGCCCGCGCGAGGAAATACCAGTAGTCGGCCTCGTAGTTCGACGAATTTTCGTGCAGCACGGTGAGGGCTTCGAGGCTTTTCTGCGCCGGTTCGGGCTCCGTCGCCGTGATCAGGCGCGACACGGCCGCTTCCAGTTCGGCACGCTGCACGGAGGTGAGCTCGGCAGATTTCCCAGCGGGCTTTTGCTGCCGCGCCCTGAGGATCGAAGCCTGCGTCGCGGCGTCTATCTGCAACCGCTGCGCTTCGGCATCCAACTGCTGCTTGCACGCCGCATCGAGCGGCCCGGCCCCCGTCGTCCGCACGACGAACGCACGGTACTCCTCGCGCGCCTGCTGCTCGCAGTTCTCGCAGCGCTTCGACGCCTCGACATAATATTCCAACGCCACCTGCTTGCCGCACTTCGGGCACACGACACTGTGGTCTAAGTAGATACGCTTGCCGGAAACCGCACACACGATCGTCGTGTGCGAATGATCCTCGGTGATGTTGTTGTGGATCGTGATGTTCGACGCCTCGTATTTCTCCTGCTTGCCGATGATCGTACTTTCATTGATCAGGTTCTTATCGCCGACGAGCGGCGCGGCTTCCGGCGCCTCGGCCGCCGGCGTGCGCTCCACCTGCACCGCAGCGCAGTCGCAACCGCACTTGTGGCAGAAGCGGGCTGTATCGGCGAGTTTATCGTAACCGCACTTGGGACATGTTTTCATGCTTGTTCGTTGTTTTCTTCGGTTTCACTATCAGCCTCATCCCCGGCAACGGCCTGCTCGACCGCCGAGGCGACCAGCCACCCGTGGCTCATGGTTCCCGTGACGACGACCTCCTGCCGGTCGAACGGCACGAAATAGGGGTCGTCGGTCGGCACCGCGCCTTCGCGGCAGAGCTTCACGACGCTCATGTCGTCGTCACGCACCAGAAAGGCATAATGCCCTTCGGATTTCGACCCGGCATTCTGCAACCGGATCAGTATTACTCCCTGGTATCTCTCCATGGCCGTGCTCATTTGAGATCTCGCCCGCAGTTGGCGCAGAAACGCACGCCCTGCACGGCTACCGTACCGCAGTCGGGACATACCCGCCCGACAGACTGGGGAGCCTGCGCCTGGGGCTTCGCGGCCGCCTGGTGGTTGTTGCGCGTCGCATATTCGAGGGCACTGTCCTGCGTCTTGTCCACGCGGTCTTCCTGGCGTTCCATCCGTTCGCGGTAACGGTCGCGTTCGGCATCCTTGTTCTGGACGATGTGCCCGGTCATGGTCGTGGCCATATCCTTCATCTCGCGCATCATCTCCAACATACGGTCTTCGTGGCGCTGCGAGTCGGCGATACGGGCATCGGCGGCCTGCTGCACCTGTTCGGCGTTCTTTCCCGCCGAGAACGACTCGGCGAACTTCACCGCGGCCTGCGAATCGAGGTTCTCGCCCGCAGCCACGGCCATCAGCTGCTCGGCCGTCATCCGCGCCTTCTTGTCGAGGGCTTCCTGCTTCAGGCGCTCCATCTCGCGCTCGTGATCCAAATCCATCTTCTTGTCCTCGCGGTTGAGCTCCTTGACCTTGCGCAGGCGTTCGATCTGGGCATCCATCTCGGCATTGTCCAGTTCCATCTCCGACTGGCGGTCTGCCCGCTGCAGCTCGCGCTCCCGGGCGCGGCGTTCGTCGGAATACTCGTCCTCGCGCTTGCGATGCGCGAGCGTCAGCTCCTGCAACTCCAGCCCCTGGCGCATCTGCTCCACGGCGATCTGCCCTTCGCCCGCCGTGCGGACTTTCTCGAACTCGATCTGGTCGCGCAGCTGCATGAGCTTGATCGCCTCGCCCCGGCGGTAACGGCGCTCGGCGACGTCGATGCGCAGGTTGTCGACATCCTCTTCGCGCAGCAGCCCGGTCTTTTCGATGTCGGCCAGTGCAGCCTCCACCTCGTCCTCGCTGCGGGCATCGCGGATCCGTTTCTCGCGCGAAAGCACGGTGTAGAACTTATCCAGTTCGTCGTCGGCCAGCAGGCGGTCTTTATTGACCTGCTGCAACCCCTCATAGAGCTGCATGTCGCTGCGTGCATCGGCAATAGCCTGCGAATTGGTCTCCGCAGCCAGGCGGTTGCGGAAATCGTTGGTGCGGCGCAGGTAGTCGAGTTCCTGCTCCGAAAGGTAAAGTTCGCGGCTCAGGCTGCGCAGGCGTTCCAGGTCTTCGTTCGAAGCCGCCACTTCGGCCACGCGCTCCAGCGCAAGGCCGTAGAACTGGTCGCCGGAAGCGGCAATCCTGGCCGCGATCGCCTCGGCGACCTCCGCCGGGATCGACGTGCCTTCGATCTGGCGATCCTGCATCACGGCCTGCACGGCATTCTGCATTACGGGCTGCAACTTCTCCGCAATCCTGCGGGTCGTGGCGACGGGCTCGTCCGTCAGGAAATATTCGGCGAAACGATTGAAGTCTGCGATACGGAAAATCACGCGCAGGCCGACCTGCAAGTCCAGCAGTTTCGTACGCACGGACATCGGCCTGAACTCGGCCATATCCTCGGCCGTTCCCGAACCGAATACCAGCGAGAAACTCTTGTCGAGCTTGAGCAGCAGCGAGAAAGCCTCGTGCCGTTTCATGCTCTCGATCACGGCATCGAGCGAGCGCTGCCGTTCGGGAGCGTCCTTGTCGTCGAACTTGTCCTTCACGCGGCGTCCCAGCAGGGCGTTTATCAGGAAACGGCCGCTGCCGGCCACCAGCCCCGCAGCCCCGCCCGTACGGCTTTCGAGTACGCGCTTGAGCTCGTCGGGATCTACGAAATCGTAGATGCCCCCGTGGATTTCGGCCAGCACCTTGCCGTTGGCCTTGATATACGCCGTCGTGCCGTCGTTTACGATCAGCCCCTGCGCCGAATCGTAGCGGATAAACTCCGATTCATTGACCCGGCAGGCGACTTCGCCTTTCTGGATATTCCAGAAAATCTTCTGTTTCACCGTGGCGAGCTCGCCGCCTCCGGCAGCCTGCCCGTCCGGCGCCTGGGGCGCCTGCGCAGCGGCGGGTTCGACCGCAGCGCCGCACGTCGTGCAGAACCTTGCGTCGGGCAGCATCGGGGCATTGCATTTCGGGCACACGGGGCCTGCGGGCGCAGCGGCGACGGGCGTACCGCACGTCGTGCAGAACTTCGCATCCTCCAGGAGTTCGGAATTACAATTCTGGCATTTCATAGTAGTCGTTCTATTTGGTTGATATGATTGATTTCACGTTTCCGTTCAGGTCGGCGGTCGCCGTATGGCAGCTCTTTATGGTACCGTCCGTCTGCAGGTAATTGAAGGCATAAAACTCGTCGCCGTTGCCGTATTTCATGCGGGTGACGGTCGACAGGCTACGCGGTTCGACCCCCAGCTGTTCGTACAATTGCCGGTCGACAGCGGCGCGGATGAGCGACAGGTTGCGGTCGACGGCGCTGCGCACCCGGTCGAGCAACGAGGCCGGAGCGGCTTCATAGACGCACTTGCGTTCGACGACCGCGTTGACTGCGCCTTTCGCCAGCGCCTTCACCGCCCGGGGATGCGCCTTCGCCCCCTCCCGGCGCACGCCCACATGCAGAAACGGATCGCCGAAAAGGTTGAACTCGACGATCGTAAGTGCTTGGTGGGGCGTAAAGTAACCGTCGTTATAATCGAAGAAGCTCTGCCGTGCCATGTAGAATGCCTCGCCGGCCGTATACCCCTCGAGCAATTTGGCCATATAGACGTTCGTCAGGCGGTCGGCATTGTCCAGATCGGCTGCCGAACTGCTCTTCGAAGCACCCCACGCGATGCGCGACGACCCCAGGTAGAGCAGCGTCATGTCGCCCATCGCCGCGAGCAGCATCGTCTCGCCGCGGCCGTAATCCTGGAATTTCCCGCCATAGCACGCCTCGGTCACCACCACGTTCGGTTTCTCGGCGGACGCCAGCTGCCGGGGCGTGACTGCCTCGTAACATTGCTGCTGGTAGGAAGCATAGAAACTGCATGCGGTCGGGGCATCGCTGCCGTGCAGGTTGAAATAGTAGAAGTCCGCACCCCGGTCGAAAACCTTGTCGACGATCGAACGCTCGACGCAGGGGCTGACAAAAAGGTTCTGCGTATAGATACGCTCATCGAGCCGCACGTCACCCCGGAAGAGTCGATTGCGGCGGAAAGGCTCGCTGACCGAAGCCGAGGCCGAAAGCCACGTGAGGTCGGTCTGCCCGTAAGCCCTGCCCACGGCCATCGAACCGGGGGCTTTGGCCGCACGGCGCAGGTATCCGGCCAGGTCGTCCAGCGACGCGTCATGCGCCAGCGGCAGGCGTCCCGCATGGAAATATTGTTCGTACTGGAAAATTTCGGCCGTCCCCAGCATGGGGTAAGTCCGCTCGCCCAGCAGGTAGGCATAAGGGATATCGGAGTCGATGTCCGTATCGCTGTAATCGGGATCGGAGATATACTGCGGCAGGACGGGCATGGGAATGACATCGGCGCCTCCGACGATGAACAGGTAGTTGGTTTCATCGTCGGCCGTGCTGCGCCCGAAACGGTAATAGTCCGCCAGCAGGTAACCGTGTTCGACCCACGAATCGGCCGGTGAAAGCGCCACGGCGCGGTTGCGCCCGGCCTCGGGGTTGCGAAAAACATAGTCGCCGGCATCGACGATGCGGTAACGGATGCCGTGTGCCGCCGATGCTTCGGCATAAGCGGCGAGCAACTTGCGCACCGTCGCGGCATCGGTTCCGAATTTGCGGGCCAGAGCCTGCAGGTTGGTGAAGATGACGCCCTCGGCCATAGGCCCCGCCGGCTCCTTCGAGCCCGCGGCCGCGCCGCTTCCGGCCCGGGCGTCTGCCCGGGCGCTTGCGGCGGATGCCGCCCCGCATCCCGAGGGGTTTGCGGCGCCATGCGAGGCCGAAGCCGCCGGGGTATCGCCCGCAGCCCGGACAGCCGGGGCAACGGGTGCCGCATCTGCCGCCGGGGATGCCGTCACCGGGCGGGCGGGGAGCCTGGTGCCGCAGCCCCCGCAGAAAAGGTCGTTATCACCGCATTTCTTTCCACAATTGGGACAAAACATCGCGAATCGGTTTTAAAGGGTTAATCAATCCGGACGACTTGGGCCGGCGTACGCTTCAGGTCGGGCATCGCCTCGCCCACGCCGGCACCGATATAGGTCGCATCGCAGATTACATAGCGTTTGTTGCCGAGCTGCATGTAGTCGCCCTTCACCTCGCCTTTGAAGCATACCGCCGTGGCGATATGCGCCGGATAATAGAGCAGCACGACATCCAGCCCCAGCAGATCCTTGACCAGCCGCGCAAAGAGGATCGAACGGTCTTCGCAGTCGCTGTACGGATAGTAGTACATCTCCTCGGCGAAGAGTGTCCGCTCGACGCCGAACTGCGCTTCGTCGGTCTTGTAGGGGAAGGCCCTGTGCAGGTAGTGCAGCAGCAGTTCCGCCGCCTCGCGTTCGCCCTTCCCGGCCACTGCGGCGCGCAGCGGGGGATAGAGTTGTCCGCGCACCGGGGCGGTAAGCGCCGTGGCCGCATAGACGCTCCAGTGACAGGGCGGATAATTCGTATAGAAATCCATCAGGTTGCGGTTTACCGTCACCGTCGTCGAAACCACGCCGTCGAAATTGCGGACGGCGGGCGCCGCGGGTTTCTGCGCGAAGAGGGGCGGCGCGGGCATCGCCAGCGACAAAGGCCGCTCCCCGGGGATCGTGAAATTGCAGATATTGTACGACGCGGCCCGCGGGACATCGTCCAGGATATAAAATACCTGGCCGTCGATATTGAAATAGGGACGGGCATAGACCTGCCCGTCGGTGGCCAGCAACAGAAACAGCCGGCCGTCGCCGCGCGCCATGCGCACTTTATAGCCCGCCTCGGCCATCAGGAACGATTGCAGGACGACCGATTCGTTCGTTTTGGGGCCGCAGAATCCGTCGGCGAGTGTCCGCACAAGGTCGTAATAGCCCCAGTCGTTGAGCCCCAGCGCCTTTTTCAGCGCCACGCACTCCGCCGCCACGGCATCGTATGAACCTCGCGAAACGCCTTCCCAGGCATTGGCCACGCTGTTCTCCTGCACCGAGGCGAGGTTGAAGCGGTGTTTCGCAGCCAGCGATACGGAACAGCCCGTGCCGTAGAACGTGAACTTGAAGGGACGCGAAACGTCCACCGCCGGAGCCGCGTCGTCCGTCCCCGCGGCGGGTTTCCGCCCCTGCTGCACACCGTTATCCCCGGCCCCCTTTCCCGCGGCGGGTTTGCCGGGAAGCATAGGTGTTTCCGCAATCCCGGGCGCATCGGGCATCTCCGGAGCCGGCTCGGGCAGGTCGACCACCTTGTCGTAAGGCATCCTGTCCTGCGTCGGCACAGAGGGCGCATCCGGGCGTTTCATAATGGGGATGTCGGGTTCCCGGCGTTCGGGCACGGGTACCGGAGCCTCGGCGCGGAAAGCCTCCCAGCGCTTGCGCATGAAGTCGGCGCACGCCTTGCGGTAGTTGTCCCGGAATTCGGTATAGGCCTGCCTGCGGCGCGCCTGGTATTCCAGCAACGCCTCCCGGCAGGACTGCGCCGGCAGGGGAAGCACGAAAAGCAGCGACAGCAACAGGGTCAGATAGCGTTTCATAGGCGGAGCGGTTACGGGTAAAAGACGGCGGCTTCCCTCGTCCGAGGGGAGCGCCGTCTCTCGATTGGACATGGTGCCGGCCAACAGGGCTACTGCTGCGAGAAAGCAGCCATCTGCTCCTCGAAGATCTTTTTGAACTGGGCGCGGTCGAATTCCAGGTTGAGTTTGGCATCCTTGGCGATCGCATCCTCGATGGCTGCCTCCAGGGCAGCCTTGGGAAGCTGCATGCAGACATAGTAACGGAACGAGCCGTTGTCCTGGCGGAACATCTTCTCCTCGACGACCTGCACGTCGCGCAACTGCTGGCCGACGGCCGTGTAAGCCAGTTCCTGATACTGCGACTTGTGCTCGGCGGAAACGCCCGTATCCTGGTTCTTCACATAGTTCTCGATGACGAGCTTCACATCGGCCTGGATGGCCGCGGCAAGATCCTGGCGGCAATTCTGCATGGCGATCTTCTGCGCCGTGCTGCGCTCGGTGCTCACGCCGTTCTGCACGGCACGGTAATATTCGGCATTGCTGCGGTACTGTGCGCCGCTGAGCGGAATAGCCTCTTCGACCATGCCCGCAGGGGCAGCGGGCCCGGAGGCCTTTTTCGACGAACTGCACGACACGGCGCCGGCAGCGAGCAGGAGAGCGATAGCTCCAATAAGGGTTCTTTTCATCTTTCGGATTATTTGGTTGTAAGTTTATAGTGCAATGTAAAATCGGCTTCGGAGGCCTTCCCGTCGGCGGGATTCCCGAATCCGATGCTTCCCCTGAGGACGTCCACCCCGTCGGTTGCGGGGCTTATCGAGCCTTGCGCCTCGAACGTTACGCTGCAATCGCCCCCGGCGAGCTGCGGGGGTTCGATCCTTTCAGCCACGATCCGGGCCCCGTCGGCCGGGTTGAACAGCACGATCCGCCGCACCTCGGCCGCCGTCCCGCTTACGCGCAGCTGCATCGTCCCGCGGATCACCCCGCCGGACTGTTCGATCCTGAGCGTGCCCTTAGGCCGGACTGAAACGGCGTCCCCGGCCGGATTGAAAAAGATCGTCTGCGACACGCGCGCACCGCCGAACAGGTAGAGCACTTCGATCTTGTTGATATCGGTCGGCGAAGCGTACTGCGGATCATAGGAGAGCAGGTAGCGGCCGTCGCCATAGGGCTTGACGGCCATCTCCAGCACCGATTCGCTTTTCAGGCGCGGCTGCACGGCGGTCGTGGCCGGACGGCCGTCGAGCCGCAGGGAATAGACGCACTCGCCCGGCGCCTCGGACTCCACCTCGATCGACACGGCATGGTACAGTGCCCGGTAATTGCGCCGCAGGGTCTCGACATCGCCCTTGCGGGTGGCGTCGAAGAAATAGTCGTACAACCCGTCCAGCTCGTTTACCGCCAGCTGGATACGGTCTATGTCCGTAATCGTGCCCAGTTCGCGCCGCAGCCGTTCATACTCGGCCTGCTTGGCGTCGTCGATGGCCACGAAAGCCTCGATCAGCTGCCGCCGCGTCTGCTCCGGGAAGGGGTACAGCACCGAATATTCATAGCGGTAGGTCTTGGTCTTCTTGCTGTATATCCGCTCCCAGTAGACCGCCTCGGCGTTCGAGAGGGTGATATCGTTCAGGTAGGGCAGCTGTCCGGCCTCGGTCATCAGCACCGACGAATAATCGCTCATCGCCGAGACCAGCTGGTCGCGCGTGATCTGGCGCGTCGCCATCTTCTCGGCGGACGAGACATTCACGGCCACGGCATTGACGATATACTGCCGGATCGAGGCCATGCATTTCCCCGAGGCGGCGGCAAGGGTCTCCCCCACCTCCGTCACCGCAAAATGCGACCGGTCGGAGCTGCCGATCCATGCCGGCTTCCGTTTGCTGCTCGCCTCGACGACCTTGTCCTTCTGGGCAAAAGCCGCCGCCGAGATGCAGAGTGCCGCCAAAAGCAGCGAAATAGGTAATAAACGCTTCATCGGGTCACTTCGTTAGGGATTTAACCTTTTGCGTATCGGAATCGTAGCGCAGCGACACCTTGCCGGCAAAGGCGTCGAGCGCAACGGCATCCTTCTTCGCTTTGTAATGGCCGGCGATCAACATGGCGCAATCGGCATCCCCGACCTTGCCCTGGCAATGGGCGAAGAAAAAATCCTCGGCCGCAGCGCCCTGCCCGTCGGCGAGCATGGCACGCACGACGGCGATCCGCAGGTCTTTGCCCGCATATTCGTCGTCGCCGGCCGCTGCGGCGTAGCTGTCGCGCAACCTGACCCACTCGGGCTGCGCCGCATAGGCGGCCTGGGCCTCGCGGGCCGCATGGTTTCGCACGGCCAACGCCCCTGCACCCGCAGAACAGCAAATCAGCACGACGGCCGCAATGACCGTCACCTTACGGCGGTTTTGCGCATGCGCCGACGCCTGCCGTGCAAGGGCGTCATCCAGCCGCAGCTGCATGGCATCGAGCCGGGCCAGCACCCCGGCATCACCGCCAAACCGCTCCCGCACGGAAGCGGCATCCTCGGCGAAGACCCGCGCTGCGGCCCTTACGACCACTTCGCCGGCACTCAACCGCAGTTTCCCCTGCATACGGGCAAGCAGCGACACGGCCAGCGGCACCAGCGCGACGGCGGCCAGCAGGTAGAAGATATTGGCACCCGTAGCGACCCCGGCGAGCAGGCAAAATACCAGTGCCGCAGCGCACAGCGCAGGGAGCATCTTACGGGCCGTATCGCCCAAGGCGGGCAGCGGCACGGCATCCAGCCCGGCAAGCCCCTCTTCGAGGCTCGCGAGCATCAGCCGGGAATCCGCCCCCGCACCGGAGGCAATATCGTCGACGACGGCCCCGACATAGTCGGCGCCGCAATCCGGGCACAGGTGCTGCGAATCCTCCATTCTATTTCCGCAGACAGGACAGGTTTTCATCGTATTTCCAGATTAGTCAGACAATCGTTCGGTCAGAGTCCGAAGAGCCATTCGCCCAGCGACTTGCCCTTCTTGGCAGAGGACTCGGCACGCTCGGCCTTGAGGCTCTGCGCCTCGACGGCAGCCTCCTGCTGCGTCCGCGCGCGCATTGCCTCGGCATCCATTTTCCGCAACTCCTGCTCCATCGCCGCGGCTTCGGCCGCCGCAGCCTGCGCATCGAGGCGGTTGAGGAACCGGATCACCTCGCCGTAGTTCGGGCTCACGGGGTTGCACGCACGGCACAACTCCAGCGCCCCGTCGATATCGCCCTGGCGCACCAGAATATCGGCCTGGGCAACGGCACGGGTCACCTCGCCGGCGAGCAGTTTGTCGTAGACCTGCACCTTGAGCTCCTCGACCGCCTCGTATTCGTCGACACTCTCGGGAATCACGGCCAGCGCCGCCATCGCATCCTCGTACTCCTCACGGGCGACGAGCGAGTTGACCTTGGCGAGTATCTTCGGCATCTGGCGCGTATAATAGTCGGCGATGCCCTGCTGCACGTCACCGATCAGCTTGGCGAAACGCGCGTCGTTGACGTTCACCTTATTGATCAGCGACCGCATACAGGCTTCCATGCTTTTGCCATTGGCCTGGAGCGATATGGTCTGGCTGCCAAAAACCGTATCTTCGAAGAGATTTTTGACCGACAGGGTCAGGTCGGCACGCAGCACGTGCAGCGTGGTCATCCCCGTATCGACCGCCCCGTCGTCGGTGATTGTAAGCGTCGGCGTGACGACGAAAAGCCCCGCGGCATCGGCCATGCCGTTGCGGGTGATGATCTTGCTGATCTTGTTTTTGAGGGCCGCGGCGTTGTTGTCACCGAGCTGCGCGGTCGTCTCGTCGTCGATATAGGCCGAGAGGTCGATTACGGCCTGGGCCCGGAGCGACAGCGCGGCCAGCACGAACACCAGCGAGAACGATAGTTTACGAAGCAGATTCATGGTCTGTTGTTTAGTAGATGATTACGTCGATGGAATTACCCGTGATCGTACGCGACACGGAGAGGTTCAGCCCCTTGAGGTACTGGTATAGCGCCAGTGCGAAATCATTGACGTCCGACTGCATCCCGTCCTCCATGGAGTTGTCCACAAAAATATCGCTGAAGGCCAGCAGCGTGCTCGTGCGGCCCTGCGTATGGTACTTGCCGTTCTTGGCATGGCGCTTCACCCACGAAACGAGGATGTCCGACAACGGCATGATGTTGTTGATCTCGGTATCCATGTTGATGGCCGATCCGGGGTCGATCGTAAAGCGCACGGCCACGCTCTGCCCGGTCGAAATCTTGGTCGCCATGCGTGTGGATATCTGCTTCATGAAGTCGCCGACCATCGCCTGCGCCATCACGCCGCACAGCACGTCGGCCGTCGTGCGTTTGCGCCCCGAAATTTCGGATTTGGTGGCCAGCGTATTGCCCGTGGCGATCTCGATCGCCTGCAGGGTCAGCGACACGCGCACCCCGCCGTCGTTCACATCCTGGTTGATATCGACGCTCACCGAGACGTCGGCACCCGAGTTGATGAGGATCGCATCGTCGAGCGACATGCCGTCGCCCATGCGCACCTGATAGGTATTGGCGTTATTGAGCGACGTCAGCAGGTCTTTGGTCTCCACGCCCTGCTTGATAAAACCTTCGTTGACCTTCGAAATGGCCATGCGCATATCCGAATTGTCGCGGATGGCCTCTTCGTAGGACTGGCCGCTCTTGCGGAAGGGCACGACCATCACCGTCGGCATGGCGATCATCTCCTGGGTTTCGGAGAGCGCTATATCGGCGGCATTGCGCCCGATGATACCGTTGTTGACCAGGTCGCGCTCGAGCGATTCGGTGTAGAGGTCGATCGTCGCAAAGACCTGGATGTCCTTGGCGGCGGTCTTGTTGGTCTTGTCGGCGATGGTGCAGCTGCGGATGTAGTTGGCATAACGGGTCGTCCCGAGCAACTGTCCGACATACTGGGCCGCTCCGGCCGAGGGTTTGCTGCCCAACAGGGGTTTGTTGTCGTTCAGGCCGTCTATACCGTTATATAAATAAGTGTAGATCACCGATTTCTTCGCCATCTCGATCGCCTCCTTCTTCGTGCGGGCGATTCCCGAACACTCCAGCGTAGCGATCTTTCCGGTCGTGCGTTTCAGGATGGCATCGGTCGTATAATTCTGTGCGGAGGCGGGAAAAAGCGCCGACAAGAGAACAACGATGACTGACAATACGGACTTCCTAAACATCTGATAAATATTTTAAGTTTGAACGGATAAAATCCCCGGGGTACCGTCAGCGACACCCCGGAGATCGTTTCCAGAAGAATTATATGCGGTAAATTTATGCACCGACGAGCCCTTTGAAGAAACCGCCCGCCGCCGTCCCCTGCTTGTCGAGGATGACGACCAGCTTGTCGCCGTTGTTGAATTTCTCCTTGATGGCATCCTCGCCCGAAGCGACCTGGCATTTGGTAACGCCTTCCATCACCTTGAAGGCCACGATGGTGCCGATCTCCGACTTGGTTACCTTCGGGCCGATCTTACGCTCCAGGAATACCTTGAAACGGGTCTTTTTGGCAACGCCCATCTCCGTACCGCCCGAGATATAGAGCTCCTTGACGCGGCCTTTCTTGTCGGCCTCGCCCAGCTCGAGGATATAGGTCTCGAACTTGAAATGCTTGTCCACGAACCCGACCATGCCCTTGCGGAGGTCTTTCATCGCGTCGTTGAATGCACCGTCCTTCGAATCGGCGTCGATACCCGAAACCGAAAGGTCTTCCGAACCGATCATGGCGCCGTCGGCAATGTTATATACCTTCAGCGAATAGGTCACCTCGGCCTTGTTGTACATCTTGCCGTCGATATCCGACTTGAACTGCGAGAACGAAACGTTGTTGGCCTGTCCGATGACGACCTTCTTGGCGCCCAACGCCTTGTAGGCGGCTTCGCTTTCGCTCTTCCAGTTAGCATCGTTCACCACGTCCTCGACGTTGCGGTCGGCATAGAGTTTCGACAGCGTACCGTCGGTCAGTGCGTCGACGATGTGGAAACGGCCACGGTCGGCAAAACCCGACAGGACGGCCGCCCGGATGTTGTCACAGGCTGCCTGGCTGACAGCGGAGGTGTGCGTCCCAACCGGTTCGGGGATCCGAAGGCCATCTACCGGCTGACGGTGGACTTTACGGACGGGACGTCGGCAGAATTTGTTTCCTCCCGGCGGGATGAGCTTCTGGACAGCTTTGTAAAAACGAACCGCTTCGCCAGCTTCGGGCATCCTATTTTTGAGACCCAGGATCTACGGGGCTTTGACGAGGGCGTGTTCACCGGAGCGGGGAAGGGTATACCCGCTGTTCCCATGACGTCTCCGAAAGAAACGGATTACGGCTTTTCCGACTGCCCGGCGGATAGGGTGGCAGAGGAGATCGCTCCGGCCTTTTTAGGGGAGATCGATGGGAAGAAGTGCTACGACGACGGGAAGAACCTGTCCGGCTGGCCGGTGCTGCGTCTGGAAGGGGAAGCCGGGGAGACGGTCACGGTGGATTTTTCCGAAGAGCGGAACGAGGATGGCAGCCCCGATGAGCGGTACCGTTTCCGGCAGCGGTTCACAGTGACCTCCGACGGGAAAGGGAAAACCGTCCGGCCGCAGTTCCAGTGGTTCGGGTTCCGGTACTTCTCCGTTTCCGGGAAGGCTCAGGTGGAGCGCGTGGAATTCGTTCACGCAAACGTGGCGGTCAATTCCTCCTTCCGCACCGACAATGAGACCCTCAACTGGATCTATCAGGCTTATGT
>ENA-USUM01001264-USUM01001264.1-human-gut-metagenome-genome-assembly--contig:-NODE-1264-length-15580-cov-7.909759_pt1 | contig 15580 bp, 8 predicted proteins | sample MGYA00250063_ERZ773402 | MGnify/ENA primary metagenome ERZ773402 (study PRJEB29103, sample SAMN06112030) | human gut metagenome | biome: human gut; feature: ankylosing spondylitis patient; material...
CGATGGAGAAAAGCAGCGACTGCCTGAAGCTGGGCGAAAAATACTGCAGGGTCTTGTTTTTGAAGGACTACGCTTCGTATATCAAAGACAGCATGGTCACGGAGCTGACCGATTTCAACCGAAATATGATGCTGTCGATCGATGTTGTGCCGATCCCCACCGACGAGGCCGTGCGGGAGGTGGAAAATCGTCTGCTCGGTATCGAAACCAATATCACCAACTGGCAGCGCCGTCAGAACGCCAACAACAATTTCTCCGCTGTCGTGCCCTATGATATGGAGCTCCAGCGCAAGGAAAGCAAGGAGTTTCTGGACGACCTGACCACGAGAGATCAGCGGATGATGCTTGCCGTTATTACGATGGTCATTACCGCCGACGACAAAAAGCAGCTCGACAGCGATACCGAAACGGTGCTTGCCGTGGCACGAAAGCATATGTGCCAGCTTGCCGTTCTGAAATTCCAGCAGTTCGACGGGCTGAACACCGTTCTTCCCATCGGCGCACGGAGGATCAATGCGTTCCGTACCCTCACCACTGAGAGCCTTGCGGTGTTTATGCCCTTTAAGGTGCAGGAGGTACAGGACAAGGGCGGCATTTATTTCGGAGAGAACGCCATCTCCCACAACCTCATCATGTGCAACAAAGCAAATCTTCTGAACCAGTCGGCGTTTCTGCTGGGCGTGCCCGGTTCGGGCAAATCGTTCAGCGCTAAGGAGTTGATCGCTTTTCTCATTCTCAATACCACCGATGATGTGTTGATCTGCGATCCGGAAAACGAATTTGGTGCGCTGGCGGCGGCGCTGGGTAAGGAAACGGCGACCGTCATTCATATGGCGGCTGGCGGCAAAGACCGTTTGAACGCCATGTATATGGTGGACGGCTACGGCGAGAACAACCCCATCGTGGAGAAATCGCAGTTCATCATGTCCCTTGTGGAGCAGATCGATAAGGCTGGTGTCGGCCCGCAGCAAAAATCCATCATCGACCGCTGCACGGCGCTGGTGTATCAGGACGCCGAGCGGACGGGTAAGCCCGCTACGCTCTGTGACCTGCGAAACAAGCTGTTGGAACAGCCCGAAGAAAAGGCAAAAGAAATCGCCTTGTCGCTGGAGCTGTTCACCACCGGCTCACTGGATATTTTCGGCCACGAAAGCACCGTCGATCTCGACAAGCGCATCGTCGTATTCGATATTCACGGCCTTGGCGAGCAGTTGAAGCCGACGGGACTGCTGGTGATCACCGACACCATCCTCAACCGTGTCACTCTCAACTGGAAGAAGGGCAAGCGCACCCACATCTTCATCGACGAATTTCATGTCGTTTTTGAAAATGAGCAGAGCGGCATTTTCTTCAATTCCGCATGGCGGCAGTTCCGTAAGCGCAACGGCTATCCCACCGCCATCACGCAGAATGTGGAATACCTGCTGGATTCCGTGCAGGCAAGCACGATGCTCTCCAACTCCGAGTTTGTGGTCATGCTCAATCAGGCGTTTTCCGACCGTGCCAAGCTCTCGAAGCTCCTGAACATTTCCGACGAGCAGATGAGCTATGTCACCAACGCCGACGCGGGCTGCGGGCTGATCAAGTACGGCTCGGCGTTGGTGCCGTTTATCAACCGTTTTCCCAAAGATACCGAGCTTTACCGCTTGATGACGACGCGCCCCGGTGAGGGTGTATTCGGCAGCGGAAACGCATCTTAAAGGAGGCCATATATGAAAAGCAAATATCTGATGATCGGGGCGGCCGTATGTGCCGCCCTTTTCCTTTTCTCCGGCATCATGCTCTGTCGGCAATATGCGGACAAAAAGCAGTGCGCCGAAGCCTTTGAGCAGGTTGCCGCACTGGTGGAAACCGAACCGCCCCCCGCCGACACGCCGCAGGAAACCGAGCCGCTGCCGGAACTGACGGCATTTGAAAAGTATCGGGCGGTGCAGGAGCAAAACAGCGATTTTGTGGGCTGGCTCTCCATCCCCGGCACGAGCATCGACTATCCCGTGATGCAGACCGTGGACAAGCCGAATTTCTATCTGAAACGAGGCTTTGACAAGCAGTACAGCGATTACGGTGTGCCCTATGTGCAGGAAAACTGCGACCTTGCACTCTCCGACAACTGCGTGATCTACGGCCATCACATGAACAACGGGACGATGTTTGCCGATCTCTGCAAATACGAAAGCGAGGGCTTCTATCAGTTTGTAAGGCAGGGGATGATTATTACCTGGTCAACAGCAGTTTTCAATATTTTCCCGGAGTGCCTTTGTTTCACAGTAAAGACCTTGTGCATTGGGAGCAGATAGGAAACTGTCTGACCCGTCCGTCCCAACTCAATCTGGCTGATGCCAATTCGGGAAGCGGTATTTTTGCTCCTACCATCCGCTACAACGATGGAATATTCTACATGATTACTACCAATGTCTCCGGCAAGGGAAACTTTCTGGTGCATACCACCGATCCCCATGGCGAATGGTCCGAACCTGTTTGGTTGGAGCAAGGAGGCATCGATCCTTCGCTTTATTTTGAAGACGGCAAATGTTTTATGGTCAGCAATCCGGATGGGTACATCAACCTGTGTGAGATTGATCCCATGACAGGCAAACAGCTTTCTTCTTCCAAAAGAATATGGAACGGCACCGGAGGCAGATATGCCGAAGGTCCGCACATTTATAAGAAAGACGGCTGGTACTATCTGCTGATTTCGGAGGGCGGTACGGAATTGGGACATAAAGTAACCATTGCCCGCAGCCGTTACATAGATGGCCCTTATCAGGGAAATCCGGCAAATCCTATTCTGACTCATGCCAACGAGTCGGGACAATCCAGTCCGATTCAGGGAACCGGACATGCCGACCTGGTGGAAGGTACTGATGGTTCTTGGTGGATGGTTTGTCTGGCGTACAGAGTGATGCCGGGTATGCATCATACGTTAGGTCGTGAAACTTATCTGGCTCCGGTGCGGTGGGATAAGGACGCTTGGCCTGTAGTCAATGGTAACGGAACCATTTCTTTGAAGATGGACGTGCCTACCCTGCCTCAACAGAAAATGAAAGGCAGACCGGAACGAATAGACTTTAAAGAAGGACGACTTTCTCCCGAATGGATTCATCTGCAGAATCCCGAAGCAAAGAATTATACGTTTACCAAAGATGGAAAACTTCGTTTGATAGCGACTCCCGTTACGTTAAGTGACTGGAAAAGCCCTACCTTTGTCGCTTTGCGGCAAGAGCATTTTGATATGGAAGCATCCGTTCCGGTAGTCTTGCAGAAAGCCGGAGCGAATGATGAAGCGGGAATTTCCGTCTTTATGGAGTTTCATTCTCACTACGATTTATTTGTCCGCCAGGATAAAGATCGGAAACGTTCTGTTGGCTTGCGATATAAACTAGGAGAGATTACCCATTGTGCCAAAGAAGTTTCTCTGCCGGCGGATGGTGAAGTGGAATTAGTGGTGAAGTCGGATATCAATTACTATTATTTCGGTTATAAAGTGAATGGAATATATTATGATCTGGGTAAGATGAACACGCGTTATCTAAGCACTGAAACAGCAGGCGGATTTACCGGAGTCGTATTGGGGCTTTACATTACATCAGCTTCTAAAGATTCGAAGGCGTATGCTGATTTTGAGTACTTTAAGTATAAAGGGAAACCGGGAGAAAACAAATGAATCCCTTTTATAAAACAAATTCACCCCATCGTTTCCAAAACGCTCCCTATATGAATAACATTACAGAAGTGAAGTTACATGTCGAATACATAATTTTGTGGTGTAGAAAACAAATGTGTTTTGATGAGGCAAGGTTAACGGTTTTAAATTTAATCTAATAGTATAGAAGAATATGGAAAAACAGTCATTCAGTGATGGATTATTTAGTCCATTGGGTATTAAACGAGTCATATTTATGCTGGTGTTGCTCACCACCTCTTTTATATCATGTAGCAACAGTGATGAAAAAGGAGGAAGTCTGGAAGTGGCACAGGAATATCGTAATCTGGAGTTTGACGCTCGTGGAAGCAGGCAGACTATTCAGATAGACGGTCCGGCCGAATGGCATATCAGTACTTCGGAAAGTTGGTGTAAAAGTTCACATACTATCGGTGAAGGAAAACAATATGTAAATATCACAGTAGAGGCCAATGATACGCAGAAAGAGAGGACGGCTACCGTCACCGTTTCGGCGAGTGGCGCTCCTGATATTATTATCAATGTAAAGCAGTCCCTATATAGCGTACCTGCATACGATGAATACATTGCACCTGATAATACAGGGATGCGTGATTTGACTTCCATGCAACTGTCGGCATTGATGAAAGCCGGAGTGAATGTAGGGAATACATTTGAGGCGGTGATTGTGGGAAATGACGGAAGTCTTTCCGGCGATGAAACGTGTTGGGGAAATCCTACACCGAACAAGGTTCTTTTCGAGGGTATCAAAGCAGCGGGCTTTGATGTCGTGCGTATACCGGTAGCTTATTCTCATCAGTTTGAAGATGCGGCAACGTATAAGATTAAGAGTGCATGGATGGATAAGGTGGAGGCTGCCGTGAAAGCTGCGCTTGATGCCGGTCTCTATGTTATTATCAATATCCACTGGGAAGGTGGCTGGCTGAACCATCCGGTAGATGCCAATAAAGAAGCTCTGGATGAAAGACTGGAAGCGATGTGGAAACAGATCGCCTTAAGATTCAGAGACTATGACGACCGTCTGCTCTTTGCCGGAACCAATGAGGTGAATAATGACGACGCTAACGGTGCGCAGCCTACAGAGGAGAATTACCGGGTACAGAATGGTTTCAATCAGGTGTTTGTCAATACGGTTAGAGCTACCGGAGGACGTAATCATTACCGTCATCTGATTGTGCAGGCATATAATACCGATGTGGCGAAAGCGGTCGCGCATTTCACAATGCCGCTCGATATTGTTCAAAATCGTATTTTCCTGGAATGTCATTACTATGATCCTTATGATTTCACAATCATGCCTAACGATGAGAATTTCAAGAGTCAATGGGGAGCTGCGTTTGCAGGTGGAGATGTATCTGCTACCGGACAGGAGGGGGACATAGAGGCTACTTTAAGTTCGCTGAATGTATTTATCAATAATAATGTTCCTGTAATCATCGGCGAATATGGTCCGACATTAAGAGACCAGTTGACCGGAGAGGCTTTGGAGAATCATTTGAAATCGCGTAATGACTATATCGAATATGTAGTGAAAACCTGTGTGAAGAATAAGCTCGTTCCCTTGTACTGGGATGCCGGCTATACCGAAAAACTGTTTGACCGTACTACAGGACAACCGCATAATGCAGCATCCATAGCAGCGATTATGAAAGGATTAAATTGAATATTAACCATTTAAATAAGGTACAATGAATAAACACTTTCTTGGAAAATGTACATTTGTACATTGGTACTGTCTTGCGTTGGCAATATTACTTTGGTTGCCAATAACGATATTGGAGGCTGCTCCTTCACAGAACTTAAAGGTGTCCGGAATAGTAACTTCCGCGACTGACGGAGAACCGTTGATTGGGGTAAGCGTACAAGTGAAAGGTACGTCGACAGGAACTATTACAGACTTGAACGGTAAGTATACGCTGAATGTATCTACCGGACAGACGCTGGTCTTCTCCTACATCGGCTTTATGGAACAGCAGGTTGTTGCAACAAAACCTGTCATTAACGTAGTTCTGAAAGAAGATACTAAAACGTTGGATGAGGTGGTAGTTGTCGGCTATGGAACCATGAAACGAAGTGACTTGACAGGTTCAGTTGTTTCCGTGACCGGAGATGAACTGAAAAAGTCTGTTGTTACTTCTTTAGACCAAGCTTTGCAGGGGCGTGCAGCGGGTGTTTCCGTTACACAAAATTCGGGAGCCCCGGGTGGAGGTATCTCTGTGAGTATTCGTGGTATCAATTCCTTGAATGGTAACGAACCTCTGTATGTGATTGATGGTGTAGCGATTTCCGGTAATACGGACGGTAACTCCAGTGTACTGTCTTCCATTAACCCTTCGGACATCGTTTCTATGGAAATTCTGAAAGATGCTTCGGCTACAGCTATTTATGGTTCGAGAGCTTCCAATGGTGTGGTACTGATTACCACTAATCAGGGGAAAGCCGGTAAGACAAAGGTTTCTTACGAAGGATATTATGGTTTGCAGCAATTACCAAAGAAGTTGGATGTTTTAAATCTGCGCGAATATGCGGAGTATCAAAATCTACGCGCTCAAGTACTGGGTTTTGGTGACCGTGAGGAGTTTAAAGATCCCAGCTTACTGGGAGAAGGGACGAACTGGCAGGATGAGATTTTCCGTAATGCATCTATGCACAATCATCAGATTAATATCTCTGGAGGAAATGAGGGAACTACTTATTCACTTTCGGGTGGTTATTTGAGTCAGGATGGTATCGGTATCGGTTCTAGCTTCGAACGTTTCTCTGCCCGTGTCAATATGGATAATAAGATAACGAACTGGCTCTCTACCGGGTTGCGTGCTTCTGTTGCCAAGACGCAGCAGAACAATACGATCGACAATGGTAATATCATCCGCACGGCGATACAGCAGTTGCCCGAAGTACCGGCGAAGAATCCTGACGGTTCATGGGGAATGCAGTCAGAAAACATGTATGGTACTTACTTTACGAATCCGGTAGCAGAAGCGCTGATGCGTGAGAACTACGAAAAGGGATTACAACTCTATGTGGATTTCTTTGCTGATATTACACTTTACAAGGGATTAGTGTTCAGAGCTGAGTATGCAGGCAATTATTATTATAACAACAATTATCAGTATACTCCGTCTTATGACTATGGTCTTTATACCCAAGAGTCATTAGGTAGTCGTAGTGCCAGCAATGGTAGTAACTGGACGTTAAAGACTTATCTAACTTATACTAATACTTTCGGTCGACATCAAATTACTGCCATGGCGGGACATGAAGCGCAGGAGAATAATTGGGAATCACTTTCCGGCACCCGGAGTGACTATTTTCTCAACTCTGTTCACGAACTGGACGCGGGTAGCTCACTTACTGCAAAGAATAGTAGTTCCAAAGGTTCTTCTGCTATCGAATCTTACTTCGGTCGTGTTAACTACGGATTTGATGACCGTTATTTGTTGACACTTACTGTACGTGGTGACGGTTCTTCTACGTTTGCTCCGAACAATCGTTGGGGAATATTTCCATCGGCAGCTCTTGCATGGAAGTTGAAGAATGAGAAATTCCTGAAGAACGTCTCTTGGTTGGATAATTTGAAGTTACGTCTGGGTTGGGGATTGGTTGGTAATCAAGCGGCAGAAAACTATGCTTATGGTGTAAAGATGAGAACTGTGGCAACTATTTGGGGAAGCGGATATTATGCGGAGAACTATGGAAACGAAAACTTGAAATGGGAAGAGACTGAAGCATGGAATGCCGGACTAGACATTAATCTTTTTGGTAACCGGGTAGAACTGATTATTGACGGATATTACAAAAACACAGATAATCTGTTAATGAAAGCATCTCTTCCTTCTTATGTTAACGGTGTTATTTCCTCACCGTGGGTAAATGCGGGTGCTATGACCAATAAAGGTCTGGAATTCACGTTGAATACGGTTAATATCAATAAAAATGATTTCATGTGGAGATCAGGACTGACTATTTCATTTAATAGGAATGAGATTACAAAGCTTTACACAGAGACAGCAGGACTTTCCGGTACTATCAACAGTGAGACTTACACCTACTCGGAGGTGGGACAGCCAATAGGACAGTTTTACGGATATAACGTGATAGGCATGTTTACGAAGGAGGATGACTTTTACAAGCGGGATTCTTACGGTAATTATATTCTCGATAAAAATGGTGAGCGTGTGAAAGTGGCTATTCCAAAAGGAAAGAATATCTCTGAAAGTGAGATATGGGTAGGAGACTATATTTATGAGGATATTGACGACAATGGCGTTATTGATGAGAAAGACCGTACCTATTTAGGTAATCCCGAACCGAAGTTCTCTTACGGTTTTAACAACTCGTTTTCTTATAAAGGCTTTGATCTGAATATTTTCATCAATGGTGTATACGGTAATAAAGTGGTGAATATGCTACGTAAAGAATTTACCAATCCGATGAACAACAGTGGAATGTTGAAAGAAGCTGTTAATATCGCCCGTGTGGAACTGATCGATCCATCACAGCCGACTACGCTTTCCAATGTCTATGTCTCGAATGCCGGTTCGGCACAAGTACAGCGCATCACTGCTGCCAATGCTAACGATAATAACCGTATGAGCAGCCGCTTTGTAGAAGACGGTTCATATCTTCGTATCAAGAATATCTCGTTAGGTTATACTTTCCCTAAAAAGTGGATAAGTAAGCTCAATATTGACAATCTACGGGTGTATATGAATATCCAGAATGCATTCACTTTTACAAAGTACAAAGGATATGATCCTGAAGTGGGTGCTTACAATTATGATGTGCTGACGCGTGGTATCGATAATGCCCGTTATCCTTCACAACGGATTTATACTTTCGGAATTAACCTTAGTTTCTAACCTGACAAATAATGAGAATATTTATGAAAAGTAAATTATTAGTAATAGCAACTACCGCCCTGCTGTTTACAGCATGCAGTGACAGTTTTCTGGATAGAGCACCGGAAGGAAACTATGTAGACGCTACATTTTATACTTCTGACGAAGCGTTAGAAGCAGCCACCGCTCCGCTTTACAATCGGGCATGGTTTGATTACAATCAACGTTCCATCGTTCCTATCGGTAGCGGGCGTGCCAATGATATGTACAGTCCCTGGAATTATCCGCAGTTTGTTACTTTCCAAGTGACAGCTTTGGATGAAAATCTGTCGGGTGCATGGAGTGGATTCTACTCGGTAGTAACGATGGCGAACTCTGTAATCAATGCGGTAGAGATGCAGACACAGGGTAGTGTGAGCGAAGCTGCCAAGACAAAGGCAATTGCAGAAGCCCGGTTGATGCGTGCATGTGCATACTTCTATATGTTGCGCATTTGGGGCCCGGTGATTCTCATTGAAGATAACCAGAAGTTGGTTGACAATCCCGTTCGTCCGCTCAATCGTGAAGAAGATGTATTTCAGTTTATTATTAATGATTTGAATTACGCCGTCGATAATTTGTCGGAGCAGAGTGATAAAGGACGGGCTACATCGTGGGCGGCAAAAGGGATATTGGCAAAGGTTTATCTGGCACGTTCGGGCTGGAACAATGGTGGTACGCGTGATGAAGGTGATTTAGAACTTGCCCGTCAATATGCCAGTGATGTGTGTGAGAATAGTGGGTTGGACTTGATGACAAACTACGAAGATCTCTTCAAGTATAAGAACAATAACAATCAGGAATCCCTGCTCGCTATGCAGTGGGTGCCGTTGGGGGAGTGGTATGAATGTAATACCCTCTTGTCTGATTTGGCATTCTCGACCGAGGTGACGGGTGGTGTCAATTGTTGGAGTAGCTATAATGGAAGTATTGATATGCTTCAGCAATACGAGTTGGCAGATACGTTGCGTAGGAACGCTACCTTTTTTACCAAGGGTTCTTATTACTCTTATATTTGCATTAAAGATGGTGGCTATACTTATAAGGGTACTGCTTCTCCTATTAAAAAAGGTGTTCCGGGAGGGCCGGATGACGATAACGACGGTAAGGTGAAACAAATGAATTCGCCACTTAATACTTATATTTTGCGTTTAGCAGATGTCTACTTGACGTATGCGGAAGCTTGTCTGGGTAACAATTCTACGTTGAGTGACGGTCGTGGTCTTTACTTCTTCAACCGTGTACGTGAGCGTGCAAAGATTAATAAAAAGTCTTCCATCACGTTGGATGACATTATCCGCGAACGCCGTGTTGAGTTCGGTATGGAATATTCAAACTGGTATGATATGGTAACTTGGTTCCGTTATTTACCGGACAAGATGCTTAACTACTTTAATAATCAGTGGCGGGGGTACCGGGCGGATGCTATCATCAAAGATGAGGACGGAAAATTGCATTTTGGGAAGTATGACACGGATGGAACTACGTTCCTTGAAGGTCCTGAGTATTACACAGCTCCGGAGTTTACTATCAATATTGAAGCAGAGGATATTTTCTTGCCTTATCCGGAATCTGATGTCATCCAGAATCCGTTATTGAACGAACCACCGGTTCCTTATACATTTAACGAATAAATCAGAAGAATTTATGAAATCAATATATAAATATTTAGATACGAGATTGTTCTTGATAGGGTTGTTAGTCCTGCCCTTTTTGGCTGTTGTCTCTTGCCAGAATGACGACGATGATGCTATACCGGTAATTCATTATATAAGAGTAACAGATCCGGCTAAAGCTGATAGTACTTTTACTGATGTAAATCCGGGAACAATGATTGTTGTAGTCGGAGAACATTTGGGTGGAACACAAAAGGTGTATATCAATGATCAGGAGGTTAGTTTCAACAGGAATTATGTAACTTCTACAAGTATCATATTAACGGTTCCTAATGAATTGGAACTGACAGGACAAAATCCTGAGTTGAAAGGTGAAATTCGCATAGAAACAGAGCATGGAGTAGCAGCTTACAATATGCACGTGCTTTCGCCTGCACCTTACATCACCCGTATTTCCGCAACCTATCCTATAAAGCCGGGAGACCAGATGACTGTGATCGGTGGTAACTTCTACGAGGTACAGGCTGTTTATCTTTCTATTGAACAACCGGCAAAGGATGGGACACGCCCTATTGATGTTCAGGAGATAACAAATTATGAAGTAAATAACAAATATAGTCAAATTACGCTAACAGCTCCGGCAAATCTGCTTGAAGAGGGATATCTTGTGGTAGAGTGCTATACGAGCAGTGCGGTTACAGAGTTTAAGAAGAATGGTCCAAAACCGGTTGTTACTGCTGTCAGTTCGACAATGCCAGTCGTAGGAAGCACGGTTACTATTACTGGACAGAATTTTATTGAGGTATCACGTGTGAATATTAACGGTGAGTTCGACATTCCAGTGGGGGACATCACAACTTCAAACACTTTTGATGAGATTAGTTTTGTATTGCCACAGGCTCCTACCCAGTCCGGCCATATTTCTGTGACTGCGATTGGAGGAACGGTAGAATCTGCAGAAATATTCTATCCTTTAGAAAATGTGATATTGAATTACGATGGAATCGGTAGTCATGTTTGGGGTGATTGCAGTTTTGTAGTAGCAGATGGCTCGTCAGCTCCTTATGTTTCTAATGGAACTTGTCTAGGCATTACCGGAACAGTGAGTGCATCCAATTATTGGTGGAAACAAAGTTATTCCAACGCTCAATGGGTAAATACAAGCATCATTCCAGGAAATACACCGATTGATGATTTGAAATTACAGTTTGAATGTTTTGTGAAAGAAGTATTTACCGGACCTGTTTTCCAAATCGCAATGTGTGAAAACTTTGATGCTGCATTAAATGGGTATGTCCCAGTGAGTTCTTTTACAGGAAAGACAGAGACTGGAAAGTGGATGCAATGTTCCGTATCTTTATCTTCTGTTGTCGCAGATGCTACATATCAAGACTTTTTAAATAGGAACTCTACTCATATAGGCGTATATGCAACGAACCCTGGTAGTAGTCAAGCTACTATTGAAGTTTATTTCGATAACTTCCGCATCGTGAGAAAATAATGATTTGAATGAAATAGGAGAGGGTAGAACGAACCGTTTACCTTCTCCTACTTTTTTAGTAACTGTATGAAAATAGTAAGATACATTGCTCTGTTTGGGATATTGAGTGGGTTGGCGGTTGCGTGCACTCCTTCAACAAGTGTGATACCAAACGATGCTATCCGATTGAATCAACTGGGTTATTATCCCAATCAAGAGAAAATAGCTGTAGTAGACAGCGGAAAAGTTGAAGAGTTTGTAATATGGGATGCTGTTTCCGGTGAACAAGTGTTTGCCGGAAAATCCTTATATACAGCAAAGTCTGCATGGTCGGATAAAACAAGAACAACACTGGATTTTAGTGCTGTAACAACTCCGGGGGAATATATGCTGAAGGTGAACGGAGCATCGGTTACTTTCCTAATAAAAGACAGTGTATTATCTCCTCTGGCTGACGCGGCTTTGAAGTCTTTTTATTATCAGCGTACCGCAATGCCGATTGAAGAACAATATGCAGGGCAGTGGCACAGAATGGCCGGGCATCCGGATAATCATGTATTGATACATCCCAGCGCTGCTTCCCCCAATCGTCCTGCGGGAACGATTGTCTCTTCTTCCAAAGGTTGGTATGATGCCGGCGATTATAATAAGTATATTGTGAATTCCGGTTATTCAATAGGTTTGATACAATCTATTTATCAGTTGTTTCCGGATTACTTCTCCCGGCAAAAGATAAATATCCCGGAGAGCAATAACCATACCCCCGACTTACTGGACGAAATGCAATTTAACTTGGATTGGATGTTAACAATGCAAGATCCCGAAGATGGAGGAGTATATCATAAACTGACCACTCCCTTTTTTGAAGGTTTTGTGAAACCTGTGGACTGTAAACAACAACGTTATGTCGTGCAGAAATCAGTCACTGCCGCTTTAGATTTTGCAGCAGTCATGGCACAGTCCTCCCGTCTGTTTGCCTCTTATGAAGAAGATTATCCGGGATTCTCCAAACGTGCTCTACTAGCAGCGGAGAAGGCTTATGCCTGGGCGGAAAAGCATCCGGGAGCCTATTATAATCAGAATCTGCTCAATCAGAAGTATCAACCGGCAATAGCTACCGGAGAATATGGTGACACACATGCAGACGATGAATTTTTCTGGGCGGCTAGCGAACTCTATTTCTCAACCGGAAAAGAGATATACCGGGAAGAAGCAATAAAAAAGGCTCCCCAAATATACACAGCTCCGGGATGGGGCAACACGTTCGCATTAGGTATATTTGCATGGCTTCAACCAGGCAGAGAGTTAAATGAAGCCGACCGTCGTTTTGCCGATTCATTGAAAACGGAACTTTTGAAATATGCGGATAAAGTCATAGAAGGAGCCGAACAGACCCCATTTCACGCTCCCTATGGTAATGATGCTAAAGATTTCTTTTGGGGATGCCTTGCGGAGAAATGTATGAATCAGGGTGTATCGTTGATGTACGCTTATCTCCTGACTGGCAAAGACGTTTATTTGACTAATGCCTATAGAAACATGGATTATATATTGGGGCGAAATGCAACAGGTTTCTGTTATGTGACAGGGCTTGGAACGAAGAGTCCGAAGCATCCTCATCACCGCCTTTCGGTTTCGGACGACATAGAAGACCCTATTCCCGGATTTCTTGTTGGAGGACCTAACCCAGGACAGCAGGACGGGGCTTTTTATCCTACTGCCAGTCCGGATGAGTCGTATGTAGATACGGAAGATTCGTATGCTTCCAATGAAGTAGCCATTAACTGGAACGCTGCTTTGGTTGCATTAGCTTCTTCGTTGGATGCGCTTGCTGTTTATTCTGTCAAATAATCCGCAGGCTCTTTTTCTTGGCTGTTTGATAATATTTTATTTCCTTTGTACAAATCTGAAAAACATGATAAGAAAGAGCCTTTTATTGTTAGCTTTACTTCTCGCTTCGTGGATTGTGTCTGCACAATCATACTTGTTCAAGCATCTGGAAGTGTCGGACGGATTGTCTAATAATTCTGTGAATACTATTTATAAAGATCGTGATGGGTTCATGTGGTTCGGTACGACTACCGGACTGAACCGCTATGACGGATATACTTTCAAGATCTATCAGCATGCCGAGAATGAGCCGGGATCTTTACCGGATAATTACATTACCGATATTGTGGAAATGCCTGACGGACGGTTTTGGATAAATACCGCCCGAGGGTATGTATTATTTGATAAGGAGCGGGATTACTTTATCACTGATGTTACCGGATTTATGAAAAATCTGGAGTCATGGGGAGTTCCGGAACAGGTTTTTGTAGACCGGGAAGGGAATACGTGGCTTAGTGTGGCAGGTGAAGGATGTTACCGTTACAAGGAGGGTGGAAAGAGACTCTTCTTTTCGTATACGGAACATTCGTTGCCGGAGTATGGAGTGACACAAATGGCGGAATGTAGTGACGGAATCTTGTTGATTTATAATACGGGACTGCTTGTCTGTCTGGATCGTGCCACATTGGCGATTAAATGGCAGTCTGATGAAATTAAGAAATATATTCCGGGAGGAAAGACGATAGAACTTTCGCTTTTTGTAGATAGAGACAATTGCATCTGGGCATACAGTCTTATGGGAATCTGGGCGTATGATTGCGGAACAAAAAGTTGGCGGACAGATTTGACCGGTATCTGGTCGTCACGTCCGGACGTAATTATTCATGCGGTGGCACAGGATATAGAAGGCAGGATTTGGGTTGGAAAGGATTATGACGGCATAGACGTGCTTGAGAAAGAAACGGGGAAAGTGACTTCTCTTGTTGCCCACGATGACAATGGACGGAGCTTGCCTCATAATACAATTTATGACTTATATGCTGACAGGGATGGTGTCATGTGGGTAGGTACTTATAAGAAGGGGGTATCTTATTATAGTGAAAGCATCTTTAAGTTCAATATGTATGAATGGGGAGATATAACTTGCATAGAACAGGCGGATGAAGATAGACTGTGGCTCGGAACGAACGACCATGGGATTCTTTTGTGGAATCGCTCTACAGGAAAGGCGGAACCTTTCTGGAGAGACGCCGAAGGACAATTGCCGAATCCCGTCGTGTCTATGTTGAAATCGAAAGACGGCAAATTATGGGTAGGGACATTCAATGGGGGCTTGTATTGTATGAATGGTTCCCAGGTACGTTCTTATAAGGAAGGTACCGGAAACGCTTTGGCGAGTAATAATGTCTGGGCATTGGTGGAGGATGATAAGGGAAGAATCTGGATTGCTTCCTTGGGAGGCGGTTTGCAATGTTTGGAACCGTTATCCGGTACTTTTGAAACTTATACCAGTAACAACTCGGCTCTGCTGGAGAATAATGTAACCTCTTTGTGTTGGGTAGATGATAATACATTGTTTTTCGGAACTGCCAGTCAGGGAGTAGGCACGATGGATATGCGCACTCGAGAAATAAAAAAGATTCAAGGCCAGAGCGATAGTATGAAATTGTCGAACGATGCGGTGAATCATGTATATAAAGATAGCCGGGGATTGGTATGGATTGCTACCCGTGAGGGATTGAATGTGTATGATACGAGGCGTCATATGTTTCTGGATCTGTTTCCTGTTGCAGAGGCCAAAGGAAATTTTATTGCGGCAATTACGGAAGATCAGGAGCGTAATATGTGGGTATCGACCAGCAGGAAGGTGATTCGGGTAACAGTGGCTTCCGATGGAAAAGGGAGTTACCTTTTTGATTCCAGGGCTTACAATAGTGAGGACGGATTGCAGAACTGTGATTTTAACCAGCGTTCAATCAAAACGTTACACAATGGAATCATTGCGATTGGTGGCTTGTATGGAGTCAATGTTTTTGCTCCGGATCATATACGCTATAATAAAATGCTGCCTAATGTGATGTTTACAGGTCTT
>ENA-USUM01001307-USUM01001307.1-human-gut-metagenome-genome-assembly--contig:-NODE-1307-length-15338-cov-11.593605_pt1 | contig 15338 bp, 7 predicted proteins | sample MGYA00250063_ERZ773402 | MGnify/ENA primary metagenome ERZ773402 (study PRJEB29103, sample SAMN06112030) | human gut metagenome | biome: human gut; feature: ankylosing spondylitis patient; material...
GCAAAAGAAGTCAGTCAGATTGTAACGGATACGGTAGCAGATGGAAATGACGAAGTTCCGGGCAATGCTGAGGCAACTGAGGAGGCTGTGTTCGACGAATTGTATGAACGGTTGAAGCTGGCGGTGGAAGACGCTGGGATCGAGACGGAAGTGGAATTGACCAAAGGCGATGGGTATACTTTTGTACGGTTCCGGGACACGATGTTTTTTGATGGGGACAGTGCGGTGATCCGTCCGGAGGGAAAAGTTATACTGGACAGGTTTGCGGAGGCGATCGCTCCGGCAAGCGATGTAATTCAGGAAATTCAGGTTTTGGGACATACGACGCCGTTTTCGGCTACCGCGCACTGGTCGTGTCGCCGCGTGCCGAGAAGGCCGCCGAGATGATCGCCGAGGCGCAGTACCGTTTCGAGGATCAGAATGCGGACTATGCGCTGGCACTCGAAGGCGATGCCAACGGCGCCGGATTCCTCGAGGTGATCGAGAAGTACGGCTCGACCCCTTCGGGCAATCTTGCCAAACACTACGCCGGCATCTGCTACCTGAAGGCCGGCGACCTGGAGAATGCCGCCGAATTCCTGGCCAGGTATTCGCCCGTGAAGGGTATCCCGGGTGCGCTGATCAACGCCCAGAACTACGGGTTGCAGGGTGACATCGCCGTCGAGCAAAAGGACTACGCCAAGGCCGTGAAATTCTACGACAAAGCCGTAGCGGCTGCCGACAACAACCTCACCGCTCCGATGTACCTCCGCAAAGCCGGTCTGGCCGAGCAGGCTCAGGGCAACGGCGCGAAAGCGGCCGCATACTACGAGCGGATACTGACTTCGTACCCTGCGTCGATGGACGCGCGCGACGCGGAGAAACTTCTCGGCAGCATAAAATAACCGGGGACTATGGCGACCAAGAATCATAACCTTTCCCAATTCGATTCACCCCTGCCTTCGGCCGCCGAGATGCGGTTCGGCATCGTCGTGGCCGAGTGGAACCGCGAGGTCACCGAAGCCCTTCTCGAAGGCGCCGTGCGCACGTTGCGTGCCGCCGGATGCCCCGACCTGAACATCCAGATCAAATATGTCCCCGGGACGTTCGAACTGGCGCTCGGCGCACAGTTTTTCGCCGAGTATACCGATGTCGACGCGGTAATTGCGCTCGGGTGTGTCATCCAGGGCGATACGCGCCATTTCGATTTCATTTGCCAGGGCGTGACGCAGGGTATCACCCAACTGCAGATTCAGTGGAATATGCCGATCGCATTCGGTGTGCTGACCGTCAACGACATGCAGCAGGCGCTCGACCGCTGCGGCGGCCGCCACGGCAACAAGGGCGACGAAGCGGCTGCGACGGCCATCAACATGGTCAAGTTGCAGATCGACATGGAAGCCGCTTCTCCCGACCACGAACCCGACCGGCGGAACATCAACTGACGACTTTGGTACAGATATTAACGGGAGCCTTTCATAGGCTCCCTTTTTTGCGGCGTTTTCGGCGGTGCGTAGCGGTTATCAGTTGCGTCCGTGTGTCATGACCTATGATCCGTGTCCTGTGCTCTGGGAACCGTGCTCCGTGAACCGTGTGCTGTGCGTTGGTGTTCCGTTTTTTCGGTGTGTCATGAATTGTGTACCGTGCGTTGATGCTCCGGTGCTCCGTGAATTGTGTACTGTGTGCCGGTACGCCTTGCGCCGTGAACCGGGTGTCCAGCGCCGTGCGCTGTGCGTCTTGAACTCGTGTGCCCGCGTGTTGTGTGTCCGTGTCGGCGCCCGTGCGTCCCTCTCCGCCGCCTGATATGCTCCGGGGCGCCATTCACGGCTTGGACGGAAAGGCATGTGCCTCGGGCCCGGCGGGCCCGGCCTTCGGAGGCCTGTACCACCGCCATCGCCGCTGCCACCCGGGACGGAATAAAAGAAGAGGGAGGCCTTCAGGCCTCCCTCTTCGGTATGGGGATCGAACGGTGTTATTCGACAACCTGAATGACCGGACTGTCGTTGTACCCGTTATCGGCGGAGCTTGCCCAGCGGATCGTACCGCCGTTGGGTTCCGTGCCGCCCGTGGTGTTGGCTTCGCAATAGAACCGGATCTTGACGCTGCCGTCGCTGATACCGCGTGCGAAGGTCATTGTCTCGTCGATCTGCATATTGGCCGTCGGTACCAGATGCGTGTAGGTAATCTGTTCCCCGTTGACGGTTGCGGTCTGCGTGTCGGTCGCCGGTTTCCAGCTCGTACCGTCCATGTATTGCAGGCTCCAGTACTTCTGTCCGGTGCCGGAGATGCGCGTGAGACCCGTGAAACGAACCTTCGTGCCCGACTTGAAGTTCTTGACCGGAACTTCGAACAACCAGTAGTCGCCCTTCCATGCTCCCGTGACGTAAGGCTGTCCCGTACCGCCGATCATGCGCGTGCTGTTGGGGTGCAGGCTGCCGTCGGGGTTGAAGGTGTGGAAGTAGGAGATATAGCCTACGCCCGACGAGGCCATGAGCTTGTTGTTCTGCTCGAACTGCTCTTTCATGGCCGTGTAGTCCGTGCCCGAGGCGCCGTTGAAGAACCACTTTACCGGGGCGTCCAGACCTTCCAGCGGCCCGCCTTCCGCCAGGCTTTCCTGTGTCACGAACATCTCCTTGACGGCTTTGGTGCCGAGCACCTCGTCCGAGATGATCGAGAACGAAGCGGAGCGTTCGTCGAGCGAGAGGTTGCTGGTCGCTTTCACCGTCATGACATACTCCTTGTCCGCTTCGCCGGCCGAGGGCGTGACCTCGATCCATGCGTTCTCGGCAACCGAAATCGTCCAGTCCCAGTTGGATTTCACCTTGAAGGTGAATGCATTGGGCTGGTAGGCCGGGAACGGGGGCAGTGCCAGGTCGTCGCCGATGTCCTCGCTCGTAATCTCGATCTGCGGCGTGATGTCCTGCAGGATGTTCAGGTCGGCCCTGATGTCCTTGTACTGGCCGCTGCCCTTGAAGGCGATGCTGAAATCACGGCTCAGGGATGCCGGCTGCTCGGGATACTCCTCGATGTCGAGCGTGAAAGTCCCGTTGCCCGTCTCGGTGAAGGTTGCCCATTCGGCTTTTTCGGGTTCGTAGAACGGCGTCACGTTCGACGCGACCCTGATGTCGTAATGGGCGGCATAACGTCCCGCTACGATCTCGTTCGTCTCGATGTTGTTGACGACGAACCGGATGTAAGGTTCGTTGGCGCTCTGGTTGACGACGAGGGTCGTTTCGGTCTGCCTGCCGTCCGCATAGCGGAATACGACCGTCGCCGAACGCGGGGTGTTGGCGTCGTTATCGTCCAGGCAGAAGCGTACCTTGCCGTCGCCCTGGCCTGTCTTGGGGTAGAATTTGATCCAGTCTCCGTCCGTGGAGTTGCATTCGACACTCCAGTTGCAGTTCGAACGGATGTCGTAACGGATCAGTTCGAGCGTGGCGTCGCCGATGATGGCCTCGGCATCGAAACCCAGGTCGGAGGAGGCGGTCACCAGCTTGCTCGATACGACGGTATTCTCCAGCCGGAAGTAGGGGCTGCCGCCCTCCGTGTCGTCGTCGCTGCACGAGACGAAGGCCGCCGGGATCAGGAGCAGCGCCGACATGGCCAGGCCCCTTATGTTGCGGAATATGTTTTTCGCGTTCATAGTGCGTTCGTTTTTAGATTATAAGTTCTCTTCGGCGATGACATTCTTGCGGAACGAGTGTTCCCACGGCTGCCCGGCATCCTTGGCGACGGCCTGGCCGCTCCACCAGATCGGGAAGACCATGGTGTTGTCGTTGATGGTACCGCCCTGTGCCTCGAATGCGGCCGTATAGTTCGCACGGTTGTTGGCGATCGCGATCGACGGATAGGGATAGCGGGCGATGAACTTGCCGCCCGTGGCGTTCAGCTCGATCGTTCCCATGCCGGTCTTGCACTCGGGATACCCCGTGCGGCGCATTTCGTGGTACATCTGGAAGCCGATGACCCAGAACAGCGAGAGCCATTTCTGCTCGGCGAGGCGCTGCTGGGTATTATTCCATTTTACGTGGTCGCTCGCCAGCAGTGCGGCGATGTTCTTCTGCGTGATGGCTACGGTCTTGAGTTCGATCTTGTTCGACGCGTTGAGTTCGGGGTAGGAGGCGTAAATGCCGTATTCGCCCCATTTCTGGCACGACGCGGTGATCGCCGCTTCGTAATACTCCTTGGCGGAGCCCGATATCCAGCCGTTCATCGCTGCTTCGGCCTTGATGAAGAGCAGCTCGTCGTAGTCGAGCATGTGGTTGGGGCGCGTGTCGCCCACCAGCGTTTCGTAATGCAGGTAGGGTTCGCGTTCGCTGATGGAGGTGATGCCGTTGTAGTTGATCGTACAGCCCGAGACGGCGCCGATCATTTCGCGGATCACATCGGGCTCGGTCGCACTGGGATACTGGACGTAACGGGGCTTGATCCAGATGCGCAGGCGCGGGTCGACGAAGCCGTCCGAAGCGTCGTAGAGCAGGTCGAGCAGCTGTGCGGCGATGTGGTGGTCGCTCGACAGGCTCTTGTCGTCGGGGAACGAACTGGAGTTGAAATAGGTCTTGTAATACTCCGCGCTGCCGGAGAACTTCACGGTGGCGTTGTCGTCGTTCGACTCGAAGACGGGGTATTTACCCGGGTTGGAGATGATCTGGTTGATCTGCTCGCCGACCGTGGGGGTGAAGGCGTTGTTACGGCCGCTCACGCGCATCAGCAGACGCAGGCGCAGCGTGTTGGTGAATTTCTGCCACTTGGCGATGTCGCCGCCGTAGATGCCGTCCTTGGTGGGGTCGTCCAGCCCCAGGCTGGCGTTGTAGAGCGAGTTGGCCAGCTCGAGTTCCTCCAGCATGGCCGTATAGACCTCTTGCTGCGAGTCGATATGCGGGGTGTTGATGCCCTCGCCGCCCTTGAGAGCCTCGCGGTAGGCGATCGAGCCGAACATGTCGGTGAGGATCGACATGTTGTAGACCTTCAGCGTCAGGCCGATGGCCTGGAAGTTGGGCTGACCCTGGGCCACGGCCAGGTCGTACATGTGCTTGGCGTTGCCCGCCCATTTGTACCCGAGGTTCCAGATGGCCTTGAAGTTGCCGTCGGCAAGGTTGTAGCAGTGTTCGCGGCGCGGTGTCGACTTGGCCACGGTGACCTGCGAAATTTCGTTGGCGATGCTCAGCATGTAGGACGAATAGCTGTTCGTGGAGCTGTAAATCAGCGGTTCGAGCAGCGCGATGGGGGCTACCGACCCTTCCGATTGTTTGTTCGGATTGGTGTTGTAATCCTCGAAATCGTTCGTACATGCGCCCGATGCGGCGAGCAGCGCGAGTATCAGGATATGTTTTGCGTATTTCATGGTGTTCGCGGTTTTAGAACTGAAGTTTGATGTTGATACCGTAGGTACGCGTCATAGGGAAGGTGACGGTTTCGATACCGGGGTAAATGTTCGTACCGTTGACCAGACCCGCCGCCTCGGGATCGAACTGCGGCCAGTCGGTGATGCAGAAGAGGTTGGTGGCGAAGAACCCGATCGACGCGCCCTGCAGGAACCGGGTCTTGGCCATCAGGTGCTTCGGCAGCTGGTAGTCGATGCGCAACTCCTTGAACTTGAGGAAGTCGGTGCTGAACGTGTTTTCGCGGCCGTTGTCGCGTACCCATTTGTAGGACTGGTAGTAGGTGTAGATGTTCTCCGTGACGGCGGTGTTCTTCTGGTAGGAAACCGTGCCGTCACCGTTGTCCACGGCGTTGACGCCCTGCAGAACCAGGCCGTCGTCACGTCCGGCGAGCGAGTTCTTCAGCTTGCCCTGGTACGAGAGTGCGAAGTTGGTCACCGAGTAGGCCACGCCGCCGACCTGCGCCGTGAACTGCGCGCTCAGCGAGAGGTTCTTGTAGCGGAACGTCGTGCCGAAGCCTGCCTTCCAGTCGGGGATTACGCTGCCCAGGTGCTCGAACTTCTTGGAGTCGGTCTCCTTGGTCAGCAGCGGGTAGCCGGTCTTGGCGTTGATGATCTGCATGCCCGAGCAGTCGACCTGGTTGCCGTTTTCGTCCGTGTAGGTCGAACCCTCCGGCGCGTACTCGTAGTGGCTGGCCGAATAGAGCTGGTGCATGGACTTACCCACGTACGAGTAGACGAATATACGGCTGCCGATGGTCGTCGAGGTCGAGGTCTGCAACGGCGTTGCGGGATCCCATCCGTTCTGCAGCTCGTTGAGTTTGTTCTTGTTGAGCGACCAGTTGCCGTTGATCTCCCAGTTGATGTCCTTCGTGCGGACGGGAACCATGCGGAACGTGACCTCGACACCCTTGTTGGTAATCAGGCCGGCGTTCATCTTGCGGGACGTACTGCCGGTTTCGGCGCTCGTTTCGGCGCTGATGATCTGGTTGCGGGTGCTGGTCTTGTAGAGCGCCACGTCGACATTGAGCCGGTTGCCCAGGAACTTGGTTTCCAGGCCGACTTCCCAGCTGCTGGTCTTTTCCGGGAGGATGTACGGGTAGTTGCTGGCCGTAGGCAGCGTGACGCCGCCCGGATAGTCCGTGGTCGAGTAGTCGTCGTAGAGCGAGAAGACCGAAGTGTCGTTACCCACCTGTGCCCAAGAACCGCGCAGCTTGATCATGTTGACATGAGGGGAGTTGATCTTGAACGCCTTGTCGAGCAGGATACTGGCCGATACCGACGGGTAGAAATAGCTCCAGTTGGAGGGAGCCAGCGTCGACGACCAGTCGTTGCGGGCCGTGACGTCGAGGAAGTAGGTGTCGTCCCACGACAGGTTGACAAAGCCGTAAAGGCTGTTGGTCTGCCGGTTGCTGCGGTAGGGCGACGTGTCGAGGGCTACCGCGGCGTTGGCGAACGAATACATGCCGGGGCCTTCGCTGCTCAGCTGCGAGGCGGTGATGGTGGTCGAGTAGTATTTGTTGCGCAGGACGCTGCCGCCGAATGCCGCCGTGACGCCGAAGCGATCCCACAGCTTGTTGTACTTGAGCAGGAAGTCCGAGTTGTAGTCGTAGCGGCGGATGGTCTTCTCGCGGTACATGCCGTAGCGGTTGTCGAGCGACATGAAGGGTTTCTGCTGCGAGCGCCATTCGATATTGGCGTCGAAGCCGCCGCGCAGCGTGAAGGTCAGCTCGGGCAGGATCGTGAAGTCGATGCTCACGTTGCCGAAGAAACGGTCACGATCCAGTTTGTTCAGCTCCTCGTACAGCGTGCGGTAGGGGTTGTGGCCCTCGAGGCTGTTGTAGATAAGCCCCGAAGTGGTGTTGTATTTGTCTTCGCCGCTGCCTGCCAGGTAGTTGGCATAGGTATAACGGCCCTGCATGTACTCGTCGCGGTAAGCCGAGATGGGGTTGGTGTTGTAGCCCCAGATCAGGCCGTACATGGGCGAACCCTGGCTGTAACCCGACATGGGCATGTTGTCGCTGTTCTTGCGGATGTAGTTGACTTTTGCCGCCAGTTTGATGGCCTTGCTGATCTTCTGGTTCAGGGCCAGTGCGAAGGTCTGCTGTTCGTAGCCCGAGTTGGGCGTGATCCAGTCGTTGCGCAGGTCGGTGAATGAGAAGCGCGTGCTCGTACCCTTGCCCGTCGAACCGTCGATGGTCACCGAGTTGCTCCACGTAACGCCCGTTTCGAAGAGGCCGGTGAACCAGTCGTCGGCGTATACCCACGGCAGGGGGGTGAACTCCCCGGTCTCCCAGTTCTTCGACATGTAGAGATAGCGCAGCTTGCTGGAGTCGAAATGCTCGCCGTACGTGTAGCGCGAGATCTGCTGGCGGACGGGCTGCCCGTCGTAGGTCATCGTGCCGGGAAGGCCCCATGCCGATGCGACGCGGTTGGTGAGCGACGTGGTGACGGCCGAGGGGCCGTATTCCTCCTGGAATTCGGGCCAGAAGCCTGCGGTCTCGAAGGTCACCGAACCGTTGTAGGTAACGCCGATACCACGCTGTTCGCGGCCCGACTTGGTGGTGATGAGCACCACGCCGTTCTGGCCCATCGAACCGTAAAGCGCGGCTGCGGCGGGGCCTTTGAGGACGGAGACGTTCTCGATGTCGTCGGGGTTGAGGTCGGAGATCGGGTTACCGAAGTCCACCGGGGCGTTGCTGTTGGCATAGTTGGCGCCCGAACCGGAGGCTACCGTGCCGTTGCTCATCGGGATACCGTCGATGACGAACAGCGCTTCGTTGGCGCCGTAGTTGAGCGACGTGTCGCCGCGCAGCGTCACACGTACCGTACCGCCGGGGCCGGTGCCCGCCGAGGACATCGACATACCGGCGACCTTGCCGTTGAGCCCCGTCACCCAGTTGCTCGATATGGATTTGGTGAGTTCGTCGCCCGAGACTTTCGAAACGGCATAGCCGACCGATTTCTCCGAGCGGGTCAGGCCGAGTGCCGTGACGACCACTTCGTCGATCTTCTGCGCCGATTCTTTCAGCGTGACGTTGATCGTGGTGCGGCTTCCGACCGTGACCTCCTGCGGGTCATAACCCAGCGACTGGAAGACCAGCACGTCGTTGTCGCTGCCGACATGGATCGTATAGGTTCCGTCTGCGTTCGAAATCGTGCCTGTCGCAGTCCCCTTCAGGATGACGGTGGCCCCGACGAGCGGGCTTTTGCCGTCCGTGTCGAACACGATGCCCGTGATGTTGCGGCTTTGGGCCCAGGCGGCCGAAGCGACCAGCAACATTACCGCGGTTGCCAAAGCATTCCGTATGTATGTTTTAAGCTTCATATTGTTGATTTTTTTAATTCGGGTTTTTTTGTCGAACGGCTGCGGCCGTCCTGCGGGCGGCCGCAGCCGTCAAGGTCGGTTTAGGGTACGATCTGTATTCTCGGGCTGTCGGCTGTTCCGGCTCCGCCCCAGCGTATCGTTCCGCCGTTGGGCTTGGTGAGTGCGCCCTTGCCGTTGGCCTGCCAGTTGGCTGCGCAGACGAACCGGAATTCGATGTTGCCGCCGGAGATCGCATTGGCATAGGTGACCGTCACGTCGACCGTGATGTAGGTCGTCCCGTCGGCTTTCATGGCGTGGGTGTAGGAGACCTCTTCCCCCGTTTCCGTGGTCGTTTGTAATGCCGCGGCGGGTTTCCAGGTGCCGCCGTCGTTGTACTCCATCCGCCAGAATTTGTGGCCGGTGGCCGAGGTGCGGGTGATCGCCGTGAAGCGGACTTTGGTGCCTGCGTCGAGGTTCGTCACCGGGACGGCGAACGTCCAGTAGTCGCCCGGCCAGCCGCCCGTGATGTACGGATGGCCCGTACTGCCGACGATGCGTTCGCATTTCTTGTCGGGATCGCTCGGTGCCGTGTGCGTATAGGAGAGGTACCCCGGCCCCGATTGGGCCAGCACCGTGTTGTACGGGCTGTCGGGCCCGCCCTTGAAGTCCTGGGCGTAGTTGCCCATATCCTCTTCCGAGAACGACCATTGTACGGGAGACGCCAAGTTCCATTTCACCGTTCCGGGCGATACGGGCTGCTGCGAAAGCGCGATCTTCTCGGTAAGGGTTGCATCGCCCTCGGCCGCCGTGATCGTAAACTCGCCGAAGCGGCGGAACGAGAGGTTCTGCTCAAGCGCCTTGACCGTTACCTCCACGTCGGTGTTGGCGGCACCCTGCCCGGGGCTCACCTCGTACCATGCCGCAGCGCCCGATGGGGCGATCGTCCAGGGATAGGGGGCGTTGACCGTGAATTTCACCTCGGCACCCGATTCTGTGGGGTTGTCGCTGAGCTCCAGCGTATTGTCCGTTAGCCCTTCGATGGTGATCTGTGCCCCGGAAGCCTGCGTGACAGCAACCTTCTCGATCTCTGCGCCTTCCGACTTGATGATGATATGGCCCGTGCGGCTTTCGCCTCCGGAGTTCCTGCCTACTTCCACCTTGGTGGTGATGTAGGGCAGCCCCGTGGCCTTGACGGTCGCCACGCCGTTCGAGAGCGATGCGCCGTTGTTGGCGCCCGTTACCGTCGACGGGTCTGCGTCGCCGCAGCGTACGGTGGTGATCGTCAGCCAGTCGCAGTCGGTCTCTGCCGTCCAGGCCTTGTTGACGCGCACCGAGCAGGTCAGCGTGCCGCCTTCGGCAACCACCATGCTGTTGGCATCGAAGAGACTCGGATCGGAGGTATTGACGATCTCCTTGTCTAACGGGGTGACGAGTGCCTCCGGTGCCGGGGCTTCGGGGTTCTCGTCCTTGGCGCGCGTCACGGTGATGTTGTCCAGGTAGAGGCGGCACTTCACTTCGCGCTCGCTGCCGAAGGTGATGCGGGTTTCGTTCGTAGCGCCGTAGACGATCAGCGAGTAGCGTGTCCACTCCCAGACGTTCTTCACTTCGACCAGCGCGGAGGTTTCCACCAGGTCGCCGATCGTGCCGGGGCCTTCGATCGTGACGTCCATGTGGTCGTCGCCGTTGTCCACCGTGCCGCCTGCCGACGAATAGGCGGCTGCGTCGAACTGCACGAGCAGCGTCGCGGCCTTGCCGGCGTCGATGCCCGTGAGCGCGGGAATCGTGATGGCGCCCATGTTGGCGGTCTTACCCAGCTTGACATGGCCTTCGTAACGGGCATATACCGAGGGGGTGTAGGTGTAGCCCTTGGCCGCTACGGCCTCTTTCATCCCGTCGGTCGAAAGGGCGAACTCGTTGCCGTTCGTGCCGTCGATCGATACGCTCGGCCAGCCGTACTTGGTGTAGGGGCTCACCCAGTTGTCGGGAATCCACTGGAAGTCGTCGCTGAAGAAGACGTATCCCTCGGCATGCGTGTCCTTGGGCATGTAGGGCGCCTGAACCAGCTCGATGATCTCTTCGGCGGTGTTCTCGCCGAATTCGGCGTCACCGGCCGTGATCGTGATTTTCGACTCGTGGCGTTCGTCGGTGGTGTTGGCCTTGGGCGTGATGGTGACTTGGGCCGCAGAGCCGGCCTTGCCGCTCTTGGGCGCTACCGTCAGCCAGGTCTCGTTCTCCACCGTGAGCGTCCAGTCGTAGGATGTCTCGACGGTGAAGACCACCGGATCCGTATCTTCGGCTTCGAATGCCAGCAGGCGTTCGTCGAGCCCCGTTATCACGATGCCGGCCGCCAGGTAGGCGTCCTGTGAAAGCGGGATGCTCTTCTCCGTCAGGCAGGGATGGAGGTTGTTGCCGCTGTTGGCGCGGATGGTGAATTCGCCGTCGCGCGCCTCGCCCTGGTTCAGGGCCGGGGTGACGGTGACCTGGATATTCTGGCCCGCCTCGCCCTTGTTCGGGGTGACGACGAACCAGCCTGCGGTCTTGGTGATCTCCCAGGGCGCGTCGACGTTCATGGTGAATGTATGCGGGGTCAGTGCCGAATAGAGGAACTTCAGTCCTGCATCGGGCAGGTTTTCGGTGGAGAGTGCCGGGGGAATGGGGTTCCCCGAATCCCCTTCGGTGTCGTCGTCGCTGCACGCCGCGGCTCCCAGGAGCGTGACGCATAATAACGACCACAACCATTTGTTCATTATACGCTTCATTGTCTTAAGGTTTTTTGAGGGTTATTTGGTCACGTCGGTCGTGAGCGCCTTGGGCCGGGTCATCGACTCCGTGCTGACGTTGCCGAAGCGGTCGGTAACCGATATCTCCAGCGTGGAAGACGCCGAGGAGGCCGTAACCTCGAACATATGCATGCAGGAGGTCGAGGGGAAGGTGAGCGTGCCGTTGTTGGCCGCGCCGCGCGGGATGTCGTACGAAATGCTGTGCAGCGGGTCTTTCTTGCTCCAGACCTGTTTCACGTCGAGCGGGGTTCCGTTCTCCGTCACGGTGACCGTCCAGCCCGGCTCGTAGGCCCAGACGTTGATGTAGACGGCATTTTCGCCCACCGTCGAATAATCCTTGTCGCGGTTTCGCATGTCGTTGCCTGCGGCGAAGGCCTTGAGTGCCGTGGCGTCGGTGGCCCAGTACTCCTTGACCTCGTTCATGTCGTAGGTGATGAACTGCTTTTCGATGGGAAGCCCCGTGGCTTTGTACTGCCATTTGAGGTCGGTTCCGTCGACCGTGAAGATCTTGTAACCCGCGGGCGAACCGTCGGTGCAGACGTTGTTGTTGCCGTACTGCTGCGTCCACCACCAGGTGCCGCAGACCGCGGCGATGTTCTGCTCGTAGACGTTGGCATAGGTCGGCGACTGGATATTGCGGTTCACGTGCGTGTGCCCCGTGACGAAAGTCACGTTGCTGAAGCCGGCGAAGCAGCCCAGGATTTTGTCGATGTCAGCCTGGGTCTGGAGCGCTACGCTCACGCCGCCGCTTCCGCTGTACGAGTAAAGCGGGCAGTGGCATCCCACGACGATCGGGGTCGATTTGTCGACATGGGTGAGCTCCTCCTTGAGCCAAGCCAGCTGCCGGTCGTCGAAGCGGCGGTTGTAGTTGCGCGAACCGACCGTACCCTGCGAGCCGCCCGTGTTGAGGTACTCGGTGTCGTCGAGCATGATGTAGTGTATCCGGCCGATGTTCATGGCGTAGTAAACCGGGCCCATGTGTTGGCGGTAGGGGCCTTCGGCGCCGAAATCGGAGGCTACATAGGGGTCGTTGTCGTGGTTGCCCATCACCGACCACATCTGGAAGTTGAAGTCCTCGACGCTCTGCTTGCATTCGGGCAGCGCCCACTTGTTGTCGTACCAGTAGCCGTCCCACGAGAAGTCGCCCAGGTTGAGGCAGTATACCTTTCCGGGTGCGGCGGAGTTGTAGGCCGATGTCAGCTCCTTGACGAAGCCGTCGGCGAACTGAACGTAATCTTTCGGGGTGTTGCGGTTGGCCAGGTGCATGTCCGTGGCCACGAGCATGGTGTGGGAGTCGTTGTCGGCCCTGAGCAGCTGGAAGTCGAGTTGTTCGACGGTGTTTGCGTCGAGCGTGCAGGGCTGCCAGAACTGGGGCATCGCCTTGACGGTGGGGACGTCATAGCCCGCAGGCAGGATGACGAAGGCGAGTTCGTTGCGTTTTTCGGAATTGAGCCAATAGAAACCGTTGGCGTCGGTCTTGGTGATCAGGTCTCCGTCCGAGACCAGGACGTCGGCGATGCCTTGTCCTGCCAGGTGGACGATACCCTTGATCGTCGCGCCCTCCTTGTCCGGTACGGTGACGCCGCCCAGGGAGAGGTTGAGTTTGGCGGAGCCCAGTGCCTGCTCTTCTGCGCCGCGCTGCAGGGTGAATTCACAGTCGCCGTCGGCGGCGTTCTGGGGAATGGTAAAGGTCAGCGAAGAATCGTCAGCACCTTTGACCGGCGCTTCGAATTTCCCCCCCCCTTGCTCCAATAGGAGTTTGTCCGTAGCCATGAACCCGCGGCCGCGGATCACGGCGTCGCCGCCCCAGTTGCCCGAGATGGTCTTGCCCAGGTCGACGTCGATGGCCAGTTGTACGGTCATCTTGCTCGATCCGAGCACCTGGTAGTCCTGTGCCCGGTTGAGCACGACCTTATAGACGGTCTGGTCTGCCGCCCCGTCGGGTATGACGAATGTTAGCAGTTTCTCCGATGCTACCGTGGTAGCTGCCGGGAGATCCTCGCCGGCGCGTAACGCGATGGCGTCGCCTTGGGCGAAGCCGTAGCCGGAGACGGAAACCTCCATCCCGCGGTAGACGGTCATCGAGGTCGGAATAACTACATCGGTGACCAGCCGGCCATCGTTGTAGATCTCCTTGTCGCTGTCGTCACAACCGGCCAGTCCGACCGGCAGGGCGACGAATAGCAACCCGGCGATTAAAGTAATCAGTTTTTTCATAGGCTATTGATGATTTTGGTGTTGGTGTCCTGTACGTCAGTCTGTGTGCCCGAGTGCGATGCGCTCCGAGTAGCGGCGGCCGAATCGGTCGGTGGCGACCACCTCCACCTCGCGGGCCGATGCCGAGGGGCGTGCCGTGAAATAGAAATTCGTCGGGCGTGGGCGCTGGACTTTGGAGATTTTCCTCCCGGCGGCCTTCAGCGAGTCGATGTGTGCGGTATAATCGGGGTCGTCGAGCGTCGTACGCTGCATGGCGCCGCGGTAACGGCCGTCCTCATACCATACGACCGTCCAGTACGAATCCCAGTTCCACACCTTTGCCACGACGCTGGCCGGGTGCTTGGCCACCTGGCCGGGGTGCCATACGCGGATCTGCCGTGCCGGGGACTCGCCCAGGCTCCGGTATTCCCACGAGAATTCCCCGCCGCATTCGCGGAACAGCTGGAAGCCCTTGGGCGTACCGTCCCAGTTGATCGGATCCCACCAGAGGTTGCCGCAGACCTGCGCTACGTTGTGCTCCGTGACCCCCTCGCGGATGTCGTAATTCGAGTTGAGGTGCGTATGCCCGGTGATGAAGTGCAGTTCGTGCCCGGCGAAGGCGTCCATCAGCCTCTCGGCCGACTCCATGACGCGGTTCCCGAGCCACGATTTCATGGCCGGGGCATGCATCGCGATGCAGACGCGCGACCCTGCGGGCAGGCGTTCGGCATAGGCGGCTGCCCAGCGCAGTTGCATCGTGTCGATCCGCTCCTCGTATTTCTTCGCGCCGTGGTAAACGATGTCGTCGAGTACGATATAGTGTGTGCGCCCCATGTCGAAGGCATAATAGGTGGGGCCGAAATGGCGGCGGTAGTTTTCCGTCGCCTCGCGGTCGGTGTATTTGTTCAGGTCGTGGTCGTGGTTGCCGATCACGCCGTATACGGGTACCCCGAGCCCGGCGAACTCCGCTTTCACGCCTGCGAAGAGTTCAGGGGAGTCCCATACGATGTCCCCGAGCACGATCGCGGCCTGGTTCGCGCCCCGCGTCCTCCCGTTATCGGTTGCCGCCTGCAATGCGGGCATGACTTCGCTCCGTAACCGCCGGAAATGCTCTTCGGTCTTAGGCTGCGGGTCGGCGATCGCCAGCAGTTCGTAGCATCCGTCCGGGCCGGGCCACGGTTGCAATTCGAAGTCGTAGCGTTTGGCCGCCGGGTCGTATGCGCGGTAGAATTGCGGGATGCCCCCATCGAGCGGAGCCAGGTAGCCGGACGGGGTCACCAGACTGATGAACAGCGCCTGGTCGTCGGCATCGAGCGTGAATATGCCCTGCTCATCGCTTTGCGTGAACGTATAACCGTCGGTTACGGCCACGCCGCTCATCGGCTTTCCGCCGCATTTGACCGATCCCCGTATCGGGCGGGCTGCGGCTGCGGCGCCGAGGCTGCAGGCCAGCAGGAAAAGTAACAGGTTTTTCATGGCCGGGTCTTTTCGAATGGTTTCTTTATATTATAGGTGGGAGCCTGTGTCGCTCCGGCTGCAAAAATATTTTAATAATTGGCTTCGTGCGTCGTTGTCACCGGAATGTAATCCTTTTTTCATACCCTGGCAATCGGCTGCCGCTGCGAAAGCTTGTCACTGAAACGGATGCAGGCCGCGGGTGCTGCCCGCGGTTTGCCTTTTACGGTCGTGATTGGAT